>Ga0208079_1000343_pt1 | contig 25541 bp, 25 predicted proteins | sample NGESurdeep092012_5_FD_184474 | JGI IMG/M metagenome (GOLD analysis project Ga0208079, IMG submission 184474) | Arctic peat soil microbial communities from Barrow, Alaska - NGEE Surface sample 210-2 deep-092012 (SPAdes) | ecosystem: Environmental > Terrestrial > Soil > Wetlands > Peat ... | reverse complement strand
CCTTTGTCCGCGAGGCGCCGGAGTTCGTCGAGGTTGCCCTGCTCGCCAGCGAGCTCGATCAGCTGGTCGGTGGCGGTGGCGTTGTCTTGGTCCGCGAGGCGCCGGAGCTCGTCGAGGTTGCCCTGCTCGCCAGCGAGCCCGATCAGTTCGTCGACCGCGTCCGCGTCGCCGTTATCGGCACGTTCCCGCAAGGCGGAAAGGTCCGGTTCAGTCATGGTGCGCAACCTTCCACCGGTCTCGGCCCAGGCCAGTTCTGCCCGGACGCGCGCGCCCCGATTGGTCGGAACTGTTTGCCATGAGACGAACGTAGCGGACCAGCAGGGTTCGAGGGCGGCTGAGCGGCTGAGAGTCCGCTACTGCCGCGATGGCGAGTTGGGGACGTTCGGTGGGTGGGTCAAGTTCCACCTCAGGGCATAGCTATGCACGCCCTCACGATCACTGACCGCGCCTTCCCTTCTCGCCGTGGGGGACGCCAAGCACTGCTCGCGATGTCCCGACGGGCGCGGAGTTCGTCCTTGTTGGCCACATGCTTGGAGAGCGCCATCGGCACTACGCCCAGCTCCATGGCGAGCTTGCGCATGGTCAGTGATTCGATCCCGCCGTCGTCGGCAAGCGCGACGGCGGCGCGCAGCACGCGGTCCCTGCTCAGGGGACCCGCGCTGCCTCCATGGGCTGAGCCATCTGGACCAACTCTCCTGGTGAACGGTCGCGGACCGATATCTGCTCTTGACAGTCGTGACCGTCCGGGAAGAACTGCAACAACACGCTGCGTGGGAGGCCGGAGCGTCGACCGCTGGCGGTCAGGATGAGCGCCCGTCGGTGCCGGAGTCGGACGATCCGACCGTTGGTCCGACGGTAGAGCCACGCCCCGATAACGAAGAATCGCTTGTCGGCCTCGTGCTCCACCCGGGTCTTGATCCGCTCCACGAGCCGCGCAACGTCCACCGCGACCACCTCCTGCCCAAGCGTGCGCTCGACCGTCCCTGTCAGACAGAGCCGTTCGTCCCCGGCTGAGGACTGCTGCTCCGTTGGGCTCGTCGACCCGACGAGCAGGAGATGAGAGACCGATCGACTGTGCCGCCAGCCAGCCGATACGGAGCATGCGGCGGCAAGGCCGCCAACGCCGGCGAGGCCGCCAACGCTGGCGAGACGAGCGCGGGAAGTTGGCAGGTCAAGGCGCACGACCCGACGAACCGCCTGGCCGGCCACGACGGTTGGGTTCTGCTCGGCACCGGATGGCCCACGCTCGGTGACGCTTGCGCCGCCACCGGGCTGTCCTGCCAGCAATGAGCAGGTACTGACAGACGTCGATCATCGCGCTGGTCTTTGGACTCATCCAGGCTCCCCGCGCGCGTCACCGCAGCGGTACATCATCGGTCCTATCCGGAGCGAGCTCGGTGAGCTCGCCGGCGAGGGCGGAGTCTGCCTGATGCCCAGCGAGCGAAAGTCCTGTTCAGCAGCCGCGGCGGACTGGGCCGGCCGGACGCCTCCGGTGACGGTCGCGCGGGTGTGTGCGATGCTTCCGAGCGCGACGGCAGGGAGGAAGCCGGTGGAAATCCGGCGCGGTCCCGCCACTGTCATCGGGGAGTGACCCCTCAGGTTCGGCCACGGTCGCGCGAGCGGCGGGAAGGCCGAGGGGAAGCAGCGATCCGAGAGCCAGGAGACTCCAGCCGCCGCTGAGGCGACCCAGGGCGTGGACACCCGAGGGAGGACCTGGCCGATGGTTGTTGGGAATGACCGCGCGGGTGTGCGGTGATCGCGGCGTACCCGTTTTCGGCCGTCGTCGGCATGGACGACCTCAAGCTGGCGCTGATCGTCAACGCCGTTTCGCCGGTAGTGGGCGGCGTCCTGCTGCGCGGCGAGAAGGGCACGGCGAAGTCCACGGTTGTCCGGGCGCTGGCCGCGCTGCTGCCCGATGTCGCGGTGATCGAAGGCTGTCGGTTCTCCTGCGCCCCATCGGCGCCGGACGCGGAATGCCCGGACGGCCCACACCGCATCGGTGGTTCGGCAACCACCCGGTCAGCCCGGCTGGTCGAGCTGCCCGTCGGGGCCAGCGAGGACCGAGTCGTCGGCTCGCTCGACCTCGAGCGGGCGCTCACCGAGGGCGTCCGCGCCTACCAGCCGGGGCTGCTCGCCGCCGCCCACCGCGGCGTGCTGTACGTCGACGAGGTCAACCTGCTGCACGACCACCTGGTCGACCTGCTGCTCGACGCCGCGGCGCTGGGCACGTCGTACGTCGAGCGCGACGGTGTCTCGGTTCGGCATGCCGCCCGCTTCCTCCTGGTCGGAACGATGAACCCGGAGGAGGGTGAGCTGCGCCCGCAGCTGCTCGACAGGTTCGGGTTGACCGTCGAGGTGGCCGCCAGCCGGGACCCGGGCGAGCGGGCCCAGGTCGTGCGCCGCCGGCTGGACTACGAGGCCGATCCGGATGGCTTCGCCGCGGCCTGGGCCGGCGAGGACGCTGCGCTGGCGGACCGGATCGCGGCCGCCCGAACCCGACTCCCGGCCGTCGTGCTCGGCGATCCCGCGCTGCGGCAGGTCACCAGTGTCTGCGCGGCTTTCGACGTCGACGGGTTGCGCGCGGACCTGGTGACCGCGCGGGCCGCCGTCGCGCTGGCCGCCTGGGCCGGCCGGGACGCGGTGACGGCCGAGGACGTGCGGCAGGCGGCGCTGCTCGCGCTGCCGCACCGCCGGCGACGTAACCCCTTCGACGCGCCGGGTCTGGACGAGCAGCAGCTGGACGAGGTGCTCGCTGACGCTGCCGGCCCGGATGACGAACCGCCGCCGGGCGGGGGCCAACCGTCCAGCGTCAGCAGCTCACCGACCGAGTCGGACGGTCGGGAGCCGGCGTCCTCGCCGCCGGGTGCCGGCGATTCGGCTCCCTCCTCGGGATCGATGGCACCGCCGCCGGAGCAGGCGCCGGTCTCCGCCGGTACGCCGTACCGGGTGCGCACCTTGACCGCTGCGAGGACCGCTGCGAGGACCGCTGCGAGCATCCGCGCCGACCCGCCGGCCGGCCGGCGCGGGCGCAGCACCGGCGACCCCGGCCGCACCATCCGGGCCCGCCGGCCGACCGGTCGGCTGAGCGCGCTGCACCTGACCGCCACCGTGGCGTCCGCCGCCCCGCACCAGCGCGCCCGCGGCCGGCGCGGACCGGGGATCGTGCTGCACCGGGACGACCTGCGCGAGCCGGTCCGCGCTGGCCGCGAGGGGAACCTCGTGCTGTTCGTAGTGGACGCCAGCGGCTCGATGGCCGCCCGACAGCGGATGCGCGCGGTCAAGGAGGCGGCGCTGTCCCTGCTCGTGGATGCCTACCAGCGCCGGGACAGGGTGGGGATGGTGACCTTCCGTGGCACCGGGGCGGAGGTCGTGCTGCCGCCCACGTCCAGCGTCGAGGTCGGAGCCGCTCGGTTGGCGGCACTGCCCACCGGCGGCCGGACGCCGTTGGCTGCCGGGCTGCTGCGCGCCGCGGAGGTACTGCGGGTCGAGCGGATGCGCGATCCTCGCCGCCGGCCGCTGGTTGTGTTGCTCACCGACGGCCGCGCGACGGCGGGCGGCGACGCCGTGGGCGACGCCCTTCGCGCCGCGGACCACCTGGCTCGCTCCGGGGCCGCCAGCATCGTCGTCGACTGCGAGAGCGGCCCGGTCCGGCTCGGGTTGGCGCCCCGGTTGGCGGTCGCGCTCGGCGGCGAGTGCCTGCGCCTGGACGAGCTCGCCGCCGACGCCATCAGCGGGCTGGTCCGACCGATCGGTCCGAGAAGGGCCGCCTGATGCCACAGGGACAGCCTGCCTCCGTGCCGGACGACGGCCTCACCACCCGGCAGCGCCGCGACCGGCCGCTGGTCGTCGTACACACGGGGATCGGCAAGGGGAAGTCGACCGCGGCCTTTGGGCTGGCGCTGCGCGGCTGGGCGCAGGGCTGGCCGATCGGGGTGTTCCAGTTCGTCAAGTCGGCCAAATGGAAGGTCGGCGAGGAGGCCGCGCTGCGGGCACTGGGCCGGGTGCATGCCGAGACGGGCGCGGGTGGCCCGGTCACCTGGAACAAGATGGGCGAGGGCTGGTCCTGGGTGCAACGCCAGATCTCCGACAGCGCGGAGAGCGCCCGCGAGGGTTGGGAGCAGGTCAAGCGCGACCTGGCCGTGGCGACCTACACGCTCTACCTGCTGGATGAGTTCACCTACCCGATGAAGTGGGGTTGGGTGGACACCGTCGAGGTGGTCGAGGTGCTGCGCACTCGCCCCGGTCGCCAGCATGTGGTCATCACCGGCCGGGACGCCCCCCCGGAGCTGATCGAGGCCGCGGACCTGGTCACCGAGATGACCAAGGTCAAGCACCCGATGGACGCCGGCCAGAAGGGCCAGCGGGGGATCGAATGGTGAGCAGCCCGCGGCTGGTGGTGACCGCCCCGTCCTCCGGTGCCGGCAAGACCACTGTCGCGACCGGGCTGATGGCGGCGCTGGCCGCCCAAGGGTTGCGGGTCGCGCCGGCCAAGGTCGGCCCGGACTACATCGACCCCGGCTACCACGCGCTGGCGACCGGTCGGCCCGGCCGTAACCTCGACCCGTACTTGGTCGGGACCGACCTGGTCGCGCCGCTGTTCGCGCACGGTGCGGCCGGCGCGGACGTCGCCGTGGTCGAGGGCGTCATGGGCCTGTACGACGGGCGCGGCGCCACCGCCGAGGCCTCCACCGCCCAGGTGGCCGGACTGCTGGACTCGCCCGTGCTGCTGGTCGTGGATGCGGCCTCGATGTCGCGGTCGGTGGCCGCGCTGGTGCATGGGTTCGCGACGTACGACCCGGAGGTGCGCCTGGGCGGCGTGATCCTCAACCGGGTCGGCTCGGACCGGCACGAGGTGTTGCTGCGGGAGTCGCTGGTCGGCAGCGGCGTACCGGTGCTCGGCGTGCTGCGCCGCGATGTCGCGGTCGCCACCCCCTCCCGGCACCTTGGCCTGGTGCCGGTGGCGGAGCGGTCGGCCGAGGCGGTGGCAACCGTGCGCCGGCTCGGCGAGCTGGTGGCGGCGAGCTGCGACCTGGACGCGATCCTCGCGCTGGCCCGGTCGGCCCCGCCGCTGACCGCGCCGGCTTGGTCGGCGGAGGCGGCCGTTGGGACGCCGGTTGCCGGTCAACCCCGCGTGGCCGTCGCGGGCGGCGCCGCCTTCACCTTCTCCTACGCCGAGACCGCCGAGCTGCTGGCGGCCGCTGGGGCCGAGGTGGTCACCGTGGACCCACTGCGGGACGAGGCGCTGCCGGTTGGGACGGCGGGGCTGGTGATCGGGGGCGGCTTCCCCGAGGTGTACGCGTGCGAGCTGTCCGCCAACGCGCCGCTGCGAACCGAGGTCGCTGCGCTGGCGGCCGGCGGCGCGCCGGTGGTCGCCGAGTGCGCTGGCCTGCTGTACCTGGCTCGCAGCCTGGACGAGCTGCCGATGTGCGGCGTGCTGCCGGTCGAGGCGCGGATGACGGAGCGGTTGACGCTGGGCTACCGCAGCGCGGTCGGCGCGGCCGGCCAGCTGCAGGGCGTGCACGTGCGGGCGCACGAGTTCCACCGCACGGCCTGCACGCCGAGCGCCAGCGCCCCGCCTGCCTGGCTGGTCGCCGGCCGCGCAGACGGCTTCCTGCTCGGCGGGGTGCACGCGTCGTACTTGCACCTGCACTGGGCCGGTGTGCCCCGGGTCGCTCGAGACCTGGTAGCACGGGCCGCGGCGCAGGCGGTGGCGGCATGAGTTCGCGCCTGGTCGGTGTCGGCGTCGGCCCCGGCGACCCGGACCTGGTGACCGTCAAGGCGCTGCGCGTGCTGCGGTCGGCCGACGTCGTCTTCCTACCGGTGATGGACCTGGACACGCCCGGCCGGGCGGAGGCCATCGTGCGCGCCCACCTCGGTGCCGACCCCCGGCTGCGGCGGGTGGTCTTCGCGCTGGACGAGCCGGCCGGAGCGGCGTCGGCGGCCCGGGAGTCCGCCTGGGACGCCGCCGGCCGGGAGGTGGCCGGCGCGGTCGCGGACCTGGCACCGGTTGGGGCGGTCGCGGACCTGGCACCGGCCGGGGCGACCGTGGCCTTCGCCACCATCGGCGACCCGAACATCTACTCGACGTTCACGTACCTGGCCCAGACCGTGGCCGCGCTGGTCCCGGGCCTGGAGGTCGAGACCGTGCCGGGGATCACCGCGATGCAGGACCTGGCGGCGCGCAGCGGCACGGTCCTGGTCGAAGGCACGGAAAGTCTTGGCCTGCTGCCGCTCACCGCCGGCCTGGACCGGCTCCGCCAAGCCCTGGCCGACCACGACACGGTGGTGGCCTACAAGGGCGGCCGGGTGCTGCCGGCGGTACTGCGGCTGCTCACCGATGCCGGCCGGCTCGACGACGCCGTGTACGGCGCGGGGCTCGGCCTCGCCGGTGAAGACATCCGGCCGGCGGGGGAGGTCGACGCCGGTGAGTCAGCGCCGTACCTGTCGACGGTGCTCGTCCCGGCGCGGCGGGTTGGCCGCGGGGGGAAGTTGTGACGGCGGGCGTGCCGGCGGTGGTTCACGAGCCGGGCAGCGTGACCTTCGTCGGGGCTGGTCCCGGCGCGGCCGACCTGTTGACCTTCCGCGGGGCCAGGGCGATCTCGGCGGCGGACGTCGTGATCTGGGCGTCCAGCCTGGTACACCCCGACGTCCTCGACCATGCCCGACCCGACGCTGAGATCCTGGACTCCGCCGCGCTGCCGCTGGAGGGCGTGCTCGCGGTCTACGCCCGGGCCGCCGCCGAGCGGCTCCGCATCACCCGGATCCACTCCGGCGACCCGGCGTTGTGGGGGGCGCTGCAGGAGCAGCTCGACCGGTGCGCCGAGCTCGGCCTACGCACCGAGGTCGTGCCGGGCGTCTCCAGCTTCACCGCGGTCGCCGCCGCCGTACAGCGGGAGCTCACCATCCCCGAGGTCGCGCAGTCCGTGGTGCTGACCCGGCTCGGCGGCGGCAAGACGCCAATGCCGCCGGGGGAGGAGGTGCGAGAGTTCGCCCGGCACGGCACGACGATGGCGCTGTTCCTGTCGGCCGCGCGGTCCGGACAGCTGCAGGATGAGCTGCTGGAAGGCGGCTACCCGCCGCAGACCCCGTGCGTGGTGGCCTACCAGGTCAGCTGGCCGGACGAGCTGATCGTGCACTGTCGGCTCGATGAGCTGGCAGCGACGGTCAAGGACGCCAAGCTCTGGAAGCACACCCTGGTGCTGGTCGGGCCGGCGCTGGCGGCCGGCGGCACCCGCTCGCACCTCTACCACCCGGGGCACTTCCACGGGTTTCGGCGGGCGGAGCCACGGGCGCGGGCCCAGCTGAAGGCCGATCGCCAGTGACCGCGTCAGGCGAGGGTCCGAAGCTGCGCGAACCGGACCTCCCGCGCACCGCCAAGGTGCGGACGACGGCCCTGCGTACCGGCTGGACCACCGGCACCTGCTCGGCGGCCGCCGCCAAGGCCGCCTGCACCGCGCTGTCGACGGCCGAACAGCCGGCGACGGTAGACACCCCGCTGCCGGGGGGCGGGCGGGTGACGCTGCCGGTCGCGTCGTACGCCGTCGGAGCCGACTCGGCCACCGCCGTAGTGGTCAAGGACGCCGGCGACGACCCGGACGTGACCCACGGTGCGCACCTGACCGCCACCGCGGCCTGGCGCGTGCTGCCCGGCCTGCTGCTGGAGGGCGGAGCCGGTGTCGGCGTGGTGACCAAGCCGGGGCTCGGGCTGGAGGTCGGCGGCCCGGCGATCAACCCCGTGCCCCGCCAGCAGATCGCCGCAGCCGTGGGTGAGGTCGTCGATGTGTCCGCCCGAGGGGTCTGGGTGCGCCTCAGCGTGCCGGATGGCGAACGGATGGCACGCAAGACCACAAACGCCCGGCTCGGCATCCTCGGCGGGATCTCGATCCTCGGTACGACGGGCATCGTCCGGCCGTTCTCCACCGCGTCCTGGCGGGCCAGCGTCGTGCAGGCGGTCAGCGTGCTGGCGGCGCAGCCGGAGCGCACCCTCGTGCTAGCCACCGGCGGCCGCACCGAGAAGGCGGCGATGCGGCTGCTGCCGGACCTGCCCGAGGTCTGCTTCGTCGAGGTCGGCGACTTCACCGGCGCGGCGATCCGGGAGGCGGTCGAGCACGGGCTGACCGACATGGTCTTCGTCGGGATGGTGGGCAAGCTCGCCAAGTTGGCCGCCGGCGTACTGATGACGCACTACACCCGCAGCGCCGTCGACCGGGATCTGCTGATTCGGATCACCGCCGAGGCTGGCGCCGACCCGGCCGTGGTCGAGGCGGTCCGCGAGGCCAACACCGCCCGGCACGCCTACGAGCAGTGGGACACGGCCGGCGTGCTGAACCCCGCTGGCCGGCTGCTCTGCGCGCGGGTGGCCGAGGTGCTCGGCCGGTTCGCCGACGGCCGGCTGCACGTCGAGGTGGCGATGGTCGACTTCGCTGGTGACCGGCTGGTGGCGGCCACGGTCCCGGCCTGGGAGTCGGCGTGATTCGGGTTGTCGGCTGGGACGGGTCGGCACTGTCGCCGGCGGCGGTCGCCGCGCTGGCCGGAGCGACCCTGGTCGTCGGTGGCGGCCGGCACCTGGCAGCGGTCGACGTCCCGGCGGGAGCCGGTCGGGTGGTGCTGGGCGACCTCGCCGCCGGGCTGGACGCGCTGGCGACCCACGACGGTGACAGCGTCGTCGTGGCCAGCGGTGACCCCGGCTTCTTCGGCATCGTCCGCGCGCTGCGTCGCCGCGGCCTGGACTTCGAGGTGCTGCCGGCCGTCTCCGCGGTGGCGCTGGCCTTCGCCCGGCTGGGCCTGGCTTGGGACGACGCCGTCGTGGTCAGCGCCCACGGCCGCGACCTCGGCCCGGCGGTGAACGTCTGCCGCGCTCACCCCAAGGTCGCCGTACTGACCGGTCCAGACGCCGGTCCCGCCGAGCTCGGCGCCGCCCTGTCCGGCAGCGACCGGACGATGGTCATCGGCACCGACCTTGGTACGCCGGGCGAGTCCGTCGTGCGCTGCTCGCCCGCGGACGCGGCCGGCCGCCACTGGGCGGAGCCGAACGTCGGGGTCGTCCTCGCCGCGGATTCGATGCAGCGCCCCGCCGGCTGGCTGGCCGGCGCGCCGCCCGCCCCCGCCGGCTGGGCGCTGCCCGAGACCGCGTTCGAGCACCGCGACTCGATGGTGACCAAGAGCGAGGTCCGGGCGCTGGCGCTGGCCCGCCTCGGCCCCCGCCTCGGCGAGTGCGTCTGGGACATCGGCGCCGGCAGTGGCTCGGTCGCGGTGGAGTGCGCCCGGTTCGGTGCGGCCGTGGTGGCGGTGGAGGCCGACCCGGCGGCGTGCGAGCTGGTACGCGCCAACGCCGCGGCGTACGGCGTCGAGGTCCGGGTCGTTCCCGGGCGCGCGCCGGCGGCCTTCGCCGGCCTGCCCGCACCCGACGCCGTCTTCGTCGGCGGCGGCGGGGTCGAGGTGGTCCGCGCCGTGGTCGCCCTGGACCGGCCGCGGCGGGTCGTCGTCGCCCTGGCCGCGCTGGATCGGGTGGCACCCATCCGTGCGGCGCTGGCCGCCGCCGGCTTCGCGGTCGAGGGCACCCAGCTCGGCGCCGCCCGGCTGGTCGAGCTGCCGGACGGCGGTACCCGGCTCGCAGCCACCAACCCGGTGTTCCTGCTCTGGGGGCTTCGGTGATCGGAGCGCTGCGATGACTGGGGGGCACTGGTGATTGGCCTGGTCGCGGCCACCGCGGCGGGCCGGTCCGCGGCCGCCGAGCTCGCGCAGCGCTGGTCGGATGCCCGCGACTACGACGAGCCGGTTGCCGCAGCGCTGCGCCGGGCCTGGACCGAGTGCGACGGCGTGGTCTGCTTCCTCGCGGTGGGGGCCAGCGTTCGGCTGCTCGCCCCGCTGTTGGGCACCAAGACGACCGATCCCGGTGTCGTCTGCGTGGACGAGGCGCGGCGGTTCGCGGTCCCTGTCGTCGGCGGCCACGCCGGTGGCGCCAACGCCCTCGCCGCCCGGGTGGCGGCGGCCCTGGGCTGCGAGCCGGTGATCACGACGGCCAGCGACGCCGCCGGCATCCCTGCGTTGGACACCTTCGGTGCAGACCTGGGCTTCCGGGTCGAGCCGGGCAGCGATCAGGCGGCCGTGGGTGCCGCGCTGCTTTCCGGTACGCCGGTCACGGTGCTCGCCGACGCCACCTGGCCGCTGCCGCCGCTGCCGGCCAACGTGTCCACCGACCCGGAGCCGACCGCACCGCTGATCGCCATCACCGACCGGCTGATCGAGCCGCCGCGGCCGGCGGTGGTGTACCGGCCACCGAGCCTGGTCGTCGGCGTGGGAGCCAGTCGCGGCGCCCCCGCGACCGAGGTGCTCGACCTGGTCGATGACGCGCTGAACGAAGCCGGTCTCTCGCCGTTGTCCGTCGGCCACCTGGCGACCGTGGACGCCAAGCTCGCCGAGCCCGGCATCGTCGCGGCCGCCGGCAGCCGGGGCTGGCCGCTGGCGGGGCACGCCGCCGACCGCCTGGCCGCGATCGCCGTACCCAACCCGAGCGAGGTGGTCCGCGCCGCCGTCGGCACGCCCAGCGTCGCCGAGGCGGCCGCGCTGGCCGGCGGCCGAGCCGAGCTGGTCGTTGCCAAACGGGTCAGCCGGCACGCCACCGTCGCCGTCGCCCGGCACGCGCCGCGCGGTCGGCTCACCCTGGTCGGCCTGGGACCGGGCGCGCGCGACCTGATGACCCCGCGGGCGTCGGCCGCGATCGTGCGGGCCGGTGTCGTCGTCGGCCTGGACTCCTACCTCGACCAGGTCCGCGACCTGCTCCGCCCGGGCACCCGGGTGCTGGCCAGCGGGCTCGGCGCCGAGGAGGAGCGGGCCGGCGCCGCCGTCGCCGCTGCTCGCGACGGACACGCGGTGGCGCTGCTCGGCAGCGGCGACGCCGGCGTCTACGCCATGGGCAGCCCCGCGCTGGCGCTGGCGGGTGCGGACATCGACGTGGTCGGCGTACCGGGGGTGACGGCGGCGCTGGCCGCCGCCGCGCTGCTTGGTGCTCCGCTTGGCCACGACGCCGCCACGATTAGCCTGTCCGACCTGCACACGCCGTGGGAGGTGATCGAGCGCCGGGTCGAGGCGGCGGCGGCGGGAGACTTCGTCGTCACCTTCTACAACCCCCGCAGCCGGGACCGGGACTGGCAGCTCGGCAAGGCGCTCGCCCTGCTCGCCGCCGCCCGCCACCCGCAGACGCCGGTCGGCATCGTGCGCGAGGCCAGCCGGCCGGAGCAGCGGGTGCTGCTGACCACGCTGGCCGAGTTTTCCGCTGGCCCGGATTGTGACCCGGAATGTGACCCGGTATATGACGTCGACATGCGCAGTGTCGTCGTCGTCGGCAGTTCGACCTCTCACGTCGTGGCCGGCCGGATGGTGACGCCGCGGGGCTACCGGTGGCAGTCGTGACCGCGCCGGCCGGCCGCTCCGGAACCCTCGGATACCGGGTCAGCGCCCGCTGCGCCGGCTGCGGCGCCTGCCTGCTCACGTGCCCGGAGCACGCCATCCGCCCGGGGGCCAACCAACCGCTGGTCGTCCTTGCCGAGTGGTGCACCGGCTGCGGCGAGTGCGTGGAGGTCTGCCCGGTGGACGCCGTCCGAGAGGTGTTCCGGTGACCGCCACGGCGGCGACCGTCGCAACTCTGGCCGCCGACGACGGACCGCGGGGACGCCGGCGCCGGCTGGTCGCCATCCTCGGGGTGGTGATCGGCCTGCACTTGGCCGGGATTGCGCTCTACCTGTCCGCCGGTGCGAGCCTGCCGGCGGCGGGCGGCCTGGCCGGCGCCGGCGTGCTGGCCTATTCCCTCGGCCTGCGGCACGCCTTCGACGCCGACCACATCGCCGCCATCGACGACACCACCCGGCTGATGCTGGCCCGCGGCCGGCGGCCGGTCGGCATCGGCTTCTTCTTCTCCCTTGGCCACTCGACGGTGGTGCTCGCGCTGTCCGTGCTGATCGCGATCGTCACCGGGGCGGCCACCACGTCCGGGGTGTCGACGTTCCGGACAGTGGGCGCGGTTGTGGCCGAAGCCGTGGCCGCCGGCTTCCTGCTGCTGGTGGCCGGGCTGAACGCGACGGTGCTCGCCGGGGTGGTCCGGCTCTGGCGCCGGGTCGCCCGCGACGAGGCGGTCGAAGCAGCCGAGATCGACCGCCAGTTGCTCGACCGCGGCCTGTTCAACCGGCTGCTCGGCGGCCGAGCTCGCACGCTGATCCGCTCGTCATGGCACATGTTCCCGGTCGGTCTGCTCTTTGGGCTGGGGCTGGAGACGGCCAGCGAGGTGGCGCTGCTGGCCCTGTCCGCCGGGGCGGCCGTCGGCGGTCGGCCGCCGCTGGCCGCCGTACTCGCGCTGCCGTTGCTCTTCGCCGCCGGCATGTCCACGCTGGACACCCTCGATGGCGTGCTGATGGCCCGGGCCTACTCCTGGGCCTTCGAGCACCCTGCCCGCCGGCTCTACTACAACTTGACCACGACGGTGATGACAGTGGTCGTCGCCGTGTTCGTCGGGACCGTGTACCTGGCTGCCCTGCTCACCGACGCCACCGGTTGGGGCGGCCCCCTGGCGGCGTACGCCGGCATCGGCGATCACTTCCAGGTGCTCGGTTACGTCGTCGTCGGGGCCTTCCTGCTGACCTGGGCCGCGGCCGCGGCGTACTGGCGGATCGGCCGGGTCGCCGACCGGCTGGCGCGCTTGGAGGCTGGCCCGGGGAGTGCGCCGTGACCCGCGCCGTGCATCCGATCGAAGCCCGGTCCCATGCCATCCTGCGCGCCCGGGTGGACCTGACGCACCTGCCGCCGCTGACCCGCGCCGTGGTCGAGCGGGTGGTGCACGCCAGCGCCGACCTGGACTACGTCGAAGACCTGGTCTGCGCGGAGTCCACGCTGCGCGCCGGGGTCGCGGCGCTGGCGGCCGGCGCCCCGGTGGTGGCCGACGCCGAGATGGTGGCCGCCGGCATCACCGCCCGCGACGTCGTCTGCCGGGTCCGGGACACCGTCGCCGACCCGGGCCGCACCCGCTCGGCCACCGCGATCCGCCGAGCCCTGGCCGAGGTCGGGCCGGGCGCGGTCTGGGTGGTCGGCAACGCCCCGACCGCCTTGGCCGAGCTGCTCGAGCTGCCCGCCCGGCCGGCGCTGGTGGTGGGGCTGCCGGTCGGCTTCGTCGGCGCGGTCGAGGCCAAGGCGGCGCTGCGGGCGTCGGGGCTGCCGGCGGTTTCCAACCGCTCGGAGAAGGGCGGCTCCGCGGTCGCCGCCGCCGCGGTGAACGCGCTGCTCTACGCCGACCTGCCGGAGGCCGAACTCCCGAAAGCCGACCTGGTCGCAGAGACCCCATGATCGCGGAGATTCCATGACCACCGGTACGCCGTCCCGGCCCGCGCTGCTCGTCGTCGGGCACGGCACCCGTAGCGCCGCTGGGGTGGCGGAGTTCATCGCCCTCGTGGATCGGGTGCGCTTCCGCGCCGGTGGCCTGCCGGTCGGCGGCGGGTTCATCGAGCTGTCCCGGCCGCCGTTGACCGACGCGGTGTCCCAGCTCGTGGCTGCGGGGGAGCGGCACTTCGGCGTCGTACCGCTGGTGCTGGTGGCGGCCGGGCACGCCAAGGGCGACATCCCGGCGGCACTCGCCCGCGAGCAGCAGCGCCACCCTGGCATCTGCTATTGCTACGGCCGCCCGCTCGGCCCGCACCCGACCCTGCTGGCCCTGCTCGCCGAGCGCCTCGACGCGGTGCTGCCGCCGGGCGCCGCGGCCGACACGACCGTGCTGCTGGTGGGGCGCGGGTCGACCGACCCGGATGCGAACGCGGAGATCGCCAAGGTGGCCCGGCTGTTCTGGGAGGGCCGCGGCCTGGGCGCGGTCGAGTACGCCTTCGTCAGCCTGGCCGAGCCTGGCGTGCCCGCGGCGCTGGAGCGCTGCCGCCGCCTGGGCGCCCAACGGATCGTCGTCCTGCCCTACTTCCTGCTGCCGGGTGTGCTGCCCGACCGGGTGGTCGAGCAGGCCGGCGCGTACGGAGCGCAGCACCCGGAGCTCGACGTGAGCTGCGGTGGCCTGATCGGCGACAGCGACGCATTGGCCGACCTGGTGCTGGAGCGCTACCTCGAGGCGGTGCACGGCGACATCCGGATGAGCTGCGACACCTGCCTGTACCGGGTGCCGCTGCCCGGTTTCGAGTCCCGGGTCGGCGCGCCGCAGCACCCGCACCACCATCCCGACGACCCGGGACACACCCACACCCACGCCGGGCCCCGGTGAGCCCGGCGCTGGACCTGCGCCACCATGGCGACGCCGAGGTGACGCCCGACCTGGTGGACTGCGCGGTCAACGTCCGGCTACCCGGGCCGCCGACGTGGTTGCAGGCCCGGCTGGCCGCGGCCCTGGACACCCTCGGCCGCTATCCCGACCCCGTGCCGGCCCGAGCCGCGGTCGCCGCCCGGCACGGGCGCCGTCCCGCCGAGGTGCTGCTCACGGCCGGCGCGGCCGAGGCCTTCGTGCTGATTGCCCGGGCGCTGCGGCCCCGGCTCGCCGTGTGCGTGCACCCGTCGTTCACCGCCCCGGAGGCGGCGTTGCGGGCGGCCGAGCAGCCGGTACGCCGGGTCGTGCTCTCCGAACCGTTCACACTGGACCCCACGCTGGTGCCAGCGGACGCCGACCTGGTGGTGCTCGGCAACCCGACCAACCCGACGTCGGTGCTGCATCCGGCGGACGCAGTTGCCGCGCTGGCCCGCCCGGGTCGGGTACTCGTCGTGGACGAGGCCTTCGCCGACTGCGTGCCGGGGGAGCCCGAGTCGCTGGCGACCCGCGCCGACCTGCCCGGGCTGGTCGTCGTCCGCAGCCTGACCAAGACCTGGGGGCTCGCCGGGCTGCGCGTCGGCTACCTGCTGACAGCGCCCGACCTGGTAGCCCGGTTGGCCGACGCGCAGCCCCCGTGGTCGGTGTCGTCGCTGGCTCTGGTCGCCGCGCAGGCGTGCAGCAGCCCAGGGGCGGTCGCCGCGGCGGCGGCTGCGGCGGACGACCTGGCCGAGCGCCGAGAGTGGCTCGCCGGCCGGTTGGGCGCGCTGCCCGGCGTCCGCGTTGGGCCGCGACCGGCGGCCTCGTTCCTGCTGCTGCATGTGTCGGACGGCCTAGGTGTCCGGGCTCGGCTGCGGACCCAGGGCGTCGCCGTGCGGCGCTGCGACACGTTCCCCGGCCTGGGTTCGGACTGGCTCCGGCTCGCTGTCCGGGACCACGACACCAATGCCCGGGTAGCCGTGGCGTTTTCCCACGCACTGTCCACAACGGCACTGTCCACAACGGCACTGTCCACAACGGAAGGAGAAACCTGATGACCGACGACACCGCCCGGATCGACGCCCTGACCGCCGAGATCCGCCCGCTGAACACCGCCGCTATGGCCGATGCCCGGCACCGCCAGGACCGGCTGACCAAGCCCCGGGGCTCACTCGGCGTACTCGAAGACGTCTCGGTCCAGCTGGCCGGGCTCGCCGGGACCTGCCCGCCGCCGATGCCGGAGCCGACCGGGGTCGCGGTCTTCGCCGCTGACCACGGGGTGCACGCCCAAGGAGTCAGCCCCTGGCCGCAGGAGGTCACTGGGCAGATGGTCGCGAACTTCCTGGCCGGTGGGGCGGGGGTGAACGCCTTCGCCGCCCAAGTCGGGGCGCGCGTCGTGGTCGTCGACGTCGGGGTGGCCACCGAACTGCCGGCGCTGCCCGGCTTTATGGAGCGCAACGTACGCCGCGGCACCGCCGACCTGTCCACCGTGCCAGCGATGACCCGGGCCGAGGCGGTAGCGGCCGTACTGGCCGGCGCCGACGTGGCCCGGGACCTGGTCGCCAGCGGCGTACGGTGCCTCGTGGCCGGCGACATGGGAATCGCCAACACGACCGCCTCGGCCGCGCTGATCGCCGCGTTCACCGGGGCGGACCCGGTCGCGGCCACCGGGCGCGGCACCGGCATCGACGACGACACCTACGCCCGCAAGCTCGACGTCGTCCGGCGGGCGCTGGTGTTGCACCGGCCGGACCCGAGCCACCCGTTGGACGTGCTGGCGGCCATGGGTGGGCTGGAGCACGCCGCCATCGCCGGCTTCGTGCTGGCCGCGGCGGCCGAGCGGGTGCCGCTGATCCTCGACGGAGTGATCGTCGGAGCCGCGGCGCTGGCCGCGGTGGCGCTCGCGCCGGACGCCGTCGGCGCCTGCCTGGCCGGGCACCGCTCGGCCGAACCGGGTCACACCATCGCGCTCCAGCACCTCGGGCTGCGTCCGCTCGTCGACCTGGAGCTGCGACTGGGGGAGGGCACCGGCGCGGTGCTCGCCGTACCGCTGGTGCAGTGCGCGGTGCGGGCGCTGCGGGACATGGCCACCTTCGACTCCGCCGGCGTGGCCGACAAGGAGGGGTGAGCGGGTGTCGGAGGGGCCAGTGCCGACCGCGGCCGGCGCCGAGCGCTACCCGGTGCTGCTCGGCCTGGCCGGTCGCCGCGTGCTCGTGGTCGGCGGCGGCCGGGTGGCGGCCCGGCGGCTGCCCGCCTTGCTCGCCGCCGGCGCCGACGTCGTGGTCGTGGACCCCGGTCCGGGCGCGGAGGTCGAGCGACTCGCGGACCAGCAGCGGCTCACCCTGCGCCGGCGGCCGGTTCAGCCCGACGACCTCGATGGCGCTTGGTTCGTGCAGGCCTGCACCGACGACGCGGCGGTGAACGCTGCGGTTGCCGCGGAGGCCGAGCGTCGCCGGGTGTGGTGTGTCCGGGCCGACGACGCGGTCGCGGCCACCGCCTGGACGCCGGCCAGCGGTACCGCCGACGGCGTGACCGTCGCGATCAGTGCCGGCGGTGACCCGGGCCGGGCGAGGGCGGTCCGCGACGCCGTGCTGGCCGGGGTCCGAGACGGCAGCCTGCCAGCCCGGCGTACCCGCGGTCGGCACGGCCGCGTCGCCCTCGTCGGCGGCGGCCCGGGTGACCCCGACCTGATCACGGTGCGCGGGCGGCGGTTGCTGGCCGACGCGGACGTGGTCGTGACCGACCGGCTCGGTCCGCGTGGGCTGCTGGCCGAGCTGCCGGACACCGTCGAGGTCGTCGACGTGGGCAAGACGCCGCACGCCGCGACGCCGGCGCAGAGCGACATCAACGACTTGCTGGTCCGCCGCGCCCGCGCTGGCCGGCTCGTGGTCCGGCTCAAGGGTGGGGACCCGTTCGTGTTCGGCCGCGGCGGCGAGGAGCTAATGGCCTGCGCCGCGGCCGGGGTGGAGTGCGAGGTCGTGCCCGGGGTGTCCAGCGCACTCGCCGTACCGGCCCTGGCGGGCATTCCGCTGACCCACCGCGGGGTGGCTCAGGAGTTCGTCGTCGTGTCCGGGCACCTGCCGCCGGGACATCCCCGCTCGACCGTCGGCTGGCCCGGGCTGGCCCGCTCGACCGCCACCGTGGTGCTGCTGATGGCCGTCGAGCACCTGCCGGGGATCGCCGCCGCGCTGGTGGCCGGTGGTCGTCCGGCCTCGACTCCGGTGGCCTGCATCGAACGTGGCAGTACGCCGGCCGAGCGCATCGTGATCAGCAATCTCGACGCGGTCTGCACCGCGCCCGCCCCGGTGGCCTCGCCGGCCGTCATTGTGGTGGGTGAGGTCGTTGGCCTGCACGCCCGCACCGGCCAGGCCCGGGTCGCCGCGCCGGCTCCCGGGAACCGCCAAACCGTCGGTGACGGCGGCGCGGGCCAGGAGGTGGGCCAGGAGGTGGGCCTGAACATGGGCCTGAACATGGGAAACGACCCAAGCCAGGCGACCTGACGGGCACAGCCAGCCAGCTACTGGGTGGCCCCGACGGGTGCCCCAACTGGTAGCCGGCTACCGTGGCAGTGCCGCCGCGAAGGAGGACACGTGACGACCGCTGTGCTGCGCCAGGAACCCGAACACGTCCGAGCGCTGGTGACCCGCCTGATGCGGGAGTACGGCGACCGGCTGCCGACCGACACCGTGGTCGAGGTCGTCCGCAGCTGCTACCAGCCACTGGCGGAGGCCCGGATCACCGCCTTCGTCCCCACCTTGGTCGAGCACGCCAGTCGCGATCGGCTGCGTCGGCTGTCCAAGGCCGGTATCACGACACTTGCGCCGGCTGGCTAGCCGGCGCGGTCGACTCGGAAGGTGCTCCGGGCGATCCGGGCGGGAGGCTTCCGAGCGGGCCTCGGCTGCTGGGTAGCTCGGCTGCCAGGCAGGCGGTGCGGTCAGACCGCAGGCAGCGAGGGAGTCGCGCCGAGCTGCGGAGTCGCGGTCGCCCCAGGGGCGAACGTGACCTGGTTGCGGCCGGCGGCCTTGGCCCGGTACAGCGCAAGGTCGGCGGCTGCGAGCAGCTCGGTCAGGTCCGAGCCGTTGCTCCCGAGCATGGCGACGCCGACCGAGACGGTGACGCGGATCACGTCGCCGTCAGTGCCGGCCAGCCCGGCGGCCGCGACTTGGTGTTGCAGGCGCTGCGCGACCAGGCGGGCCTCGGCCGGGTCGGTGTCGGGAAGCAGGACCGCGAACTCGTCGCCGCCGAAGCGCCCGAGGCTGTCGTAGCGGCGCACCCCGTCGCCCAGCGCAGCCGCCGTGGTCGCCAGCACCTGGTCGCCGGTCAGGTGGCCGTAGGTGTCGTTGACCTTTTTGAAATGGTCAAGGTCGGCGATGATCACGGCCAGTGGCCGGTGATGGCGCGCCGCCCGGGACAGTTCGCGCTCAGCTTCCTGCTGCCAGGCGCCAGCGTTCAGCAGCCCCGTCTTGGCATCGGTGCGTGCCTCGGTGCGCAGCTGCTCATGGGTGAGGCTGCGGTGCAGCAGCACCATGGGTGGCAGGGCTGCCAGTACCGCCGCCGGCGTGATTGTCCACCCGAACGCGATCAGGACCCCGACGCTGAGCTCGCCCAGATCGAGGACCACGTTCTCCCGCCGCCACAGCAGTTCCCGCCAGCCGATCTCCGGGCTGTGCAGGTGCACCGCGGCGGCGATCACGAGTGCGTTCAGCTGGGCGACGACCAGGCCGCAGCCGAGCGCGGTGGCCAGTACGAGCCCGGCGCTGCCGGGGCCGCTGTGCAAATGCTGGGACAGCGGGCCGACCAGCAGGTGGAACAGCCAGGAGCGGCCGAAGCCCTCCAGCCCCAGGGCTGCCGCACTGAACACCCGCCGGTGCGGTGGGCTGCGCTGGATCCGCAGCTGGGTCAGAGCGGTCAACGGGACCGGCGCTAGCAGCGCGTACACCGGCGGCAGCAGCAGCGCGATCGGGAGCGTCCAGGCCGCCAGCAGATCCTTGGACATGCCCGCGGGTTCCCCGGAGCGCCGGGCGGCCTCCACCGACACCGTGGCGCACGTCAGCAACGCCGCCCAGGTCGCCAGTTCGGTGATCCGCAGCGGCGTGGTGGCAAGCGATACCGCGGCGGCCACGACGGCCACGGCGGACACGGTCAGCACATAGCACACCAGGCCGCTCGGTAGCTGCCACAGCGGCCATTGGCGCACGCCCGCTACCAGCCGCGAGGCCCGAAACACAGAAACGCTCAGACCGCCCATCTGGCCCTCCCTCCGTCTGGATACCGGCATGGCGACGATCCCGCAACTCGGTTGACATACGTGTCGGTTGACATACCTGACCTTACGCCGTGTGCTGGATCAGTGACTAATGGTGACTGCACTCTAGATGGGTGATCGCCGATGACTGGTTAGGCGACGCACGGCCCCGCCGGCCATCTGTCGTCCCAGCAACCCGTCATCCGATGCCTTTCCCGACCGCCAGGAGGACCGCGATGCGCGGCACCAAGTGGGCCTGAGCCCATCTCCGACCCCGACCGCCCCGATCGCCCGGAGGACCGCGATGCGCGGCACCAAGTGGGCCTGAGCCCATCTCCGACCCCGACCGCCCGGTCAGGACCGTGACTGGTAGGCAACCAACAGGACGTGGCGCCGAGATCGCCGCGGTGGTGGCGGCCATGCAGAAGCTGGCGGGGGACAAGCTGGTAGCGCCGATACCGAGCGACTGACGCCAACAACCCGCCGATGTTGAGCACACGTGTGTTTGACCTCGCGGGATACGCACGTGAGCTCAACATCAGCGCGCTGAGGAGGGGCGGTGCGGGCTGCGCTGGGGTGCTCCAGCGCGCTGAGGAGGGGCGGTGCGGGCTGCGCTGGGGTGCTCCAGCGCGCTGAGGAGGGGCGGTGCGGGCTGCGCTGGGGTGCTCGGGCGCGCTGAGGGAGGTGGTGCGGGCTGCGAGGAGGCTGCTCGGGTGCGCTGGGAGATGCTCGCGCGGCGCTGAGGGAGGTGGTGCGGCCTGCGCTGAGGGGGCCGCGGGGCTGCGCCCGAGAGGCAGTCCGGGCGAGCGACGACCGCCGAGCGCGCCGCTGGCCACCGTCTGCGGTGTTACCGTGGTTGACGTGCGCCGGCCGGTGCATGGCCCCGGGCCCAACCATCAGTCGCCACGAGCGACCACCCGCCGCGAGGCGCCCTGACCGGTCGGCGTACAGCAAAGTTCCCGACCACGCCCAAGTGGGGACTAGGGCTCAGGCGACGCCGAGCACCTGGACCACGGTGCGGGCCGCCCGGCCACCCGCCCCCACCGCGATGTCGATCGCGGTTGGAACGTCGAGGTCGGCCAGCAGCGCATGCAGCACCGCCTGCTCCGGGCCGGCAGCTTCGCCGGGACGGCCAGCCGCGGCGTGCAGGTCCTCAAGACGCGCCTCCGCCGCCGCCAGCAGCTCCGGTGTGTAGTCCCACGGTTGCGACCACTGTCGGTTCAGTAGCAGCAGGCGGACGGCGGCTGCGCTGTGGTCGGTGAGCAGCGTGCGCACCAGCACCAGGTTGCCGACGGACTTCGCCATCTTCGTCCCGCCGACCTGCACGGTGCCGACGTGCATCCACGCCCGGGCGAACGGCGTCACGCCGGTCACCGCCTCGGCCAGGGCCGCTTCGTAGGCATGATGGGGGAAGCGCAGATCGGCACCGCCGGCGTGCAGGTCCAGCGCCGGTCCGTACGTCGACAGCGCCATCGCCGCGCACTCCGCGTGCCAGCCCGGTCGGCCGAGTCCCCACGGGCTCGGCCAGGCTGGCTCACCCGCTTCGGCCCGCTGCCACACGGCCACGTCGAGCGCATCGTGCTTGGCCGGGTTGTCCGGAGCGTCGCCGAACTCGGCCGCCAACGCCAGCGCCTCCGCCCGGTCCAGCCCGGCCCGGTTGGCCACACCGTCACCCCGGAAGAAGACACCGCCGTCCTGGATGTAGCCGGCACCGGCGTCCACCAGGGCCGCCGCGAGCGCCACTACCGGGCGGACGAAGTTGCGAGCTCGCGGCTCGTGCGTCGGCCGCCCCACGCCCAAGGCCGCCATGTCGTGCTCGAACCAGAACTGCTGCACTGCCGCGAAGGCGTCGTAATCAGCTCCGGCCCGCTGGGCCGCAGCGAACAGGTGGGCGTCCACGTCGGTCACGTTGCGGCAGACCTCGGTGTCGACGCCGAGCCGACGCAGCAGCCGGACGGCCACGTCCACCCAGACGAAGGTCGCCGCGTGCCCGAGGTGGGTCACGTCGTACGGCGTCACGCCACAGACGTAGACCCGAGCCCGGCCCACCAAGGGCAGCCGCCGACCGGCAATCTGCAGCGGGTGCGGTGGCTGGTCGGCGTCGATGGCCACGCTCAAACCGGTCGGGCTTGACCGAACTTGGTCAGTCGCCGTAGTCGCTGTAGCCGTCGATGAGGTGCTTGGTCTGCTCGGTGACTTCGGCGTTGTGCGCGTGCACCGACAGGTCGTGATGCGCCGGGTGCAGGGAAATCCCGTGCGTTGTGCACTCGCCCTCAAGGCAGCTACAGTCCTCGACCAGGTCACCGAGGTCTTGCGGCTCGATGTCCGACGGCATGTGGTGAATGGGGTCCATGGGAGCTCCTCGCAGTTGTCCGTCCAGTTTCGCCCACCGCCGAGCCGACAGCCAGGGGCTTTCGACCTGCCGGCCGGGCGCACCCGCTCGGTCGCCGTCAGTCTCCCAGAGTGGCCACCAAGACCGCCTTGATGGTGTGCATCCGGTTCTCCGCCTGGTCGAAGACGACGGACCGAGGGGACTCGAAGACCTCCTCGGTCACCTCCAGTCCATCCAACCCGTACTTGGTGAAGATCTGCCCGCCGACGGTGGTCTCGCGGTTGTGGAAGCTCGGCAGGCAGTGCATGAAGCGCACGTCCGGGTTCCCGGTGGCGGTCAGCACGCCGGCGTTGACCTGGTACGGCGACAGCAGCTCGATCCGGCGCGCCCAGGCCTGCATGGGCTCACCCATCGAGACCCAGACATCGGTGTGCACGAAGTCCGCGCCGCGCACGCCCTCCGCCACGTCCTCGGTCAGCGTCACGCGGGCACCGCTGCCCGCGGCGACGCCCCGGGCCTGCGCTACCAGCTCATCGGCCGGCCAGAGCTCCCGAGGCGCGCAGAGCCGCACGTCCATGCCCAGAATCGCCCCGGTGACCAGCAGCGAGTTGCCCATGTTGTTGCGGGCGTCACCGAGGAAGCAGTAGGCGATGTCGGTAAGCGGCTTGCGGCTGTGCTCGGTCATGGTCAGTACGTCGCAGAGCGTCTGGGTCGGGTGGAACTCGTTGGTCAGGCCGTTCCATACCGGCACCCCGGCGTACCGGCCGAGCTCCTCGACGGTGGACTGGGCGAAGCCGCGGTACTCGATCCCGTCGTACATCCGCCCGAGCACCCGGGCGGTGTCCTTCATCGACTCCTTGTGCCCGATCTGCGAGCCCTCCGGGCCGAGGTAGGTCACCCTGGCGCCTTGGTCGTAGGCGGCCACCTCGAACGCACACCGGGTCCGGGTGGATGCCTTCTCGAAGATCAGCGCAATGCTCTTGCCGCGCAGCCGGGGCTGCTCAGTACCGGCGTACTTCGCGGCCTTTATGTCCCGGGACAACGCGAGCAGGAAGCGCAACTCCGCGGCGGTGAAGTCGAGCTCCTTGAGGTAGTTGCGGTTGCGCAGGTTGACGGCCACCGGTCTCCTCGATCAGTTCGCCCGGCCAACGACCGGCGAATGTGGTCCTCAGCTTGCCGGTCCAGGCGCGTGGTCCGGGTACCCACTGCCTCCCCCACCAGGTGCGCCGCGCGAGTATCGTCCCGGCCGGGCGTGATCGCCCGCCGCCGCACCCCTGGAGACGCCGTGACCATCGTCCGCCGGATCGCCCGCCCGTTGCTTGCCGCCGTCTTTGTCCAGGGGGGGATCGAGACGTTGCGCCACCCCGAGCCGCGGGTTGCCCGAGCGGAGAAGCTCGACTTGACGAACAACCGGTTGGCGACGGCGCTGAACTTGACCCAGGACGAGCAGGTCGTCCGCGCCAACGCGGGTGCGCAGGTGATCGGTGGCTTGGCGTTGGCCACAAACCGCATGCCCAGGCTGGCGGCCGCCGGGCTGGCGGCGAGCCTGGTGCCGACCACCGCGGCCGGTCACCGGTTCTGGGAGGAGTCGCACCCGGCATCCCGCAAGGCTCAGCAGCAGCACTTCGTCAAGAACCTAGCCATCCTCGGCGGTCTGCTGCTGGCCGCCGTGGACACCGAAGGCCAGGACTCGCTGCCGCGGCGGGCGCGCCGCAAGGCCAAGGCGGTCGCTCGGCAGACCGAGAAGGCGCAGCTGAAGGCAGAGCTCGTGGCCGAGCGGGTGCGCCGACGCGCCGAGTTGACCGCGGCTAAGGCCAAGGGCCGGGCCGCCACCAACGTGCAGCGGGTGAAGGGCTAGCCGGTGCGGGCGGTCACCGCGGTCGCCCGCAGCGCCAAGGCCAAGCAGTCTGCCGCCGCCAGGAGCTGACAGGCCGCTACTTGCGGCGAGACCTGCGAGCAGCGGCAAGCTCGAAAGCCCGGTCGGCGGCGGCGACCGGGTCCGCCAACGCCTCGACCGGGCCGGTGTCGGCACCCGGCGGTACCGGGTCCCAGGTGTGCACGCCGACCACCGGCACGCCGGCGCGCACCGCCAGGGCGATCTCGGACAAGGTTCCCCAGCCGCCGCCGATGGCCACCACCGCGTCGGCGCTGCGGATCACCAGCACGTTGCGGGCCTCGCCCAGACCGGTTGGGACGACGATGTCCACCCACGGGTTGGCCGCCGCCCGCGCCAGCCCGGGCAACAGCCCCAGCGTCGTCCCGCCCGCCGACCGAGCGCCCTGGCAGGCAGCGGCCATCACGCCGCCCAGTCCGCCGCAGACGACCAGCGCGCCGCGGCCCGCGAGCGCGCGCCCGACGGCGTACGCCGTCTGCGCCAGCTCTCCGTCCGCCGGGATGTCGCCGACGCCGATCACCCCGACGTACGGCGTCAGAGCGCGCCCGGCGGACATGAGCGAAGAGCGTAGGCGGGGTTAGACGTCAAGCTTGTAGCCCAGCCCGCGGACCGTGACCAGGTGCTGCGGGTTGGCCGGATCCGGTTCCACCTTGGCCCGCAGTCGCTTGACGTGGACGTCGAGCGTCTTGGTGTCGCCGACGTAGTCGGCGCCCCAGACCCGGTCGATCAGCTGCCCGCGGGTGAGCACCCGACCGGCGTTGCGCAGCAGCAGTTCCAGCAGCTCGAACTCCTTCAATGGCAGGCTGACGGGCCGGCCGTCCACGGCGACGGTGTGCCGCTCGACGTCCATCCGCACCGGCCCGGCCTCCAGGGTCGCCGGCAGCAGGTCGTCGGCGTCCCCGTGCCGGCGCAGTACGGCGCGGATGCGGGCCACCAGCTCGCGGGAGGAGAACGGCTTGGTGACGTAGTCGTCGGCTCCCAGCTCCAGCCCGACGACCTTGTCGATCTCCGAGTCCTTCGCCGTCAGCATAATCACCGGGACGCTGGAGCGGTGCCGGAGCTCGCGGCAGACCTCGGTGCCGGGCAGCCCGGGCAGCATGAGGTCGAGCAGTACCAGGTCCGCGCCGTTGCGGTCGAACTCGATCAGCGCGTCCGGGCCGGTGGCGGCTATCGCGGTGTCGAAGCCCTCCTTGCGCAGCATGTAGGTCAACGCGTCGGAGAAGGACTCCTCGTCCTCGACCACGAGCACCCGAGTCACGTCCGGACCTCCTCGATGGCGCTGCTCGCTGGGGTGGCGGTGCCGGCGGCAACGGGCCGGGCGGTCGGGGCCGCAGCCAGCGCCGGCAGCCGAAGGGTGAAGGTCGAGCCCGACCCTTCGACGCTCCACACCTGCACGCTGCCGCCGTGGTTGGTGGCGACGTGCTTGACGATGGCCAGGCCGAGACCGGTGCCGCCGGTGGCCCGCGAGCGCGCCGGGTCGGCCCGGTAGAACCGTTCGAACACGCGCTCCAGGTCGCTCTCCGCGATCCCGATGCCCTCGTCGGTGATCGCAATCTCGACTGTGTCACGGTGCCGGCGCACGCCCACCGTCACCCGGGTGAGCGGTGGGCTGTAGGCGATGGCGTTGTCGATCAGATTGCCCAACGCGGTCACCAGCTGGCTCTCGCTGCCGAGGACCGAGCAGCCGGTGTCTCCTCCGGTGACCACCTCGATCTGGCCGGCGGCGGCGGCGAGCCCGGTCCGGTCGACGGCCTCCCGGACCACCCGGTCCACCGTCACGGATCGCGGCTCCGGCAGCGGGGCGGCGCCC
>Ga0208079_1000342_pt1 | contig 25581 bp, 24 predicted proteins | sample NGESurdeep092012_5_FD_184474 | JGI IMG/M metagenome (GOLD analysis project Ga0208079, IMG submission 184474) | Arctic peat soil microbial communities from Barrow, Alaska - NGEE Surface sample 210-2 deep-092012 (SPAdes) | ecosystem: Environmental > Terrestrial > Soil > Wetlands > Peat ... | reverse complement strand
GGGCAAGCTTTGCATAGCCATTCGGCTGATGAACTAACTAGCCATTCGACTAGGCTACCAAAAAACGCCAGCCAAGTCGCTGGTTATAAGTCACCAAAATACGGTGACATAAGCCGCTGGTTAAGCCCGACCTACTACAAGTTAAGTGATCTTCATATTTTCGGTACCGCTCATCAGGTCACGATTGGTCACCAGCTTGCTTTCCAGTTTGATGCGCAGGCGAAGATCATTGACCGAATCCGCGTTCTTCAGGGCTTCCTCATAGGAGATGAGGCCTGATTCATACATTTTGAATAATGCACCGTCAAAAGTTTCCATGCCCAGTTCGCGCGACCGTGCCATCACGCCTTTGATCTCATTCACCTCACCCTTGAAGATCAGGTCGGCGATCAGCGGTGAGTTCAGCAATATCTCAATCGCGGCGGTGCGTCCTGTGCCATCCGCTCTCGGTATCAAACGTTGCGAAATGATGGCTTTGATGTTCAGCGACAAATCCATCAACAGTTGAGTACGGCGCTCTTCCGGGAAAAAGTTGATGATGCGGTCCAGTGCCTGGTTGGCATTGTTGGCGTGCAGCGTGGACAGACACAAGTGTCCTGTTTCCGAAAAAGCCACGGCATATTCCATGGTTTCACGGTCACGAATTTCGCCGATCAAAATCACATCGGGTGCCTGGCGCAGGGTGTTTTTCAGCGCGGCATGCCAGGACTCGGTATCCACGCCGACCTCGCGGTGCGTGATGAGGCAGTTGATATGCTCATGCACATACTCCACCGGGTCTTCAATGGTGATGATGTGTCCGTAGCTGTTCTTGTTGCGATGACCGAGCATCGCGGCCAGTGTGGTTGACTTGCCTGAGCCGGTTCCGCCGACCACGATCACCAGGCCGCGCTTGGTCATCACGATATCCTTGAGCACCGGCGGCATACCCAATTCGTCGAGATCGGGAATCTTAGTCGTAATGGTACGAAGCACCATGCCGACGCGCTGCTGCTGCATGAACACATTGACGCGGAACCTGCCGATGCCATGCGGGCTGATCGCAAAATTACATTCGTGGGTCGCTTCGAACTCTGCCGCCTGGCGATCATTCATGATGCTGCGTGCCAGCTCCTGAGTATGCACTGCAGTAAGAATCTGGTTGGACACCGGGGTCATTCTTCCATCCACCTTGAATGCCGGCGGGAAGCCGGTCGTGATGAACAAGTCGGAAGCTCTTTTGCTGATCATACCGCGCAGCAAATTGTGTATCAGCTCGGTGGCTTGATCTCTTTCCATAATAAAAACTCCTAGTCCTGATGTCTGTCTGTCTGTAATTATCCGGGGAAAATTGTGGCTTCGGCCACTCGCCCTACTCGTTTAACGTTCGTTTCTCTCACGTTAGCCTTCGCCGCAACGTCCGGGTCTGACTCCGTCAGCGTAGCGAGTTGTGGCTCCGGCCTCTCGCTTTGCTCGTTTAACACTCGCTTCGCTCATGTTAGCCTGCGCCGCAACTTCCCATGCTGACTTCGTCAGCGTAGCGAGTTGTGGCTCCGGCCTCTCGCTTTGCTCGTTTAACAGTCGCTTCGCTCATGTTAGCCTGCGCCGCAACTTCCCATGCTGACTTCGTCAGCCCGGGAAGTTGTCTTTGTTTGCTGCCTTGGAGCGCGCTTCCGCAGGGGTGATCTTGTTTTCCTTGATCAGGGTCTGCAAGCATTGATCCAGGGTCTGCATACCCAGTGCGGAGCCGGTTTGTATCGCCGAATACATTTGCGGCACTTTTGCTTCACGGATCAGGTTACGAATCGCAGGGGTACAAATCATGATTTCATGTGCCGCCACCCGACCACTGCCATCCTTGGTTTTGAGCAGCGCTTGCGATATCACCGCGCGCAGCGATTCGGACAGCATCGCGCGCACCATTTCCTTTTCATCGGCGGGGAACACGTCGATGATACGGTCTATGGTTTTGGCCGCCGAGCTGGTGTGCAGCGTGCCAAACACCAGGTGGCCGGTTTCTGCCGCTGACATCGCCAGGCGTATGGTCTCCAGATCGCGCATCTCGCCGACCAGGATCACGTCCGGATCTTCACGCAAAGCTGATCGCAAGGCATTCTGGAAGGACAGGGTATCCCGCCCGACTTCGCGCTGGTTGATCAAGCACTTCTTGCTTTCATGGACAAATTCGATCGGGTCTTCAACCGTCAGGATATGGCCCAATTCGTTCTCATTGCGATGGTTGACCATCGCCGCCAGCGTGGTGGACTTTCCAGAACCGGTAGGCCCTGTGACCAGAACCATGCCGCGCGGATAATCGGAGATAGACTCGAAACTTTTGGGGGCCTTGAGATCTTCCAGCGACAGGATTTTTGATGGGATGGTACGCATTACCGCACCCGCACCGCGATTCTGTATAAACGCATTCACACGAAAGCGTGCAAGCCCGGGAACCTCGAAAGAAAAATCGACTTCCTTGTTCTCCTCGTAGAACTTGCGCTGCACATCGTTCATGATGTCATAAACCAGGCCGTGCACTTCCTTGTGATCCATCGCGGGCAGGTTGATCCTGCGCATGTCGCCATGCACGCGTATCATCGGCGGCAGACCGGCGGAAAGATGCAAGTCGGAAGCCTTGTTTTTAACACCAAAGGCAAGCAGTTCAGTGATATCCATTATAATCGTCCCGGTTTGATAAGGCGGCACCAAGCAGACTGAATTAGGGCAGACTGACACGGGGCCGCGCAAATAAAATAAGTATTTCGTGGCGCGTGAGATTATGACAACAATCGCTTCCAACTTGCAAGCTGTGCGCGACGCGATTGCGTCAGCGGCTGTCGGAGCCGACCGCCACGCAGGTGACATCAATTTGCTGGCGGTCAGCAAGACATTCGCGCCAGATGCGCTACGCGAGGCCTATCAGGCCGGACAGACATGTTTTGCGGAAAGTTATGTGCAAGAGGCGTTGGACAAGATCGCCGCACTGCAGGATATACCGATCGAGTGGCATTATATCGGGCCGATCCAAAGCAACAAGACCCGCGCCATCGCGGAAAACTTCGCCTGGGTACACAGCGTGGACAGATTGAAGATCGCGAAGCGTTTATCCGAGCAACGACCCGCTCATTTGCCGCCGCTACAGGTATGCTTGCAGGTCAACATCAGCCAGGAGGCAAGCAAAAGCGGCGCGGTTCCGGATGAAGTGGACGCATTGGCTCACGCGATCGCGAAGCTGCCCAACTTGAAATTGCGCGGGTTGATGGCGGTTCCCGCGCCCAGCGACGAAATCGCTGCACAGAGATTGCCCTTCGCGAAGTTGCGTGAATTGCGCGACCAGCTGAACCGTCAGGGTTTGCAGCTGGATACTTTATCGATGGGAATGTCGCATGATTTTGCCGCAGCTATCGCAGAAGGTGCGACTATAGTGCGTATAGGCACCGCGATTTTTGGCGATCGGGCTTATCACGGGAACCTGGTATAAAAACAGAAAACTGCCATTAACCACGGAATACACGGAAGAAGGCGACAATGCAAACAGCGTGAAATTCATGGTTTTTTCCGTGTATTCCGTGTGTTCCGTGGTAATGAATTGTATTTTTTAGTCGGGCATAGCCCGACCTACATTTTGTTCCGGCTCGTCCGGTTTAGGTTTAGGGAGAAAAAATAAATGAACATCTGCTTCATCGGCGGCGGCAACATGGCTAGCGCACTCATCGGCGGCTTGCTCGGCAAGGGATTTTCTGCCGCACAAATCAGTGTGGTGGAAATCAATGCCGACAATCGCGCGCGGTTGCAACGCGATTTCGCGGTACGTGCATTTGAAAACATTGCCGAAGGCGTTGCGGACAGTCAGATCATCGTCTTCGCGGTCAAGCCGCAGCAGTTGCGCGAAGTGGCGCAACAACTTGCTCCATTGTTGTCCGGGCAGTTGCTGATCTCTATCGCCGCAGGCATCCTTGCGACGGATCTGGCGCGCTGGTCAAACAGCCGGGCGATCGTTCGCGCCATGCCCAACACCCCTGCATTGATCCAGAGCGGCATGACAGGCTTATATGCCTTGCCCGCAGTCACTTCCGCACAGCGCGAACAGGCGCAGAACATCCTGGCGGCAGTAGGCGAGACCTTATGGCTGCAAGATGAAGTCATGCTGGACGCCGTGACGGCGATTTCCGGCAGCGGCCCGGCCTATGTGTTTTATTTCATCGAGGCATTGCAGCAGGCCGCACAAAAGCTTGGATTCAATGCCGATGATGCACGCCGCCTCAGCCTGGAAACCTTTCTGGGCGCCAGTAAATTAGCCGCATCCAGCGCTGATGATGCCAGCGTGCTGCGCGCGCGCGTCACCTCCAAAAATGGCACAACCGAGCGTGCGTTATTGAGCCTGTCCGCCAATCATGTTGCCGAACATATCGCTCAAGCTGCGCAAGCTGCCGCAGAGCGCTCACGCGAAATGGGCGATGAGCTGGGTAAAGCATGATGATCAACGAAACGATGCAATTTTTACTTGATGTTTTTGTGCAGGGATTTGCCGGCGTGCTGCTGTTCCGTTTTTTGCTGCAATGGCTGCGCGCTCCGATGCGAAATCCGGTCGGTGAATTCATTATGGCGATCAGCGATTTTGTGGTGTTGCGCGCGCGCCGCTTCATCCCTTCGGTGCGGCGGCTGGACAGCTCGAGTTTGCTGCTTGCATTGGGTGTGGAACTGGTCTATCTGGGCTTGACGCTGATGCTCCAAGGCTATTCGTTCGCGCATTTTCCGCTGCTCGGACTATTGGCATGGAGTGTAGTGAAGCTGATCAAGATTAGCGTGTACCTGTTGATGAGCGCGCTGGTGGCTCAGGCGATCCTGTCCTGGGTCAATCCCTTCACTCCGCTGGCTCCCTTGCTTGCGGCAATCACCCAACGCTTCCTGCGGCCGCTGCAACGCTTTTTGCCGTTGATCGGCAACGTGGATCTGTCGTCGCTGTTTCTTCTGGTGATCTGCCAGATCATTCTGTTAGTGCCATTGGCGATGCTTGAGAGCCTGGCGGTACGATTACTCTGACGGGAGCCTTGTGCAAACGAACTGGTATCGCCGCAACGGGGAAGTCATCACGCTGACGTTGCACGTTCAACCGGGGGCGAAGCACAGCGAAATCGTCGGGATGCACGGTGAAGCGCTCAAGATAAAATTGGCTGCCCCGCCTATCGAAGGACGCGCCAACGAAGCGCTGTTGAAATTCATCGCTGAATTGTTTGCCGTGCCGCTGCGCAAAGTCGAACTCAAGCAAGGCGGGCAATCGCGTCACAAAGTGGTGGCGGTGATCGGCAGCAAAGTTGAGCCGGAAAGCCTGTTAGCAGAAAGATAGCAAAGTTTCTGAATTTACTGGTGAAGACGGCTATGAGTATGTGCCGCTTGGTGCCAGGAGCTAATGCCCAAGGTTGCTATTCAATTTGATACACTGCACGATGCGATCATCAGGACACTATTCCTGCAGCCTGGTTCGGCAGTGAAAGAATGGGAAGGAATCATATGGCTATTACACTTGCGTTTGATGTTTATGGCACTCTAATAGACACATATGGCGTCATAGCCGCGTTGGAAAAGCATGTCGGCAATCAAGCCCCTGAATTCTCTCGTCCCTGGCGCGAGAAACAGCTTGAATATTCATTTCGTCGCGGCCTGATGCAGAATTATGAAAACTTTGCCATATGCACCGGCAATGCCCTCGATTACACGAGTTCATACTTTAAAGTCCCGTTAAACCATAAAGACAAGGAAGAACTGATGGGCGCATACAGAATATTGCCGGCATTCGATGACGTAGAAGAAGGGTTGGCCCGCGCCAAGAAATCCGGTTTCAGATTGTTCGCGTTCTCCAATGGCAGTGCCGATGCGGTGGAAGCATTGCTGAAGAATGCGGGAATCAGAGACTATTTTATTGGGGTGGTGAGTGTTGATGAAATGAAGTCTTACAAACCCAACCCCGCCGTATACAGTCATTTTTTAAGAAGGGCCGGTACGTTGGGGGCGAATGCCTGGCTTGTCTCAAGCAACCCATTCGATGTGATTGGGGCTATCTCTTCCGGAATGCGCGCAGCGTGGTTTAAACGTTCGCCAGATGCATTATTCGATCCGTGGGGAATCGAGCCCACATTGACAGTAACTAGTCTCTTGAACTTGGCCGAACAGATTGACCAGGAATCGAGAAGAGACTGACAAGTGCGTGCATACGGACTGGAAACCCTTCAAAGACGCGCGATTTATCAAAAAATACACTCGGCATTTATCCAACTAAATGATGCACGGATAACCAAAATGCTTCATTAAAATAATAACGCCGCATCAATGCGGCGTTATGTGTCGGCATATGGGATGCCGATTGGGTCAGTCATCGAATACTGACTTGGGTAGCAACTAAAGGTAATTAATCATTGAAGTGTCGATAGGCGTCTCCCATAAACGGTTAACCTTTCCAAACCCATGCTCGAGAACCACGTTTATTTTATACACTTAATTTCTGGTAAATTCAACCCAAAAGAATTGAACCGGCCGCCTTATACTGACATTTGATATTTGTAGATTTAATTTCTATATGAACACAGCCGCGACCGATCGCTTTGCCATCTATACATCCGAACTCACACGCCAGTTCGGACAGTTGACTGCGGTGGACCATATCGACTTGCGCGTTCCTTATGGGCAGATATTCGGCTTGCTCGGTGCAAACGGTGCTGGAAAGAGCACCGTGATCAAGATGCTCACAACTTTGCTGTCGCCGACATCAGGGACAGCCGAAGTCGGCGGATTCGACATCATCAAATCCCCGGGAGAGGTCAGGCGGCGCATCGGCTACGTGTCGCAACTCGTGTCAGCCGACGGTGCCCTGACCGGCTACGAAAATCTGCGCCTGTCGGCCAAACTCTATGGCCTGACCAAAGCAGAGAGGGACGAACGCATCGCCGATGCGCTGGACTTCATGGGCCTTGCCGATTCGGCGCACAAACTGGTGAAAACTTTTTCCGGCGGCATGATCCGCAGGCTAGAGCTTGCCCAGGCCATGTTGCATCGTCCAGCGATCCTGTTTCTGGACGAGCCAACATTAGGTCTCGATCCGGTTGCGCGCCGTGTGGTGTGGGATCGGCTGCTGGATCTCAGGCATGACTATGGCATGACGGTACTGATCACCACGCACGACATGGAAGAAGCCGAGACACTTTCCGACCAGCTGGCGATCCTGCATGTGGGGAGGGTAAGCGTGGTCGGCAATCCTGCCGAGTTGCGCGCGGGACTTGGAGCGGACGCCACCATGGATGATGTGTTCGTGCATTACGCGGGCGGCCTGATACACGAAAGCGGGACTTTCAGCGAGGTCGCCCAGACTCGCCGGACTGCTCATCGCCTCGGCTGAGTGGCTCTTTCCGATGTGCGTAAAATTTTTGCCGGATGTCCGAAAAACTTTTCGGCCGGGCACCCGTAGGAGCGGGCCATGCCCGCGAACATTTTTTCGCGGGCATGGCCCGCTCCTACACACATGCTGTTCTTGATGAATTGGAATAACAGATGGAAAGATTCCTCCGCGAGAGTGCCGCGATTGTTGAAGTAGAACTGGTCAAACTCGTCCGCGATCCGACCGAAATCGTCTCCCGCGCGGTGCAGCCGGTGCTGTGGCTGGTGGTGTTCGGACAGGTTCTCGCCCAGGTTCGCGGCATCCATACCGGGCAGTTGAGCTATCTTGCGTTCATCACGCCCGGAATCCTTGCACAGAGCGTCCTGTTCAGCGCGATCTTCTATGGCATCGCTGTCATCTGGGAGCGCGACCTTGGCGTGGTGCATAAACTGCTGGTGAGTCCCGCCCGGCGAATTTCGCTGGTTTTTGGCAAAGCGGTCGCCGCCGGATTTCGCGGCATCCTGCAGGCTGTGGTCATATACCTGATCGCGTTCGTGATGCATGTTTCACTCAGGCTCGATCCGCTGGCGATGTTCGCGGTGCTGGCCGGTGTGATGCTGGGATCGGGGATATTTGCCACTTTCTCACTGATCATCGCGTGCATCGTAAAAACCCGCGAGCGTTTCATGGGCATCGGGCAGCTCCTGACCATGCCGATGTTTTTCGCGAGCAACGCAATCTATCCGCTGGACATCATGCCAAGCTGGCTGCGTGTCATCGCGCAGATCAATCCGCTCACCTATCTGATCGACGCGTTGCGCGGACTGATGATCACGGGAGGGGAAAGCATTCACGGTTACGCTGTTGATTTCACGGTCATGGTCACGGTGTTTGCTTTCCTGCTTTTCGTCGCCGTGAGGTTGTACCCGACGTTGGCGGAATGAGTATGCGCCGAGATTTCGGCCTGTGTGTGATCTCTGCGAAAAAGCAGTGGTGAAATTGCTCTAAAATCGTTCCATGGTTCCAGGAACGGCAGCGAATGGCGTAATCGGGCAACCATCGGATGATCGCCAAGCAAGGAGAAATCATTTGCGGCTTCTGCTGAACTGAATAATGAGCAACTGGTTGCGTCATGGTATCCGCGATATCTGCACAAATTCACCCTGCCATTCATCAACCAATGCTGAAGACCACGACGCCGACTGTACGATAGTGAATGTATTTAGAGCATTGCTTGGCAAGGCCGGTGCCTTACATCAGGATGACATCGTACTGCTCCTGATTGTATATCGTTTCAACTTGCAGCGAGATCGGCTTGGCAATGAAGTCGGAAAGCTGAGCAAGAGCCTGGGATTCCTCGTCCAGGAACAAATCGATCACATTTTGCGAAGCGAGGATACGATATTCGCGCGCATTGAACTGGCGCGCCTCTCGGACGATCTCGCGCAAGATCTCATAGCAAACGGTCTGCGCGGTTTTCACTTCACCGCGCCCCTGACAAGTCGGGCATGACTCGCACAGCACATGCGCCAGGCTCTCGCGGGTACGCTTGCGGGTCATTTCCACCAAACCCAGTGCGGAAAAACCGTTCACACTGATGCGCGTATGGTCGCGCGCCAGGGCTTTTTTGAACTCCTCCAGCACGGCATCGCGATGTTCCTGCGTATCCATGTCGATGAAATCACAGATGATGATGCCACCCAGATTGCGCAGACGCAGTTGCCGCGCGATGACCTGCGTGGCTTCCAGATTGGTCTTGAAAATGGTGTCGGCAAAATTGCGCAACCCGACAAAACCGCCTGTATTCACGTCCACGGTAGTCATCGCTTCGGTCTGGTCGATGATCAGATAACCGCCCGATTTCAGGTCGACACGCTTGGACAAGGCCCGCTCGATCTCCTCTTCCACACCATGCAAATCGAACAGCGGGCGCACACCGGGATAGTGTTCGAGCCGTTCAGCCGCGATGGGATTGTAGGCTTGCGCGAACTCCAGCATTCTTTGATAAGTGCTGCGCGAATCCACCAGGATGTGCGTGGTGGCGTGGCCGACAAAATCACGCAGCACCCGCAGGCTGATGTCGAGTTCCTGATACAGCAGTTGCGGCGCGCTGGCCGTCTTCGCGATGGCCTGCAGATTACTCCACAGCTTGTCCAAATAAGCGATATCGGCAGCAAAATCCAGTTCCGCCGAGGCCTCCGCCACGGTGCGGATGATGTAGCCGCCCTTGTGCTCAGGCGGCAAAACGGCTTGCAGCCTGGCACGCAATGCATCACGCTGCTCCTCGCTCTCGATGCGCTGTGAAACGCCGATATGTGTCTCTTGCGGCAGATACACCAGCAAACGTCCGGCGATGCTCAGTTGGGTGGAGAGCCGAGCACCCTTGGTGCCCAGCGGCTCCTTGATGACTTGCACCAACAGCTTCTGACCTTCGTACAAAACTTTTTCTATCGGTTTTGCAGTGTCGACGTTGTGGCTGTTCTCCCAAATGTCCGCCACATGCAGGAAAGCCGAACGCTCCAGTCCGATGTCGATAAAAGCCGATTGCATGCCCGGCAGCACGCGCATGACCTTGCCGAGATATACGTTGCTGACGATACCGCGATTGCTGCCGCGTTCGATGTGCAGGTCTTGCACTACGCCGAGTTGCATCACCGCGACGCGGGTCTCCTGGGGGGTGACGTTAATAAGGATTTCTTCGCTCATGATTTTCGGGAACCTCTAATAATCCACATTTCATCCCAACTGATGGAACTGCTAGCCATTCCACTAAGTTGTCAAAAAACGGCAACCAAGTGGCTGGTTATGCTGCGTTGCATAAAAAATTCCTTGCTTACATATAACCCATATGCGGCGCGGCGAAATTTTTTACACGCCTTGCATTTGGGCGAACTCTGAATTTTTAGAGGCTCCCTTTTGGCTCAGCAGAATTTCACGGTGTGGGGTAATCGAAGCGCTGCAGCAACTGCACGGTCTCAAACAGCGGCAAGCCCATCACGCCGGAATAGCTGCCGGACAGATGTTCGATGAATGCCCCGGCCTGCCCTTGTATGGCATAACCACCGGCCTTGTCGGTATACTCGCGTGTATGCAGATAGCGGCGGATACGCTCTTCGCTGAGCGTGGCGAAGCGCACCGTGGAGGTGGAAACTGAAACTTCGACATGTTCGCCCATCACGATCGCAACTGCGCTGAGCACCTGGTGTTCCCGTCCGGAAAGCTGGCGCAGCATCGCGGCGGCCTGCTCGGCAGTATCCGGTTTGCCGAAGATATGTCCGTCCAGCGAAATAGTGGTGTCTGCGGCCAGCACCGGAAACGACGGAAGATTGCGAAGCCTGAGCGCGGCATAACCCGCTTCGGCCTTGGTCTGCGAGACCCGTCGAACATATTTCTCCGGCGACTCATCGGCATGGGACGTCTCATCCACGGCAATGTTGCGGCGCGGATCCGAGCGCAGCAACAGCATCTCGAAATTGACACCGATCTGTTTCAGCAATTCGCGACGCCGCGGACTCTGCGAGGCAAGGTAGATGCGTGGCTGGATGATGCGCATATTATTTCCTGTCTTGGTTGAACCCGAAGGGGCTATTCACGGTGATAGGGGTGATTGTGCATCATGCTGTGCGCCCGGTACAACTGTTCGGCAAGCAGTACCCGGACAAAAGCGTGCGGCAGGGTGAGCGCAGACAAGGCCAGCAGCTGTTGCGCAGCCTGTTTGACCGATTCATGCAAGCCATCAGCGCCGCCGATGATGAACGCCACGTCATATCCTTCACGCATCCAGTCCTGCATCTGGGCGGCAAGCAGTTTGGTGGTTGGCTGGGTGCCGCGCTCATCCAGTGCGATGCGTCGGCAGTTTTGCGGCAGCGCGGCAAGGATGCGCAGCGCTTCGGCTTCCATGATCTGTGTCGTGGTCTTGCCGGTGGTGCGCGGTTCGGGTTTGATTTCCAGCAGTGATATCTGCGCCTCGCGCGGCATGCGCTTGGTATATTCGTTGAAACCCGCCGTGATCCAGTCCGGCATCTTGTGTCCCACGGAGACGATGATTAACTTCATTTTAAAAACATCTCAACCACGGAATACACGGAATAAAAACAAACCTCACATTTTCCGTGTGTTCCGCGGTTACGAATTGAGATTTTCCGTTCATGAAACGGGAATTATTTAGGGGGCTGCGCCAATTTGGGTCTGGCTGCCTGCGCCTTGCTCCACAATTCCTCGAGGTTGTAGTAATCGCGGATTGCGGGCTGCATGATGTGTACCAGCACCTCGCCCAAGTCCACCAAAATCCACTCGCCGCTTTCCTCGCCTTCGCGGCCATATATGTTCTCACCGCGTTCTTTGAGCTTGACCACCACGTTGTCGGCAAGCGCCTTGGTCTGCCGGGTGGAGTTGGCGCTGGCAATGACCATGCGCTCGAACATCGAGCTGAGTTTGCTGGTGTCGATCACGGTGATTTTGTTTGCTTTGACGTCTTCAAGTGCGGCAACAACGGCTAGTGTTTTTTCTTCGGTAGTTAGCATGGTGTATATAAATGATGTTGATGAATGTAATCCGCGACCGCATTGGGCAGCAGATAGCGTATGGTGCGATTCTCAGCCACGCGGCTGCGGATCAGCGTGGCGGAAATCTCCAGCTTGGGGATGGCCATTTCGGCAATCCCGCCGGCAGGCTGTTGCGATAATGCATCAGCAGCGCACAAGCGCTGTTGATAGTGCCGGCGCAATGCCGGTGTGGCCGTGTGGATACGATCCTCCAGCGTAAAACCGGGGCGGTAACCCACCACGATATGCGCCAGTTCGAACAACCGCTCCCACTCGTGCCAGGTGTTCAATTGCAAAAATGCATCACCGCCCATCAGCAAACACAGCGGTTGTGCCACGCCCAACTCGGCACGCAATTCGCGCAGCGTATCCACCGTATAGCAGGGCGTGGTGCGCTCGACTTCTCGGGCGTCCAGCATGAAAGCCGGTTGATCGACAATCGCCAGCCGTACCATCGCGCTGCGATGCTGCGCGGATACCTGAGGAGCATCACGATGCGGCGGCGTGCCGGTGGGAATGAAACGGATTTGCCGGAGATTCGCCAACTCGAGCATTTCTTCGGCGAGACGCAGATGCCCGTAGTGAATCGGGTCAAACGTCCCGCCCAGGATGCCGATCGCTTTTTCGCTCACTGAGTACCGGGCCCGGGATGACAACGTCAGGGATTACAACGCAAGCCGGCGGGTATCCGCCAGCACTTGCGAGAGAAACACAATAAAGCGCGCCGCAGCCGCGCCATCGATCACGCGATGGTCGTACGACAACGACAGCGGCAGCATCAGCCGCGCCACGAATGTGTCATCCTGGTGCATAGGCTTGATGATGGCCTTGGACACGCCGAGGATCGCCAGTTCCGGCGCGTTGATGATCGGCGTGAACGCCGTGCCGCCGATGCCGCCCAGGCTGGAAATCGTGAAGCAGCCGCCTTGCATTTCGGCTGCGGTGATCTTCTTCTCGCGGGCGCGCGCGCTGATCTCGCCGAGTTCCTTGGCAATTTGCACGATACCCTTCTTGTCCACATCGCGCAGCACCGGCACCATCAGTCCGTCGGGCGTATCAACCGCCACGCCGATGTGGAAGTATTGCTTGAACACCAGATTCTCGCCGCTGGCATCCAGCGATGCGTTGAATTCAGGAAACTGTTGCAGCGCGACCACGACCGCCTTTACCATGAATGCCAGCGGCGTGATCTTGATGTTCTGCTTGGCGTATTCCACGCCGAGTTCCTTGCGGAAGGCATCCATTTCGGTGATGTCGGCCTCGTCGAATTGCGTGATGTGCGGGATGGTCACCCAGTTGCGATGCAGATTCGCGCCGGATATCTTCTTGATGCGCGACAGCGGCCTGGTCTCGATCGCGCCAAACTTGGCGAAATCCACCACCGGCATCGCCAGCACCTGCAGGCCATTGCCGCCGGTAGCGCCGCGCGGTTGCGCGAGAGCGGCCTTGACGAACAGCTGCACGTCGTCTTTGGTCACGCGGCCCTTCTCGCCGCTGCCTTTGACTTGGGCAACCTGGACACCGAGTTCGCGCGCGAAGCGGCGTATCGCCGGGCTGGCGTGTGCCTTTCCTGCGGAAGGGTCGCTGTGTAACAGCGGGGCTGCGCCAAGACCGCCCGAAGGGCGAGGGGCTGGCGGCGTATCCTTTACGGGTGCACCTGCCGCCGCAGGTTGCGATGTTTGGACGACCGCGGGTGCAACTGCAACCGGTGCTGCCACTGGTGCGGTAGCCGGAGCAGGCGCAGGTTGCACAGCCGGTTGGCTATTTTGTGGCACACCCGCCGCATCGCTGCTTTCCAGCAGCAAAATCAGCGAGCCTTGCGACACTTTGTCGCCGACCTTGACCTTCATTTCCTTGATCACGCCGGCGTAGGGCGACGGCACTTCCATCGCTGCCTTATCGGTTTCCAGCGTCACCAGATTGTCCTCGGCTTTAACCGTGTCGCCGACCTTCACCATTACTTCGATGATGCTCACATCCTTGTAACCGCCGATGTCGGGCACCATTACTTGTTTGATTTCTGCCACGTGTATCTCCTCCCAACCTTAAACAGTCGTTGGGTTTGGTTTTTCTGGATTGATGTTGTAAAGCTTGATGGCCTTGCTGACTACGTCGGCCTTGATCGTGCCTTCATCGGTCAATGCCTTCAATGCGGCAACGGCGATGTAGTAGCGATCCACCTCGAAGAACTGGCGCAACTTCTTGCGCGTGTCGGAACGGCCGAAGCCGTCCGTGCCCAGCACCTTGTAATGCTTGGGCAGGAAGCCGCGAATCTGGTCGGCGAACGAGCGCATGTAATCGGTCGCGGCGATCACCGGCCCGCCGCGACCGGACAGGCACTGTTCGACATAGCTGACGCGCGCCTTCGCTTCCGGATGCAGCATGTTCCAGCGCTCGCAATCCAGCCCCTCGCGACGCAATTCGGTAAAGCTGGTCACGCTCCAGATGTCCGATGCAACGCCAAAATCCTTTTCCAACAGTTCCGCTGCGGCGATCGCCTCGCGAAGGATGGTGCCGCTACCCATCAACTGCACGCAAGGTTTTGCCTCTTGCCCCTTGTCCTTTGTACCTTGTCCCTTCGTTGTCGCACCTTCGCTGAACAGATACATGCCCTTGATGATGCCTGCTTCCGCGCCCTTGGGCATCGCCGGATGGGCGTAGTTTTCGTTCATCACGGTGAGGTAATAGAACACGTCTTCCTGTTCGACATACATGCGGCGCATACCGTCGTGAATGATGACGGCGACTTCATACGCGAATGTCGGGTCGTAAGACACGCAATTCGGAATGGTTGCCGACATCAGATGGCTGTGGCCGTCTTCGTGTTGCAAGCCTTCTCCGTTCAGCGTGGTGCGGCCCGCCGTGCCGCCCAGCAGGAAGCCGCGTGCGCGCATGTCGCCGGCCGCCCAGGCCAGATCGCCGACGCGCTGGAAACCGAACATCGAATAGTAAATGTAGAACGGCAGCATCGCCACACCGTGGTTGGCGTAAGCGGTGGCGGCGGCGATCCACGATGACATCGCGCCGGCTTCGTTGATGCCTTCCTGCAGGATCTGCCCGTTCTGGTCTTCCTTGTAGAACATCAACTGCTCGGAATCCTGCGGTGTATAGAGTTGCCCGACCTGCGAGAAAATCCCCAACTGGCGGAACATGCCTTCCATACCGAAAGTGCGCGATTCATCCGGCACAATAGGCACGATTTGCTTGCCGATATTCTTGTCCTTGACCAGGATGCCGAGCATGCGCACGAATGCCATCGTGGTGGATATCTCGCGTTCTTCGGTGCCTTTCAGCAACGCGTCGAAGGCCTCCAGACCCGGTATCTGCAACGGCTCGCTGACCGGCGTGCGCTGCGGAACCACGCCCATTTCCTGACCGCGTTCCTTAAGATATTTCATCTCCAGGCTATCCTCGGGCGGACGGTAAAAAGTCAGGTTTTCAACCTGCTCATCGCTCAGCGGAATGTTGAAACGGTCGCGGAATTGCAATAACACATCGCCCTTCATCTTCTTTTGCTGGTGGGTGATATTCTGGCCTTCGCCCGCCTGGCCCATGCCGTAGCCCTTTACGGTCTTGGCCAGGATCACGGTCGGCTGGCCCGTGTGTTTGCTGGCCGCCGCATAAGCGGCAAATACTTTCCTCGGATCGTGACCGCCGCGATTCAAACGCCAGATTTCGTCATCTGACATATCGGCGACCATTTCCAGCAATTCCGGATATTTGCCGAAAAAATGTTCGCGCACATACGCGCCGTCCCTGGACTTGTAAGTCTGATATTCGCCGTCCACCACTTCCTGCATGCGCTTTTGCAACAAGCCGTTTTTATCCTTGGCGAGCAGACGATCCCACTGGTTGCCCCATACCACTTTGATGACGTTCCAGCCCGCGCCGCGAAACACGCCTTCCAGTTCCTGGATGATCTTGCCATTGCCGCGCACCGGGCCATCGAGGCGCTGCAGATTGCAGTTGACCACGAAGATCAGGTTGTCGAGCTTCTCGCGCCCGGCCATCGAGACTGCGCCCAGCGATTCCGGCTCGTCGGTCTCGCCGTCGCCCAGATACGCCCACACCTTGCATCCGGCAGTCTTAGCCATGCCGCGATGTTCCAGATAGCGCATGAAGCGCGCCTGGTAAATCGCCATCAGCGGGCCCAGGCCCATCGACACGGTGGGGAACTGCCAGAAGTCCGGCATCAGCCAGGGGTGCGGATAAGAGGACAGACCGCCGCCTTGCGATTCCTGGCGGAACTTGTACATCTGCTCTTCGCTGATGCGTCCTTCGAGGAAGGCGCGGGCATAAATGCCGGGCGACGAGTGTCCCTGAAAATACACCAGATCGCCGCCATGCGTGTCGGTCTTGCCGTGGAAAAAATGATTGAAAGCCACGTCATACAACGTGGCTGCGGAAGCAAAGCTGGCGATATGCCCGCCCAGCTCGGACGAATCGTGATTGGCATTCAACACCAGCGCCATCGCATTCCAGCGCATCAAGCCGCGGATACGGTGTTCCAGATCCTGATTGCCGGTGGAGCGCTGTTCCTCGTCCACCGGTATCGTGTTGCAATACGGCGTGGTCGCATTGAACGGCATGCCCGCACCGGAATGGCGCGCTTTGTCGAGCAATTCCCCGAGCAGAAAACGGACGCGCTCCGCGCCTTCGTTTTCCAATACCGACTCAAGGGCGTCCAGCCACTCCTGGGTTTCTTGCGGGTCGTAATCAGGTAATAATGCCATCTTTCCGTTCTCTCTATAAATGCGACGTAATTTTTAGGGGTTTCCTTATTCCGAACAAGCGATTGTCTCTTGCTCGGTGATGATCCATTCCACTTTTACATCCGTCGCTTCCTGCGGGATTTGTTCGACTATTTGCAGCGCGAACGCAGCAGCCACCAACGCGGGTCGATGCGTCACAGGGGCTATAACCAGCGACTTGGCGGGTGTTAACCAGCGGCTTATGTCACCGTTTTTTGGTGACTTATAACCAGCCACTTGGTTACCGTCTTTTGGCAATCTAGTGGAATGGCTAGTCGTTTCATCAGCCGAATGGCTATGCAAAGCTGTTTGCTCACCTAGTCGAATGGCTAGTTGTTTCATCAGCAGCTTGTCGTAAAAACCACCGCCGTAACCCAGCCGTGCGCCATTCCTGCTGAAAGCCACCCCCGGTAAAAGTGCGAATTCTACCTCATTTAGCGTGGTCAACTGCTCACAACGTTCGACTACCGGCTCGCGTATCCCCCACAATCCCGACTCCAACTGGTTTTCCAGATCATCCACCCAATACAAATCCAACTGATTGGTATGGCGGTTCACCCGTGGCAAGGCTACTTTTTTGCCATCCGCCAGCACCTGTTGTATCCAGAGTTCGCTGGCGAACTCTGCGCCGAAATTCATGTAGCCGAGTACGGCATTGGCCTGCCGGTAAATTTCCAGCTTGAAGATGCGTGCGCTGATCGCCTCGCTGCAGGCGGCGCGTACGTCAGGCGAGAGCTGCTCGCGCAGCGCGAGTAACTTCTTGCGGATGCCGAGCTTGATCATGTGCGGCGAAGCCGTCATGGTCGCTTAACCCAAAAACAAGCGGTACGCCGGATTATCGCTCTCGTCCCAATAGCGATAGCCGAGCGTATCGAGGAAGGTCTTCAGCGCCTTCTTGTCGTGATGCGGCACTTGCATGCCGACCAGCACGCGGCCGTAATCCGCGCCATGGTTGCGGTAGTGGAACAGGCTGATGTTCCAGTTGCTGCTCATGCTGTTGAGGAACAGCATCAGCGCGCCGGGGCGCTCGGGGAACTCGAAGCGGAACATGATCTCGTCCTTGGCTTCAGGCGCATGCCCGCCGACCAGATGACGCAGATGCAGCTTGGCCATTTCGTTGTCGCTCAGGTTCAGCGTGTTGAGTTTGTTGCGCTGCAACTTGTCCACCAGCTCGCTGGTTTCCAATTGATCGCGCACCTGGATACCGACGAACACATGCGCCGCTTTCGGGTTATCGTAGCGGTAATTGAACTCGGTGATGTTGCGCTTGCCGAGCAGCGCGCAGAATTTGCGGAAGCTGCCAGGGGTCTCGGGTATCGTGACGGCCAATATCGCCTCGCGTTTTTCGCCGATCTCGGCGCGCTCCGCGACGAAACGCAGCCGGTCGAAATTCATGTTCGCGCCTGAGGCGATCGCGACCAGCGTTTCACCCTTCAGGTTTTCGCGGGCGGCATACAGCTTGGCTCCGGCGATGGACAGTGCACCCGCCGGCTCGAGGATAGAGCGGGTGTCTTCGAACACGTCCTTGAGCGCGGCACAGGCGGTATCGGTGTCCACCAGAATGATCTCATCGACCAGCTTGCGGCACAGGCGAAAGGTTTCCGTGCCAACCTGCTTCACCGCGACGCCATCGGCAAACAGGCCGACATGCTCCAACGTGACGCGCTTTTTGGCTTTCAGGGAGCGATACATCGCATCGGAATCCACCGGCTGCACGCCGATAATTTTGATCTCGGGACGCAGTTGTTTGACGTAGGCCGCCACGCCCGCGATCAGTCCGCCGCCGCCGATCGGGACAAAGATCGCGTGGATGGACTGGGTATGCTGGCGCAGGATTTCCATCCCGATGGTGCCCTGCCCGGCGATCACATCGGGGTCATCGTAAGGATGCACGAAGGTCATCTTGTTTTGCTGCTCCAGCTCCAGCGCATGCTGATACGCATCGGAATACGAGTCGCCGTGCAGCACCACTTTCGCACCGCGTCCGACCACAGCCTGGATCTTGATTTGCGGCGTGGTGGTGGGCATCACGATGACGGCCTTGCAGCCGAGCTTTTGCGCGGAAAGCGCCACGCCCTGTGCATGGTTCCCCGCCGAGGCGGCAATCACGCCGCGCTTGAGTTGCTCCGGGGTGAGTTGCGCCATTTTGTTGTACGCACCGCGCAGCTTGAAGGAGAATACCTGCTGCATATCCTCGCGTTTCAGCAACACCGTATTGCCAATGCGCGCCGACAGGTTGGGGGCATGCTCCAGCGGTGTCTCAACGGCCACGTCATACACCCTTGCGTTGAGGATGCGTTTCAAATAACCATTCATGATTTAACCCGGCTGAAAAATACGCGCGCAGATTAGCATAAAAACACTGCGAACCCCTTGCGACATAAGCGAAAATCGGTTCAAATGCCGCGCATGGAAGAAATCGATCAACATGGCGTCATCGTAGAGACACAGGTGAATTATCTGCCGGAGCAGTCCGATGAGTCGGGCAACCGTTTCGTATTTTCATACACCATCACCATCACCAATCTCGGTCATGCGTCCGCCAAGCTCATCAGCCGCCATTGGATCATCACCGATGCCCATAACCATGTGCAGGAAGTGCGCGGCCAGGGCGTGGTGGGCGAGCAGCCTTTGCTTAAACCGAGCCAGAGCTTCGAATATACCAGCGGCACGGTGCTGACCACCCAGGTCGGCACGATGCGCGGCAGTTACCAGATGCAGGCCGAGGACGGCACGGAATTCGAGGTTTCGATTCCGCAATTCGTGTTGAGTGTGCCGCGTGTCTTGCATTGATATGACTACTGGTGAAACAACTAGCCATCCCACTAAGCAACTAGAAGACTGTTGCCAAGTGGTTGGTTATAGCCATCTGACTGATAAAGCTACTAGCCATTCCACTAGGTTGTCAAAAGACGACAACCAAGTGGCTGGTTATAACCCAGCATCCGAAAAACTTTTGGACGGGCACCCGAAAGACACTGGGCAAGTCATTGATGGAACAACTAGCCATCTCACTAAGGCAGAAAACTGCCAAGTGATTGGTTATGGTTATAACCCTTCGTATGACGCACGGCTCAAAGCCGCGCTGCTGCCGCTGCTCTTGCTTGCCGCCTGTACCACTACACCCAAACCGCCCGTCGTGCCGCCCCCCATAATTATTGCACCCTACGCACCGTTTGCGGTAAGCAAGTGGGCGATGTTGCCGGATTGGCAAACGATAGATTTGCAGCCAACCTGGGGAGCCTTTTGGCAAAGCTGTAACGCGCTGAAGAACAAGCCGGGCTGGCAAATAATATGCGCGCGCGCCAATGAATTGACGCAGCCGGACAACAACTCGTTGCACGTTTTTTTTGAACAGGGTTTTACGCCTTACCAGGTTTACAACCCGGATGGAACTTCACAGGGGCTGATCACCGGCTACTACGAACCGAAGCTTTACGGCAGCCGGGTCAAGACTGCCCGCTTTCGTTATCCGCTGTATGGCCCGCCGGATGATCTGCTGACCATCGACTTGGGCGAGGTGTATCCGCAACTGAAAGACATGCGTTTGCGCGGGCGGCTGCAGGGCAATCGTGTCGTGCCTTACTACAATCGCAACGAGATCGATAACGGCAAGGCTCCGTTGCAGGGGCGCGAATTATTCTGGGTGGACAATGCGATCGACCTTTTCTTCCTGCAGATTCAGGGCTCGGGGCGCATCGAATTGCCGGATGGCAGCATGGTGAAAGTCGGCTATGCCGAGCAAAACGGACAACCCTACAACTCCATCGGCAAGAAGCTGGTCGAGATGGGTGCGTTCAGGCTCGAAGAATCGTCGATGCAGAACATCAAGCTGTGGGCTGAGAAGCACCCCGACAAACTGCTCAGCCTGCTGGAACAGAATCCCAGCTACGTGTTCTTCCGCGAGTTGCCCAATGATCTTCCCGCTCCGCTGGGCGCATTGGGTGTGCCGCTGACCAATGAATACAGCCTGGCGGTGGACACGCGCACCATCCCGCTCGGCGCGCCGGTGTTTCTCGCTACAACTTATCCGAACACCAATGCGCCGTTGAACCGCCTGATGCTGGCGCAGGATACCGGCGGTGCGATCAAGGGTGCAGTGCGCGGCGATTTCTTCTGGGGTTTTGGCGAACAGGCCGGAACCCAGGCGGGACGCATGAAACAAACAGGTCAGATGTGGGTGCTGTTTCCCAAGGGCGCAGAACCGTCGCTGGGTCCGTAGAGACCGTCTTCCCCATCAAAGCTATACCCGCTACACATCGCAGTAGTGAGTGACCTTGACCATCCGCTTTCGGGCAAGCATTTAGCAAATGTAACGGGCAGCTTTCGACACACAGCCGCTATTGGAAGTTGCACATCTGACAGGCCGCTTTGCAACCGAAAGCCGTCGTTCAATTTTGCGTAAATCTGTCAGCTTGACCGTCTCCTACTAACCCTTTGCGGACAGCCACGGTTGGTGATAGCGGTCATTCATTTCAAGCCTAGAGATCAGCTAACGGATTTGAATGTGAATGTCGCTTAGGACTGGGCGTGGTTGGCCTGCGGCACGGTCCGGGCCACACTGCTCACTAACACCTGCAAGCCCTTGGCATCGCGCTTCAATGCGGCACTCTACGCTTAAATCCCTGCATGCCGCTCTTAGTGATGATGGTGAACGCAGTGCCGGACCTGCTTCTCGATCCAGAAAATCCAGACTATTCCGAATGTGTGCGCCAGCGAACAGACCTGACGCAGGCGATGAACTACGATATGAGTGCGTGGCAGTCGCCGCGCGTCGAAATTAGGTCGGCTTACTTTCTAAGGAGCGAATCATGAGCATCAACAAGGATCAGGTCAAAGGGCGATTGGAAGAAGCTAAAGGCAAGGTAAAGGAGGTCGTTGGTAAGGTCGTGGGTAACAAGGACCTTGAAGTGAAAGGCAACATCCAGAAAAACGTCGGCGCAGTTCAGGCATCGGTAGGTGACGCCAAAGAGGATACCCTCCCACGTCGAGGTGCCCGCATCCTCGCGCTCATGGTCGCTTCGGGATCAAGTTTGATGATATCGATGCCCGCTTCGGCAGAGCTGTCGCCTGCGCTGGACCGTATCAGCATCTCCGCCGGCGCCTTCCGCGCTGACCCAAAGTTCAATACCTCCCTGAATAGCCCGTACGGCAATCTCCAGTCGGGTGATATCGGGCTAGGCATGAAAACGATTCCTCGTGTCAAAGCCGACATCATGATCTTCGACACCCAGGGCCTGTCCTTCGACTATTACCAGTACAAACGCGGCTACACGGGTGCCATTGCCAACAACTTGAACGTCGCCGGCACACCGTTGACGATGGTTGCCAATGCCAGCTTCGACACCAAGCTCGACTTTGCGAAGCTGGAGTACAGGTGGTGGTTTGGCAGCGGCAATACCGTTATTGGTCTGGGCGCAGGCGCTGCTTACTACAAGATCAGTCTGAACGCGAATGCCACCGCGTCCATCAACGGCTCGACCGCCAGCACAAGCGCCGAATACAGCAACGACGCGGTAGCGCCCCTTCTGGGGATCGGCGTGCGCCACGCCATCAGCCCAGATCTGCGCCTTTTCGCCGATGCCTCTGGCGTGAAGCAGTCGCGAGGTCGTTTGAACGGCGAGATTTACAACGCAGCAGTGGGGGTCGAATGGTTCCCGATCAAAAACGTAGGAGTTGTTTTTGACTACAGCATGAGTCAGTTTGACCTGACCCGCCATGACGCCATTGACGTAAATTTCAAGGTCAAACTCCAAGGACCGTCGGCGTTCGTCAAAGTCCGGTTTTGATGACGCCTTGATCTTCATCCGCAAGATCTAAACACCGGATGGGGCCGCTGGGAATGGTGTGAGAGGCGAAAGCTGACATGGACGGGATCAAACTTCCCATGCCAGCACTTTCGGCTTCACGCGACGGCTTACTCGTTTGTGTTCGTCCTCTACCCGTAAGCTGCCACCCGTGAGTACCCGGTACCGGCCGTTATCGCTGCGTTGCAGACTGCCAAATGGAAAATCTGATCTCGCAGACTGAATGACCGCTGCTGATTTTTTCGTCATTTCAATGACTGCAATGGAGAACATGCCGCGACCGTCGGGTGCTGGCCGGCAGCGGGCTGTCAAACATAATACGTGCCAGCGACCACTTTACTACAGATACCAGACCTTCAAGTTCAGATATGTGATGGTCCGCAAATGGCACATTTCTGCTATTCGCCAAAGTCCGCTTTGGGACAACGAACTAGCCGACTACGTGTACGCAATCGCGTCCGCTGCGCTTGGCGGAAAGCAATTCCTGATTGGCCAGTTCGATGAGCAGCTCTTCGGTGGTATCACGATTCGGCAGGCGGTGGACGCCGCCGATGCTGATGGTGACCACGCCATGCGGGGAATCGCTGTGCGGGATGCTGAGCATGCGCACCTGTTCGCATAGTTTGCGTGCGTGCTGGCGCAGACCCTCTATATCGAAAGAGAACGACACGACGGCGAATTCTTCGCCGCCATATCGCGCCACACAATCCGACGTACGGACAAATGTTTTTGCGATGCAATCGCCCACCATGCGCAGACACTCGTCTCCCGCCGATTGCCCATAGCGTTCATTGAATTGCTTGAAATGATCCAGATCTATCATCATCAGCGACATGCCGCTGTGGATGCGCCGTGCGACATGCAGCAGATTGGTAAATCGCTCTTCGAAATGGCGGCGATTGCTGATCCCTACCAACGGGTCGGTGTAGATCAAAGTACTCAGATGATTCTCCAGCAGCATTCTGTCCGTGGCATCTTTCTGTATGCCGATGAAATGGGTCAGCGTGCCTTCCGCATTGTGTACCGGAGAAAGACTGAGCTGACTCCAGAACATCGTGCCATCCTTGCGGTAATTGCGAAATGTGAGGACACAACCCTGACCTTTGGCGATAGCGGCGCGTATTGAGGCAATTTCCGGCTGCTCGGTATCGGCCCCGAACAGGACATGATAGCTTTTGCCAATGACTTCGCCGGATGTATAGCCGGTCAATTTTTCAAAACCCTCATTCACATAGATCAGCGGGAAATCCTGCTGCCGCGCATCGACGATGGTGATGCCGTCGCGCGATTCGTTCAGGGCTTGGGCGAGCAGGTCCCGGGAAATATTTTCTGCGGGTGAAATATTCACAGCGAGGTTCATGATGCTCCCTATTTTCCCTTGGATTCGTTCAAATTCCTTTCCAGCTCTGCCGCAGGCAAAAAGCCGGGAGATTGTGTTCCATTGGCAAAAATCAGATTCGGCGTGCCGTTGACGTGGAGTTTTTGGCCCAGGGCCAGCACCTTGTCGGTTTGGGTGGCGCAAGATGCTTTCGCGGGAGCGATTTCGCTCAACATCCAGTCGTCCCATGCCTTGATCGGATTCTTTGCACAAAGCACATTGTGAACGATCTCATCCGAACCGGGGAAGATCGGGTACATGAAAAAATACAGTGTGACATCGCTGACCTGGCTCAACTCCTTTTCCAGTTTTCTGCAGTAGCTGCAGTTGGGATCGGTAAAGATGGCCAACTTGCGTTTGCCGTTGCCCTTCACTTTTTTCACGGCAAGATCGAGCGGCAGCTTGTCGAAATCGATCGCGAACAAGATGCGGCGGCGCTCTTCACTCAGATCGCGGCGGCTTTTTGCTTCGATCACACTCCCCTCGAACAAATATTGCCCCTGCGCATCGGTGTATAAAAGCTGATCGTCGATGACAACCTCATACAGCCCTGCATACGGTGTTTTGACGATGTGTTCGATCTTGCCGATACTCGGGAACTTGCTTTGCAGCGATTGCCGGATCTCATTCTCGCCGGAATGCGCGGAAGGCATCAGGATGAACAGGAACAAAGTAATTAGTATTTTCATTGGGTATTTTCTTTAAGTTAATTCAGGTCATTTAATTAATTCAGGGCGTGTTGCATCAACAATTTTTTCAGCGGCACGATGTGATTGGCGGCATTCAACCCCAGATTGCGCACTGCGCGCAACAGCGGAACGTCATTATTGAACAAATGCTTCAGGCCGTAAGTCGTCGCTTGCATCGCATAGATGTCTTCTTTGCGCCTTCGTTCATATCGGCGCAGCAATTGTGCATCACCACAGTCGTTTTGCGCGCCGCGCTCCAGGAGTATCTGCGCCAGCTGGCGCGCATCGCGAAAGCCGGTATTCACACCTTGTCCGGCCAGCGGGTGCATGTTGTGTGCCGCATCGCCGATCAATGCCACGCGCGGCGCGCTGATCTGCGGCAAAACCAGCAGGCGCAACGGAAATGCGGCCGGTGGCGTAATGAGTTGCAGATTGCCGAATGCGTGCCGCGATGCGGTAGCGACTTGAGCACAGAGTTCATCATGCGACATCGCAAGCAGTTGCGCCGACTTTTCGTGACTGACCGACCACACCATCGAGGCGCGGTTGCCCGGCAGCGGCAGCAGCGCGAGAATGCCGTCCGGCTGAAACCATTGATACGCAATGCCGCGATGCGGCAGCTCAGTGGAAAAGTTTGCCACCACGCCGTGTTGCTGGTAGTCCAGCGGCGCGGCACTGATGCCAGCCTGATTGCGCACCCAGGAATCGCGCCCATCCGCGCCGACGACGAGTTTTGCGTCCAGGGTACGGCCATCTTCCAGCGTGAGCGTGGCGGCATCGTCGGTGAACTTGAGCGCGGCACAACGCGCCGGATGAAACAAGGTCAGATTTTCCTGTTGCTGCAACACTTCCCACAGAGCGTGTTGCAAGGCGCGGTTTTCCAATATACAGGCCAGTTCCGCCACACCCATCTGATAGGCGCTGAATTCCAGCTCCGCTCCGGTATCGCCGAACACGCGCATCGCTTCTACCGCCGCGATGCGGCTGGCATCCAGCAAAGACCAGGCACCGGATTGCTCGAGAAAACTGCGGTTGCCCGGACTGATCGCGTAGATGCGGCTATCCCA
>Ga0208079_1000339_pt1 | contig 25754 bp, 28 predicted proteins | sample NGESurdeep092012_5_FD_184474 | JGI IMG/M metagenome (GOLD analysis project Ga0208079, IMG submission 184474) | Arctic peat soil microbial communities from Barrow, Alaska - NGEE Surface sample 210-2 deep-092012 (SPAdes) | ecosystem: Environmental > Terrestrial > Soil > Wetlands > Peat ... | reverse complement strand
CGCGGTGGGCGTGGCAGGGGTCTGCTCTGGCTCTGGCTCGGGTTCCGCGGTGGGCGTGTCAGGGGTCTGCTCTGGCTCTGGCTCGGGTTCCGCGGTGGGCGTGGCAGTGTCAGCCGGAGCTGCCGGGCCTGCACCGATGACGGCCAGATCTGTGCCGACCGGCACGGTTTCATCCTCGGCCACCAGGATCTCCTGCAGCGTGCCGGCGACTGGCGAGGGGATCTCGGTGTCGACCTTGTCTGTGGACACCTCGAGCAACGGCTCGTCGATGGCCACGGCGTCACCGACGTTCTTCAGCCAGCGCGTCACTGTCCCCTCGGTGACCGACTCTCCAAGGGCCGGCATGGTCACGCGTTCAGACATGAGTTGAGGTCTCCTCGTTGGGCGATGTGACGGTCAATGCTGGTCCAAGCTGGTTGCAGCTGCGCTTACTGGGTACGGCTGTGGTGCATGCACGGCACCGATGTCATCAGCCGTGGGCGTGCAGGGGCTTGCCGGCCAGGGCAAGGTGGGCCTCGCCGAGAGCTTCGTTCTGGGTCGGGTGGGCGTGGATCAGTTGGGCGACGTCGCTGGGAAGGGCTTCCCAGTTGTAGATCAGCTGGGCTTCGCCGACCTGCTCACCCATCCGGGCGCCGATCATGTGCACACCCACGACGGGGCCGTCCTTCTGGCGGACCAGCTTGACGAAGCCCGTGGTCGCCAGGATCTGGCTCTTGCCGTTGCCGCCCAGGCTGTACTCGTAGGTCTGGATCTGCCCGAACTTCTCCTTGGCCTGGGCCTCGGTGTATCCGATAGAGGCAATCTCAGGGTCGCAGTACGTGACGCGCGGGATGCCCATCTCGTCGATGACCGGTGGGTTGAGCCCGGCGATCTGCTCGGCCACGAAGATGCCCTGGGCAAAGCCCCGGTGAGCCAGCTGCAGCCCTGGCACGATGTCGCCGACGGCGTAGATGCCCTCGATATTGGTCTGGCAGCGCTCATTGGCCAGGACGAAGCCGCGATCGAGGGTGACGCCGGCTTCTTCGTAGCCCAGGCCGACGGTGACCGGACCACGCCCGACGGCCACCAGCAGCAGGTCGGCCTCGATGCTCTCCCCGGACTCCAGCGACACGCTCACCGTGTCACCGGAGGTGGTAACACCGGAGAACTTCACGCCAGTCTTGAAGTTGATCTTGCGCTTGCGGAAGGACCGCTCGAGCTGCTTGGAGACTGCCTCGTCCTCGGCCGCCACCAGGCGGGGAAGAGCCTCGATGATCGTGACCTCGGAGCCGAACGACTTGAAGACCGAGGCGAACTCGACACCGATGACCCCACCACCCAGCACGACGACGCGTGAAGGAACGAAGTCGAGCACGAGGGCCTGCTCGCTGGTCATGACCCGGCCCCCGATGTCCAGGCCGGGCAGGGACTTGGCGTAGGAGCCGGTGGCCAGCACGACGTTCCTGCCGACCAGTCGTCGTCCGGCGACCTCGATAGTGTTCTTGGCGACCAGATGGCCTTCGCCCTCGACGTACTCGATGCTCTTGGACTTCACCAGGCCCTGCAGCCCCTTGTACAGGCGTGCCACGACGCCGTCCTTGTAGGCGTTGACACCGCTCATGTCGACCGACTCGAAGGTGGTCTTGACGCCGAAGGCCATGCCCTCGCGGGCGGTGTCGGCGACCTCGGCCGCGTGCAAAAGCGCCTTGGTCGGGATGCATCCCAGGTGCAGGCAGGTGCCGCCGAGCTTGCCCTTCTCGACCAGGGCCACGGACAGGCCCAGCTCGCCGGCGCGCAGCGCGCAGGCGTAGCCGCCGCTGCCACCGCCCAGGATGACGATGTCGAACGTGTTCTCGGCGGTAGCCGACATGCGGACGCTCCCTTGCCTGCGTGCATCTGATCTGGACATCGCCCACAAGGCGTTCGGCACGCGTGCGCGCGGCTTGCCCTCGGACGTCGAACAACATCCTGCCACTGATGGTGGCTGAGGGCACAGGTAGGCCCGGTGGACGCTCATCATCGTCATCGTTGGCTACCAACCGTGCAGTCCTGACACGCCAGGTAGCCAAAGGTGCCACCGGTGCATCACAGAGGAGTTGGGCCCTAGAGTTAGCACATGATGTCGTGTGACGTGCCGATAGCCGGAGCCGTCGAATGAGCTGGTGGGGACGGCGGCGTCGACGCTCGGAGCAGCATCCCAAGGGACCGGCGGACGGTCCTGGGATGACCGTGGACAGCAGCGCGGTCCGGGACCACCTTGCGGCCTTCGTCGCCAGCAGGCGCGGGGTCGAGGCGTTCGTTGAGCCGCCGACCAACGTCACGGCGACCACTGTGGTGCTGATTGCCCATGACGGCGAGTGGACCCGGCGCGCGGTTGCCTCGCGCGACGCGGCGTTCGAGCTCCCGCGTGACCTCGGCATCCCGGTCTACGACGTCAACCAGACCGGGTACCCGTCTCGGATGCGTGAGTGGAACTCCCGACAGCGTAGGAGCTCAGCGAAACAGGAGCGGGGCAATGACCAGGGGCGTTGAGCGTGTCTTCCCACGCCAAGGCCCGAAGTGCAGCGACGAAGGAGAGCGGACATGACCAACGACTCAGACCAGTCCGCCGGTGACCAGCCGGTGGCCGCGTCCTCGGCCGAGGATGTGAAGCGTAAGTTCCGCGAGGCGCTCGACAAGAAGCATGCCCACGGTGGCCGCAACGTCACCGAAGACGGCGACCAGGCCAAGATCCACGACGCCCATGGCCCGGCCAAGGCGCAGCAGATGTTCCGTCGCAAGAGCGGTGGCTGATCGTCACTGGGCAATGCCCCAGAAGTGCCCAGACAGCTACCCAAGGAGCCAGCGACGGTCATATGGCTGGCTCCTTGGGTAGGTCGTGGCGTGGCGGATCAGCTCTGTATGCCGAGCGCTCAGGTCTGTGACTCGGCAATCGCTACGAGAGTGCGGATTCCAAAGCCAGTGCCCTGCTTGGGGGTGTACCCCCACGGCGCGCTGTCGTTGAACGCCGGTCCGGCTATGTCAAAGTGCGCCCAGGGGATCGGCTGGCCGTTCTTGCCGTTGCCGATGAACTCGGCGAGGAACCAGCCCGCGTAGATCACCCCGATCGGGCCCGACTGCAGCAGATCGGCGACCGCGGAGTCCAAGGTTGGGCGGATGTCCTCAAGCAGCGGAAAGGGCCAGAAGGGCTCGCCGGCCGCGGTTGCGATGTCCTTGATGGCGTCGCGCAGGTTGTCATCGTTGCTAAGGAAAGCAGCAGTGCGATGACCCAGTGCCGCGACTGCCGCCCCGGTGAGGGTCGCGATGTCGATGATGACATCGGGCTTCTTCTCCGATGCCAGCGCAAGGCCGTCGGCCAAGACCATGCGGCCCTCTGCGTCGGGGTTGTTGATCTCGACGGTCTTGCCACCGCGGAGGGTGACGACGTCACCCGGGCGGCAGGCGCCGGGCCCGAGCATGTTCTCGGCGAGGCACAGGTGTGCGGTGACCTCGACGGGCAGACCCAGGTCGGCGATTGCGAAGACGGCGGAGGCGACGGCGGCAGCACCTGCCATGTCGCACTTCATCGTGGTCATGCTCTTGGTGGGCTTGATGGCCAGGCCGCCCGAGTCGAAGGTGATGCCCTTGCCGACGAAGGCGATGTGTTTCTTGGCCTTGGCGGGCGTGTAGCGCAACGTAACCAGACGTGGCCCACGGGCCGAGCCGCCGCCAACCGTGAGGTGGCCGCCGAAGGCGCCACGAGCCAGGTCGGTCTCGTCGAGCACCGTGATCTTGACGTCGCTGCCGACCGCGCGCTTCTTGACCTGCGCGGCGAACGTCTCTGGGTAGAGCTCGTTAGGGGCTTGGTTGACCAAATCGCGGGCATAGGTGGTGGCCTTGCCCAGGGCAACTGCCCGTTTGACCGCCGTGCGCAGGTTCCGCTCACCCGCGGCGGGGGTCACCACGGTCAGCGACTTGACCGGCACACAGACGTGGCCGGCGGCGGCACTGGCGATGGTGTAAGCCCCGAACAATGCGCCCTCAGCCGCGGCGGTGGCCTCAGCCACGCCTCCTCCGGGTGCCAGTACGACGACCTTGGCCAGGCCAGGGAGCTGCCGCGTCGCCGACCCGACCGCACGGCGGATGGCCTCAGCATCGAGGGCGGTACCCGGCGCTGCGACCGTGCCGGCTCCTGTCACCACGACCAGTGCCACGGTGACGCCGGGCACCAGGACGAGTTTGAGGACCTCGTCGGGCGCCCCCTTGGCCTGCAGCGTTGACAGTGCCGCCTCCAGGTAGGCAACGGTTTCCTCAGCCAGCCCGTGTCCGGGAGCCAGGGCAGCACCTTTCTCGGTCTGGACCGAGACAAGGACGAGGGCATCGCCCTTGAGCTCGGCCACGGTTCGGTCGGACACGGTCAGCGTGGTCACAGGGGTACTTTCTTTCGTGTTTGGGTTCGGGCACACGGTGGGGTGCCGCGCCACGGCGAGGATCGTTGGTGTTCCACCGGTGAGATTACCGTGAGCACTATGCCTATACGGTGACCCTCATGACTGACTCCTCGCTCAAGACCTCTCCCCTTCACGACCGTCACGTGGCCATGGGCGCCAAGATGGCGGACTTCGGCGGCTGGCAGATGCCGATCGAGTACCCCGGGGGCGGAGTGGTGCGCGAGCACACGGCGGTCCGTGAGCGGGTCGGCATCTTCGACGTCAGCCACCTGGGCAAGGCCAGCGTCAAAGGCCCCGGCGCGGCGGCGTTCGTCAACTCCTGTCTGACCAACGACCTGGGCCGCATCACCGAGGGCAAGGCCCAGTACACGCTGTGCTGCGACCAGAGCGGCGGGGTGGTCGATGACCTCATCGTCTATCTGCGTGCCGATGACGATGTCTTCCTGATTCCCAATGCGTCCAACACCGCTGAGGTCGTGCGCCGGCTGCGGGCGGCCGCGCCCGAGGGCCTGGAGATCGCAAACCTTCACGACGGGTATGGCGTTATCGCCGTCCAGGGAACCAAGAGTGACCAGGTTCTGGAGGCACTTGGCCTGCCGACCGGCCACGAGTACATGTCCTTCGTGGAGGCCGACTGGAACGGCAGGCCGGTCATCGTCTGCCGTACCGGCTACACCGGAGAGCGAGGCTACGAGCTGGTCCCGCTCTGGGATGACTCGGTGGCTCTCTGGGATGCCCTCATGGAGGCTGTTGCCCCCTACGAAGGACGGCCGTGCGGGCTCGGCGCCCGCGACACCTTGCGCACCGAGATGGGCTACCCGCTGCACGGCCACGACCTGAGCCTTGACATCACGGCGGTGCAGGCGCGGGCCGGCTGGGCCGTCGGGTGGAAGAAGGACGCGTTCTGGGGCAAGGACGCGCTCCTGGCAGAGAAGGCCGCGGGTCCGAAGCGGATCAACTGGGGCCTGCTAGCCACCGGTCGCGGTATTCCGCGCTCACACTGCGAGGTCAGGGCCGGCGACGGCACGATGCTGGGTGAGGTTACTTCAGGGACGTTCTCGCCGACCCTGAAGCAGGGAATCGCCTTGGCCCTGCTCGGCCCCACGGCCAGTGTGGGTGACGAGGTCGTCATCGACGTCCGCGGTCGCGACGTGCCGGCCGTAGTCGTCAAGCCCCCTTTTGTCCAGGTCCAGATTCGCTAGTATCGACCGATGACCAATGACGTCGTGGGGCAAGGGACGGCTGCAGATCCCTGGGTCCTGAAGACCCCACCGGGGACATCCGAATACTCGATGTACAAGGACGAGGTCTCAGACCCGGCGCGCCTGGTGTGCACGGTGGGCACGACGACGCTGTCCTACCAGCTCCGATGCCTCCAGGACCTCCACGCGATGCTGCGTGAGCACGGTGACTGGATGGAGCTGGGATCGGCCGACGAGCAGAAGCCGGCCAAGGAAGGCACTGTCGAGGCTTGGGGCCGCTCGCAGGGCAATCCGGTCGGTGGGTGGTACGGACTGAAGAAAGGACTTCGGGGCCGGTTCGGGATGTATGTGCCCCCGCTGTTGGAGGCGCTCGGCCTGGCTGAGCTGGAGCACAACCCTCGCCATAACCGAATGCGCGCCATCTGAAGCCTTGGGCTTTGCCGACTTCCGCCGGGGCGGGCCTGGTGCGCCATTGGTGCCTGGTCGCGGTCAGCGGGCCGCGACCAGAACATCGAGATAGCCGGCGCTGGCATGCCACAGCGCGTCGGCCACTGCCTCCCTCTTGCCCGGGCTGAACCTGCGCTGCTCGTACGCAGCGGTGGTGGACTCCAACGCCTGCAGGCTCACCGAGAGCTCAGCCTCGAGCCTGCAGGCCAGCTGTGCCGGAGCCGGTTCTGGCAGGCGCAACGACTGCGCAGTTCCGGCGGCAAGCGCCGGCAACGCAGCGGCTGCGGCGCCGGCGGACGCATCCCAGATCAGTAGGGGACCGCGGATGTGGTGGTTCCACAGCGGTGCTCTTGATGTGCGCCACGTCGCTGCCAGGGGCTTGTGGGCCAGGCCAGCGGCATGGGACCAATGCTCGGCGCCAGCTGGGGCACACAGCCAGGGGACGTCGCCGATGGGCAGGTCGACCGCCAGCACGACGCACAGGTAGTCCAGATCGCGCCGGCAGTCCAGCACCTCGCCGAAGGTCCACAGCGCGGTGACCCGCAGCGGGAAGATCGTGGCCGGGCGCCTGGCCATGTCGGCGCACACATGGGCGAGCTCCTCGAGATGGTGAACTGCGCGAGACCACCTCATCGGTTCGCCGACAGCAGGACAGCGGATGTGGTCAGTGCGACGGCCAACGACACCTCGATGACCGCCCCCAGCACGTCGCCGGTGATCCCGCCGAAGCGAGAGGTGGCCCGACGGACCACGAGCACACCGCCGAGTGCGGCGCAGCCGATCGCGACCGGCCCGGTCCACCAGGCAGGGCCGGACCACAGGCTCGCCAGTGCACAGACGCCAAGCAGCAGAACGAAACCCAGCCCCACCATGGCCGGCCTGACCGTGCCTGCCACGGTGGCACCCAGCCCCTCCTGGCGGGCTGACGGCACCGGTGCCGAACAGGCCCAGGCCAGCATCTGCCGGCTCGCCAGGACGCTGAGCGCGACCAGGACGATGCCACGGGCCGTCGTCAGCAGAGCGGCCAGTGCCCCGGCATCGACCAAGAGCACCAGGACCACGGCAGCCACGCCACTGGGGCCGATGTTGCCCCGGCGCATGACGTCGAGGGCGGTGACGCGGTCGTAGCTGGCTGACAGCCCGTCAGCGGTGTCAGCCAGGCCGTCCAGATGCATGCCTCGGGTGGCGAGGGTGATGGCGACCAAGGTCAGGGGGGCCGCCACCAGGGCAGGCACCTGCGCCTCACGCACGACCCATCCCCACAGCAACAGCGCGCCGACCAGTGGCAGCTGGGTGAGCGGAGCCAGGGCCATCGCCCGTCCAGCGACCCTGCGGTCGATGCGGGTGGGGGCCGGGACCGGGATAGCGGTCAGCGTGCCGAAGGCAAGCCTGAGCCCGTCACCCATCAGTGGGCCACCACCGGGCAGTCTGAGAGGTCCAGGACTCGCCCGGCGACCACTAGGGCGACATGGTCACTGGCGGCACTGACCGCCGCGTTGAGCCGCCCTAGGTCGTCCCTGAACATCCGGCCCGACGCTGTGGCCGGAACGACCGACCAACCCACCTCGTTGCTGACCAGGACGATGTCGGCCGTGGCGCAGGTCAAGGCGTCCAGCAGCCGTGTGGTCTCCTCCTGCAGATGGGACGCCGCCCGCTCACGGTCCTGCCACGCGTCGATGCCGTCAATCAGCCGGGTCGCCCAGGTGGACAGGCAGTCGATCAGAACCGGGCGGGCGGCCCCGGTGATCACTGCGGCAAGCTCGGTGGTCTCAAGGGTGCTCCACCCCGCCGGCCGTCGGGCCTGGTGCGCGCGGATGCGCTCTGCCCATTCCGGGTCAGAACCGTCCGGGACCGGTCCGGGTGCGACGTAGGTGACCTCCGGGTGCGATCTGAGCAGGCTCTCGGCGTACCGGCTCTTTCCGCTGCGCGCCCCACCCAGGACGAGGGTCACGCTCATCAGTGCTCCTTGGGGCGGTGTGCGCTGCTGGTCCACCGGAGGACCTGCCGTGGGGTACACGCTACCCAGCCGACTACGGTTGCCGGGCAGGCAGTGCTGCGGGCACCTGACCAAGGAGGCACCGATGGCAGTCCTGACTCGGCTCCGGGAGCCGGCAGCGCCGAGGTGTCGTGGCTAGGGGACTGCTGGTGGCGGGCACCACCTCGGATGCCGGCAAGAGCCTGGTCACTGCCGGCTTGTGCCGCTGGCTGGCCCGCCAGGGTGTCTCGGTGGCGCCGTTCAAGGCGCAGAACATGTCCAACAACTCGATGGTCTGTGCCGACGGGTCGGAGATCGGCCGGGCCCAGTGGGTCCAGGCCGTGGCGTGCGGGGTCACGCCGGAAGCCGCCATGAACCCGGTGCTCCTCAAACCCGGGTCGGATCTGCGATCGCACGTCGTCCTGATGGGACGTTCATGGGGAGAGCTCGACGCCGGCGAGTGGGCAACGAACCGAAAGGAGCTGGCGCACAGAGCCTTTGAGGCATTCCGGGACCTGTCATCGCGATTCGACGTCGTCATCGCGGAGGGCGCAGGGAGCCCCGCCGAGATCAACCTGCGCGCGGGCGACTTCGTCAACATGGGCCTGGCGCGGGCGGTGGACCTGCCGGTGGTCGTCGTGGGGGACATTGACCGCGGCGGTGTCCTGGCCGCGATGTACGGCACCCTGGCCCTGCTGGACGAGGCGGACCAGGCCCATATCCGTGGCTGGATCGTCAACAAGTTCCGGGGGGACCTGTCGCTTCTGGAGCCCGGCCTGCGGATCCTGGAAGAGCGTACCTGTCGGCCGGTGCTGGGCACCCTGCCGTTCCTGTACGACGTGTGGCTCGATGGCGAGGATGCGCTCGCGATCTCGGGTTGGTCGGGTGCCTCCTCGGCTGCGGCCTGCCCCGAGTCTGCGGTGGGCGCAACGCTGTCGGTTGCGGTGGTCCGCTTCCCCAGGGTCTCCAACGCTACCGATATTGACGCCTTGGCTGCCGAGCCCGGTATCGACGTTCGGGTGACCGCTGACCCAGATGTCGTCGCGCGAGCAGATCTTGTCGTGCTGCCCGGGACCCGCGCCACCGTGGCGGACCTGGAGTGGATGCGGCGTCGGGGCCTGGCAGCGGCGGTGCTCTCCCGGGTGGCCGCTGGGGCTCCGGTGCTCGGCATCTGCGGCGGCTACCAGATGCTGGCGGAGGCTATCGATGACCCCGACGGTGTCGAGTCCGGCTCAGCAACAACGGTTGCCGGGCTGGGGATACTCCCCATAAGGGTCCGGTTCGAGGTGGACAAGGTCCTGGGACGACCCAGTGGCCAGTGGCGCGGAAACGCCGTGACGGCATACGAGATCCATCACGGGGTGGCCTCGCGGGCGCCCGGCGCTCTTGGGACGGAGCCGTTCCTGGACGGATGGCGGTCCGGGCCGGTGTGGGGCACCACCTGGCATGGAGCCTTCGAGAACGACGACTTCCGCAGGGCCTTCCTGGCAGAGGTGGCATCCCAGGCGGGTGTGCGATGGCGGGCCGACGCGAGCGCGCCGGGGTTTGCCACCCGGCGCCAGCTGATGCTTGATCGGCTGGCGGACGCTATCGACCAGCATCTCGACACGGCGGCGTTGGCTGTGATTGCCGGCGTCGAGGCCATGATCTAGATGTCGTACACCTCGAAGGTGAGGGCGTGTTCGACGCCCATGGCCTGGCCGCCCCGGCCCAGGATCATCTCCAACAGCTCCGGTGGTGCTGGATAGTCCGCGCCCAGGGCCTGGAGATAGACATGGTGGGCTTGCAGGGATGCCACTGCAGCCTCGATGTGTCCGGTCACCTCGACTGCGTGGGTGATGTTGGGCGAACCCGCCATGCAAACCCATTTGACCCCGCTCCAGGGCTCGTAGCCCTCATCGGCCAGCTCAGGGTGGATCCACCGGTTGCCCGCGTCCCTGGACGCGTCCAACGTCGCCAGCCCCACCGCGCGGTGATCGGCCTGGTTGGTGCCGCCACCGGCGAACCGCTCGCGATGGGTGAGGGTGATGATGACCTCGGGCTTGTGGATACGGATCGCGCGGGCGATCTCGCGGCGCAGCGGCAGGCCGTACTGGACCATGCCGTCGTCGAAGTCGAGGAACTCCACGGACTCGACGCCGACCTCGGCCGCGCCGTCGCGTTCCTCCTGGGCACGCAGCGATGCCGCCTCGCTCGGTGGGACCCCGTCTATGCCGGCCTCGCCGTGGGTGGCCAGCAGATAGCTGACCGCCTTGCCCTGCTGCACCCAGTGGTCGACAGCAGCGGCGATGCCGTACTCGAGATCGTCGGGGTGAGCGGCCACGCACAGCGCTCGCGACCAGGACTCGTCCAACGCAGGCAGGCCCTGCTCTTGCGAAAGAAGGTCGCTCACCGTGGTCACGTTACACAGGGTTGCGCCGTGGCAGTGCTCGGGCATCCGGCCGGTCGGGGGTAGTCCATGATGGAACCTCGGGCGACCGTCGCCTTTCCAGGAGGAGGACCTATGACCTTGTTGACCGAGACTGTCGCGGCGATCATCCCAGCGTCCCGCGAAGCGATGAGCGCCGCGCAGGAACGTCAGTCGATGCTTACCAAGCCCCTTGGCTCCATGGGTGCCCTGGAAGACCTCGGGACCCGCCTGTGCGGCATGTATGGCGAGTGTCCGCCGCCGCTGCCCGAGCCGGTCAGCATCGCAGTCTTCGCCGGAGACCACGGTGTCCATGCGCAAGGCGTTTCGCCATGGCCACAGGAGGTCACGACCCAGATGGTGGGCAACTTTCTGGCAGGGGGTGCGGTGATCAACGCCTTAGGCCGACAGGTCGGCGCGGAGGTCGTGGTGATCGACATAGGGGTTGCCGGTGAGGTGGCGCAGGCCCCAGGTTTGAAGGCGCGCAAGATCGCCGCGGGCACCGCCGATATGACCAAGGGCCCGGCGATGACGCCAGCCCAGCTCCAGGCGGCCATTGACGTGGGCATCGAAGTGGCCAGGGACTGTGTTGCCCACGGAAGCCGGCTGTTGGTCACCGGCGACATGGGCATTGCGAACACGACGGCATCTGCGGCCCTGGTCAGCGTCTTCACCGGTTTGGACGTCGCCGAGGTCACGGGCCGTGGTACCGGCATCGACAACCCGATGCTGGCGCACAAAGTTACGGTCATCCAGACCGCCATCAGGGTCAACGGGGCCAGCCCCGAGGATCCTCTCGCGGCACTGGCTGGTGTGGGCGGATTCGAGCACGCTGGTGTCGTTGGCTACCTGCTGGCCGCCGCCGCGCTTCGCACCCCCGTGATCCTGGACGGTGTCATCGCCTGCTCCGCGGCGCTCGTGGCACGGGCGATCGCCCCTGATGCGGCGGACTACTGGGTCGCCGGCCATCGTTCGGTCGAGCCGGGTGCCAGCGCGGCCCTCGCTCACCTCAACCTGGTGCCACTGGTTGACCTCCAGATGCGCCTGGGTGAGGGCTCAGGAGCGGCATTGGCGGTGCCACTGGTCCAGGCTGGCGCCCGCATCCTGCGCGAGGTTGCCACGTTCGACTCAGCCGGTGTCACGAACAAGGAATGAGCAGCCGCGACCACCAGAACCAGCGCTGCCGTTGGGGCGTTGCTTCGGACTGGCGCCTCGTTGCGGTCGTGGGGCGGACCCGTGGCGCTGCTCGCCTTGGTGCCCTTAGTGGCCCGCTCCGGCCGGTGTCATCGCCGGCTCCGCGGCGGCCAGGAGGGGGTTGGCGCAACCGCGCCGCGCCAGGGCGGGACGGCCGTCTTGCGGGCGTAATGAGGCGGGCAGACTGCGCGAACCCTGGTTTGCCTCGGCCGGCACAGCCGATGCTCTGGTCAGCGCGTAGGTGCGTGGCGCCGTGGAAGGGGCGCTTATCTGTGTGTGTGCCTGGGGTGCGGGTGTGTGTCCGGATGCCCTCGTGGTCCTGGGTTCAGCTGCCGCAGCTGGGCCCGGTCGCAAGCCCGTGGGCTGGTTGGGGGTCTTCTGCTGGTTAAGGTGACCTGCATGACAGATGAGTGGACCTGGACCTACTTCGATGCAGATGCCAACGTGATGACCGGTAACGCGTTGGTGACCACTGGTTTTCCCTCACAAAGCGACGCTGAGAGCTGGCTTGGCGAGCAGTGGCGCCCGCTGGCCCAGGCTGGCGTCGAGGCGGTCACTCTCGAGCACGAAGGCTCCGTCGTTTACGGACCTATGAGCCTGCGATCCGCTCAGTGAGCACCCCAGCCAGCGTTGTGCCGCTGGGCAAGGCGCTGGCTCGAGATCTAGAGCGCCGGGTGCGTGAGGCGCAGAGCGTGTGGCACTCGCCTGCGGTCAGCGCCGGCCTCGTCAGGGATGGTGCGCTGGTGTGGTCCACCCATGTCGGCTCGGCCCGGCTGGACCCGGTCGCGGCGCCAACCGATGACACGCAGTACATGATCGGTTCGATCACCAAGACGTTCACCGCTGTGCTGATCATGGCGCTTCGCGACGCCGGCAGGCTGTCGCTGGACGATCGCCTCGACACGTTCCTGCCGCAGACCAGGCACGGCGCCATCACCATCCGGCAGATGCTGGCCCACGCCTCCGGCCTGCAGCGTGAGCCGGTCGGTCGGATCTGGGAGAACCTCGACGCACCCGACCAGGAGCGTCTGCTGCGCGAGCTCGAGGATGCCGAGCAGGTGCTGCCCGTCCACTTCGCCTTCCACTACTCCAACCTCGCCTTTGCGCTCCTGGGACAGGTCGTGGAGCTGCTAGAAGCCCGGTCATGGGGCGATGTCGTCACCGAGCGGATCCTCGCGCCGCTGGAGATGACGATGACAGGTCTGGCCCCCGACAACAGGGGTCGGGCCCTGGGGTACCAGGTCCATCCGCACACCGGAGTCGCGACCCTCGAGCCGCAGTTCGACCTCAAGGCGACAGCACCACTGGGCGGGCTTTGGAGCACCGTTGCCGACCTGGGGCGGTACGCGTCATTTGTGGCGGATCCGATCGACGAGATTCTCGCGGCCGGCAGCCTCGAGGAGATGTGCCGGCCGCTGATCATGACGGACGTGCAGGGATGGACCCGGGCCTACGGGCTGGGCTATGACCTGCAGCGGATGGGCGAACGGGTCCTTGCCGGTCACGGCGGAGCGATGCCCGGATACCTTGCCGGCCTGCGGGTCGGGCGCCAGGACAGGGTAGGGGCCGTGGTCTTCGCTAACAGCACCGCTGGGGCCGAGCCCGTGGCTCTGGCCAGTCAGCTGGTCAAGGCCGTGCTGGACGCCGAGCCCTCTCTGGCGCACGTTTGGACGCCGTCCCAGTCGCAGCCGGACCTCGACGGCATCCTCGGCAGCTGGTGGACCGAGGGAGAGGAGACCGTCTTCGAGGTACGCGATAACGTTCTGTGGTCGCGGATCCCCGGTGGGCTGCCCATCGCCGACACCCGCTTTGTGAGGGTGGACACGGACCGCTTCCGGGCGGTCCTTGGGCGGGAGGGCGGCGAGCTGCTTGAAATCACCCGTGGTCCCGGTGGCAGTGTCGAGCGGATGCACTTCGCGACGTATGCCCTGACCCGGGCCCCTACCGCCTTCGCCAACCTGCTCGACTGAGCGCCTTGACCGATCCCCTTGACCAAGTCCTTGACCACGTCCTTGACCACGTCCTTGACCAGGGGCTTGCCTTGAGGCGCTACCGAGGAGCCCAACGGCTCACATTGGGGATCTACTTGCGCCTGAACCCTGTGATCTTGGGACTGACGCGGTCGACCTGGGGACGCGGCAGCCGCGAGCGACGCATCTGGAAGGCGCGCATCACCGCATACATGGCGGACCCGCGGGGGGGAGCCTCGCCGAACTTGGCAACGACGTTCGCCTTGGTTCGCCGCCACATCAAGAACGTGTCGAGCACGCCGACGACAACCAGAGCATAGACCAGCGTGACGACGCTCAGCGTGGCCCACGACGCAGCCGACTTGAAGATGGCGGGCACAAAGGTCAACGCCAGCACCACAACCATGACCGGCAACATGAACTCGCCGATGTTCCAGCGGGCGTCCACGCTGTCGCGGATGAATCGCTTGACCGGGCCCTTGTCGCGAGCTGGCAGCGCAGACTCGTCGCCGGACAAGAGCGCGGCCCGTTGCTTGGCCCGGGCCAGCCGGGATGCTTCACGCGAGAGGCCGGCTGCAGCCTTGCGGTCCTTGGGCACCAGGGGGCGTTTACGGGCGGTCTCCTGCTCCCGTCTGGAGGGCGTGGGGCGGTTCTTGGCACCGGGCCGATCGGCATACGTCACGGCCGACGGGGTGCTGTCCTTAGGGGTCTTCTTACGTCCAAACACAACCATCACTGTATGTCGTACAGGTGGCCGGCCTCGTACCGCCCATCCCCGGCTTGCGCGCGCGCACGGGTGGGTACCCTCACAGTCGTGACCAAAGACGTTCTCACCCCAGACCTTGACCCCATCCGACTGAGCGCCCTGCAGGCTCGGGTCGCCGAGCTACTGCCCTCGTTGCGCGAGGACCTCGAAGCGCTGACCCGGATACCCAGTGTGTCGCTTGCGGCCTTCGACCAGGCACACATTGAAGCCAGCGCGCTGGCCGTCGCCGAGCTGTTGCGGGCGGAGGGTCTCGAGGTCGAGATCGTCAGGGAAGGTGGCCGACCGGCGGTTGTTGGACATGCCGACGGGCCCGATGGCGCACCGACCGTCATGCTCTACGCACACCATGACGTCCAGCCTCCCGGGGCCGAGACCGAGTGGGACAGCCCGCCGTTCGAGCCAACCGAGCGTGATGGACGGGTCTATGCCCGTGGCATCGCTGACGACAAGGCGGGGGTGATGGCACATGTTGCGGCTCTTCGCGCCCACTGCGGCGCCCTCCCGGTCGGGGTCACTGTCTTCGTCGAGGGTGAGGAGGAGATTGGCTCAGATAGCCTGGCGGCCATCCTGCAGCGGCACGGCGAGAAGCTGCGTGCTGACGCGATCGTCCTTGCCGACTCGGCCAACTGGGCCATCGGGAAGCCGGCGCTGACCACGACGCTGCGCGGCATGATCCGCCTGGTGCTCACCGTGCGCGCCCTGGATCACGGCGTCCACAGCGGGATGTTCGGTGGTGCGGTTCCGGATGCCATCACCGCGCTGATCAGGATGATCGCCACTTTGCACGACGCCGAGGGTAGTGTCGCCGTCGCCGGGCTGAAGTCTGGCCTGGCCGCCGACCTGCACTACCCTGAGCAGCGGCTGCGCGAGGAGTCCGGGCTGCTCGACGGCGTCGAGCTGATCGGCACCGGGTCGATCCTGTCGCGGATGTGGGCCAAACCGTCAATCACGACGATCGGGATCGACGCGCCGTCGGTGGCCACGTCGTCCAACACCCTGGTCCCGCAGGCGGCCGCGAAGATCTCGATGCGCATCGCCCCCGACCAGGACCCGAGCGAGGCCTACCAGCTCCTGGCCGATCATCTGCGGGCCAGCGCGCCGTGGGGCGTCGAGGTCGACATCCAACTCGACGACGAAGGGTCCGGCTTCTCCGCTGACGCCAACGGTCCCATCTATGACCAGGCGCGCGCGGCCTTCGCCGATGCCTGGGGGGTGGCACCGGTGGATGTCGGCATCGGCGGTTCGATTCCGTTCGTCGCTGCGTTCGCGCAGAGGTTCCCTGACGCCGGCATTCTCATCACCGGTGTGGAGGACCCTGACACCCGTGCGCACGGCGCCAACGAGAGTCTGCATCTGGGCGAGTTCGGGCGGGTCTGCCTGGCTGAGGCTGTCCTGCTTGAACGCCTGGGCCTGCTGCGCAGCTGTGCCGGCTGTGCCGGCTGTGCCGGCTGGGCTTGATGCGCGGCCACCGTCCTGCTGCATGGCAGTGCCTGCGAAGACGAGTGCGCAGGGTTGCTCTGCGTTCAGTCCCTGGCAGTATTGCCGGGAAGTGACAGCATCTGGTCGAGCGCCACCTTGGCCCATTTGGCGACGTCGGGGTCGACGGTGATCTGGTTGACGACCCGCCCGGCAACCAGCGACTCCAGCGCCCACACCAGGTGCGGCAGATCGATGCGGTTCATCGTCGAGCAGTAGCAGACCTTCTTCTCCAGGAAGACGATGTGCTGCTTGGGGAACATCGTCGCAAGTCTGCGCACCAAGTTGAGCTCGGTACCGACCGCCCACGAAGTCCCGTCGCCAGCTGCAGCGATGATCTGGATGATCTTCTCGGTCGAGCCGACCTCGTCGGCGGCCTGCACGACCTCGTACTGACACTCCGGATGGACGATCACCTTGACGTCGCTGATGGCGGCGCGGGCGGCCTGGATCGCGTCGAGCGAGAACCGGCCATGCACTGAGCAGTGTCCGCGCCACAGGATGACCCGCGCAGCGCTGACCTGCTCGCGGGTCAGCCCTCCGGCCGGCTGGTGAGGGTCGAACACCACACAGTCGTCCAGCGAGAAGCCAAGCTCGCGCACTGCGGTGTTGCGGCCCAGGTGCTGGTCTGGCAGAAACAGCACCTTGCCCCGTCCCTCGACCCCACCACGCTGGTCGAACGCCCACTGCAGAGCGGTCCTGGCGTTGCCTGAGGTGCAGATGGTGCCCGCGTGGCGACCCGTGAACGCCTTGATGGCAGCCGAGGAGTTCATATAGGTCACCGGGACCGCAAGGTCCCCCATGCCCATCTCGACCAGGTCGTCCCAGGCATCCTCGACTTGGCTGATCGCGGCCATGTCCGCCATCGAGCATCCTGCGGCAAGGTCTGGCAGCACCACTCGCTGGTGGCTGGCGGTAAGGATGTCAGCTGACTCCGCCATGAAGTGGACCCCACAGAAGATGATGTACGGCGCGTCTGGCCGCGCTGCGGCTTCCTTGGCCAGCTTGAAGCTGTCGCCGGTGACATCGGCGAACTCGATGACCTCATCGCGCTGGTAGTGGTGGCCAAGGACGAACACCTTGTCCCCCAGAGCGGCCTTGGCGCCGCGAGCACGTTCGACCAGGCCGCGGTCCGATGCAGCCGGCAGCTCACCGGGACATTCGACGCCCCGTTCGGTGGCGAGGTCGGCGCCCTGACCAAGGACGAGGAGCGGAAGAGAGGGGTGACCCAGCGTTCCCAGTGTGATGCTCACGCTCCGATCGTATGCCGCGACGTCTTGTTTGGCCTCCGCTGCTGGGGTCAGGCGCCCAGCCACCGGCACGGTTCCCAGGTTTGGCACCCCTCAAACCTGCCGTTGAACCCTGCCGCCGGCAGGTTTGGTACCGAAGGACCCGCACAGTGCCTAGGTTTGGCTGATGCACTACGTAGTTAGCGACGTCCACGGGCACCTTGAAGACCTGGTCTCTGCGCTTGAGCAGGTGGACCTGCTCGACTCGGACCGTGAGTGGTGCGGGGGTCAGGGCCGCCTGACCTTCCTCGGCGACTACTTCGACCGTGGTCCCGATGGCATCGCGGTCGTCGACCTGGTCCGCCGGTTGCAGGACCAGGCCGCCACGGCAGGCGGCCGAGTCGATGCCCTTCTGGGTAACCACGAGATCCTCGCGTTGGGCATGAGCCGTTTCGGCAGCAGGAAGGTGCCGTCAGACATCTGGAGCCGGCGAAGCTTCGCCCGCAGCTGGGCGCTGAACGGCGGCCAGGCCCGCGACCAGCAGGGCCTCAGCGGCGAACACATCCAGTGGTTGTCTGGCCTGGACTCCGTGGCTCGTGCTGGATCTGATCTGTTGCTGCATTCGGACACCACCGACTATCTCCGCTGGGGTGACACGACCGGGCAGATCAACGACGAGGTAAGGAAGGTGCTGGCCGGTGACGACCTCGAGCAGTGGTGGCAGTGCTGGGTCCGGCTGACGACCCGTTACGCCTTCGCTGGTTTCGATGGCGAGCAGGTGGCCACCGCGCTCCTGGACCTCCTTGGTGGCGAGCGCATCGTCCACGGCCACAGCGCCATCACGACGTTCACGCGACAGCATCCGAGGGAGGTCAGCGCCCCGCTGTCCTACGCGGGTGGCAAAGTGCTGGCGATCGACGGAGGCATCTACGGCGGAGGTCCGTGCCTGGTCGTCCGCCTCGACCACGACCCTGCATCCACCCACTGAGCTCGGCCTAGCATGGGCAGGTGCGCGTGCTCATTGCCCCCGACTGCTTCACCGGCACCCTTAGCTCGAGCCAAGCCTGCGAGGCGATCGCCCAGGGTTGGCGACGCAGCGCACCCCGCGACGACCTCACTCTGGTGCCGCTGTCCGACGGCGGACCCGGGTTCCTTGACGTCCTGTCCGGGGCGCTTGGCGGGATGACCGTGCCGGTCACCGTGGCCGACCCCCTCGGGCGGGGGGTTCCTGCGCTGATTCTCATCGTTGATGCCGGCGGCCGACGCACTGCATACATCGAGTCCGCGCAGGCCTGCGGCCTCCATCTGCTTGCCGAGGGCGAACGAAACCCCATGCTGACCACCACCTACGGGGTAGGGCAGCTCATCGAGGCTGCTCTGGGCCAGGGCGCCGGGACCGTTGTGGTCGGACTCGGAGGCAGTGGGACCAATGACGGTGGAGCCGGCCTGCTGGCAGCGATCGGCGCGGGGGATCCGCGCGCCCTGGCCGCAGGTGGCGCCGCACTCAGCGCTCTGGACGACGATGCCCTGAAGGCACTCACGGCAGTGCGTGAGCGTCTGTCGAGGATCGAGCTGGTTCTGGCCACGGACGTCGACTCGCCGTTGCTCGGATTTCACGGCGCGAGTGCGGTCTTCGCGCCGCAGAAGGGCGCCACGCCCGAGATGGCCCAGCAGCTCGACTTCGCGTTGGGGCGCCTTACAGAGGTGGTCCGAAGAGCCGTCGCGCCCGCCCTGGACCTGCTCAGCGGGACAAACAGACCCCTGGACCGCGAGCCCGGGGCCGGGGCGGCCGGCGGTCTGGGGTACGGACTGCTTCTGCTCGGCGGACGGCGGGTGAGCGGGGTCCAGGCCGTGCTCGAGGCCGTCGGTTTCGAATCTCTGGTGCAGCGGGCGGACCTGGTCGTCACCGGCGAGGGCACGTTCGACTGGCAGAGCCTGGCAGGCAAGGTCGTGGCCGGAGTGGCGCAAGCCGCTCTCGCCTGCGCCAAACCGGTTGTTGTCATCGCAGGTCAGGCGCGCGTGGGTCGTCGCGAGACGATGGCACTGGGCATCAGTGGCACCTACGCCGTGGCGGAGAACCCTGAGCAGGTCCGAGCCGCCCTCGCAGACCCTGGGGGTACCCTCAGCGCCCGGGCCGAGCGAGTGGCGAGTACATGGTCCCCGAGCCAGCACTGACGTACCCTTGACGAGGTGGGAACACATCCCGGTGCCCGTGGGTTGGCACTGTTGCACCGCCTATTGGATGACCACCAGCACAGATGACAACCACTTGTTCGACCATCGACATGAAGGACTCACCCAGATGAGTGTTCAGGACGACACCCAGGCCCGTCTCGCGCGCGCTGTTGCCGAGGAGGCCACGGTCGAGAAACCGGCCCATGGCGTGCTGCTGACCGATGTTGCCGCAGCTAAAGTCAAGAGCCTGCTCGAGCAGGAGGGTCGCGATGACCTGCGCCTGCGGGTGGGTGTCCAGCCCGGAGGCTGCTCCGGCCTGGTCTACCAGCTCTACTTCGACGAACGCACCCTCGACGGTGACCTGGTCGTGGACTTCGACTCGGTCGAGGTCGTCATCGACCGGATGAGCGCTCCCTACCTGGATGGGGCGTCGATCGACTTCGCCGACACCATCGAGAAGCAGGGCTTCACCATCGACAACCCCAACGCGGGCAGCTCCTGCGCCTGCGGCGACTCATTCAGCTGAGCTGACCTCCGAGGCCAGACCCAGCTGACCTCGGCTGGTATGGCCGGTGTACCCGCGCTGAGCCGGTACACCGGCCGCCTCACGTTGGTGGGGCAGGAGTCGCCTCCCACCACTGCCACCGGGTCAGGCGTAGCGCTATGACTGGTCCGGTGGGGGGCTGTGTGACGTACTGCGGGTACTTGTGGGTCAGGGCTTGGACCGCCTGGCGTACCTGCTGTGGGCGTCGTGGGCTGCCGAAAGTCTGCCCGCCCTCGTTGCTGCCGTCGGCCAGGACCTGTGCCGGGCCATCGACCCGGACCCACCACAGGGTCGACCAGTCCTCGGTGTACTCGTCCACGAGCAGGCTCGCGAGGCCCGTCGCGTCGATGTTAGCCAGTCGTTGCAGCGCCATGGTGGTTTTGGGTTTGCTGTCGACGGCGGTGTACAGCACGTCGTCGACCAGTGCGAACACCACGGGGACCAGGTGTGGCCTGCCGTTCGGGGTGAGCGTGGCCAGTCGCCCGACCCGGGCTGTCGCGAGCCTGAGCCTCGCCCCGTCCTGGTTCATCTCACCATTGTGCTCAACGGCGCCGAGTTATGCGACGGCTCTCAGCCGGGGACAGTCAGCTACGCACCGTAGGCCGGGAGCCCCTCGATCAGCTCCGAGGCATCTTCGGGGATATCGATCCGGCCAAAGGTTGAGGCCACCCATGGCCGGGGTCTGTCCACGTCCACCTCGATCTCGCGACCGTCCTGCGCCAACTCGGCCAGGCTGCCCTCGTCAAGGCCATCTCGGGGTCCGGGAAAGGGCATCGTCGTGATCATGTAGCCACCCTATTTCGCTGTTTGAGCAGGAGAAACAGGTACCGGACGGTAACACTGACGGGTAACAACCTGCGGGGCTGTGGCGTTCGTGCGCCCCGGCACGAGGTAAGTTGCCGGGGTGCATATAGCTCTGACCGGATCCATTGCCACTGACCACCTGATGACCTACAAGGGCCGGTTTGCCGACTCCCTGGTCGTTGACCAACTGGACAAGATCGCCCTGTCCTTCCTGGTCGACGACCTTGAGATACATCGTGGGGGTGTCGCGGCCAACATCGCGTTCGGGATGGCCAACCTCGGACAGGAGCCGATCCTGGTCGGAGCCGCCGGGGAAGACTTCGCAGAGTACCGGTCCTGGCTGGAGCGCCACGGCGTCGACTGTGACTCGGTGCACATCTCCGAGACCCGGCACACCGCCCGTTTTGTGTGCACCACCGACGAGCACATGGCCCAGATCGCCACGTTCTATGCCGGCGCCATGAGCGAGGCCCGCGAGATCGAGCTGGGCCCGGTGGCCACCCGGGTCGGGGGGCTGGACCTTGCCGTCATCAGCTCCAACGACCCCGAGGCCATGCTGCGGCACACCGAGGAGTGCCGGACTCGTAAGATCCCGTTCGCCGCTGACCCATCCCAGCAGCTGGCCTTTATGGATGGTGAGTCCATCCGTGAGCTGATCGACGGCGCGACCTTCCTGTTCACCAACGAGTACGAAGCGGCGCTCACCGAGCAGAAGACCGGTTGGAGCCGGGACCAGATCGCTGAGCGGGTGCAGACGCGGGTCATCACCAAGGGCAAGAACGGTGCGCTGATAGCCACCCGTGACCAGCGCCCGATCGAGGTCACCGTGGCCAACGAAGTGCGCAAGGCCGACCCGACCGGAGTCGGTGACGCCTTTCGCGCCGGCTTCCTCACCGGTCTTGCGTGGGGCCTAGGTCACGAACGTTCGGCGCAGGTTGGCTCGATGCTGGCGACCTACGTGGTGGAGACGGTTGGGACACAGGAGTACGAGCTGGGCCGCCTGCGCTTCCTCAAGCGATTCGCCCAGGCATACGGCGCGCAAGCCTGCGCCGAGATCGAACCCCACCTCACCTGCCCGCGTCCCTGACCGGGGTGACCCGACCCGGATGCCGATCGAGCCCCCTTCCTCGCGCTGGCAGCTGGATATCGGCCCGGCGACGCCCGGGGACGACCTGGTCGGCATCGGAGCCGATCTCGAGCCAGGCACTTTGCTCATGGCCTACCGGGCCGGGTTGTTCCCGATGGGCATCGGCCAGGACGGTCACGAGCCGACCGGGTGGTGGTCGCCGGACCCACGCGGGGTGTTGCTGCCCGGCCACGTGCGGATCAGCCGGTCTTTGCGAAGGTCGCTGGGTCGTTTCGACATCCGGGTCGATACCGCGTTCTGCGAAGTCATGGAGGGCTGTGCTGACCGGTCGAGGCAGGGATCCTGGATCACGGCGGCGATCACCACGGCCTACACGCGCCTGTACGAGCTGGGATGGGCCCACTCGGTCGAGGCGTGGCGCGGCGGTGAGCTCTGCGGTGGCCTGTACGGGCTGGCGCTCGGTGGGCTGTTCGCGGGGGAGTCGATGTTCCATCGCGCGACGGACGCGTCCAAGTGTGCGCTGGCGGGTCTGGCGGATCTGGTCTTCGCAGACGGGGACCCGCGGCGGATGATCGATGTCCAGTGGGCCACGCCACATCTGGCCAGCCTTGGGATCACCGAGATCGCGCGCAGTGACTACCTCGCCCGGCTCGAGCGCTCGCTCCCGCTGCCGGTTCCGCCAGCTTTCGAGCGCTGAGGTCCGATCAGGACCACGAAGCGCAAACAGGTCGGGGGGGCACCCCCTGACGTCGGGTCCTGCGTCGCGGACCCGGAAGCGACCTCGGCCATCTCGCACAGCTCGTGCTCGCGCATCCGGCACCAGGCCGGGATGTCGTAACGAGCGGCCGGGTCGCTGGCCAGCACGACGATCCGGGTGCCGGCGGGGGCGTCCCGTGCGGCCTCGGCAAGGCGTATCACCGGCAGAGGACAGCGCAGCCCGCGTGCGTCGACCTCCAGGGGGTTCACCGGGCCTGCGGACGGGATCACAGGCCCGAGGCCCCGAGGTGAGCCCGCACGGCCGCGACAGCGCCGGGAAGCTGGGCAATGAAGCGGCTGACATCGTCATCGAGGGTCGGCGCGATCGGGTCCAACGGCAGGGTGACTCGGACGTTCCCCTGGGTGAGCACGCCCATCGCAGCCAGGACATGGCTCGGCGCAAGAGTGCTGGAGGTGCATGCCGAGCCGGAACCGACGGCAAAACCCCGACGGTCGAGCTCGGTGACCAGCGCCTCGCCATCGACAAAGAGCAAAGAGAAGGTCAGAACGTGAGGAAGCCGGTCGTCCGGGTCACCCACCACGTCCACGTCACGCAGGTCGCCGGCTGCGGTGCGCAGCCGCCGGACCAGAGCCGAGGACGAAGCGCTCTGGTCCGTGCGGCCCGCTTCCGTCTGTCGCCATGCCTCTGCGGCGGCGAGCGCGAGCGCGATCATCGGCTCGACGTCGGTGCGACCGTGCTCAAGGTCACTGTCGGGGCCAGGCCGGCGCCACCGCGTACGCTCAGGAACGACCAGAATCCCCAGCCCGCTCGGGCCACCCCACGACCTGGCGTCTCCTGCCAGGACGTCGAAGCAGTCCGGTACTGCCTCACGCCCCAGGGATGCGGTGGCGTCCACCAGCAGTGAAACTCCGTGGGTCCGGCACAGCGCGTGTGCCTGCTCGAGGGGCTGGCGCGTGCCGACCTCCCCGTTAGCGCACTGAACTGCCGCCAGGATGGTTCCAGGGACCGCAACGGCCCGCTGCAGGGCTGAGAGGTCAACTCGTCCCAACCGGTCCACTGCCACCTCGACAAACTGCGAGGGATCCTGGGCCGCAGCAGCGCGGAAGCGGCCGGTGGTCAGGATCGCGGAGTGCTCGACGGCGGTGGCGACCATGCGCGCGCCGCGGCGCCGACCGGCGAACAGCAGCCCTTCCATGCCGGTTCGAAGCGCTGCTGGCCCTGATGGCAGGAACGAGACCTCTGCCGGGCGCACACCGAGTCCTTGGGCGAGCTCCTCGCGTGCTTGGTCCAGCAACGCCGCGGCGCGGCGAGCCTCGGCGTACAGCCGTCGCGGGTCCGCCCATCCCGCGTCCAGCGCGGCCATCAAGGTTGTTCGGGCGGCGGGGAGCATCGGCGAGCTTGCAGCGTCCAGCAGGACGCGAGGCAGGTGCGCCGCCGCGTCGCCAGCTCGGGGTTGTGCCACGTCCTGACGGTAGCCCACCTCCGAGCGTTCCAGCCGGTGAGCAGGAGTCAGTACCGCTCGGTTCGCCCCGCTCACGGCCTCGGCGCGTGGCATGGGTGGTTGCCATGAACCTGCGGTGGGTTGGCCGTGGGGATCTGCAGGTGGCGCAGGCAGCCGTGCCGTCGTGGTCGCCTCGCAGTGACACCGCAACGCCTTGGCCAGCACCATCAAGGCGATCCCGACCCTCCCACCGGCCCGGGCAAGCCCCAGTGTGGCCCTCGGAAGACGCGTCGGTCCCATCGCCGTGTCGCGCACCGCCGCGAGAGGATCGCCGGGCTGGCCTCAACACGCATAACAGGCAGCTGTTCGTGGCCCAATTCGGTGCGACGCCATAGTAGTGTTTCGCCGTTGGCTGATCACTGACTACCGAAAGGCACACCTTGCCTGGGCACGACGGCACCTCGGCCCGCACGCAGCGGCGTGCACTGCTACTGACGTGTCTTGGGCTCACCTGCTCGGTAGCCCTCAGTGGCTGTAACGCGTCGGTCTCACGCGGCTTCCTGCCCCAGGGCGTGACCAGTGAGAGCGGGAGCATCATCAAGCTCTGGACGGGGTCGTGGCTGGCCGCGCTCGGCGTCGGTGTGCTGGTCTGGGGTCTGATCCTGTGGTGCGTGGTGGCCTACCGTCGCAAGAAGGACGACGTCGGACTGCCCGAGCAGCTGCGCTACAACGTGCCGATCGAGATCCTGTACACCATCGTCCCGGTGTTCATGGTCGCGGTCCTGTTCTTCTACACCGCCCGCCTCGAGTCGACGGAGATGGACGTCTCCGCGAAGCCGGACGTCACGATCAACGTGGTCGCCAAACAGTGGAACTGGGACTTCAACTACATCGACGCTGGCACCTTCGAGTCCTCGACCATGGTGGCGCTCACCGGCAAGCCTGGAGTGGCCGCCACGCTGCCGGCGCTCTACCTGCCGGTGAACAAGCGTGTCGAGTTCGTCCTTACCTCTCGTGATGTCATTCACTCGTTCTGGGTGCCCCAGTTTCTGCGCAAGCTCGACGTCATACCAGGCAAGGTCAACCGGTTCCAGGTCGTCCCCACCGAGATCGGCACCTTTCAGGGCAAGTGCGCCGAGCTGTGTGGGGCCTACCACTCGGCCATGCTGTTCCAGGTCAAGGTCGTGTCCCAGGCGGCCTATGACGCCCACATGGCCGAGCTGAAGGCAAAAGGCAACATCGGCATGCTGTCCAACAGCCTGAGCCGCGAGCAGATCCAACCGGGCCAGCAGCAGTACCTGCCCACGAACGGGAGCAAGTGATGACCACCGTCAAGCCCAGCGTGGCCGTGCGGTTCGAGCCCGCGGCCCGTCGCAGGTCGCGCGGCCAGACGGTGGTCAAGTGGGTCACCACCACAGACCACAAGGTGATCGGCAACCTGTACTTCATCACCTCGTTCGCTTTCTTCATGGTCGGCGGCCTTCTCGCGCTCATCATGCGGGCCGAGCTGTTCGCTCCGGGCCTGCAGATCGTGGACAGTCCCGAGCAGTACAACCAGCTGTTCACCATGCACGGCACGATCATGCTGCTGCTGTTCGCGACGCCCTTGTTTGCCGGGTTCGCCAACGCCCTCATGCCGATCCAGATCGGTGCCCCGGATGTCTCGTTCCCGCGGCTGAACATGCTCGCCTACTGGATGTACCTGTTCGGTGGCCTGATCGCCATCTCTGGGTTCCTCACCCCCGGTGGTGCGGCGTCCTTCGGCTGGTTCGCCTACGCGCCGCTCTCGGATGTGACCTACAGCCCTGGGGTGGGCGGTGACCTGTGGGTCTTCGGTCTGGCATTGGCGGGTTTCGGCACGATCCTGGGTGCGGTCAACTTCATCACCACGATCATCTGCCTGCGCGCTC
>Ga0208079_1000338_pt1 | contig 25773 bp, 20 predicted proteins | sample NGESurdeep092012_5_FD_184474 | JGI IMG/M metagenome (GOLD analysis project Ga0208079, IMG submission 184474) | Arctic peat soil microbial communities from Barrow, Alaska - NGEE Surface sample 210-2 deep-092012 (SPAdes) | ecosystem: Environmental > Terrestrial > Soil > Wetlands > Peat ... | reverse complement strand
GAAGAAACTTATAACCCGCAGTAAAAAAATACTCTCTGGAAACCGGCACCTTATAGACTCCAAGCGTATCAGGTTTCCAGGGGCTGCCAAGAATATTTACTGCGGAAATGCCAGTGAAAAAATTGGTACCATAATAATATATTCCAATGTCGAAATTGGGATAGTAAGTTTTTCTCAGAGTATCACTCAGAGCTGAAGTTATGGTATTATATTCCCCTTTTACCGATGCACCAAAAGAGAGAAATGACAGTTTGCGTGTATTTAAAGGTATCTGATATGAACCTGAGATACTCAATCCCATGTTTCTGGATAAACCGTCATAATCATTGAAAATCGATGCGCCGACGCCAATATTCTTAAATTCCGTTATATCGGGTGAAGCGAAATATCCTGAATTAGTTTTTGTTATTCTTGTATTTCCGCTTAAAAGCTGGGCGTTTGCCTTACCCTGAAATGCAGTATTAATGCCAATTGTTAAGAAATCTTTACTCCCTACTATCGCCGGGTTGTATATATAGGGGTTAAGGACCCAGTATGAAATCGGATTCAATGGTGACTGTTGCCCGTTTATTACACAAAAATAGGAGCCAAATATAAATATAAGCCCCGTTCTTCTAGCGGCTGATATAATGGTTTTTAAGTCCATATTCTCCAGATAAACAGATTACTTTCCTGTTAATTCGCTATTCTAACAATATATATAATCTGAGTATTTGTTTTTTTAAATAATCTACAAATTACACTTTTTTTCCCCATTTTTCAAATAATTAATTCTCCTAATTGAACCGCCTTTAGCATATATAAAGTACAGGAAGCTCAAAAAATCCAACCTTCTATTCTGATTATGGTATGCTACCTGTTTGCTTATTGCTTTCATTTTTTATATTTGCAGGTACTAGTCCTTCCGAGGTTGCTTTAAGTATAATACTCCCGGGAGTTGATTCTGATTTTTAAGTGCCATTGAAATTGTGAAGTAGTTTGAACTTAAATTCTATTCGTTTAACTTTACTAAAAAAACATCCGGCTATGATAGTAACCTGTGTATATATATATGTTAAACCAGATGAAATCAATAGATTCATCACTGCTACAAAAGCTAACCACTCAGAATCGGTAAAAGAATCCGGTAATCTCAGGTTTGATTTAATTCAGCAGGCTGATGATCCATCACGATTTATGCTTTATGAGGCATATGAATCTGAGTCTGCTGCGGCAAATCATAAGACCACAACTCATTACATGAAGTGGCGAGAACTTGTAGGTGATCTCATGATTGAGCCAAGAGTTGGTGTGAAATATAACATCATTGAACCACACGACAGGATAAAATGGTAAAACCTTTTCAATTTTCACGGTTACCCAAAATAATTTTCAGAAATGGGATAATTACTGAACTGGCTTCTATTGCTTATCAATATGGTAATAAGATAATTCTTGTTACCGGAAAAGATTCATTTCTGAATTCTATACATTCAGAACATCTTTTTCAAAGTCTCAGGAAGAGAGGTATTGACTGGGACATTCTTTCTTTTCCTGGCGAGCCATCTCCTGAAATAATTGATAAGGCTGTAAAAAGGTTTAGCAGCCATGTCATCAATCTGGTTGTTGGCATCGGAGGCGGAAGTGTTCTTGATTCGGGAAAGGCAGTTTCGGCCATGATGTACAGGTCAGAATCAGTAGTGGAATTTCTTGAAGGTGTCGGAAATAAGAAGCATCCCGGTACTAAACTTCCTTATATCGCAATTCCTACAACTTCAGGTACAGGTAGTGAAGCAACTAAAAATGCGGTAATATCTCAGATTGGGAAAAACGGATTCAAAAGATCTTTACGCCATGATAACTTTGTACCTGATATTGCCCTTGTTGACCCTGAATTAACCTTAAATTGTCCGACGGATATAACAGCAGCCAGTGGTATGGATTGTTTCACCCAGCTTACAGAAGCTTATCTATCTGACAAATCGAATGAATACACTGATGCCTTGGCTATAGAAGGACTAAAAGCAATAAAGACTTCATTGTTAAGAAGTTATTTAGATGGTAAAGATATTGATGCCAGATCAGGTATGTCATTTGCGGCTCTTACATCAGGGATCTGCCTTGCAAATGCGGGGCTTGGTGTAGTACATGGTTTTGCGTCGTCAATAGGAGGGATGTATAATATACCTCATGGCCTTATATGCGGGACTCTGATGGCAGCATCAAATGAGGTAAATATCAGGGAATTGAGAAATGAAGGAACTAATGAAGTTGCTTTAAAAAAGTATGCGTTCCTCGGAGAGTTGTTTGTCAATAAAAGCGGGCAAACTGATGAATATTATCAGGACAGTTTCATAAGTTACTTGTATAGTCTCACACAGGAGCTACAATTACCAAATTTGAGAAAAGCAGGTTTTGAAGAAAAGGATATAGGAATTGTATGTTCAAGAACTGAAATTAAAAATAATCCGGTTAAATTAGCAGATGAGAATTTAGCGGAGATACTTTATAAGAGACTTTAAAATAGTTGTCACTTCCTCTAATAAGATTATAAAACTACCTGTATGAAAACAAAAACCCTGATTACCTCTCTATTGTTTATTTCCTTATTATTCACCGCTCAGGTCTCTGTTGCCCAGTTGCCTAAGGAAACTGAAGTTCAGAAAGCCGAAAGGCTGAAATGGTGGACAGATGCGCGTTTTGGAATATTCATTCACTGGGGATTATACGCGTTGCCCGCCCGACATGAATGGGTAAAGAACGCCGAGAGAATGACCAACGAACAATATCAGAAGTATTTTGAAATGTTTAACCCCGATATGTGGGATCCGCACGAATGGGCTAAAATGGCGAAAGCGGCTGGTATGAAGTATGTTGTTCTTACTGCTAAGCACCATGAGGGATTCTGCAATTTCGATTCAAAATACACAGATTATAAATCGACCAATACACCATTTGGAAGAGACATAATTAAGGAATACGTTGAGGCATTCAGGGCTGAAGGGCTGAAAGTAGGCTTTTACTATTCACTTATTGACTGGCATCATCCTGACTATACAATAGATAGTAATCATCCGCAACGGCAGATATCAGATTCTGCTTATGCCAGGTTGAATAAAGGCAGGGATATGAGTAAATACCGTCAGTATATTAAAAACCAGGTTCGCGAATTACTTACAAATTATGGGGAGATCAGTATTATCTGGTTTGATTTTTCCTTCCCGGGAAAGAACGGAAAAGGACATGATGACTGGGATTCTGAAAACCTGCTGAAGATGGCAAGGAGCCTCCAGCCAGGTATTATAGTTGATGATCGTCTCGATCTTAGTGATGTTGAGGGAGGATGGGATTTTACTACTCCGGAGCAGGTTAAGGTCCAAAAATGGCCTGAAATTGACGGTAAAAAAGTTCCATGGGAGACTTGTCAGACATTCTCAGGTTCATGGGGTTATTACCGCGATGAATATACTTGGAAAAGCGCAGCGCAATTGCTTGAACTTCTTATAGAATCGGTGAGTAAGGGAGGCAATTTATTATTGAATGTCGGTCCTACTGCCCGTGGTGTTTTTGACTCAAGAGCTCAGGAGAGGTTAAAGGCTATGGGGGATTGGATGAAATACAATAATCGTTCAATTTATGGATGTACCGAAGCACCAGCGGGATTCATTGCTCCTGCAAACAGTCTTTTGACTTATAATCCTGCAACTAAAAGGTTATATGTTCATTTATTGGCCTATCCACTGGAAAGTTTTACTCTTTCTGATATGGCCGATAAGGTTAAATATATACAATTTCTTCATGATGCATCTGAAGTAAGGTTCAGAGCAGGGTCAGATGAAACAAAAAATGATCTCACCCTTTATCTTCCGGTTCAGAAACCTCAGGTGGAAATACCGGTGCTTGAGGTATTTCTGAAATAGATTCTACCCCCCAACCCCCCATTTGGGGGATTTAGGGGGTGATACTCACTGAATCATAAACAACTACCCTTTCCCACAGATCCTCACATCCGTCAATAAACTTAAGGTGTGTAGGATGGGTCTGGTAAATATCCTGATCCTCCTTGCTTTTGAATGTAAGTAGAAGGGAATATGAATATGTACTATCAATTACCCCACGATCTGTAGAAGCAGGAGTCCCAAGATGTTTTGCGACTATGGTCTCTATGGTAACCAGTTTTTTCAGTCCGTTTTCAAATTTCAGCCTTATTTCCGGGGTTACAGGTTTTTTTAACCAGAAATAGACATGGTGTACAAAATAGTCTAACTTTTTTGCCATGATTTTATTTTTTAAATGAATATTATAAGTCTGATTCCTTTGTTATTTTCCTGAAGTAAACTTTTCACTTACAAGTTCGGGCCACTTAAGGTCAAGCTCTTTAAGTGTTTTTAATAATACTTTAGCAACATAGTTAGTTTTTTGCCAGTTCTTGTCAGCCGGTACAATATGCCATGGAATATCATTGCACCTGTTTATAATTTTTTCATACACTTCCATGTAATCATCAAATTTCTCGCGTGTATCCCAATCCCCGTCTTTATGTTTCCAATGCTTTTTCTTTGATTCTATTCTTTCCATAAGCCTCTCTTTCTGAGCTTCTTTTGATACATTGAGAAAAAACTTCAGAACTCTTGTATTGTTACTCTCAATAAGTTTTTCAAAATTGTTTATCTGTTTAAAACGCTTTTCAATAACATCACCTGTTATATATTTTTCAACAGAAGGGACAAGGATATCCTCATAATGTGATCGGATAAATATCTGCATTTCACCTCTGCCTGGTGTAAATTCATGTACTCTTCTCAGAAAATCGTGAGCAAATTCATCCTCACTTGGTTTTTTGAAGCTGTGTATCTTAATACCAACGACATTGCAAAATTCAAGAATATCTTTAGTAACACCATCTTTCCCGGAAGCATCAATTCCCTGGAATATGACCAGAAGACTGTACTTATTCTGACCATACATCTTATACTGAAGTTTGCCAATCTCTTTAAGCATTACTTTTGTATTCTCCCTGGTTTGCTTTTTTATGAGAGTTTTGTCAAAAGTGGGATAGTCTGCAATTATAATTTTCATAATTCTGAGGGTTAAGTACCTGCTTTTAAATATTCATATGTTTAAATCATTAATACAGAATAAAAACAAAATTGTTCAAGAACAAAATAAGAGGGTCTTATCATTTTCGTGTTCCCATAAATGTAAAGCGAAGATAGCAAATTTGGTAAAATGAATTTTTATAAACGCTTTTACGCTTAAATCCATTAAATTTGGAAACAAATATATTCCGGGATAATGGAAATCATACTCTATATAATTTTTGGCCTGGTCATAGGTGCATTTATATCATTTCTGGCCACAAAATCCGGATTGAGCAGCACTCACCAGAAAGAGCTGCTGGTAAAAGCTGATGAAAATACTATTCTTGCAAGGCAGAACAGTGCCTTACAGGCAAAGGTAGAAGCGCAGGCAAATAGTCTGGATGAGGTCAGGAAAGCAATGGTTGATACTTTTAAATCTGCTGCGTCTGACGCACTGACACAGAACAACAAACATTTTTTGGATCTGGCAAAATCTCAGCTTGAGACTCACGTAAAGGAAGCTGAAGGTAATCTTGATGAGCGTAAATCTGCTATTGCCGAGATGCTTAAGCCTGTGAAGGAATCTATCGACAGCTATAAAAAAAGGATTGAAGAACTTGAGAAGGGTTCGGAAAAAACTTTTGGTCAGGTCACAGAAATGTTATCAAATATCCAGATAACAAATGCCAGTCTTCAAAAAGAGACAGGTGCGCTCGTAAATGCACTAAGAAACCCGAGAGTTAGAGGACGATGGGGAGAAATAGGTTTGAAAAGGGTTGTTGAGTTTTCGGGATTGTCGGCACACTGTGATTTTATTGAACAGGTTTACACTGAAGGAGAGGACTCTATCCTGAAACCCGATATGATAATAAATCTTCCGGGAAACAGTCATGTTGTTGTGGATTCTAAGTTGCCTCTTGATGCATACCTTCAGGCTTTGGAAACAGATGATGAAAATTCGCGGAATCTTCTGTTTGCAAAACATGCAAAAGACTTAAGAGATCATGTGAACCGGTTAAGCAAAAAGCAATACTGGTCTCAATTTCAGAATACTCCTGATTTTGTTGTACTGTATATGGAAGTGGAATCTGCATTGAATGTAGCTTTAATGACAGACAAGACCCTGTTGCAGGATGCAATGAATAACAAAATTATTCTGACCACTCCGACAACCCTGATCGTAGTTCTAAAATCGGTTGCAATGTCGTGGCAGCAGCATAATATTACTGAGAATGCTTTAGAGATAATGGAAGCAGCAATGGATTTCTATAGCAGGGTAAATGTGTTTGCCGATCATCTTGATAAAGTAGGCGGCGGGTTGAAAACTGCATTGAAAGGATATAATGATGCAATTGGCTCATGGGAAAGCAGGGTGTTGCCAGCCGGAAGAAAACTTGAACAGCTGAAGGCAACAGATAATAAAAATGTTCTGCCTGATTTTGAGATTTTAGACAAACCTGTCCGTGAGCTAAAGAAATCAGAGGAGTAACTTAAATGACCAAACCTATAAAAATACTGGTCTTCGGCACTGTTTTCGGAATTTTCCTATGTTTAATTTTCTTACCCGGTTGTTCAGAGGTCAATAGTTCCAAGAAAAAGGAGTCTGCAATTATTACTGAAAAAAGTGACACCTCATTTCTTTTCGATGGAAAAACCCTCGATGGATGGGAAATTACCAATTTTGGTCCACAGGGACCGGTTTATGTCTCAGGAGGAGCGATAATTCTTGGAATGGGAGATGGCTGCACAGGGATTACCTGGAAGAAGGCCTTCCCAAGGACAAATTATGAGGTTTCGCTCGATGCAATGCGTGTTGCCGGGAATGACTTTTTTTGTGGATTGACTTTCCCTGTTGGAAAAAGTCCCTGCTCACTGATAATTGGCGGATGGGGTGGTGCAACGGTAGGATTGTCAAGTATTAATGGCAAAGATGCAGCAGAGAACGAAACTACTTCAATACATAATTTTGATAAAAACAGGTGGTATCATATCAGACTAACCATAACTGATAACTGTATAAAATCATGGATTGACAGCACTAATGTGATTGACTTTACCATTTGCGATAAGAATCTGTCAATTCGTCCTGAGGTAGAGTTGTCCAGACCTTTTGGCATAGCTTCATGGAATACAACTGCAGCAATCCGGAATATACTTTTACAAAGAATTGAATAATAAATGCCTAGGAACAGACAGGCCTGTTTCAATTGAAAAGTTAAGAGGGAACCTTCTTGTTACTTCTATGGCACTTACTACAGATGACCACCAGCTCATTTATGCTTTCAGGATCAGTAGCCTGATAAAATAATCGTTTGAAGTGTTAAATTTTATTAAAACCACTCATAATGAGTACCCGGGAACTATTCTAATTAAACTTTCCTATACCTTTATGGACTTTATTATTTGATTTCACTTATTATAGAATCCCGACCCTAAAAATAATAGTAACCTCATTAATGAACAGAATTTTTCTCTTACATACATTTATCATTACTCTGGTTTTCTCTTCTGGATTTTGTTCCAATCATTGTTTAGCTCAGTCTTCCACAGCTGGACCGGACTTTCAAAATCCCATTAAGGAAAATCAGATCCTTTATAATGGGAAAGTATGGCGGAGTCTCTATTATTATGTTAAAGGAGATCAATTCCTTTTTTCCAGAAACTACTTGTATGGATCACTGACTATAAATGGAAAATCTTTTTCAGATATACTCATTAAGTACGATATCTATAAAGATGAGATTATAACTCCTACGAATAATGGATCTGTACTTCAGCTTAACAAAGAAATGGTAGATAGCTTTACTTTGGACTTCGAGAATAAAACATACAGGTTTTTAAATTCACAAGGGGACAGTATAAGTAGTATCAAAGGTTACGTTAATGTTTTGTATAAAGGAAAATCTTCATTATATGTAAAATATAAAAATGAAATTGATTTACTGGCTGTTGATGGTAAGTATGATCAGTTTTTTCAATCACATCGGATTTACTTTCTGAAAGATGGGGTTGACCATCAGATATCCCGCAAAAAAGACTTATTAAAGCTACTTGAAGAAAATAAAACACAAGTAAAGGATTTTATGAAAAAAAATAAGTTGCATGTTTCAAAGAAATCCCCCGAAAGTTTTATTCCAGTATTACAATATTATGATAGTATACGACACTAGACCTATATTTATGAAATTAAGGATCTGTATTATCATTTTAATATTTTCCATGTCATTAAATGTTGGAGCACAGGAAAAATACAATCTGACTTACAATTATAAGGACCTGTCATTTACCGATTTTGCTGCAAAAATTGAAAGTGTCCTTCCTGTAAGATTCTTTTATAGAGATGACTGGGTGAGGGATCTGAAGATTGGCGATTATCCTGATTGTAAATCACTTCAGTGTGTTATGGACAATCTTCTCAGGGGAACGACTCTGTATTATTATATTGATACATTCGGAAATGTGGTGATTACAAATAATTACGCTGTTAAAGTTACCAGTGCACCAGCCGAAAAAAACAACAAATTTCTTCCTCCGACTGATTATTCAACCTCTGCTGAAAACCAGCGAATGGATGGAAATATGTCAGTTGAAGTAGGAAACCCGGCTGATAAAAACAAACCTGGTAAAGTCGTTATCTCAGGATACATAACTAATAGTGCAACAAAAGAACCTGTTTCGGGAGTCACGGTATTCATTCAGAAACTATTCATTGGGACAATTTCCAACGAGTATGGATATTACACCTTAACTCTTCCACGGGGAGTTCACATTCTCCAGTATTCCTTTATAGGAATGCGGGAAAAATCAATCAACCTGGATCTATACGGTGCAGGTGAACTAAATATTGATATGAAAAGTGTCATGATCCCCTTAAAAGAAACTGTTGTATCGGCTCAGAAAAGCATTACTCTTCAGCGGTTTGAGGTCGGCGCTGAGAAGATTAATATTGCTTCATTTAAATTACTACCTACCTCAATGGGGGAATCGGATATTATAAAGAGTGTTCTTTTAATTCCTGGTGTTCAGACCGTAGGAGAGGGTTCGGCTGGTTTTAATGTGAGAGGAGGCTCCGCCGACCAGAATCTTATACTTCTTTACGGGGCTCCAATTTACAACTCCTCCCATTTTTTCGGATTCTTCTCAGCTGTCAATTCAGACATAATAAAAGATGTTACATTATACAAAGGTGGCATTCCCAGTCGGTATGGAGGAAGGATATCATCGGTTCTTGACATCGGATCATCAGAAGGCAACCGAAAAGAATTTTCGGGAAGCGCGGGAATAAGTCCTATAACAACCCATCTCATGGTACAGGGTCCAATCATTAAAGATACACTTACCTATATCCTTACCGCTCGAACTACCTATTCAAACTGGATATTCGGCCTGATTCAGGACCCCGCATTGCATAAAAGCAGGGCTTCCTTCTACGATTTGAATGGTAAGATAACCTATGATCTGAATAAAAACAATAAAATTGATATTTCGGGATATTACAGTCACGACGCTTTCAGATTTAATTCAGATTCCGTATACAGCTATAATAATAATATTTTTGCCATAAAGTGGCGTCATTTTTTCAGTAGTAGATTTTTTTCATCCCTTTCTGTCAATAACAGTGCATACAGCTACGATGTTTCCAGCCAGAATATTCCAACAGAGGCATTTCTGCTTTCTCATAGGGTTAACAGTACGGGATTTAAAGCAGATTTTAACTGGTTTCTCGGAAGAAATGAGATAAATTTTGGCCTTGACATGACCAGATATTCTATTGCCCCCGGCAGCTATCTTCCTTCCGGAGATTCATCGCTTGTTGTTCCCCACAGAATTGAAAATGAAAGAGCATGGGAAGGAGCATTGTACTTAGATGACAAATTCATTCTTACAGATTTTCTTTCTTTGAATATAGGAATGAGAATGTCATCTTATTTTTCGCTCGGACCGCAATCTGTTATGATCTATAACCCCGAGTATTCAAAAAGCAAGTCAACAATAACTGACACTCTTAACTTCAAACCGGGTGCTATAACAAGCAAATATGCCGGTCCGGAGTTCAGAGTTTCAATGAATTTCAGGATTACAGATAAGAATTCCTTCAAGATCAATTATAATAGGACAAGGCAATACCTTCATCTTCTTTCGAACTCAACTTCAATTGCTCCTACAGACACCTGGAAACTGTGCGATTATTATCTGAAACCCCAGATAGGAGACCAGGTTGCAGTCGGATTCTATGAAATGCTGTTTAAAAATAACTTCGAGGCATCTGCTGAATTATATTATAAGGAGATAAGGAATATGGTGGATTTCAAAGGGGGAACTAACCTTATAATGGATGAAAATATTGAAAAAGATATCGTAAATGTGCGGGGGAAAGCTTATGGACTGGAACTTGTCCTTAAGAAAACCGAAGGAAAAATTCGCTATAGCATAGGTTATACATATTCACGAACCTTTCTCAGGAGCGTGGGAACTTTTACTGATGAAATTATAAATTCCGGAAAATGGTTCCCTGCCAATTTTGATAAGCCCAACGATCTGGTTGTTACTTTCAATTATATCTTCTCGCGCCGGATCAGTTTCTCATCAAACTATACCTATAGCACGGGCCGGCCTATAACCTATCCTATTGCTACATATAATTTTACCAATGAGTTGTTAGTCACCTATTCAGACAGGAATGAATACCGGATCCCTGATTATTCAAGACTCGATCTTTCCTTAAAAGTAAGCGGGAATCTGAAATCACACAGAATAGCACATCCAAACTGGACCTTCTCCATCTATAACGTCCTTGGCAGGCAAAATGTTTACTCAATTTATTTCAAAAAAGAGGCACAATCTGTGACCGGTTATAAACTGTCAGTGTTTGGAAGAGCAATACCTTCAGTTACATTTAGCTTTGATTTCTAAAAAGAATATGAAATATACAAAACATATATTACCAGTTGCTATTCTACTTCTTCTTGGCAGTTGTATAAGTCAATTTGTCCCTCAGACAACCGAGGACAAGGATTTACTTGTTGTTGAAGGATTGATTACAGACCAGCAAGGTGCCAATACAATAAAACTCTCGCGATCTCTCCCCCTTGGAGTAAAAAGCGTCGCAAAACCTGTAAAAGGAAGCACTGTCACCATCACTGATGATCTTGGGAATACATTCAGCCTGAAAGAAACGGTTCCAGGAACCTATGTTACTGACGCTACTAAATTTCAGGGTAAAATTGGACAAATCTATACCTTACATATCAGCACCAATGCAGCTTCTAATAACGCAAGCTACCAATCGTATCCGATGGAAATGAAACCTGTTCCTCCGATAGACAGCCTTTACTATGAAAAAGTGGCTTTTGAATTAAACAGTGATGGCACAGCCTCCAAGGAAGGTTGCCAGATCTTTTTAAATTCTCATGATCCCACAAATCAATGTAAGTATTACAGGTGGGAATATTCAGAGACATGGGAAATACGTATTCCCTATTATGTCCCCAACCGTATCTGCTGGGTAACAAATAATTCGGATGTGATAAACATCAAGAATTTATCTTCTCTGCAGGAAGACAGGGTAACCAAATATCCGATAAATTTAATTTCTTACATTACTGACAGACTAGCTACTAAATACAGCATTCTGGTAAACCAATATTCTCTCAACGAAGATGAATACCTTTATTGGGAGAAGCTACGGAATGTTTCTCAACAGGTTGGAGGCCTTTATGATATTATTCCGGCTGCCATTCCAAGTAATGTTTACAGTCTGACCGATCCAAATGAAAAAGTTCTTGGCTATTTCAGTGTCTCAAGCAATTCATCTAAAAGGATTTTCATAAAAGATCGTTTTGCCGGCATAATGACTCCATATACCAATGAAGCTTGTATTGCCGATACTGTTTTTGGACGTACTCCAGTTCCTGCTTCTGCCTGGGTAATTATCAGCAACCAAATTCCACTGTATAACGTTTTTACATATACACAGGGTTGCGCTGATTGTACAGTCAGAGGTACAAAAATTGAGCCTTCTTATTGGGAAAATGGTAAATAACGCATTATCGATGAAAGTATTTTAAATGATAAAAAAATTAAAACCGGCGGTTTTTTTTCTGATACAGTTCTTGTTTTTGCAAGGGGTTTATGGTCAAATGCAATCAAATTTTACAGATAGTCTTCGTCTGAAATTTCTAAGATTCTGTAAATCAGTGCCGCGTGAAGAAATATTCATCCATTCCGACAGGGAAGAGTATATTTCCGGAGAAGAAATGTGGTTTAACGTGTATTTGATTGATAGACAGAGTTATAAGCCTTCAGATAATAGTAAAATAGCCTACTTTGAACTTCTTAATCCCGATAATCGTCCGGTTGTGCAAAAAAAGGTCTGGCTCAATGGAGGTTTTGGCCAGGGCCAGGTAGTTCTGCCCGACACCTTGAGCTCGGGCACTTACACAATCAGGGTATACACCGGCTGGATGAAGAATTTTTTGCCCTATAATTGCTTCATTAAGGGAATTCATGTCTTTAACTCCTTCAGCAATAAGACTTTTAAAACCGTATTAAAATCAGAAAAAAAGATTGTGCAGCGAACAGAGACAAATAGGGTGCATGAGATCTCAAATACAGGACTGACCCTGAATGTGGATAACCTGAAACCGGATGTTCTTGAGATTAATGTTTTAACGAATGAAAAATTCCGTTCTGAAAATAATAATCAGTTCTTTTTATTTATTCATACACACGGTATTATTAATATGGTGAGTTCCGAGATGATAACCGGTGAAATCACTAAAGTCGTTTTTCCAAAGAATAAATTGACTGCCGGAATAAACAGCATTACTGTTTTTAACTTAAAAGGTCACCCGGTTGCTGAAAGGTTTATCTATACCCCTGAAGAACAGAAAGTAAAAATATCCGTTCATTCTGCAGATAGTGCTGGTTTAAGGAATAAAATATCTATTGATTTGGATTTGGGAAAAGGAGTGCCTGATATTAATCGTGCTAATTTCAGCATCTCAGTTGCACCTGAAACGACCAATTCTTTCTTTGATGTTCTGGACAATTATATGATCTTCGGTACAGAATTTGGTCCTTCAATAACGGGTGCATTTAAAAATAAAATGGTCGATGAACTTGCTCCTGAAGTATTAGATAGTCTTCTTCTCTCAGCTAAAAGCAATTGGATTAACTGGAGCCAGGTTTTAGCCGATAGCCTTCCTGATTTTAAATATCAGGTCGAAAATGAAGATTATTATCTTTATGGGAATCTATTAGCAGCAGACGGTAAATCTTATGAACCCGACAGGTTTATTATTTTATCGTCACCTGGTAAAACAGCCGTGTTCCAATATGCAAAAACAGACAATACGGGAAATTTCAGATTCAGAATGCCCATCGATGAGAAGGTTAAAGATTTGATTATCCAACCTGACATCGTCGACAATAATCAATCGATTAGTATCGAATCATCATTCTCGGAGCAATATCTGAAATCTGAGAAATCGGCTGATTCAGTTAATAAAACTGTTCCTGAGTATATTTCAAACTGGAGTGTTAATAATCAGGTGAGAAAGATTTATGGTACTTCTTCCATCGGTGGACCCTACAGTCCTGTAATTCAACAACCAAAAATAAAAAGATTTTATGGGAAACCTGATCAGGAATTAATTATGAAGGACTATATAACCCTGCCTGTGATGCAGGAAGTCTTTTTTGAACTTCTGGTCGGAGTATTTCTGAAGAATAAGAAATCGGGCTACGAGATAACAATTGCAAACCCGGAAAATTACAAAAGTTATGAAACGCCTCCCGGATTGTTCATCGATGGTGTAATGATTAAAGATCCGGCAAAAATTGCGAGTCTCGATCCAGAGAACATTGAAAAGATTGATATCGACAGAGAGAAATATTTTGTGGGCGACTATCTTTTTTTCGGAATAGTTAATGTTATTACAAAGACCGGTGATTTCAGTTATGCCACATTACCCGATAATGCAATCAGAATGCATTATTCGGTAATAGACTCGGTAGGATCATTTTTATCACCCGACTATTCATCCACTGAATTGAAGAGAAGCCGGATTCCGGATTTCAGAAATACACTTTATTGGAATCCTTCGGTAAGGCCTGACAAAAATGGTAAGGCCAGGGTTGAGTTCTGGACATCTGATTTTGCTTCTGATTATGTTATTAATATTCAGGGTTTTACACCTGGAGGGAAAATGGTTTCAGCAAAAAAGGTTATAAAAATCAGAAGGTAACATTTTTTGGCCGTTGATTCGGATTGGAACTCTACTGCACGAGCCAGCCTGATTACTGGGAAGAGCATTAGTAGTTTGCAGTACGTCCGATTGTCAGATTATTTCGTAGATTTGGGAAAGTCCTCTGGTTTTACAGAGATAATTAAAGACATTACAATGATCCAGAACAGAAGAAAATTCATATCTACTATGGTAGCTGGTGGGGTGACAATACCCTTAATCTCGAACCTTCATTCTCTGATTCCGGAGTCTGATAAAAATGTTTCGAATATACGTTTGTTTTCCAAGCCACTTGATAACTATGATTTTGATTTTATGTGTGAGTGCACAGCAAGATCAGGAATTGGGGGACTCGACCTTACTGTTCGTCCGGGCGGCAAAGTGGAACCGGCGGATGTTGAGACATCTTTACCAAAATTAATTGAGCGTGCTGGTAAGTATAAGCTGACTATTGACATGATCGTTACTGGAATTGTCTCAGCGTCAGATCCGTTAACGGAGAGGGTGCTTAAGACAGCTTCACATTCAGGTATTAAATTCTACAGGTTAGGCTGGTTTGATTATGATTTTAAAAAAGGTGTCTGGGAAACTCTCCAGCAATACAGAACTGATCTGATTGAAATATCAAGGATAAACAGTAAATATAAAATTCATGGTGGTTATCAGAACCATGCCGGTACCCATGTAGGAGCTCCGGTATGGGATCTTCATGAACTGCTTCGTGATATTTCGCCTGAATTCATTGGTAGTCAGTATGATGTACGGCATGCGATGGTTGAGGGTACTGATACCTGGATGGTTGGTATGCGTCTGATAGCCAAACATATAAAAACACTGGCATTAAAGGATTTCATCTGGAAAACAGATGGAGCCAAACCACAACCAGTTACAGTGCCTATGGGTGAGGGCATGATCGACTGGGATCTTTATTTTAATTTGGTGAAAGAACTCAATATTATTGCTCCCATTACCCTCCACGTTGAATATCCGTTGCTTGAAAAAGAGGATCTGAAACTATCATTGAGTCAACAGCAGGAAATTATTATAAGAAAGCTTAAAAAAGATACCGATTTTATAAATTCACACCTGAAAAAGTATCAGCTTATCTGAAAGCGATAAGATTATTGATCCTGGAATGGAATCAGGTCAGATTAAATTATAAATATTCAGAGACTTTCATATATGTTATCCATTATCAATAGCATAATTGACCTGACAAATTTGTAAATTAGATTCCTGGAATTTTTAAATGACTTTTTAATAGTACATATCATGAGAAAAGCAATTGTGATTATCAGTCTGGTTTTTGTTAATTTATTAGCCCATGCACAAACATATCCATTTCAGAATACTGGTCTGAGTGAAGATGAGAGGATCAGAAATCTTATTTCACTTATGACTCTGGATGAAAAAATCAATTGTCTCTCCACCCGTTTCTCAATTCCCCGTCTGGGTATTAAAGGCACCCATACAGTTGAAGGGCTTCATGGTCTGGCTTACAGTGGCCCTGCTAACTGGGCTGTAAAAGGTGCCAAGGCTTCACCCACCACAACCTTCCCCCAGGCAATTGGTCTTGCTGAGATGTGGGATCCTGAAATGATTAAGCAGGTAGCCAGCTGGGAAGCTGAAGAAAGCAGGTATCTCGCTCAAAATAAAAACTTCGGAACTGCAGGCCTTATTGTCTTTGCTCCTAATGCTGACCTTGGAAGAACTCACTTGGAAACAGTGAAATGGTCAACCTCTCTTTTAATCTTCAAAATACCGGTAACTATGACAGCGATGAGGTGACTCAGCTTTATGTCAGTTTTCCTGATTCCAAAGTAGAACGGCCCATGATAGCCTTAAAAGGGTTTACCCGCGCATTTGTAGCTAAAGGGGGGACAGTTAAAGTTTCTATTCCGCTCAAGGCATCCGATCTGACTTACTGGGATGCGGGCAAACAGGCATTTGTTCTTGAAAAGGGAAGAGTAAAATATTTTATAGGGTCATCATCAGAAGACTCCAGACTCAATGGAGAAATTTTGGTTAGATAAAACCTTAAGTATCATATACTGCTGATCTCAGGTGATACATGATAATTGTCATGTTCCAGATTCCTGTTTAGCTTTCCGCATAACTTGTACAACGATATCATTGGTACATTTATATCCTATAAATAGGCTTGTTATTGATATAAACTGGTATTAAATGAATATTCATATTTATTCAATATATCTATAATATGTTCACATATTCTATTAATTTTGCGACAAATTATATATTATCTGGTGTGAATAGTTATAAATTGAAAAACAGTAAGCTGGATTTTAACAGAATTGCAATTAAAATCGGTAGTAATGTTATAACTCAGGAAGACGGTTCGCTCAATGATGGAAGAATATTACGTATTGTTGAGGATGTGGCTATTTTGTATAAGCAGGGGATTGAAGTTGTATTAATTTCCTCTGGTGCAGTGGCAGCAGGCAGGAGTGAGGTGTCGCCTTCAAAGAAAACTAATATTGTGGCCGCCAAACAAATTTGGGCAGCTATTGGTCAGGTAAAACTGATGTCAAGTTACCAGTTCCTCTTCGGAAAATACGGAATACAGGCTGGTCAGCTTCTGGCAACAAAAGAAAGTTTCAGGGACAGAAGACATTATCTGAATATGAAGAACTGTATAACCGCCATGCTCGAAAACCGTGTATTGCCGATTGTGAATGAGAATGATACGGTTTCTATTAATGAGCTCATGTTTACAGATAATGATGAACTTTCGGGCCTGATTTCATCAATGATGGACTGTAAATCCCTCTTTATTCTTACTAACGTTGACGGAGTTTTTAATGGGATACCCGGTGAAAAGGATACAGAACTTATCAGTACGATAGACGAAGAATCTGAAAATCTCGAAAAATATATATCATCAGTAAAATCGGGATTCGGAAGGGGAGGCATGTTTACCAAATGCTCAATAGCCCGCAAGATAGCTGCTCAGGGTATTGATGTATTTATAGCTAATGGGATGCGTAACTCAATCATAACTGATATTGTAAGGAGAAAGGATGTCCCTTATACTCACTTTATTGCGAGTAGTAAGAGGGAAACAGGCGTTAAAAAATGGCTTTCCCACTCAGATACTTTTGCAAAAGGTGCAGTAGTAATAAATGCGGGTGCCAGGGGAGCTCTGATGGATGATAAAGCAACCAGTCTGCTGATGATAGGGATAACAAGAGTTGATGGTTTTTTCAGAAGTGGCGATATTGTCAGAATTGTTGATGAAGAAGGCAACAATATTGGGCTGGGTAAGTCGCAATATGACTCAAAAAAAGCAGAGCAGAATATTGGTGAAAAGCTCAGCAAGCCTTTTATTCATTATGATTATATGGTTATTAATGAGAAAAATAAATCTGCAGTGCAGGGGTAAAAATTGAATTTTGAATAGAGAAAGTCAGATGGATTGTATACCACTGTTCAGAAATGCGAAGAAAGCCAGCAGGGCATTAAATGTTCTGGATAGAGATGTTATTGATAAAATTCTCCTGAAAGTTGCTGATGCTGCTGTTGAAAATACAGAATACATTTTAAATGAAAATCAGAAGGATCTTGCTTTGATGGATGAATCAGATCCAAGGTATGATCGTTTGAAACTGACAGCCGGGCGCCTTGAGAGCATTGCTTCTGATATCAGAAATGTTGTGAATCTACCATTCCTGTTAGGCAAAGTCTTACTAAAAAACACTCCTCAAAACGGATTGATAATTTCAAAGATATCGGTTCCTTTTGGAGTTATCGGAGTGATTTATGAAGCCAGGCCTAACGTCACCTTTGATGTATTTTCTCTTTGCCTGAAATCGGGCAATGTCTGTATTCTTAAAGGAGGTAGTGATGCTATCAACTCGAATACAGCTATTGTTGGTCTAATCAGAGAAGTTCTTCAGGCCAATGGCGTTGAAAAGGATATCTTAACTCTTCTTCCGGCGGGAAGAGATGAAGCAATACAGTTATTAAAAGCCAGGGAATATGTCGACCTCGTTATCCCTCGAGGTAGCAAGGGGCTGATTGATTGGGTGCGGGAAAATGCCACAATTCCTGTTATAGAGACGGGAGCCGGAATTTGTCATACCTATTTTGATGAATTTGGGGATAAAGAGAAAGGCAGACAAATTATTAACAATGCCAAGACGCGAAGGGTAAGCGTTTGCAATGCACTTGATTGTCTTATAATTCATGAAAAACGTCTGCCAGATCTTGATTACCTGGTTGGTCTCTGCTCTGATTCGGAAGTTGTTGTCTACGCAGACGAAAAATCCTACAATGCCTTAACAGGCAAATACCCATCGTATCTACTTCAAAAAGCTAAAGTTGAATCATTTGGCACCGAGTTTCTTTCTTACAAAATGGCCATAAAAACAGTCGGGTCAATTATTGAGGCGATAGACCATATTTCCGAGTTCGGATCTAAACACAGTGAGGCTATTATTTCCGAGAACAAAAATAGTGTTCAATTGTTCTATAACAGAGTAGATGCATCTTCCATTTTTGCAAACGCCTCAACCGCATTTACTGATGGTTCGGAATTCGGGCTTGGAGCTGAAATAGGCATTTCCACCCAGAAAATGCACGCACGGGGCCCGATGGCTCTTGAAGCATTAACAACTTATAAATGGATTATTGAGGGGAATGGACAAATAAGAAAATAAACTGTTAAAAAATTATCGCTTTATGATATTTGATTTTGAAATGATCGAATCCTTCTATAAACAGTTGGATTCGCGAATATCGGAAATAAGAAAGAAACTGAATCACCCACTGACACTTAGTGAAAAAATTCTATTGAGCCATATTTATCCTCCAAATCAGACGAAATCAGTTAAAAGAGGAATTGATTATGTAGATTTTATGCCCGACAGGGTAGCCATGCAGGATGCTACCGCTCAAATGGCAATTTTGCAGTTCATGATGGCAGGAAAAGAGACAACAGCAGTTCCTACTTCGGTCCATTGCGATCATCTTATACTTGCACATGTTGGAGCAGACGCTGATCTCAAATCGGCTGGAATTACAAATAAAGAGGTTTATGAATTCCTTAGTTCTGTTTGTAATAAATACAATATCGGATTCTGGAAGCCGGGAGCAGGTATAATCCATCAGATAGTTCTGGAAAATTATGCTTTTCCGGGAGGGATGATGATTGGCACGGACTCACATACTCCAAATGCAGGAGGATTGGGAATGATAGCTATTGGAGTGGGCGGCGCTGATGCTGTTGATGTATTATCAGGAATGGGGTGGGAACTGAAATTTCCAAAACTAATCGGGATTAAACTTACCGGAAAGCTCAGTGGCTGGTCTTCGGCGAAAGATATTATTCTGAAAATTTCCGGGTTACTGACTGTAAAAGGTGGAACAGGTAATATTATTGAATATTTCGGAGAAGGTGCTGAATCGCTTTCATGTACAGGCAAGGCAACAATTTGTAATATGGGTGCTGAGACGGGGGCTACATGCTCTATCTTCAGTTTCGATAAATCGATGATAGATTATCTGAATGCAACCGGAAGGAAAGAAGTCGCTGATCTGGCCAGTAAAAATGAAGCTCATCTGAAAGCTGACAGTGAGGTCTATACTGATCCGGCCAAATATTATGATCAGTATATTGAGATAAATCTTTCCGAACTTGAACCATACATAAATGGTCCTTTTACCCCTGATCTGGCTACGCCGATCTCGAAAATGAAAGAGGAAGCTGTAAAGAATAACTGGCCTATCGATGTGGAAGTGGGGCTTATAGGGTCATGCACAAATTCCTCATACGAGGATATTTCAAGGGCCGCATCAGTTGTAAAGAATGCGCTGGCTCAAAAACTTATTGCCCGGTCTGAATTCACCATTACTCCTGGCTCGGAACAGATAAGGGCAATTACAGAGCGGGATGGATTCCTTGAACTGTTCAGAAAAATCGGAGGTCAGGTATTTGCCAATGCATGTGGTCCATGTATCGGACAATGGGCCAGAAAAGATGCCAATAATAAGAAGGTGAATACAATTATCCATTCCTTTAACAGGAATTTTGCAAAACGTACTGATGGAAACCCCAATACATATGGATTCGTCGCTTCACCTGAAATAGTTACAGCAATTATTCTTTCAGGTAAACTGACATTCAATCCCATTTATGATACTTTGATAAATACTGAAGGAAAAGAGGTCATGCTCGCTGAGCCCGTAGGTTTAAACCTGCCTCCTGATGGTTTTGGTAGTGTGGATTCGGGATATCAGAAACCAGTACATGGACAAAAAGAAGAGGGGATAGTAATTGCTCCAGGTTCTGACAGGCTACAATTGCTTTCTCCCTTTAAAGAGTGGGATGGGAAGGACTTTAAAAAACTTCCCCTTCTGATAAAAGCTAAAGGGAAGTGTACCACCGATCATATCTCTATGGCAGGGTTCTGGTTAAAGTACAGAGGTCATCTCGAAAATATATCTGAGAACTATATGATTGGTGCTTTGAATTATTATAATGATCAGACTAATAATGTTTTTAATCAGATAACCGGGTCATATGATATCGTACCCGGAACTGCCAGGGCATATCGCGATTCAGGTTCCGGCTCTATCGTAGCTGGTGAAGAAAATTTTGGTGAAGGATCTTCGCGTGAGCATGCCGCAATGGAACCCCGATTCCTCGGAGTAAAAGTTGTGCTGGTTAAATCTTTCGCAAGAATTCATGAAACTAATCTTAAAAAGCAGGGTGTGCTGACTTTGACATTTGCTGAAAAGGATGACTACAACAAGATAAAGGAGGATGATAAAATTGATATAGCAGGACTGTCAAAATTTGCTACAGGCAGCCAGATGACGATCACACTTAATCACTCGGACGGGACAATTGAAAAATTCCCTGCAAACCATTCTTATAATGAATCACAGATTGACTGGTTCAGAGCGGGAAGTGCATTAAATATTATCAGAAAATCAAATAAAAAAAATGGGATCTGAAAAAATCACGTTAAAAGATGGGAAATTGATTGTACCTGAAAATCCGGTCATCCCATATATCGAAGGGGACGGAACCGGTCGCGATATCTGGAAAGCATCAGTCCGTGTTTTTGATGCAGCTGTCAGCAAATCTTATAACGGAAAAAGAAAAGTTGCCTGGAAAGAGGTCCTGGCAGGTGAAAAAGCATTTAACCTTACAAGAAACTGGATGCCTGAGGAAACTTTAACCAGTTTCAGGGAATATCTTGTAGGAATTAAAGGTCCGCTTACCACACCCGTGGGAGAAGGAATGCGTTCATTAAATGTAGCCCTGCGGCAGGTTCTCGATCTCTATACCTGCTACAGACCGGTCAGATATTTCAATGGTGTACCAAGCCCCGTAAAAAATCCAGAAAAAGTGGATATGCATATTTTCAGGGAAAATACCGAAGATATTTATACAGGAATTGAGTTTATGAATGGCAAACCGGAAACTGAAAAGGTAAAAAGATTTCTGATCGATGAAATGGGAGTTAAATCAATCAGGTTCCCCGCCACATCATCGATAGGCATCAAACCTGTTTCTGTGGAAGGAACAGAACGTCTTGTAAGACAGGCAATTAAATTTGCAATTAATAAGAAGCTGCCTTCAGTGACTCTTGTTCATAAAGGGAACATTATGAAGTTTACAGAGGGCTCTTTCATGAAATGGGGATATGCCCTGGCCGAAAGAGAATTCGGGAAAGATGTTTTTACCTGGGTGCAGCATAAGCAGATAGCAGAGAAGCAGGGTACAAAAGTTGCTGATGAAATGCTTAAAAATGCTGAAGTTGCCGGGAAGGTCATTATTAAGGATGTCATTGCTGATGCCTTTCTTCAACAAATTCTTACACGACCTTCCGAATATTCAGTTATTGCTACTTTGAATCTTAACGGAGATTATATTTCTGACGCGCTTGCTGCTATTGTCGGGGGAATAGGGATCGCCCCCGGTGCAAACATAAATTTCGAAACCGGTCATGCGATTTTTGAAGCAACTCACGGTACTGCACCAAAGTACGCTGATCAGGACAAAGTGAATCCTGGCTCTGTAATTCTTTCAGGTGCATTAATGTTTGACTATATGGGATGGGACAAGGTAGCCGAAAGTATCTATTCAGGTCTGGAACGAACTATTCAGGATAAGAAGGTCACATACGATTTTCACAGATTGATGGAGAACGCTACCTTGTTAAAAACCTCCGAATTTGCAGATGCAATTATCGCTAATATCAAATCTCAAACATTATAAATTTTATTTCTTATGGTAGACAACAACTATTTTGCAAAACTGGAGGAGTCTGTAAGAGTTTCATGTCAGATTGAAAATGCACTTTTTGAAGAATTTGAAGTGAAGCGTGGTCTGAGAAATAAGGACGGAACAGGTGTTTTAGTAGGATTGACAAATATCGGAGACGTTGTCGGTTATAAAAAGGAAGATGGCAAGGTGATTGCTATTCCCGGAAAATTATTGTACAGAGGGATTGATATTGAAGATATTACCAAAGGATTTCAGAAAGAGGACCGTCATGGTTTTGACGAAACTGTATTCCTCCTTCTTACCGGACATTTGCCAAACAAGGAAGAACTGGCTTCATTTTCTGAACATATGGCCTCGCTGAGGGCTCTACCTGATGACTTTGTTAAAGACATGATTTTATCCATGAAAGGTAAAGATGTCCTGAATATTCTGGCCAGGTCAGTTCTGGGATTGTACACCCTTGACGAAAAACCTGATGATATTTCGCTCATTAACATGATCAAACAGTCCCTAAACCTTATTGCCAAATTTCCTACAATTGTAGCATATTCATACCAGGCATTGCGACATTTGTATAAGGGAAAAACCCTATCAATACGTCACCCTCAGGCAAATCTGACTACTGCAGAAAATTTTCTTTATCTTATAAAGGGTGATTGCAAAGGCTTTACTAAACTGGAAGCCGATCTTCTCGACCTCATGCTGGTTCTTCATGCTGAGCACGGAGGAGGTAATAACTCCACATTCACAATGCGTGTGACCAGTTCCTCCGAGACCGATATTTATTCTTCAATTACTTCTGCAATAGGATCATTAAAGGGACCTTTGCACGGTGGGGCAAACGTGAGAGTCCTGGAAATGATGGAAGACATGAAAAATCATGTGAAAGACTGGACGGATGAAGAAGAAGTAAAGGGGCATCTACTAAAAATCCTCAATAAAAAGGCAAATGATTTTTCAGGAAAAATATATGGAATCGGACATGCTGTTTATACCATTTCGGATCCACGAGCTGCAATTCTGAAAGCTAAAGCACGAGAACTGGCAATTGAAAAGGGTCGTCTGAAGGAATTTGAACTCTATGCCCTTGTCGAACGACTTACTCCTGAAGTTTTCAGAGTCTTCAAGGGAGAAAAATCTACTAAGGTAGTTTGTATAAATGTTGATTTTTATTCAGGTTTTGTATATGCCTGCCTTGACATATCCAAGGAACTTTACACACCGCTATTTGCAATCGCACGGGTTTCAGGATGGTGTACACACAGGATTGAGGAACTGACATTTTCTGCAAAAAGAATCATCAGACCTGCTTTCAAAAATGTGTATGGCAAACGCGAGTATATTCCATTAAAGGTGAGAAATTAAAATATGAATGAAGTTATTCCAAGGTATGAAGTGCTTATTGTAGGAGGCGGTGTCGTTGGAACAGCCCTGCTCTACACCTTAAGCAAGTATACAGATATAAAAAACATTGGACTTATTGAAAAATATTCCGACTTTGGGCTTGTTAACTCCGCATCATATAACAACAGTCAGACTCTTCATTTCGGCGACATAGAGACCAATTATTCTATTGACAAAGCCAGGAGCGTAAAACAGATGGCCGATATGGTCATGAAGTATCTTGAGAGTGAAAAAGATCCCGTTGAAGGCAAGAAGTTATTCAGTAAATACTCAAAGATGGTACTTGCAGTAGGTAAGAACCAGGTACAGGAGCTGAAACTTAGATATCCGCCATTCAGTGAGCTGTTTCCCAAATTGAGAGTAATTGAAAGAGATGAGATCGGGAAAATAGAACCACGCGTGGTGGAAGGCAGGGATCCGCAGCAGGAGATACTTGCCCTGGTAACGGAAGACGGATATACTGTTGATTATAAACGACTCTGTCATTCATTTGTAGACAATGCCCTGAAGAAAAATCCTCAATTGGATATTCACCTTAATACAAAACTTCTGAAGATATCGAGAAATGTAGATCTGTATTCTGTATTGACTGATAAAGGAGAGCTAAAGTCATCAGTAGTTATTATTGCCGCCGGAGGACATAGCCTTATGATTGCAAAGTCTCTGGGATACGGTAAGAACTTGGCAGTTTTATCCATGGCAGGGAGCTTTTACACTGCGCCTAAGGTATTGAATGGGAAGGTATACACAATTCAGGTACCTAAACTGCCCTTTGCCGCAATTCACGGAGATCCTGAGGTTCACAGTGATCTGATAACCAGGTTTGGTCCAACAGCAAAACCGATATTTCAACTTGAACGACATAACATGTCAACTTTCACGGAGTACTGGAAAACATTTGGAGTGGGATTGAGTCCTATACTCAGCCTGCTTAAAATTGCTTCTGATAAGACACTCCTTAGCTACATTTTTGTCAACTTTCTTTATGATTTGCCTTTTGTTGGAAAGCGACTGTTTATAAAGGAAGTAAGAAAAATAGTACCATCTCTTAAATTATCAGAGCTTAAATATGCCAAAGGTATTGGTGGCACGCGGCCACAAATAGTAAATAATACCACAAGAAAACTTGAAATGGGGGAAGCAAAACTTTCAGGCGAGAATATCATTTTTAATATAACCCCTTCGCCGGGAGCTTCCACATGTCTGGGAAATGCCTACTCCGATACTCAGAAAATTATGGAGTTTTTAGGGAATAAGTTTAAATTTAATAAAGAGGCTTTTGAGAAGGACCTGATGTGATATTGATTTATTGTCTTAAATCCTTTGTGAACCTTAGTGATATTCTTAGTGTCCTTTGTGGTAAAAGCTATTTCATTTAAACACAAAGGAAAACACAAAGTAACACTAAGGAAAAAAGTGAAGGCTGAATTCTAAGCTCCTGCATAAACCAGCAATGCCAATCCTGCCAGATATGCAATGAACATAAAGAAAATCAATGTGTTAACCGATTTTGAGGCTCCCCTGAATTCCTTCCAGATAAATACTCCCCATAATGCCGCAATCAGAGTGGCTCCCTGGCCTAACCCATTAGATATTGCAAACCCGGCCTTCCCTGACGCGATAATACTCATCGACATTCCTATATTCCAGATGACTCCTCCCATAACACCATTCAGATGGACATCAAAACTCCCTTTTTTATAATCGCTGAAATTTAATGGTTTGCCTTCGAAAGGCTTTTTCATTATCAGATAGTTGAACAGAAGATTGCTTATGAAAACTCCGATGGCAAAAAAGAAGATCG
>Ga0208079_1000337_pt1 | contig 25859 bp, 19 predicted proteins | sample NGESurdeep092012_5_FD_184474 | JGI IMG/M metagenome (GOLD analysis project Ga0208079, IMG submission 184474) | Arctic peat soil microbial communities from Barrow, Alaska - NGEE Surface sample 210-2 deep-092012 (SPAdes) | ecosystem: Environmental > Terrestrial > Soil > Wetlands > Peat ... | reverse complement strand
CGTGGCCCAGAAGAGCTTGGTGGAGGGCTTCGGCCTGACCGTGTCCGAGGCCATGTGGAAGGCGCGGCCGGTCGTCGCCAGCAGCGTCGGCGGCATCCTGGACCAGATCTCCAGCGGCCAGAACGGTGTGCTGGTCGCCCCCGAGGACCTCGATGCGTTCGCGGCGGCGCTGACCCGGCTGCTGACCGATGCCGCCGAGTCGCGCCGACTCGGACAGGCGGCTCGCGAGCGTGTGCTCGACCAGTTCCTGCCGGACCGGCAGCTGACCCAGTGGGCGCAGCTGTTCGTCGCCATGACGACGGCCGGACGCGCCGCTGGTTGATTCGCTGCACCCCTAGACTCGGCCCCATGCCCAGTGTCTATACGAAGATCATGGCCGGCGATCTGCCCGGCCGGTTCGTGTACACAGACGACCAGGCGACAGCATTTCTGACCGTCGCGCCGCTGCGGCCAGGCCACACCCTGGTGGTTCCTCGCCAGGAGATCGACCACTGGCAGGACCTGCCGCCGGAGTTGGCCGCGCACGTGTTCGCCGTCGCGCAGCGGATCGCGCTGGCGCTCCGGACCGCGTTCCCGTCCAAGCGCGTCGGTCTGGTGATCGCGGGACTGGAGGTGCGGCACACGCACCTGCACGTCGTACCGATCGACGCCCTCGACGACCTCGACTTCCGTCGGGTGGACACCGCACCGGACCCGACCGCGCTGGATGACGCGGCCGAGCGGATCGGGACGGCTTTGGCCGCGTTGGGGTAGGGAGCTGGACGGCTTTGGCCGCGCTGCGGTAGGGGAGCTGGACTCGGATCAGCTGCTCACGCTGGGCCGCTGACCACTCGCTGCGTGACTCGAACACGGGCACCTGCACCGTCGCCGACCGCTGCACGTTGCCGGTGATGGGCTGCGGGGCGGACCTGTCGACGGTGTACGTGCCGGTCCAGGTGGCGACGACGGTGACGGTGCGCGGCCGGACGGAGGGCCTGGCGCTGCTTGGCGATCGTGGTGCGGCCAGAGGACTCGACACGCCGCGGAGGCGTGCACTGCGTGCACCACGATCGTGCTGGGTGCGATCGGGCGCGCGGTGGCGGTGAGGCGGCCGCGGCGCGGACGCCGGGGCGGTCAGGCTCCGGTGCCGACGGGCGCGGCGGCACCGACGCGCAGCGACCGACCGTCGTCCGCCACATCCACGATGACCTCGTCGCCCTCGCGAACCTCGCCCGACAGCAGCGCCCGGGCGAGCGAGTCGCCGATCGCCGACTGCACCAGCCGGCGCAGCGGCCGGGCACCGTAGACGGGGTCGTAGCCCTCCAGCGCCAGCCACTCCCGGGCGGCCGAGGTCACGGTCAACGTCAGCCGGCGCGACGCCAGCCGGGCCGCGAGCCGCTCCACCTGGATCTCGACGATGCGCCCCAGCTCCTCGGTGCCCAGCGCGTGGAAGACGATCACGTCGTCCAGCCGGTTGAGGAACTCCGGCTTGAACGCGTGCCGGACCGCCGTCATCACCGCGTCGTACCGCTGCTCTTCCGTCAGCACCGGGTCGGCGATGAACTGCGAGCCGAGGTTGGAGGTCAGCACCAGGATCGTGTTGCGAAAGTCCACCGTGCGGCCCTGGCCGTCGGTGAGCCGGCCGTCGTCGAGCACCTGCAGCAGGATGTCGAAAACGTCCGGGTGGGCCTTCTCGACCTCGTCGAGCAGCACCACGGCGTACGGGCGACGCCGGATCGCCTCGGTGAGCTGGCCACCCTCCTCGTAGCCAACGTAGCCAGGCGGGGCACCGACGAGCCGCGAGACGGTGTGCTTCTCGCCGTACTCGCTCATGTCGATCCGGATGACCGCCCGCTCGTCGTCGAACAAGAAGTCGGCCAGCGACTTGGCCAGCTCGGTCTTGCCCACGCCGGTCGGCCCCAGGAACAGGAACGAGCCGGTCGGCCGGTCTGGGTCGGCCACCCCCGAGCGCGCCCGGCGCACGGCGTCGGACACCGCGCGCACCGCCTCGGCCTGCCCGACCAGGCGCCTGCCCAGCTCGTCCTCCATCCGCAGCAGTTTGGCCGTCTCGCCCTCCAGCAACCGGCCGGCGGGGATGCCGGTCCAGGCCGCCACCACGTCCGCGACGGCGTCCGGGCCAACCTCCTCCTTGACCATCGCGTCCTGCGGCTGGCCGGACGCCGTTGCCTCCGCCAGCTCCCGCTCGGCGGCCGGGATCTCGGCGTACTGCAACCGGGACGCGGCCTCCAGGTCACCGTCGCGCTGGGCTCGCTCGATCTGGGTGTGCAGGTCGTCGAGGCGCTGCTTGAGCTCACCCACGCGGTTGAGCCCGGACTTCTCCCGCTCCCACCGGGCGTTCAGCGCCGCCAGGTCCTCCTGCCGGTCCGCCAGCTCGGCCCGCAGGCGTTCCAGCCGGTCCCGGCTGGCCGGGTCGTCCTCCCGGGCCAGCGCCAGCTCTTCCATCTTCATCCGGTCCACCTGGCGCTGCAGCTCGTCTATCTCGACCGGCCGGGAGTCGATCTCCATCCGCAGCCGGGAGGAGGCCTCGTCGACCAGGTCGATCGCCTTGTCCGGCAGGAACCGCGCGGTGATGTAGCGATCGGACAGCGTGGCGGCCGCGACCAGGGCGGCGTCACTAATCTGCACCTGGTGATGGGCCTCGTAGCGGCCCTTGAGCCCGCGCAGGATCGCGATGGTGTCCTCGACCGTCGGCTCGCCGACGAACACCTGCTGGAAGCGCCGCTCCAGCGCGGCGTCCTTCTCGATCCGTTGCCGGTACTCGGTCAGCGTGGTTGCGCCGACCATCCGCAGCTCGCCGCGAGCCAGCATCGGCTTCAGCATGTTGCCGGCGTCCATCGCGCCCTCGGCCGCGCCCGCGCCGACGACCGTGTGCAACTCGTCGATGAAGGTGATGACCTCACCGGCGCTGTCCTTGATCTCGGACAGCACGGCCTTGAGCCGCTCCTCGAACTCGCCGCGGTACTTGGCACCGGCCACCATCGCGCCCAGGTCCAGCGCGACCAACCGCTTGTTGCGCAGGGATTCCGGCACGTCGCCGGCCACGATCCGCTGGGCCAACCCCTCGACCACGGCGGTCTTGCCGACGCCGGGCTCGCCGATCAGCACGGGGTTGTTCTTGGTACGCCGGGACAGCACCTGCACCACCCGGCGGATCTCGCTGTCCCGGCCGATCACCGGGTCGAGCTTGCCGCTGCGGGCGGCCTCGGTCAGGTCGACGGAGTACTTCTCCAGCGCCTGGTACGTTGATTCCGGATCCTCACTGGTCACCCGCCGGGTGCCACGGATCGCGGTAAAGGCGCCGAGCAGCGCGTCCGGCGTGGCCCCGGCTTCGCGCAGCCAGCCGGCCACGTCCGCGCCATGCTGCGCAAGAGCGACCACGAGGTGCTCGGTCGCGACGTAGCCGTCACCGAGCTTACCGGCCTGCTCCGATGCCCCGGAGAGCACCGCGAGCACCGGGCGGGACAGGTTTGGCGCGGCCACTGTCGACCCGCTGGCGCGCGGCATCCGGGCGATGGCCTGCTCGGCCCGCGAGCGCACCGACGCCACGTCGGCGCCGGCGGCTTCAAGCAGCGGGACGGCCGTGCCGTCGGTCTGCTCGAGCAGGGCGAGCAGCAGGTGCACCGGCTCCACCTGGGCGTTCCCACCGGCAGCTGCTCGGCGAACGGCTTGGGAAAGAGCCTCCTGGCTCTTGGTCGTCAGCTTTGCGTTGTCCATTGTCGTCTTTCTCTGTTATCTCGCACGCAATGTAGTTGTCGGGTCCGGTCAGCGGGGCACATGCGCATTCAGGGCTCGGCGCCGGCTAACTAACGCCGGCGGCGGTGCGGCTGCCACACCATGACGGCGCCGCGGTTGACTGGGACGAGCTCGCGCCGGTACGACGCGTGTGCGTCGGACTCCCGCCGGTCCGCCTCGGCCTGGGCGGCGACCAGCTCGGCCTGCAGCTCCCGCAGCCGAGCCTGCAGCGCCGCGACCCGCGTCTCCAGGGCGATGATGCGCTTGACGCCGACGAGGTTGATGCCCTCCTCCTGGGAGAGCCGCTGCACCTCGCGGAGCCGCTCTACATCGCGCGGCGAGTACCGCCGACCGCGACCGGCCGAGCGCCCAGGCGTGACCAGGCCCAACCGGTCGTACTGTCGAAGCGTCTGCGGGTGCATGCCGGCCAGCCCGGCCGCGACCGAGATGACAAAGACCGGCGCATCCGGGTGCGAGCCGTCGCCGCGGTCGAACCGGTCAGCCATGGCGGCTCACCAGCTCGGACAGGTGTGCCCGCGGGTCCTCCGGCGTGGCGGCCGCGAACGCACTCAGCGCGTCCTTCGCCTCGGGGGAAAGCTTCTTCGGTACGGCGACTTCGACCGTGACCAGCAGGTCACCGGCGGTGCCGTCCCGGCGAGGAACGCCCCGTCCGCGGACCCGCAGCGTGCGGCCGCTGGACGTCCCAGGCGGGATCTTGACGGTCACCGGCTCTTTCAGCGTCGGCACGGTGACCGTCGCGCCGAGTGCGGCCTCTGCGAAGGTGACCGGCACCGTCAGCAGCAGGTTGTCCCCGTTGCGCGCGAACACCCGATGCGGCGAGACGTGGACGATGACGTACAGGTCGCCGGCCGGCGCGCCGCGCTCGCCCGGCGATCCCTTGCCCGCGACCCGGATGCGTTGGCCGTCGTCCACCCCGGGCGGGATCCGAACGGTGATCGTGCGCTCGGTGGTCGCCTGTCCGCTGCCCTGGCAGGTGGGGCAGGGGTGGTCGACCAGCAGCCCGCGGCCGCGGCACTCCCGGCATGGCTCGGAGAAGCCGAAGCCACCCTGGTTGCGGCTGACCATCCCCGTACCTGTGCAGTTGGGGCAGACCCGAGGCACGGTGCCCGGCCTGGCACCGGTGCCCGCGCAGGTTGTGCAGGTGTGCGGGCTGGCCAGCCGCAGTGGGACGGTCACGCCGGAGGTGGCCTCGTCGAAGTCCAGCGTCACCTCGGTCTCGACGTCGGCGCCCCGCGACGGGGTCCGGGTGTTGCGACCAGCGCCGCCGCCGAAGAGCCCGCCGAAGATGTCGCCGAGCCCGCCGACGCCGCCGCCGCCGCCATTGCCTGCGCCGCCGAATAGGTCGCCGAGGTCGAAGTTGAAGCCGCCGCCCGGACTGCCGGCGCGGGCGCCGCCGGGCACCCGGAAGCCGCCGCTGCCGAACAGCGCGCGCGCCTCGTCGTACTCCTTGCGCCGCTTCTCGTCCGACAGGACGTCGTAGGCCTCGGAGATCTCCTTGAACCGTTCCTCGGACTTGGCCTCGCCCTTGTTCGCGTCCGGGTGGTACTGGCGAGCCAGCTTCCGATATGCTTTCTTGATGTCCGCCGGCTTAGCGTCCTTGGGTACGCCAATTGCCTTGTAGTAGTCCTTTTCGATGAAGTCTTTAGTACTCATGACTTCGCCATCACCGGCGTCCCTCCCTTCGCTTCCGCGGGCCGACGAATGTCGTTCTCAGTGCTGCTCAGCGTGCTGCGCCCCCTGATGCGGGCTCGTCCGCGGCCGGGGCTGCCGTGGAGTCAGCCGGTGCTGGCGACGGCACATCGGCCGCCTTCGTGGGCTCAGCCGGCTCGGCCAGCTTCGTGGGCTCGGCCGGCCCGGCCAGCTCCGTGGGCTCGGCCAGCTCGGCCGGCTCCGCCACGCCCACCAACGCCGGCCGCAGGATGCGACCGTTCACCCGGTAGCCCGGCTGCATGATCTGCACGCAGATGGTGGTGTCAACATCCGCCGAGTAGCTGTGGGTTAGCGCTTCGTGGATCGTCGGGTCGAATGGGTCGCCGGGCTCGCCGTACCGGTCGAGACCCAGCTTGACCAGGGTCGCCTCCAGCGCCTCGGCCACGGACTTGAAGCCGCCTCCGAGCTCACCGTGCGCCCGGGCGCGGCCGATGTCGTCCAGCACGGGCAGCAACCCAAGCAGGACGCTGGCCAGCGCCCGGTCGGCGACCGCCAGCCGGTCGCGTTCCACCCGCTTGCGGTAGTTGGCGTACTCCGCCTGCAGCCGCTGCAGGTCGGCGGTCCGCTCGGCCAGCTGCCCGGTGAGTTCACCGACCTGGCCGGCCCCTTCCCCGGCCGCCGGAGCGGTCGGGGAGGGGGCTGATGGTGCTGCGGCCGCCGCGTCCGGCCGGAGCTCACCACTGATCGGGTCGATCCGCCGCTTGTCGCGGATGACAACCCGGGTCGGGTCGAGCTCGAGGTCCTCGGGGTCCTGGGCTCGGACGGTCCGGGCCGGCTCGGTCACGCCGAACCACCCTCCCGCTTCGGCTCGTCGACGATCTCGGCGTCGACGACCTCGTCATCGGAGCTAGGGGTGGCACCCTCGCCGAATCCGCCCGGGGCGCCGGTGCCGCCGGCGGCCTGGGCCTGCGCGTACATGGCCTCGCCCAGCTTCTGGCTGGTGCGAGACAGAGCGTCGTGCGCCGTCTGGATCGCGGTCACCTCGCCGCCTTCGAGCGCCCGCTTCAGGTCGCCGACAGCGGACTCCACCTCGCCCTTGGTCTCGGCCGGAACCTTGTCACCGTTCTCGGCGAGGAACTTCTCGGTGGAGTACACCAGCGACTCGGCCGAGTTGCGGGTCTCGACTTCCTCCTTGCGGCGGCGGTCCTCCTCGGCGAACTGCTCGGCCTCGCGCATCATCCGCGCGATGTCGTCCTTGGGCAGCGCCGAGCCGCCGGTGATCGTCATCGACTGCTGCTTGCCGGTGCCCAGGTCCTTGGCGGAGACGTGCACGATGCCGTTGGCGTCGATGTCAAAGGTGACCTCGATCTGCGGCACCCCGCGCGGGGCGGGCGGGAGGCCGGTCAGCTCAAACATGCCCAGCCGCTTGTTGTACGCCGCCATCTCGCGCTCGCCCTGGTAGACCTGGATCTGCACGCTCGGCTGTGCGTCGTCGGCCGTGGTGAAGACCTCAGAGCGCTTGGTCGGGATCGTGGTGTTGCGCTCGATCAGCTTGGTCATGATGCCGCCCTTGGTCTCGATCCCCAGGGACAGCGGGGTGACGTCGAGGAGCAGAACGTCCTTGACCTCGCCCTTGAGCACGCCGGCCTGCAGCGCGGCGCCGACGGAGACCACCTCGTCCGGGTTGACGCCCTTGTTCGGCTCCTTGCCTTTGGTGAGCTCGCGGACTAGGTCGGCAACGACCGGCATCCGGGTGGAACCGCCGACCAGCACCACGTGGTCGATCTTGCTCACGTCGATGCCGGCGTCCTTGATCGCCTGGGAGAACGGTCCCTTGCACCGGTCGAGCAGGTCGGAGGTCATCCGCTGGAACTCCGCCCGGGTCAGCTTGACCTCGAGGTGCAGTGGGCCTTCGGCGCTGGCCGTGATGTAAGGCAGGTTGATGTGCGTCTCGGCCGCGCCGGACAGCTCGATCTTGGCCTTCTCGGCGGCCTCGCGCAGCCGCTGCATCGCCATCTTGTCCTTGGACAGGTCGATGCCGTGGCCATTCCTGAACGTCGTGACCAGGTGGTCGACGATCCGCTGGTCCCAGTCGTCGCCGCCAAGGTGGGTGTCACCGCTGGTCGACTTAACCTCGACCACGCCCTCGCCGAGCTCGAGCAGAGACACATCGAAAGTGCCACCGCCGAGGTCGAAGACGAGGATCGTCTGCTCCGTGCCCTTGTCCAGGCCGTAGGCCAGTGCGGCCGCGGTCGGCTCGTTGACGATCCGCGGCACCTCCAGGCCGGCGATCTTGCCCGCCTCGGTGGTCGCCTGGCGCTGGGCGTCGTCGAAGTACGCCGGGACGGTGATGACGGCGTCGGTGACTGGCTCGCCGAGGTAGGCCTCCGCATCCCGCTTGAGCTTCTGCAGGATGAAGGCGCTGATCTGCTGCGGGGTGTAGTCCTTGCCGTCGACGTGCTGCTTCCACGACGTACCCATGTGCCGCTTGACCGAGCGGATGGTGCGATCGACGTTGGTGACGGCCTGACGCTTGGCGACTTCGCCGACGAGCACTTCGCCATTCTTGGCGAAGGCGACGACGGACGGCGTCGTCCGAGAACCCTCGGCGTTGGCGATGACGGCGGGCTCACCGCCTTCCAGAACGCTGACCACCGAGTTGGTCGTGCCGAGGTCGATGCCGACGGCTCGTGCCATGGATGTTGCCTCCGAAGTTGACAGCCGGTGTGGTGCCTTGAGTGAACCTGGCTCATAGTGTGCCATGGGTCGATGGATGGCGCAAGAGATTGAGCCTATGGGGCTCAGATTCCTTGCTCCACGACAATGGCGAAACCACTGGGTGGCATAAGGCAGGTTTGCCCGCTGGGCAAGCCGCGTAGGGTAGGCCGGCGCATCGGGCCGCCCCGCCGCGTGGCACGCTGGCGCCGGTCGCCACGCCGTACAGGAGGGTTCCTTGAGACTCGCCATCGGACTTCTCATTGTCATCGTCGGGCTGGGTATCGCCGCCCACCGGCTGTGGTGGCTCTACCGGTTGTCCCAGACCGGCCAGCCGGCCCCGGATCGCCTGCACAGCCAGGGTCCACGCGTGCAGGCGGAGGTCACCGAGGTCGTCGGCCAACGCAAGCTGCTGAAATGGACGCTGCCCGGCTGGGCCCACGCGTTCACGTTCTGGGGCTTCTGCGTCCTGTCCCTGACGATCGTCGAGTGCTTCGCGGCGCTGTTCACGCCCGACTTCGCGATTCCGCTGATCGGCCGGACGGCGTGGCTGGCCTTCCTCGAGGACTTCTTCGGCGTGGCGGTCTTCGTCGCCATCCTGATCTTCGCCGCGATCCGGTGGAAGAACGCCCCGGCTCGGCTCGGGCGCGACTCGCGGTTCTACAAGTCGCACACCGGCGCGGCCTGGGTGGTGCTGCTACTGATCGGGCTCGTGATCGTCACGCTCTTCGGCTACCGGGGCCCGCAGATCAACAACGGCAACTTCCCGATGCAGGACCACAAGAGCTGGGCGTTCGCCTCCAACGCGGCGGCGAAGTTGATCGGGACGGGCGCGCACAACGGCTGGCTAGAGACGTTCTTCGTCCTCGCCCAGTTGGCCGTGGTCTTCGGCTTCCTGGTGCTGGTCGTCTACTCCAAGCATCTGCACATCTTCTCCGGGCCGCTGAACGTCTACTTCTCCCGGCGACCCAAGGCGCTCGGCCCGGCACAGCCGATGATGAGCAGAGGCAAGCCGATCGACTTCGAGGACCCCGGAGAGGACGACATCTTCGGCCGCGGCAAGATCGAGGACGCCTCGTGGAAGGCGATGCTCGACTTCTACGCATGCACCGAGTGCGGTCGCTGCCAGACCCAGTGCCCGGCGTGGAACACCAACAAGCCGCTGTCGCCCAAGCTGCTGATCACGAACCAGCGCGACCACCTGTTCGCCAAGGCGCCGTACCTGTTCGCCGGCGGCGAAAACGCGCCCGAGGAGAAGACCGCCGGGCTGTCCGACGCGGTCAAGGCCGAGGTCGAACGGCCGCTGGTCGGCAAGGAGGACGAGGGCGGGGTCATCGATCCCGACGTGCTGTGGGCCTGCACGACCTGCGGCGCCTGCGTGGAGCAGTGCCCGGTCGACATCGAGCACGTCGACCACATCATCGACATGCGCCGCTACCAGGTGCTGATCGAGTCGGCCTTCCCGAGCGAGGCCGGCATCATGCTCAAGAACATCGAGAACAAGGGCAACCCGTGGGGCATGAACGCCTCCTCCCGCAACGACTGGATGGAGGGCTTGCCGTTCGAGGTCCGAGTCGTCGAAGACGGCGTGCCTGACGACGTCGAGTACCTGTTCTGGGTCGGTTGCGCCGGAGCCCTCGAAGACCGGTCGAAGAAGGTCACCAAGGCCTTCGCCGAGCTGCTGCACACCGCCGGCGTGTCCTTCGCGGTCCTCGGCGAGGGCGAGTCCTGCACCGGTGACCCGGCCCGCCGCCTCGGCAACGAGTTCCTGTTCCAGATGCAGGGCCAGATGAACGTCGAGGTGCTCAACGAGGCGTTCGGCGACCGGCCGGTGAAGAAGATCGTCGCTACCTGCCCGCACTGCTTCAACACACTGGCGAAGGAGTACCCGCAGATCGGCGGCAACTACGAGGTGGTGCACCACACCCAGCTGCTCGGTCGGCTCGTCGCCGAGGGCAAGCTGACGCCGGTCACCGCGGTGGAGGAAAAGGTCACCTACCACGACCCGTGCTACCTCGGCCGGCACAACAACGTCTACACCCCACCGCGCGAGGTGCTCTCCGCCATCCCGGGACTGCGCTCCGAGGAGATGCACCGGTGCAAGTCCCGCGGCTTCTGCTGCGGCGCCGGCGGCGCCCGGATGTGGATGGAGGAGCGCATCGGCAAGATGATCAATGTCGAGCGCACCGAGGAGGCGCTCGGCCTCGACCCGGACATGGTCTCCACCGCCTGCCCGTTCTGCATGGTCATGATCACGGATGCCGTCCAGGCCAAGCAGCAGACCGGTGCGGCCAAGGAGGGCGTCGAGGTGCTCGACGTCGCCCAGATCCTGGCTCGGTCGCTGGTGCCGGCGAAGGTCGACGCGATGGTCGACGCGATGGCCGGCGGCGGGGGGGTGGCTGGCGTCATCACCGCGGACGCGGTGCACGAGAGTGCTGGGCCGCAACTGTCCGACCCGGCGGCGACCGCGACCGCGGACCATGTGCAGCCGGCACCGAGCTCCACCGCGGCGTCCAGCGACGCGACCGGGGCCGCGGAGTCGCGGGAGTCGCGGGAGTCGCGGGAGCCCCGGTTCCCGCGGGAACCGGGGGCAGCCGTGGCGGACGGGTCGACGGCCGACCCCGGTTCCAAACCGGGCGCTCCCCCGACCACCGGTGGCTCGACGAGTGGGTCTGGTGACCGGCCGGGGGCCACGCCGCTGTAGCACCGGCCGACACGGCGAAGTCGGCGCGGGCCGGGAGGCGGTGCGCGCCGGCAAACCTGCGCCGGCAAACCTGCGCCGGCAAACCCGGGTCGGCGCACCTGGCCGCGGCCCAGGTCGGCGTACCTGGCACCATCAACCTGAGCCAGTGTCGGATCGCGAAGCGGGGGACGCGATCCGACACTGGCTTGTTGTTGGGCCTCGACGCGCCGGCGACGCAGTCCGCAAGGGCGATCAGATCGTCCGGGAGCGGGAGAAGTTCTGCCAGGACCGGGACGGCGTCGGGCCGCGCTGGCCCTGGTAGCGGGAGCCATAGACCGCGGAGCCATAGGGGTGCTCGGCCGGCGACGACAGCCGGAACAGGCAGAGTTGGCCGATCTTCATGCCCGGCCAAAGCGTGATCGGCAGCGTCGCCACATTCGAGAGCTCGAGCGTGACGTGACCGGTGAAGCCCGGGTCGATGAAGCCGGCCGTGGAGTGCGTCAGCAGGCCGAGCCGACCGAGCGAGGACTTGCCCTCCAGCCGACCGGCCAGGTCGTCCGGCAAGGTCACGACCTCCAGTGTCGAGCCGAGCACGAACTCGCCCGGGTGCAAGATGAACGGCCCGTCGCCGTCGGCCTCCACGAGCGCGGTCAACTCGTCCTGCTGCACCGCGGGGTCGATGTGGGTGTAGCGGTGGTTTTGGAACACCCGGAAGTAGCGGTCCAGCCGCACGTCCACACTGGAGGGTTGGACCAGCGCGGCGTCGTACGGCGCGAGCGTGAAGCGCCGCGCTGCGATCTCCGCCTTCAGATCCCGGTCGCTGAGGAGCACGCGCGCGACTGTAGCGAGGCCCGGTAGCATGGCGGCGCGCCGCGGCGGGACAGCGGTCGCATGCGGGCGTAGTTCAGCGGTAGAACACGAGCTTCCCAAGCTTGCAACGCGGGTTCGATTCCCGTCGCCCGCTCCGGTTCAAAGGATCTTGTGTCCACCCGTGCGTCCACCTGAACGCGGGCGCCCGCCATCACGGCCGTCCGCGGTCAACTCGACTGCAACGTGATCGGGATCAGGCCGGGTGTCGGGTGTGCAGAGACCGCGACGAGTGGTCCTTGGGCACCAGAGGCGGCCGCATCGACCGCAGGCGCCGGCCGACCGCCATGCCGAGTAACGGCAAGCCGACCACGATCACCACAATCACTGCGATGCTGGTGGCCGTGCCAGACATCGCCCACCGCCCGTGCCGAGACTGACCCGGTGAGGTCGCGCCCACGCGCACCCCAACAGCCTTCTGATCCAGAGTGCGTGCTCGGCTGAGCAGCGGCGGCGCGGTGCCGCTCGATTCACCTGATCGGCTCAGTGCTCAGCGGGACGTGAGATGGGCCACCCACGCTTGCAGCGGTTAGCAGCGGTACTATGGATTGTTACCGGCAAGTAGGTAACGCTGTCCGGCCGGCTCCAACGCGGATCGGCCCCAGACCTGGAGCGTCTCGGTGGGTCACTACAAGAGCAACCTTCGCGATATCGAGTTCAACCTGTTCGAGGTGTTCGGTCGGGCCGATATCATGGGCACCGGGCCGTACGCCGACATGGACGTCGACACCGCCCGCAGCGTGCTGGCCGAGGTGGAGCGGCTGTCCAGCAACGAGCTGGCCGAGTCCTTCGCCGACGCCGACCGCAATCCCCCGGTCTTCGACCCGGCCGCCGGCACGGTGACGATGCCGAAGTCCTTCCACAAGTCCTTCACCGCACTGATGGACGCCGAGTGGTACCGGCTGGACCTGCCGGAGCACCTGGGCGGCACCGGCGCACCGCCGTCGCTGCGCTGGGCCGCAGCCGAGATGATGCTCGGCGCCAACCCGGCGGCCTTCATGTACATGACCGGCCCCGGGTTCGGCTCCATCATCGACCGGCTGGGCACGCCAGAGCAGAAGAAGCTGGCTCAGCTGATGGTCGACCGGCGGTGGGGCGCGACGATGGTCCTCACCGAGCCAGACGCCGGCTCCGACGTCGGCGCCGGCCGCACCAGGGCGCTCCAGCAGCCCGACGGCAGCTGGCACATCGAGGGCGTGAAGCGCTTCATCACCTCGGCGGAGTGGGACTGGCCGGAGAACATCATCCACGTGGTGCTCGCTCGCCCGGAGGGGGCCAGCGCGGGCACCAAGGGCCTGAGCCTGTTCATCGTCCCCAAGCTCCTCGTGGACTTCGAGACCGGCGAGCTCGGCGAGCGCAACGGTGCCTACGTCACAAACGTCGAGAAGAAGATGGGCATCAAGGCCTCGACCACCTGTGAGCTGACCTTCGGCGCCAAGCACCCCGCTATCGGCTACCTCGTCGGCGACGCGCACGACGGCATCGCCCAGATGTTCCAGGTCATCGAGTACGCCCGGATGATGGTCGGCACCAAGGCCATCGCCACCCTGTCGACCGGCTACCTCAACGCGCTCGACTACGCCAAGAACCGCGTCCAGGGCCCGGACCTGACCGAGATGACCGACAAGGCTGCCCCCCGCGTCACGATCACCCACCACCCCGACGTCCGGCGCATGCTGATGACGCAGAAGGCGTACGCCGAGGGCATGCGCGCCCTTGTCCTCTACACCGCCACCATGCAGGACCAGGTGGAGATGGCGGAAGCCAAGGACTCCCCGGACGACCTCGCCGTCCGCCTCAACGACCTGCTGTTGCCGATCGTGAAGGGCTTCGGCGCGGAGAAGTCCTACGAGCTGCTGTCCTGGTCCCTGCAGACCCTCGGTGGTTCCGGCTTCCTGCAGGACTACCCGATCGAGCAGTACGTGCGCGACGCCAAGATCGACACCCTGTACGAGGGGACCACGGCGATCCAGGGCATGGACCTGTTCTTCCGCAAGATCGTGCGGGACAAGGGCCAGGCGCTCACCAAGCTGATGGGCGACATCCAGCACTTCGCCAAGGGCGACGCTGGCAATGGTCAGCTGCTGCGCGAGCGCGAACTACTCGGCACCGCGCTGGAAGACGTGCAGGGCATCCTCGGCACCATGGTCGAGCACCTCACCGGGGCGGCCGGCGACAAGCGCAACTTGTACAAGGTGGGGCTCAACACCACCCGGCTGCTGATGGCGTTGGGCAACCTGGTCACGGGCTGGCTGCTGCTGCGCCAGGCCGAGGTTGCCCTGGCCAAGATGGACACAGCCACCGGCCGCGACCTGCCGTTCTACCGGGGCAAGATCGCTGCTGCCCGATTCTTCGTGGCCACCGTGCTGCCCGAGATCACCGCGCAGCGGGCGATCGCGGAAGAGGTCAGCCTGGACCTGATGGACCTAGACGAGGCCGACTTCTAGGCTCAGCTAGTGCCGCTTCCGGCAGCGGCACTAGGACCGGTCACATCCCGTCGTGCGCTGCCGACCCGGTCGGCCCGGAAGGCGGCGTACAGATGCCTGGGACCGTCACTGTGGGTATCGTGTAAGCCGCCTCACCGTGATGGGCCGCTCCGGACGGCCGCGGTACCGCGAAGGGACACCCTCCATGGGCATCGGCGTCAGCATCTTCCTCATGGCCGTGGGCGCAATCCTGGCCTTCGCCGTGCACGCCACGGTCAGCGGGATCAGCATTCAGATGGTCGGCGCCATTCTGATCATCGCCGGGCTGGTGGGCCTACTCACCACGCTGTTCATCTTTGGTCCGCGCCGGCGCGCCGCAGTCGTCGACGACCGCATCGTCCGGGACCGCGACATCTACTGAGGCTCGACCGGTAGCCGCCGGCGCACCAGCGCGGCGAGCAGCGCCTGGGTGCGAGTGGGGTCGAATGCGAGTGGGGTCGAACGGCGGGGCGGAGACGCGCTGGGTGCCCGCGACGGCCGGGGCGGCCAGGGCGGTGAACGCGCCAGCGCCGACGGTCGGATCGTGGGTGAGACGTTCGACGTCGTCGACGCTTCGCGCTACCGCCATTGCCAGCTCCGGTCGTGGCACGGCCGCAAGGCCAACCAACCGCCTCGGGCGGTTCAAACACGGGACCGGGTTACCGGACCCGTCTAGGCCCACGACCGGAGCCTACGCAGCCCAGCTACCGATCACACCGCTCGACGGTCCGAGGCGGAGCCTCGTTAGGACATCAGCCGGATGGTCCAGAAGTCGTTCGATAGGTTGCGGGCGCTCAGGTAGTCGTACGGCATGGTGAAATAGCCGGCCAGCCCCCAGCCGGTCCCCCACGAGTTGCGCACCAAGAACGTTGCGGCGGTGTCGTCGTAGCCGACGGCCATGACCGCGTGGCCACCGATCACCCGCTCGCCGTGGGCGGGCATCGGCGTGACGCCCGTGTGCGCAACGGCTTTGCTCTCGAAGCTCTCGTAGACGCTGAAGCCGAAGACGAACGGGAAGTCGCTGGCCAGGCAGGTCCGCATCTGGGTGCGGTCGTGGGAAAGCCGCTGGTACTGCAGCGCCCGATGCGTCGCGGCGTCGGCGTAGCAGGCGTCCGACGGCTTCTCGGTGAACCGGGCGATGTCGTAGGGCCACTCCGACTCCGGACAGGCCCCCACGGCGTTCACCGTCTTGATGCCGTCACGGATCATTGCGCCACTGTCGGTGCCGACGGTGCCCTCCATGACCCGCTCGTTGTAGTAGATGAACAACCGGGACAGCAGGGTGGTGTCGGCCTCGCCTTGCTTCGCCTCGTCGAACTGCAGCGCGCCGGCGATGGCGTTGGCGGTGCAGCTGCCGAGCTGACCTTGGTCATAGACGGGCGGACACTGCGCCCGCAGGTCGGTCTGCGCCGGCAGCGGGATCGGTGGTGCCGGTGGCGCGGCGTACAGCAGGTCTCGCTGATCTGGAAGGTCGGGGATCCAGCCGTAACCGGCGGTCCTGCGTGCCATGGATCTATGCCTCCGATCGTCCGGACGCCAGCGGGCGAGATTCACCACTCGGGAGAACATCGCCACACGCTACGACCGACCTCCGACGACAATGTCACCCACCGCGTCAATGAACTCTGGCCAGTGCCCGCGGGACAACTCGTGCCCCATGTCCGCAAACACCAGCAGGCGGGCGCCCGGTAGCGCGGCCGCGGTCGCGTGTGCAGCCCGCACCCCGATCAGCGGGTCGAGCGCCCCGTGCACCACCAGCGCCGGCGTCCGGCAGGCCGCCAATGCGTGGGTACGTTCACCCGAGGCGTGCATGGCCACGAACTGGCGCGCCTTGCCCTCCGGGTCGACGCCGCGGGCGAACTCCTTCTGGGCCCGCTTCCGAGCACCGTCGACATCGGGCGGTACGGCGATCAGCCGCTCGAACCGGACAGCCTGCTCGAGGTAGGCAGTCCGGTCGGTCGGCGGCGGCTCCAGCACGACCGGCAACGCCTCCCGCCGCGCGTCCCACGGGTCGCGCACCCCCGGCGCCGAGGACAGCGAGACCAGCCCGTGCACCCGGTCGGGATACTCGATCACCACCGTCTGGGCGATCATGCCGCCCATCGAGTGCCCGACCAGAGCAGCCGCCGGCAGGCCGAGCACGTCGAGCAGCCCGACCACGTCGGCGGCCATGTCGGTGAGTCGGTAGCTGACGCTGGCGTAATCGCCCCTGGTCACCGCGCGCAGATCGGGCGGCGGGGCCCCAACCAGATGGCTGGACGCCCCGGCGTCCCGGTTGTCGAACCGAACGACGAAGAGTCCGCGGTCCACCAGCGCCCGACACAGCGCATCCGGCCAGCTGACCAGCTGGCGGGCGAGCCCGGCAACGAGGACGACCGCCGGGGCGCCCGGCCGGCCGAGCGTCTCATAAGCGATCTCCACCGGACCGATCTGGGCCGTGCCGGCGCGCTGCGTCGGTCCGGGGGCTGCCGCTGACTCGGTCATCGGCGTCACGTCCAGGCGACCAGCGTTCGCATCGGATCGACCAGGATCCGAGCGACATCGGCGAGGAACTGCGAGCCGAGCTGGCCGTCGACCAACCGATGGTCGAACGAGACGCCCAAGTTGGTCACCATCCGCGCACGCACCTTGCCCTTGTGCACCCACGGCAACTTCCGGATCGCCCCGAAGGCCAAAATCGCTGACTCTCCGGGATTGAGGATCGGAGTGCCGGTGTCGACGCCGAAGACCCCAACGTTGGTGATCGTGATGGTGCCGCCCCGCATGTCGGCCGGTTGCGTCCGGCCGCTCTTGGCGGTCGCCGTCAGCTCGGCCAGCAACGTGGCCAAATCGGGGAGCGTTAGCCGACCGGCGTCTTTGATGTTGGGTACCACCAGTCCGCGCGGGGTGGCCGCGGCAATGCCGAGGTTGACGTAGTCCTTGACGACGATCTCTTGGGCGGCCTCGTCCCAGGATGCGTTGATCATCGGGTGCCGCCGGACCGCGACCAGCACGGCCTTGGCGACCAGCAGCAGCGGGCTCACCTTGACTTCGGCGAAGTCGGGCAACCGACGCAGCGTCCGGACGGCCTTGAGCGAGCCGGTGACGTCGGCCTGCACCCACTCGGTGACGTGCGGGGCGGTGAAGGCGCTGGCGACCATCGCGGCCGCGGTTGCCTTGCGCACGCCTTTGATAGGGAGCCGCCGCTCGCGGGTGGCCGGGTCGAAGGCCGACGCGACGACACCTCCCGCCCGGCTCGACGGCGGGTCCGCCACCCCGACCGCCCCATCGGGCGCGGTGGGCGCGGACTGCGGCCTAGGGGCATTGGCCGTTGCCAGCCCGGCCGTTGCCAGCCCGGCTGCGGCCCGCTCCACATCCTCCCGGCTGATCGTGCCGTTGCGGCCAGTGGCGGAAAGCGTGGTCAGGTCGATGCCCAGGTCGCGGGCCAGCTTGCGAACCGGCGGCTTGGCGAGCACGGCCACCGCGCCGGCGGCCACTCTTGCGGACTGGCCGACGGCGGTGCCGGCGATCCGCATCGGCTGCCGCTGGGTCGGCGCGGGGGGCTCGGGCGACGGCTTACGCGGTCGCCGAACGGCGGTGCTGGGCTTCGGGCCGTAGCCGACCAGCACCGATGTCCGACCGCCGGGGGCCGGACCGCCGATCAGGCCGGGCTCCACCGCGGCGTCGACCGGCGGGTTGGCCACCAGCGCGGCCGGGATCACCTCGGCCGGCGCGCTCGCGGCGGCCGGCGCGCTCGCGGCGGCCGGCGCGCTCGCGGCGGCCGGCGGCGTGATCCCGGCGGCGGCCGGCGTGCCCCCAGCGGCGGCGGCGGCCGGCCCGCCCGCCGGATCACCCGGGTCGGTGTCGAAGGTGATGATCGGCGCACCAACGTCCACGGTTTCGCCCTCGCTGTGGTGCACGGCGGTGACCACGCCGGCGTACGGCGAGGGGACCTCGACCGCAGCCTTGGCCGTCTCGACCTCGACGATCGGCTGATTGAGCGTGACGGTGTCGCCGGGCGCGACCAGCCACTTGAGGATCTCGCCCTCGGTCAGACCCTCACCGAGGTCCGGCAGCAAGAACTGCTTGTAGTTGGGCACCGGAGCTCCTAGAAGGCGAACGCGTGGTCGACGGCGTCGAGCACGCGGTCGAGGTCGGGGAGGTACGCCTCCTCCAGCCGGGACGGGGGGTACGGCGTGTCGAAACCGCCCACCCGCAGGACCGGGGCTTCGAGCGAGTAGAAGCATGCCTCGGTGATCCTGGCCGCCAGCTCGCTGCCCATGCCGAGGAAGACCGGCGCCTCGTGCACCACGACGCAGCGGCCGGTACGCCGGACCGACTCCAACACCGGGACCAGGTCCAGCGGCGAGAGCGTCCGCAGGTCGATCACTTCCAGGCTGCGACCTTCGTCCGCGGCGGCGGCAGCGGCAGCGGCCTCCAGCGCAGTGCGGACCATTGGCCCGTAAGCCAGCACGGTCAGGTCGTCGCCCGGGCGCACCACCGTCGCGGAGTGCAGCGGCGGCGGGGTCGCGGACTCGTCCAGCTCCGCCTTCTCCCAGTAGCGCCGCTTGGGCTCGAAGAAGATCACCGGGTCGTCCGCGACCACGGCCTGCCGGATCATGAAGTAGGCGTCGACCGGGTTGGAGCAGGCGACCACCTTCAGCCCCGCGGTGTGGGCAAAGTAGGCCTCGGGCGACTCGCTGTGGTGCTCCACCGCCCCGATCCCGCCGCCGAACGGGATCCGGATCGTCACCGGCAGCGGGGTGGTGCCCTGCGAGCGGTAGTGCATCTTTGCCAGCTGGCTGACGATCTGGTCGTACGCCGGGTAGACAAACCCGTCGAACTGGATCTCGCACACCGGCCGGTAGCCACGCAGCGCGAGCCCGATCGCCGTACCGACGATGCCGGACTCGGCCAGCGGGGTGTCGATCACCCGGGCCTCGCCGAAGTCCTTCTGCAGCCCGTCGGTTACCCGAAAGACGCCGCCGAGCTTGCCGACGTCCTCCCCCATCACCAGCACCTTGGGGTCGCTTTCCATCGCCTTGCGCAAGCCCATGTTGACGGCCTTGGCGAGAGTGGTCGGGGCCATGGGTCAGCGCCCCCCAGCGGTAGCCGCGGCGCTGTCCGCGTCCGCCTGCGGGCCGTCGGCGAAGGAGGACAGGTAGGCGGCGAACCGTGCGCGCTCCTCGGCCAAGAGCGCGGTCGGCTCGGCGTAGACCCCGTCGAAGATCGACAGCGGGTCCGGGTCGGGCATCTCGATGCAGCCCTTCCGGACGTGGGCGGCGAGTGCGTCCGCGTCGACCTCAACGCCGGCGAAGAAGGCGGCGTCGGCCATGCCGGATCGGACCAGGTAGGCCTTCATCCGCTCCAGCGGGTCTTTGAGCTTCCAGGTCTCCAGGTCGCTGGCCAGTCGGTAGCGAGTCGGGTCATCAGACGTCGTGTGCGCTCCCATCCGGTAGGTGAACGCCTCGATGAAGGTCGGCCCGTTGCCCTCGCGGGCGTTGCGCAACGCCGCCCGGGTGACGGCGAGGACGGCCAGCACGTCGTTGCCGTCGACTCGGACCCCGGGAAAGCCGAACCCACGCGCCCGCTGGTAGAGCGGGATCCGGGTCTGGCGCTCCAGCGGCTCGGAGATTGCCCACTGGTTGTTCTGGCAGAAGAACACCACTGGAGCGTTGAAGACGGTGGCGAAAACAAACGCCTCGTTGACGTCGCCCTGGCTGGTGGCCCCATCGCCGAAGTACGCGATCACCGCGTCCTCGGTGCCGTCCTTCTGGATGCCCATGGCGTAACCGGTGGCGTGCAGCGTCTGGCTGCCGATCACGATCGTGTAGAGGCCGAAGTTGTGGTCGTGCGGGTCCCAGCCGGCATGACTGACCCCGCGGAAGAGTCCGAGCAGCTTGAGCGGGTCGACGCCCTTGCAATAGGCGACTCCATGCTCCCGGTACGTCGGGAAGGCGTAGTCGCCCGGCAGCAGCGCCCGGCCGGAGCCCACCTGGGCCGCCTCCTGGCCGAGCAGCGCCGCCCAGATCCCGAGCTCTCCCTGGCGCTGCAGCGCGGTGGCCTCGACGTCGACCCGGCGGACGAGCACCAGGTCGCGGTAGAGACTGCGGTAGTCCTCGGCGGTCAGGTCCAGGGCGTAGTCGGGGTGGGAGACCCGCTCCCCCTCCGGGGTGAGCAGCTGGACGAGCTCGGGTCCCGCCGTCGTGCTGGTGGCCACCGAGCTGGTCTCCGGGGCGGCTCGGCCCATCAGACCGCCGGCTACCTCACCACCGCCTGCCTGCCCGCCCAGCGAGCTGGCCACCGACATGAGCCTCTCCTCATCGTCGTACGTCGACCTACCGGGATCACCGGCATGGTCAGCACCGGCCGGCCAGGCTGGCCCGCAGGGTGTGCGCGCTGCCGGTCGAGCACCGCCTAGTGCATCGTCATCGTGGCAGATGTCCGGTCGCGGTGCGGACAGTCCCAGGTCCACGGATTGCAGCGAAGTGCTTGCCGGATGGGTACCGCCGCGCCAGGCTGCCCACTGGACGGTGACACCCTGCCATGGGGGTTCCGCGCACGCACCGAAAGGCGGCTTACAGATGGACGAGCGGCAGCGGCCAGGGCGGGACGCCCCTTCCCGCATGACGTCGTACGACGACGCCCGGGCAAGCTTCGACCTCGAGGTCCCGAGCCGGTGCAACCCGGTGCTCGACATCGTGGAACGGTGGGCGGCCGAGGAGCCCGACACCCTCGCGCTGCTGACTCTCGACGGCAACGGTGAAGTGGTGGCGCGCCAGAGCACGACCGAGCTCGCGGCCGACTCGCGGCGCGCCGCCCGGGCGCTGCTCGAGCTGGGCGTCACCAAGGGCGACCCGGTCTTCGTAATGCTGCCGCGGGTACCGGCGTGGTACGCGGCGGTGCTCGGTGCCATCCGGATCGGCGCGATGCCGATGCCCGGGCCGAACCTGCTGACCGGCCGCGACATCGCGTTCCGGATGAGCCGGTCGGAAGCGGTGGCCGCGATCACCGACGCGGAGGGAGCCGCGAAGGTGGACTCGGTGGCCGCCGATCTGTCCGCGCTGCGCCACCGGTTGTGCTGGTCGCCAGCGGGCGGTGCGCCGCCAGGCTGGGGGGACTTCGACGCGCTGTGCGCCCAGGCCGGCGACGGCGAGACGCCGGCCGACCCGACGGCCGCGGACGACCCGATGCTGCTCTACTTCACCTCCGGCACCGTCGCCTACCCCAAGATGGTGCTGCACACCCAGGCCTCCTACGGGCTGGGTCATGTGATCACGGCCCGGTACTGGCAGGACCTGCGCCCGGGCGACCTGCACTGGACCGTCTCCGACACCGGCTGGGCCAAGGCCGCCTGGGGCGGGCTGTTCGGGCAGTGGCACGAGCGGGCCACCGTAGTGCAGGTGCAACTGGGCAAGCCCGATGCCGACACCATCCTGTCAATGATCTCTCGGCACGGCATCACGTCGTTCTGCGCGCCCCCAACCCTCTACCGGCTGCTGGTCCAAGCCGACCTCACCCGTTACGACCTGTCCGCCCTGCGGCACTGCACCAGCGCCGGTGAGCCGCTGAATCCCGAGGTCATCCGGGTCTGGTCCGAGGGCACCGGCCTGACTGTGTACGACGGCTACGGCCAGACCGAGACCACCAACGTGGTGGCGAACTACCGCTCGATGCCGGTGCGCCCGGGCTCGATGGGCCGCCCGACCCCCGGGTACGAAGTGGAGGTGCTCGGCGACGACGGTCGACCCGCGCCGGACGGCGTGGTCGGCAACATCTCGGTGCGGGCCGACCCACGGCCGATCGGGCTGTTCGCGGCGTACTACCGCGAGCCGGAGGCCACCGCGGCCGCGTTCAAGGACGGCTGGTACTACACCGGCGACAAGGCCGCCCGCGACGCCGACGGCTACCTGTGGTTCGAGGGTCGCTCCGACGATGTGATCACGTCGTCGGCGTACCGGATCGGGCCGTTCGAGGTGGAGTCAGCACTGGTCGAACACCCGGCCGTGGCCGAGGCCGCCGTTGTTGGCCGCGACGACCCGCAGCGGACGCAGATCGTGACGGCGTTCGTCATCCTCGCTCCCGGCTACACCGGCTCGGACGAGCTCACCGTCGAGCTGCAGGACCACGTCAAGCGGGTCACCGCGCCGTACAAGTACCCGCGGGAGATCCATTTCGTGGCGGAGCTGCCGAAGACGGTGAGCGGCAAGATCCGCCGCTCGCAGCTGCGGGCGGACCTGCGCACCGGCGGCGGGTGACGCCGGGCGCAGATGGACGCGCCGCCGCGGCCCACCCCGGCGTCGGGAGCTTGGCCGCCGCAGCGCCCGCCGATGGTGTGCGGTTTGGCACCACCGCCGGGCGCTGGGTGCTGCTGGCGACGGTGCTGGGCTCCGGGGTGGCGTTCCTCGACGGGACCGTCGTCAACGTGGCGCTGCCGACCATCGGCCGGGACCTGCGCACCGGGTTCGCCACGCTGCAGTGGGTGCTGGACGCCTACCTGCTGACCCTCGGGTCGTTCGTGCTCGTCGGGGGCGTGCTGGGTGACATCTACGGCCGCCGCCGGACCTTCGTGCTCGGCTTGCTGGCCTTCGTGACCGCGTCGGTGGCCTGCGGGCTGGCCCCGACCCCCTGGCTGTTGGTCGGGGCCCGGGCGCTGCAGGGGGTCGGGGCGGCCCTGCTGGTGCCGGGCAGCCTGGCGATCCTGTCCGCGACGTTCACCCCGGCCGACCGCGGCCGGGCGGTCGGCGCCTGGTCTGGACTGTCCGGCGTGTCCACCGCCGTCGGACCCTTCCTGGGCGGTTACCTGGTCGATGCCTCGTCCTGGCGCTGGGTGTTCCTGATCAACGTGCCGCTGGTGGCGGTCGCCGTTGTGGTGGCGCTGCGGCACGTGCCCGAGTCCCGGGACCCGGCGGCGTCCACCGGGCGGCTGGACCTGCCCGGCGCGGCCACCGCCGTCCTCGGCCTCGGTCTGCTCGTCTTCGCCTTGATCGAGCAACCCCGACTGGCCACCGCGGCGGTGATCGCTCTGAGCGCGGCGGGGACGGCCACCCTGGTCGCCTTCGTGGTGATCGAAAGCCACCGGGCGCACCCGATGCTGCCGCTGGAGCTGTTTCGCTCCCGCGACTTCACCGTCGCGAACCTGACGACGGTGGTCGTGTACGCCGCGCTGGGCGGGGCGCTGTTCCTCGTCGTGCTCGAACTCCAGCGGGTGCTGCACTACTCGGCGCTGGCCTCGGGCGCAGCCTTGCTGCCGGTAACGTTGCTGCTGCTCCTGCTCTCCTCCCGCGCCGGTGCACTCTCGGCGCGGACCGGGCCGCGGCTGCCAATGACGGTCGGTCCGCTCCTGGCGGGTGCCGGACTGTTGCTGCTGGCCAGGATCGGTCCGGGAGCCTCCTACCTCGGCACGGCCCTGCCTGGGGTGCTCGTCTTTGGCCTGGGACTGGCGCTTACCGTGGCCCCGCTGACCACGACGGTGCTCGCCGCCGTCGGACCGGCCCGGTCCGGCGTCGCCAGCGGGGTCAACAACGCAGTGGCTCGCGTTGCCGGCCTGGTCGCGGTGGCGGTGCTGCCGCTACTGGCCGGGCTGTCCGATCCCGCCGCAGACATCGCGTCCGACCCGGCCGGGGTCGCCTTCACCGCCGGCTTTCGGCGAGCGACCGTGCTGGCCGCCGCCCTGTGCACTGCGGGCGGCCTGGTCTCCCTCGTCGGCCTGCGAAACCGGCCGGAACGGCCACCCCCGTAGGCCGCTCCGGCTGTGCTCGGCCTGCGGAGTCACCGTTGGCTTCGGATTCGTTAGGACATTTGCGGGCGACCTTCTTGCCGCCGGGCTGCGGGGCGGCTGGATGACGACAGCAACCTCAGGTCGCCTCGCCGCCGGACCAACTCGCGTCGCGCCGTCTCTTTCGCCGCGCGGAGGAAGGTAGACCCGACCGCGTGAGCGGGACCCGCCGGCTGTGGTCGCGGAGGCACCTCACCGCCCTGGACCCATCTCGATCTCGCCAGGCCACTGCGGGGGCAGCAGGATGCCGTCGAACCCGGAATCCGCTCCGGCCGGCGGCTCCGAATACTCACTGTGACGACGTCGGCTGCGCGCACTACTGGCGGCCGAGGGACCCGACTCCGTCGACCAGGAATCCGTCGACCAGGAAGGGGAGCGACCATGAGTGGGCCAGCCACCGGCGTCAATCCCGGCGGCGCGGCGGACAACCACGAGTACTGGGACCAACTGGTCGTCGGTTACGCCCTGCACGCGCTCGAGCCGCAGGTGGAGATCTCCGTCGAGAACCACGTCGCGGGCTGTGACCGATATGCCCGGGCGACGGTCCAGATGCAGGAGACGACCACCAAGCTGGCGTACGCCGTGGAGCCGATGACGCCGCCACCGGCGCTGCGGGACGCCGTACTCGCCTCCTTTCCGGTCGAGGCCGGATCGCCGGCACAGATCCCGGTACCCGCAGGCGAACCGATCTGGTCACCGGGCTAGCGCGCCGGCGCGCCCACGTCGCTGGCCGCGGCTCGGCTGCGCCGCGGGCTGCGGGCACTGCCGCATGGCTGGGCACTCGCCGCCGCTGGCATCGTGCTGATCATCGCCGTCGGGGTGAGCGTGGGCACCATGGTCCGCAACCGGGACGCCAACCGGCGACTGGACCGCACGACCGCCGCCCTGTCCTGTGTGCAGATGCGCGACCCGGGCAGCGTTGTGCTGCTGGCGGTGATCCGGGAGCCCGGGCACACACCGCCGCCCAGCCCGGGCAGCGCGCCGGTGGCGGTCGCCACCGTGGCCTGACCAAAGGGACGTCAACTATCCGCGGCCGACCGGGATGGGATCGTCCAGCTCCAGGATGCCGCGCACCTCCCGCAGAGCGACCGTCAGCGTGGCGAGGTCGTCGTGCCCGGCGGCCCGGATATCCACGATCAGCTGCAGGCAGCGCGCGGTGGCCGCCTGATAGTGCGCCGACCAGCCGTCGAGCAGCTGCGTCGGCGGCGTGCCCGGCGGAGCGCTGAGCACAACGGCTGCGGTCAGCGACCGGTGGGACCGGGCCAAGTCGTCGCGCAGCGCGGCCCGCGCCAGCGTCTGCCAGCGGTCGTCCCGGCGCAGGCCGGCGATCCGGGCCCGGAGCCAGCTCAGCTGCAACCGCTCGGCCAGCGCGAAGTGAACGGCCGCGACCTGGTCCACCGCCCGGCCGGTCGCGGCCGAGCAGTCGATGATGTCGAGGAAAGCCAGGGCCGTCTCCATGCCAGCGACCCAGTCGGCCAGATCCGGCGGGACGGCGGCGGCGACCAGTTGCGTCCGCATCTGTTGCCACGCCAGCAGCTCCTCGCCGCGAAGGAGGTCGGGGAGCAGGGCAGTAAGAGTCTCCACCGGACCGGCGAAGAAGTCCCGGGCATCGCTGATGACCAACGGCGGTCGGCGGTTGCGGATCAGCCAGCGACTGGCGCGCTCCACCAGGCGTCGCGCGGCCAGCAGCATCGTGGTCTGTAGGGCAGCGGGCACCACGCCGTCCAGACCCTCGATCCGGTCCCACAGCCGGTGCATGTCGAAGATCTCTTGCGCAGCAGTGTGGGCGCGCGCGATCCGGGCGATCGGGGCACCAATCTCCTCCTGCGTGCGGAAGACGAACGAGATGCCGGCCCGGTTGACCATTCGGTTGGTGATCGACGTGACGATGATCTCCCGGCGCAGCCGGTGGGAGTGCATCTGCTCGCCGAACCGATCGCGCAACGGGGTGGGGAAGTAGCGCTCGAGC
>Ga0208079_1000336_pt1 | contig 25867 bp, 20 predicted proteins | sample NGESurdeep092012_5_FD_184474 | JGI IMG/M metagenome (GOLD analysis project Ga0208079, IMG submission 184474) | Arctic peat soil microbial communities from Barrow, Alaska - NGEE Surface sample 210-2 deep-092012 (SPAdes) | ecosystem: Environmental > Terrestrial > Soil > Wetlands > Peat ... | reverse complement strand
CAGTTCGACAACACCGGATTCGTCGTGACGCCGGGCGAGATCGTCACCATCTTCGGATCTAACCTGGGACCGGCATCGCTCGCCACCGCGCAGCTCGATGCCAAGGGCAATATCGCCACTTTACTCGCCGGCACGCGCGTGCTCTTCGACGGCGTGGCCTCCCCCATGATCTATTCCTCGGCCAACCAGGTCAGCGCCGTGGTCCCGTTCGCCGTCACCGGCAAGACCAGCACCGTGGTGCGCACGGAGTACAACGGGGTGCAGAGCGGCGGACTGCAGATTAGCGCCGCCGATGGCGCACCCGCCCTGTTCACGGCTAATGCCAGCGGCACCGGCCAGATCGCCGCGCTCAATCAGGATGCCTCCATCAACTCCCCGGCAAACCCAGCCGAGCCCAACTCCGTGGTCGTACTTTATGCCACCGGCGGCGGCCCGTGGACCGAGTCCATCCCCGACGGGCAGATCACGGGCTCGCACCTCGTCGGGCCGCGCGCTCCCGTGTTCGCGCGCGTCGGCAAACTCCCCGCGCAGCTCCTCTACGCTGGCACCGCTCCCGGCCTGGTTAACGGCGCGCTGCAAATCAACATTCTGCTGCCCAAGGAACTGATCGGCGGTCCCGCCGTCCCCATACAGATCTCCGTCGGCAGCTACACCAGCCCTCCCGGCACCACCGTTGCGGTGAAGTAGGACAGACGATCGCCTATTGTCGTCTGTCAACCTTCCCTCGCCTGCTAAAATACATTCAGCAATGCCGTTTGGCCCGCGCCAGCTTCTCGAACACCGCATATCTGAAATCTCCACCGAACTCGAACTCCTGTTCGAGGGTGCGTGCGACCACGCGCGGCGGGAGCAGGCGGAGCAACTCAACCAGGCGGTCCGCCGCTTGCGCATCGCGCCGGAACCTGGTGAGCTTTGCGCGACCCTGGCGGATGCCGCGGCCCGGCTGGCCAGCGGAACCATTCTCTTTCGCGTGGCGGAGGGCACCGCCACCAGCGACCGCATCGAAGTCCCCCTCGGCGACGCGCCGGCCCTGGCGGCAGCCGCGGAATCGCAAGATCCCCTGATTGCGGCGGCGACTCCGGGCGAGGTGTCCGCGCCGCTGGTGGAACTGCTGGGGCATACGCCCGATATGCGGGTTTCGATTTTGCCTGTGGTGGCCGGGGAGAAGGTGGCCGCGCTGGTCTACTGCTGGGGTACGGTGCAGGTAGCGGCGCTGGAACTGCTGGCGCAGGTGGCTTCCGCGGTGTGGAGCGCGATTCCGGTTCCCCCGCCGCGGTTAGTGAGCATCGCCATGGCGGCGGATCCGCCGCCAGTCCAAGCCAAGCCGGCGGCCGCGTGGCAAGAACTTCCGCCCGCCGAACAGCAGATCCACCTGCGGGCGCAGCGTTTCGCGCGCGTGCAGGCGGCGGAGATGCGCTTGTATCACGCCGAAGTCGTGCAGGTGGCCCGTGGCCGGCGCAACCTCTACGAAGCGCTCCGGCAGCCCATCGACGATGCGCGGCAAGCCTTTCGAACCCGGTTCTTCGCGGGTTGCCCAAGCATGGTAGATTATCTGCACCTGGAACTGACCCGAACCTTAGCCAATGACGATCCGGACCTGCTCGGCAGCACTTATCCCGGCCCTCTGGTATAGCAGCCTGTGCGCGGCCCCTGTCACGGGCTCGCTCGGGATACTGGTGCGCGCCTATCGCGAATCGCCCAGCCCGGCGCGGCGCGGCGCCATCGCTTCCTATATCGCCGGGCATCCGCGGGACGCCGCGCTGGCCAATCTGGCGCTGGGGATAGCGGCCTACGAACAGAGGAATTACACAGCCGCCATCGCGGGGCTGAAACCGCTGCAAGGGAAACTGGCGCCGATCGACGATTATGCAGCCTACTATCTGGCCCTGGCGCGGGTGGAATCCAACGATTTCGAAGTGACGGCACTGGTGGCCGCGGCGCGCCAGAATTCGCCGCTCAACGGCAAGAGCTGGCTGCTCGAAGCGCGGGCGCGCAAAGCCTCGGCGGCGGCGGACGCGGTGCGCTTGCTGCGCGAGCATTACGCCGAGCTGCCGCAACCCGAAGGCGACGTCACGCTGGCCGATTGTTACCAGGCGGCCAACGATCTGGCGCACGCCGCGGAGTTCTACCAGCGAGTCCACTATCACTACCTGAGCGGCGCCGCCGCATCGCGCGCCGCCGCCGCGCTGCTCACCCTGAAGGACACGATGGGCAGCGCCTATCCGCCGCCGGGCCCAGCGCAACTGCTGCATCGCGCCGACCGCCTGATGGAGGCGACGGAGTACGCCCTGGCCAGGAAGGAGTACCAGGCCGTGGCAGCGCAGGCCGGCGGGCCGGAAACCGACCATGCCCGCGACCAGGCGCGCGTACGCATCGGAGCGGCGGACTTCCTGGCCGGAAAAACGGCGCTGGCCTGGCCGTATCTTCGCGGGCTGGAGGTTGCCGATGCGGACGCCGCGGCGGAGCGCCTGTACTATCTTGCCGAATGTGCGCGGCGGCGTAACGACGACCAGCAGATGATGTCGGCGGTACAGCAACTGGCGGCGCGCTACCAGCAATCGCCGTGGCGGCTGAAGGCGCTGGGGTCGGCGGCCAACCGCTATCTGCTTTTGAACCGGGCGGAGGATTACGTGCCGCTGTACCAGGCGGTGTACCAGGATTTCCCCACGGCGGCGCCGGCGGCGCTGAGTCACTGGAAGGTCACGTTCCAGGCCTACCTTCACGATCGGGCGGACGCGTCCCGCCTGCTGCGGGAGCACGTGCAGCAGTACCCGGGGCACTCGACGGCGGGGGCGGCGCTTTATTTTCTAGGGCGGCAGTTGGAACGGTCGGGCGATGTTGCCGGAGCGCGCGCCTGCTACCAGAAGCTGGCCGCCGCGTTCGAGAATCATTACTACGCCATGCTGGCCCGGGAGCGCCTGAAGGCGACAGCGCCCACGGCGGCGCCGGCGGGTGAAATCGCGCAGTTCGTGGCCGCCATCCGGTTCTCCGCGCCCGCGCCGGTGGCCACCGAAACCGCCACGGCCACCCAGACGCGCATCGAGCGCTCGCGCCTGCTGCGGGCGGCCGGGTTGAACGATCTGGCGGATGCCGAACTGCGCTTTGGAATGCGTACGGACGGGCAGCCGGCGCTGCTGGCGATGGAACTTGCCGCCTCGGCCGACGCGCCACACCAGGCCATGCGGATCATGAAGAGCACCAGTCCGGAGTACCTGAACCTGCCGGTGCCGGCCGCTCCGCGCAAGTTTTGGGAGCTCCTGTTCCCGCTGCCTTACCGGGCGGATGTGGTGCGCACCGCGCAGGAGCGGGACCTGGATCCGTACCTGTTGGCGGGGTTGATCCGCCAGGAGTCGGAGTTCAATCCGCAGGCAGTTTCGCGGGCCAAAGCCTACGGGCTGACGCAAGTTCGTCCGGCCACCGGGCGGCGGTTTGCGCGCACCGCGGGGGTAGGGAAAGTGACCACGCGCGTGCTGTACCAGCCGGCGGCGAATCTGAAAATCGGCAGCTCGATTCTGCGCTCCATGCTGGATCAGGAGGGCGGCAAAGTGGAGCAGACGCTGGCCGCATACAATGCCGGACCCAACCGGGTGGTGGAATGGATGGCGTGGAGCGCGTACCGGGAGCCCGCCGAGTTTGTGGAATCCATCCCGTTCACGGAGACGCGGGATTACGTGCAGGCGGTGCTGCGCAACGCGGAAATGTACCGGCGGCTGTATCGGTAGTGGGGGCGGGGCTTCAACCTGCCAAAAGCTGAAGCCCGCGTCTCCCTAGAACGTCATCCGCAGCCCCAACTGCACCTGCCGCATGGACGCGGCGCTACGAATGGTGCCGACCGCCGCCGCATTGAGCGAGGCGTTGGGGTTGCTCAGGTTGACCAGGTTGAAGACGTTGGTGAATTCACCGCGGACCTGCAGCGTCATCCGCTCCTGGAACTTCAAGTTGCGGAAGATGCCCATATCCACGTTCTTCGACCCCGGTCCGGTCATGAGATTGCGCGCGGCGGTTCCGTCGGTTCCGTTGGCGCCTTTCACAAAGGCCGCGACGTTGAACCAGGCGTTGGATACGTCGTTGCGCGAGCGATGCGGGTCCAGGAACGGATTGCCGATCAGGTTGGCGCGATCGTTGCTGTTGCCGTCCAGATTGACGTCGGTTCCGGTGGTCACCGAGAAGGGCAACCCGCTCTGCAGGCTGACGATCGCGGAGAGTTCCCAATCGTTGACGATGGCGCGCAGGAACGGGTTCACCCGGTTGAAGTAGTCCATCTTCCAGATGAACGATCCCACCGCGACCTTGCGGCGGTCGTTATCGGAGCGGCCGCGCTCCAGGTTGAGAGCCCGGTAATCCTGCGCAAGGCCATTCACAGTGTTGTTGTCGAGCTGAACGTCTTCCAGGCTTTTGGCAAACGTGAAGAATCCCTTGGCGCTGACGTGGTGCGAAAAACGCTTCTCGGCGGTGATCTGCAGACTGTTGTAGGAAGCCTGCATGACCGACTGCACGGAGTAGATTTGCGAGAGCGTGCCCGGCTGAATGGGACGCCGGTTGTTTACGTTGGACGTGGTCGCGGTGCTGTTGTAGAAGGGATAGTTCAAGTCCACGGCGAAGGGCAGCCGGTGTGCGAACGAGCCCACGTAGGCGGCCGTCAAGGTCAAGTCTTTCATCACCTGGCGCTGCACAGAGAAGTTGAACTGGTAGGTGTAGGGCCACACGAAGTTCGGCGCGACTCCGTAAATCGATGCCGGGAGGATGAACCTGGGATTGTTCGGATCGTACGTGAACGGGAAGGGCGACACGCCGCCCGGTTGATTCAGGTAGGGATTGCTCAACGTACCCACATTCGGGAACGTCTGGCGCACGGCGAAGGGGTTGTAGTTGGATGTGGAGTTCCATTCATTGCCGCTCACGCTGCCGTAGAAGATGCCGGCCCCGGCGCGTATGGAAGTCTTCCCGTTACCGGCCGGATCCCATGCCAGTCCCAGCCGCGGCGAGACATGATTCCACTTCATGGAGACGATTCCACGGCCGATACCGGGATCCCCGGGCACCAACAAACCCGTCGGGACCTGCGACCCTTTCAGAACCTGCGACTGCACTCCCAGCTTGAAGGTGGATTCGCGATTGAACGGATCGGTGGGTGGTTGCTGCAATTCATAGCGCAATCCCAGATTCAGGGTAAGGTGCGGGTGAATGCGAAAATCGTCCTGCAGGAAGAACGCGCCGGCCCAGAAATTATCCATCGCGGTGATGGGCGCGTCCTGGTTCATGCTGACCGGAAGACCGGCCACATAGTCGGCCAAAGCGTTACCGGTTTTGGTCCCCGTGAACGAGAAGACCCCATAGTTGTTCAGCAGCGTCTGCTGAATGTCTTTATTGAGCGAGATCTCGCCGCCGAACTTCAGCGTGTGCCGCCCGTGGGTCAGGCTGACCTGGTCGCGCATGGAATAGAAATTGGTGCCGGCCACCGGACCGGCGATGGCTTGCGAGAGCGTGAAATATCCGCTGACGGTGATTTGCGGTAGCGCCGGCGGACCCTGGACGTTAAAGGTGGACCCGAAATCGCCGAGCGAAGTCTGCGGTGTGTTGAGGCGGCCCCCAAAATTCCGCGTGTAGCCCAGCCAGAACTGGTTCACGGTGTTGGCGTTGAGGGTGAGCGTGTCGCTCAGGTTGACGTTCTGCTGGCGCCAGGTGAAATTCTCCGTGGACCAGGAGATGTTCCCGCCCGGCGAGATGGAGTTCTTGCCGGCGGTCTCATAGTAGCTGGCGGTGAGGCGCTGCCGGTCGCTGAACGAGTGGTCGATCTTCGCCAGAACTTCGTCCGTGTTGTACGGACTGGGAATGGTCCCCTGCCAGAAGCTGTTCGGCAGATTGGCCGCCGGAAGGTACTTGTTCAGAATGTTCATGGCGGCGGCATCCAACCGGGTGGTGGGGATGATGCCGCCCGGGAACGGCGCGTTTCCGTTATTCGGATCCTTGGGTGCTATCTTCGATTGCGAAAAATTGCCGGTGCGCTCCAGAGCCGTGGGGACCACCGCCGAATTGAGGAACGAGCTCACAATCTGCCGCAACCCGGAATAGGTCCCAAAGAAGAACGTCTTGTTCTTGCGGATGGGGCCGCCGAACGTGCCGCCGAACTGGTTGCGATGCAGCGGCGAAGTGGTGAGCGAAAGCCACGGATAGGCGTTCAAATCGTTGTTGCGGAAAAACTCAAACAGCGAGCCGTGAAAATCGTTGCCGCCCGAGCGGGTGATGATGTTGATCACGCCGCCGGCGAAGCGTCCGTATTCGGCGCTGTAGCTGTTGGTGACCACGCGGAATTCTTCCACCGCGTCGGGGTTCGGCGCGATGTTGCCGGTGTTTCGCAGGCCCGTCATGTTGGCGCCGCCATCCAGGTAGTAGTTCACCGAACCGGCGCCGCCGTCCACGCCGCCGTTGATCATAGTGCGCTGTTCCGGAAAGCCCAGCACGATGCTGTTGGAGGTGGATGAGACGCCCGGAATCAGGTTGAGCAGCGTATACACGTTGCGGCCGACAATCGGCAGTGTCGTGATTTCCGTATTCTCCACGGTGCGCCCGATCTGCGCATTGTCGGTGTTCACCGAGGCAGCGCTGTCCGTGACGTTGATCTCTTCGGTCATGGTGCCGACGTCGAGCGAGGCGTCCACGCGAGCATTCACGTTGACGTCGAGCGCGATGCCCTTCTGCACGAACTTCTTGAAGCCGGTGGCCGTCAATTCGAGGCTGTAGGCGCCAATCGGCATGAATTCGAAGCGGTATTGGCCTTCCTGATTGGTTTGCGCGGTGCGCGATTGATTGGTCCCGACATTGGTAGCCGTGACCTGAGCGCCGGGCACAACCGCCCCGCTCTTATCGCTTACGGTGCCATAAAGGGTGGTGGTGGTCTGTGCGTTGAGCAGCGGCACGCTGCACAAGGAGAGCAACCCCACAAGAAAAAAACTACGACTTTTCTGTTCATCCTAACCTCTGTTTGATTCAGTTCTTGCGCTCCAGCGAGAGGAGCGTTTCGAGCAGGTAGTAGTCTCCGTAGACTAAGGTGACGTCGTTGGGACGGGTGCTGCAGCCGTGGCGCAGAATTCCGTCCGCGGAAAGATAGCGATCGATCAGGCTTTGCACGGTGGTCTCCGCCTGCTTTCGATAAGCGGCGGCGCGGGTGGCGTCGGGAGTAGTTTCGGCGAGGCGGATCAGTCCACCCGCCAGGATGGCCGCGGCCGAGGTGTCGCGATTGCGGAAGAAGACGCCTTCATCGTCGAAGTCGTACCACGGGACGCCGTCATCGGGAAGATGCGCCAGGGCGAACGCGGCGGTCTTTTCGGCGGTGGCGAGCAGTTGGGGATCGCGCGTGGCGCGGTATGCCTCGGTGAAGCCGTATACCGCCCAGGCTTGGGCGCGCGACCACGCCGAATCCGCCGAGAAGCCCTGGTGCGTGTGGGTAAAAACCATCTTGCCCGGCGCTGCGCGATTGGCAAATTCGAGTACCTTTTCGCTGGAGGTGAACTTCTGGCGATTGTCGCCGGGATTGTAGTGCACGCTCTGGATCGCGCTGCCGTCGGAGCGCACCAGCCACTGGGCGCTTTTGAGCGCATGCTTGCGGCCGAGTTCCAGCCACGCAGGGTCCTTGGTTTCGTTCGCCGCCCACCACCAGATCTGCAAGTTCATCATGGTGTCCATGATGGTGTCGTCGCCGTTCACGCCCCAGGAGGCAATCAGGTTGGTTAATGGGTTGTACAATTCCTTCAGCCGGGCGGCCGCGCGCAGTCCTCCCGCGCGGTACTTGGCATCGTGCGTAGCTTCGTAGGCTGCCACCGAGGAGTAATAGTTCAAGAAGCCGGTGTCGTGATTCTGCTTGTGTTCGTTGCCCAGCAAGCGGCTGGTCCACAGCTCGGCCCAGTTTTTGTAGCGGGCGTCCTTGGTATAAGCGTAGAGCTGCCAGAGTTCGCCCGGCCAGAAGCCGCCAGTCCAAAAGTAGCCCTGCTGCGGGTTCCATTCACCGGTGGTGGTGTCGCCTTCGGTAAAGAATCCGCGCCCGGTGAATTTGTCGTAGGATGCGGGGTCGCCCGCGGCGATCATGGGTTCGAAGCGTTGCGCGGTGCGGTCGGCGGCCTGTTGCAGGAGGGCGATGGCTTGGGCGTAGGTGCGGTGCTGGGCGGGAGATTGGTTGGCAGGCGGAAGCGCCTGCCCCACCGATATTTGGGCCGGGTCGGCCAGCCGGACGCTGGTTTCGTATACCAGCTTGGCGAAGCGTTCGCGGGTGGCGCGGGGGGCATTGGGGACTACGCTGCCGGTCAGGGCCTCGGTATTCTCCTGGTCCCACATGGCGGCGGTGTACCACTCCGCCGAATTGTTGGTCAGGATGAGGGGGAAGAGATAGTTGGCGGCGTCCTGTTTCTGAGTTGCCAGCCGATCGTTGCGTCCCAACAGGGCCAGGCCGAGATCCTCGTTGGGTAGTTCGGTGGTGCCGGCCTTGGTTCCGGGGACTACTACTTGATGGCCCCAGGTGGCCACCGCGAGCATGTTTCGCCCGAGGGCGGTCATCAGCGGATCGATACCGGGCTTCTTGGGCAGCGCAGCAGCCAACTCGAGTCCCGCGCCGTCGCTCACGGTAACTCTATGGTGAAAGCCATGCTCGCCTGCCCACTGGGTGAAGCGGCTGACCATATCGACCGTCTTGCCGCCGAACTTCCAACCCTTGAATTGGTATTCGCCGATGGAGCGCACGGGCCCGCTCGCCAGCACGCGCCACTTGCGTTCGGCGACATCGGCCACCGGCGTCGCCTTGCCGTTGACGATGGCGGCGACCGAGCCGACGCCGAGCGTGGGATCCACCTTGAATATGTCGCGGCCGAGCGGGCTTTCCAGGTGGTACACGTACTCTGGCTGAGCGAAGAGGTCCAGGTACAGGCCGGGCCGGCGTTTGCCGTAGATATCGATGGCGTTGCGCTTGTCGAAGTAGATGCGCCAGGCGATGTCCTCGGATTCCCATCCCAAGCCCTCATAGCGCGTGGCGAACTGCATGGCGGTGCGAGGCGGATACTTGCCGCGCAAGCGCTGGATGGCGGCCTGCTCGCCATACGCGATGGTCACCATGCGTGTCTGGCCGGCGCCGAGCTCGATCTGGAACACCAGTTCGTCGTACTTGCCGTCGCCATCCAGATCGTCGGCCTGCGAAGGGAGTTCGGTGGCCTGGAGCACGCGCGCGTCTTCTTCGAGGCTCGCCGCATTGGTGGCCACCACGATCGCGTTGCCGGCATTGAAACCCGGGTCGATACGCTTCATCTGCCCTACGGCCACCACCACGTTCTCGGTGCGTGCGATAGCTCCAGGATTGCCGACCGAGAGTTTGATGAACTTGATGCGCGGCGCCGCGTCGAGAGCCGCGGCAGCCAGCGCGAAAGTGAGCGCAATGCGCGTGAGCTTCATTTCTTTTCGTGTGCGGCTTCGAGCCCGCTGCCGCCCGCGGCGTACGCGGGGTGGACGTTGACTTTGCCAAACTGCCGGTCGGCCACCTCGGTGTGGGCGGCCATCATCCAGAGGAAGTTGAGGCAGCTTCCCGGAGCGGCCACGTTCGGGTGATAGCCCTCGGGCATGACTACCACATCGCCTTCGACGACCTTGGCCACCAGTTCGGGCTCGTCCGAATCGGTGAACACGAGTTGCAGTCCCCAGGCCGGCGCGGGCATATCTATATAGAGGTAGGCCTCTTCAAGCAGGCGTGCATGTTCGTGCGGCGGCCATGAGGTCCAGTTGCCGGGCTTGCTGAAAGTCACTCCGGCCATGATGCGGCCGGCTTGCACGTTCTTGCCGATCACGATATTGAGATCGCGCTCGCACGACGGGCTACCGGCCGCGAAGTGCAGGCTCGGGTCGCGGCGCACTGCGGCGAAAGCGACGAATTGCAGCGGATACTGCCCCGTCACCGGAGCCGAGATCTCCGCGAGATCGCAGCCCGCGGCATTTTGGTTTACGGCGTGGGTTACGGCGGGGGTTACGCGGACGGCGTGATCTCGCGGGACGTACAGCGCATCGTAGGGGGTGAGGGTGAAACGTTGCGCTGCGACTTCGATGGTGGCGCTGCCATGGAGCGCGATCAAGCCGGTTTCGTGGGTGCCGGTGCCAAATTCCACTGCCGGGTCTCCGGCATCCAGGATGATGCGGCCGTAGTGCAGATGGCGCACCGCCGCCGTACCGGGGGCCAGCGAGCGATAGCGCCCCTTGCCTTTGTGGGTGGCGCGAAGCACGCAAGTTTTGGCGGTAATTGGTTCACATTGTGAAACGGTATAGATCATATTCCGTTACTTAGTCTAAGAGCATTTCAAAACGGAGTCAATCTTCTTTTTACACATTTTGAACTAGCCTGTACTACAATGTGAAACGATGACGACGCTGCCGGCGGAACCTTCGGGCGTGTTGGTGCTCCACAAGACCCTGGACATCCTGGAGAAGATCAAGACCTCGGAAGCGGGATACAAACTCGCGGATCTGGCGCGTAAGGTTTCACTTCCGAAGGCAACGGTCTACCGGATTCTGTGCACGCTGGAGGGCCGCGGCTACCTGGACCGCGCCGCCGACGGCAGCTACCGGCTGGCCAAGAAACTCTTCAACCTGCAACGCACGGTGCCGCTGGAGCAGACGCTGCACCGGGTGGCGCAGCCCGTGATGGAGCGACTGGTGGCGAGCTGCAAGGAGACGGTGAACCTGGGCATCCTGGACGCCGGCGAAGTGGTGGTGATCAACACGGTGGAAAGCCCGCAGGCCGTTCGTATGTCGTCCAAAATCGGCAACCGGCGTTACCTGCACTCCACGGCGATCGGCAAAGTGCTGCTGGCCGGCATGCCCGATAAAGAGGTCCAACGCCTGCTCCGTCTGAAAGGCATGCCCAAGCTGACCGATGAGACGCTTACGTCGAAGGCGGCGGTGATGGCGGAAATTGTCAAAGTCCGGCAGCAAGGCTGGGCGCTGGACAACCAGGAAAACGAAATCGAAGGGCGCTGCATCGGCGTTGGGATCACCGGCCCGGAGGGGCAGGCGATCGCCGCCCTGAGTATCTCGGGTCCGGTTTTCCGCATGGATCTCGCACGGGCACGCGCGCTGGTTCCCGGTCTGAAGGCGGCCTGCGCCGAAATCTCGCGGGCGGTGAACGCATAGGCGAACATCGGGCGCTGGGACACCCCCGTGGCATTCGCGACGTCTACCTCTTATAATGGCCGTCATGCGAAATGTTCTAGCCTACTTTCTGCTTTTCACCATGATCGCGTTGACGTCCATGGTGGCCCAGGATAAAAAGGCGCCTACCAAACTCGTGTTCGCTGCCAAGAACGGCAACGTCACCTACGATCACACGGCGCACACCAAGCGCGAGAAGAACGAATGCAAGACCTGCCATCCGGCGCAGTGGCCGCAGGATGCCAAGGCGCCGCTGAACTGGAAGGCCGCCATGCACAAGACCGCCGAGACCGCCAAGACCTCCTGCGGTTCCTGCCACCACGCCGGCGGAGCGGCGTTCGAGACCAAGGGCAACTGCACGACGAAGTGCCACATTAAGGCGGTCGAGAAAAAGGGCTGAAGGAAACCCCAGGCAGAGCCGCGGCCGGAGGGGTGGGGTGCCGCCGGGACAAATTGCGAGTAGAATGCTTCGAGGAGGCATTCCGATGATGCGGCGCCCTTTCCGTCCGGCCGTAGTGGCCGTGCGCGCGATGTTTATGTGCGGCGTTCTCGCCTCCGCGCAATACCCGGCCGGCGGCCAATATCCCACCGGACAGTATCCTCCCAACCAATATCCGACTGGCGGTCAGTACCCCAACGGGGGCCAATACCCCCCGGGCCAGTATCCTCCGGGGCAGTATCCTCCGGGGCAATATCCGAATACGTATCCCTCCAACCGCTTGCCCGGCGGCCTCCCCATGCCCAACATCCACCTGCCCGGGAAGAAGCCTAAGGAGAAGGCGGGTGAGGAAATCCGCTCAACCGTGGCTTCGGCCGACGGCACGCTGCGCAAACTCGGCGAGAAAGATCTTTTGCTTCAGACCGGGAAGCGCGTCATCCTCCGCTTCCGTCTGCTGGCCAAGACCAAATTCGAGAACAAGGCGGGCGAGGCGATTCGCGATTCCGTGGTGCACCCTGGCGATCAGATCTCCGTGCAGGTGAGTCCCGACGATACGGAGACCGCCGTGCGTGTGACGCTGGTGCGCGCCGCGACGCCGGGTGAGCGGTCGGCGGCGGAACAACCGGTTGCGGAAGCGGCGGTGCGCGCGCCGGTGGCCAGCGACCTGAGCAAGCCGCGCACGGTGACGACGCGGGAAGCCACTGCGCCCGCCGAAGCCAACGCGCCCGTGGGAGCTACCGAGGACGGGGAAGCGCCCAAACTGCAACGCCGGAGCGACCCCGCCGAAAGCGCAGCCGATGCCGCCGCGCCCGACGCTCTGCCAGCGGCCGAGAGCAACGACCCGCGGCGCAACACCGATGCGCAGATCATTCAGGACGCGCGCGCCGCCGCCGGCGCATTCAGCGCGAGCCTGCCCAACTATCTGGTGCAGCAGGTGACGAGCCGCTATTTCGCGACCGGTTTCCCCACGCACTGGCAGGAGATCGACGAGGTCACCGCCGATCTGGCGTATGTGGACGGCAAGGAAGATTACCGCAACTTCCAGATCAACGGCAATCCGATCAACAATCCGGAGCGCACCGGGACGTGGTCCACCGGGGAGTTCGGCACCACGCTGGAAGACGTGATGTCGCTGGGAACCAACGCCGCGTTCAAGCGCCGCGGCGAGGAAAAGATGGTGGGGCGCACGGCGGTGGTCTACGACTACAGCGTGGCGCAGACCAATTCCCACTGGACGATGGTGTCGCCGGACGGCCGCCAATACAAGCCGGCCTACGAGGGCGCGGTGTGGATCGATAAGGATTCGCGCCGGGTGCTGCGGATTGAGCAGCGAGCCACCGCCTTCCCGCGCGATTTCACGATCAGCCGGGCGGAATGCAAGCTGCAGTATGCCTGGGTGAAGATCGAGCAGAAGAGCTATCTGCTGCCGTCGTCGAGCGAGAATGTCGGTTGCATGAGCGGCAGCGGTGCGTGTACCCGGAACGCGCTGGAGTTCAAGAACTACCGGAAGTTCACGACGGAGAGCAATATTACGTTTGGGCGGTAATGGGGCGCAGGCAGCGGGTTGGAGGGCCAAAAAAGTAACGGCCCCGAGCTGGGTACTCGGGGCCTGCACTCAGAGGGTGGCGGTGGGAGGGGACTCACCGCCAGGATGCTGTCTGTGTTGAATTCAGATTAGCAATTAGAGATCTGTTTGTCTAGTGTTTTGGGAAAATATTTTTGAAATATTTTTTTGGGGGTGCCGGCGCCTCTCGAGATTGGAGGGACCTGGCATGAGAGAGCTTGTTCGGAGGCCTCGCATCTTATTGTGCGCGAATGGTTTGCGCGCTGGAATACGCCGGCACCAGCCCCCCAAAGGTGCTGTGCGATGGCGTCCCCTAATTCGCCACGCCGATCAGCGGATCGGGGGCCTTCCGTGCCGGGATGGGACTCGGGTCGCGCGCTGGTTGGGGACGGCGCGGTTGCCGGACCACGCTGTAGGGAGTGGCGGCAGTTCCTTAATATTCCGCTGGTATATTGAAGCTGTATATAGTTATTTGATATGGTGCAATCCAGGATGCGATCCATTCTGGTCCAACTCGACGACGCTACATACAAAGCCTTGAACCACGTGGCGCCAGCCGCCAAACGGAAGCGGACGGAGTTCATTCGCGCCGCCGTCAAAGAGGCCATTCGAAAACGCGAGTACGCCGACATGAGGGAAGCGTACCGCAAGCAGCCTGACTCGCCCTCCGAGGCTGACTCCTGGTCAAACTGCGAGAAGTTCGAGCCTTGAAACAGTTCGAGATCTGGTGGGCCGATCTGCCCGAGCCCGCCGGCCGCCGGCCGGTACTGTTGCTGACGCGCGATGACGATTATGCCGACCTGAATGAGTTCATCGTGCCGAGATCACCACCACAATCCGCCACATTCCGGTCGAAGTGCCGCTCGGCAAGCGGGACGGGCTCTCGGCCCCCTGTGTCGCCAACTGCGATAACCTGCGGACAGTCACCCGGGATGTGCTGGTCAAGCGCATTTCCAGGCTGGTGGCATCCCGAGTGGTGGAAGTAAAGCGCGCCGTCGGCCACGCTTTCGGCTGGGAAGAGCTGATCGACGCTAGTGATCCCGCTCGGTGATCAGGTCGGTGACGGCGAGCAGGGCGCGCTGGTAGGGGGACTCGGGGAATTCGCCGATGGTTTGGCGGGCTTTGTCGGTGAAGGCTTGGGCGCGCTCTTTCACGCGCGCGATGCCCTGGTACTTTTCCAGCAAATCCAGAATGCGTTTGAACGGGACGTGCTGGTAGCTGCGATCGCGCAGAATGGTTTCCACCAGGGCGCGCTCGCCGGCGGTGGCGCGCTCCAGAGCGTACACCAGGGGGAGCGTCACCTTGCCTTCGCGGAGATCGCCGCCCACCGGCTTGCCGAGGGTCTTCTCGCGGGCGGTGAAATCCAGGACGTCGTCCACCAGTTGGAAGGCCATGCCCAGATTCCAGGCGTACTCGCCGAGTTTTTCCACTGTGCCCGGATCGGCGTGTCCCGCCATGCCGCCCAGGCGGGCGCAGACGCTGAACAGGCAGGCGGTCTTGCGGTCCACCAGTTCCATGCAATCGGCTTCGGTCACGTCGATGCGGCCAATGCGCTCGAGTTGCAGAAGCTCGCCTTCCACCATCATCTGGGTAAGGGGGACCAGGAGGTCCAGCACCTCGAAGCTGCGCTCACGCAGCGCGATCTGGAAGGCTTGCATGTACATCCAGTCGCCGGCCAGCACGCAGGTATGATTGCCCCACTGCACGTTGGTGGAAGGACGGCCGCGGCGGGTCTCCGCCGTATCGATGACGTCGTCATGCACCAGGGTTGCGGCGTGGATCAATTCGACGACGGCTCCCAACTGGATGGCCGAGGGTCCGCCGTTGCCGACCAGTTTGGCGGAGAGCAACAGCAGGGCGGGGCGCAGGCGTTTGCCGCCGGACGATTGCAGGTACTGGCCGATGGCGGTGACGGCGTCGACCGACGCCACCGATTCCACGGTGATCTTCTTTTCGACCTGGTCCAGGTCGTCCTGGATCAGGTCGAAAATCTCCCGAGCTGTCAGCGCCTGTCCCAGCTTGCTCAAACTCATGTAAGTTAACCAGTTTAACTGGTACCAGTCTGCCCGCGCAAACACAGGGCGCGGAAATTACGGGTGGTACATGCGGCGATGGCCTCCGGAGTGACGCCGCGCACGTCCGCCAGACGGCGCGCGGTGTCTACCACGAAGGCCGGTTCGTTGCGTTTTCCGCGATGCGGCACGGGGGCCAGATACGGGCAATCGGTCTCGACGAGGAGACGGTCTTCGGGGGCGATTCTGGCGGCTTCGCGCAGGGATTCGGCTTTGGGGAAGGTCAGCACGCCGCCGAAACTCAAATGAAAACCCGCGTCCAGGGCCTGGCGCGCCTGCGCGGCGTCGCCGGTGAAGCAGTGCATGATGCCGCCATATGGCAGGCAGGTGCCCAAGGAAGTCACCTGCGCCATGGTATCTTCCCAGGCTTCGCGGGTGTGGATCACGATGGGCTTGTGGAAGTCGGCGGCGATCTCCAACTGGCGATCGAACACGGAGCGCTGCACATCGCGGGGAGAGAAATCGTAGTGGTAGTCCAGGCCGATTTCGCCGATGGCCAGCACTTTCGGATGGCCGGCCAGATCGCGCAGGCGCGCGAAGGTGTCCGGCGTGGCTTTGGCGGCGTCGTGCGGATGCACGCCGATGGTGGCGTAGATGAAGGGGTATCGCTCGGCCTGCCGGATGGCGACATCGAGATCGCCGCCGGTACCGATGGCCATCATCAGCTCCACGCCGGCGGCCAGGGCGCGCTCGATGACCTGCGCGCGGTCGGGATCGAACTTTTCGTCGTCGAGGTGACAGTGCGTGTCCACCAGGCTCACTTCAGGCAGGCTCACTTCAGGCGCGCTCCGACCGGGATATCCTCGTGGAAGCCGGCCAGGACGGGCTTGCCGCCTTCCACCGACGCCGCCACGATCATCCCGTTAGATTCGATGCCCTTCAGCTTGCGCGGCTGCAAATTCGCCACGATGACGACCTTGCGGTTGAGCAGTTGCTCCGCGGTATAGGCTTCGGCGATGCCGGCCACGATGGTGCGGGGTTCGGCTTCGCCGATGTCCACCTTCATGTGCATCAGCTTGTCGGAGTTCTTGACGCGCTCGGCGAATTTCACCAGGCCGACGCGCAGGTCCACCTTGGCGAAGTCGTCGACGCCGATCTTCTCGCCCGCGGGCTCCGCCGCCGCCGGCTTCTTGCCGGGCATGTTGCCCAGCAGGGCGTTCTGTTCGGCGCTGACCTTTTCTTCCAGCGCCCGCATGGACGCTACGGCTTCCTTCAAATCGATGCGCGGGAAGACGGCGGCGATTTCGCCGATCTTCTGGCCGGGTTCTAGCGTGCCCCATTCCAGGGTTTCGAAGCGCACCGACTCGATGGATTCGGGCATGCCGAGTTGCGCCCAGATCTTGGGGGCGGATTGCGGCAGCACGGGACTGAGCAGGGCGGCCGCAATGCGCAAGCTCTCGGCGGCGGTGTAGAGCGTGGCGCTCAAATCGGTCTGCGAGAGCTGGTCGATCTGCCGGGCCAGCTTCCAGGGCGCTTTTTGGACGATGTACTTGTCGACAGCGGAGATCAGTGCCCACACGGCTTCCAGGCCCTTGGAAAACTCGAAAGCGTCGAAGTGCTTCTGTACCGCGGCCACGGTTTCGTTCGCCAGCCGAGCGATTTCCGGATCGCTGCCCTCGGGGATTTCGTCGCCGCGGTACTGATGGATCATGGTCAGGGTGCGGCTGGCGAGGTTGCCGAGGCCGTTGGCGAGGTCGGAATTGTAGCGGCCGATCAGCGCGTCGTAGCTGAACGTGCCGTCCTGTCCGAAGACGATTTCGCGCAGCAGGAAGTAGCGCAGGGCGTCGGCGCCCATAACCTGGCGGATAGGTTCGGAGCGCACGATGTTGCCGCGGCTCTTGCTCATCTTGTCGTTTTCAAACAGCAGCCAGCCGTGGGCGAAGACCTGCTTGGGGAGCGGCATGCCGCCCGCCATCAGGAACGCCGGCCAGAAGACGGCATGGAAGCGCGCGATTTCCTTGCCGATCAGGTGCAGGTCGGCGGGCCACAGCTCTTCACCATCGAGCCCCTCGCCGTCGACCGCGCTCATGTAGCCGATGAGCGCGTCGAACCAGACGTAAAAGACGTGCTGGCCTTCCACCGGCAGTGGGATGCCCCATTTGAGCGTAGTCCGGCTGATGGAAAGATCGTTCAGGCCCTGGCGCACGAAGGCGAGCACCTCATTGCGGCGCGTCTCCGGCTGAATGAACTCGGGGTGGGTTTCGTAGAGAGCGATCAGCTTATCGGTGAAGGCCGAGAGCTTGAAGAAGTAATTCTCCTCGGTGACGGTCTCGGTGGGGCGGCCGCAGATGGGGCAGGGATCGCCGGGCTTGGCCTCGTTGGCGTAGAGTTCGTCGGAGACGCAGTACTGGCCGGTGTAGCTGCCCTTGTAGACGTACCCGTTGTCCATGCAGCGCTGGAAGAGAGCCTGCACCACTTTGTGATGCCTGGGGTCGGTGGTGCGGATGGTGCGGTCCACGCGGATGTTGAGCTTCTCCCACTGCGCGCGGAATTCGGCCGAGATGGTGTCGGTGAACTCTTGCGGCGATTTGCCGGCGGCTTCGGCGGAGCGCTCCACCTTCTGGCCGTGCTCATCGGTGCCGGTGAACATCACGGCGTCATAGCCCTGCATGCGTTTGAAACGCGCGATGGTCTCGGCGGCCATGGTGGTGTACGTGTGCCCGATGTGCGGAGCGGCGTTCACGTAATACAGGGGAGTGGTCAGGTAGTATTTCATCTGGATAGTTTCAAGTAAGCGTAATTGGCTTCGGCGATGATGTGCTTGAGCGCCACGCCGGTTTGCGCGGCCAGGCGGCGGCAGTCTTCGTACTCGGGGGCATAGCTGCCCTCGCTGGAAACTTTGATGCGGACCTTGCCGTGGGGCGTATCGACCTCGATCCAGGTGCGCGCCTGCACGCGGCGCTCGGCGGGATAGATGCGCACGCCGAGGGTGGAAGTCTCGGCGAAGATGAGTTGCGCGATGGCCTCGCGGTGCTCCGGTTTGGCGACGGCGCGGAGCAGCGTGCCGGCGCGGCCCTTCTTCATTTGCACCGGTTGCAGCGACACGTCGAGCGCGCCGAACTCCACCAGGCGTTCGGTGGTGTAGGCGAGCACCTGCGGGTTGAGGTCGTCGATATTGGCCTCGATCACGCAGACGGAGAGGGCTTCATCGGCGCCGGTGGGTTCGCCCAGGATGACGCGCAGCACGTTGGCGTGGTCGGGAAATTCGTGATCGCCGGCGCCGTACCCCGTGGCGGTGACCTTCATGGGAGGCAGCACGCCGAAGCGGGTGGCCAGGGTGACGGCCACGGCGGCGCCGGTGGGCGTGGTGAGTTCGAGCGCGGGACCGCGCGCGTAGATGGGCACTCCGGTGAGCAGCAGCGCGGTAGCGGGAGCCGGCACGGGAAGCACGCCGTGCTCCGTGCGGACGGTGCCGGAGCCCACATTGAGCGGCGAGCAGACCACGGTTTCGATTGCCAGCAGGTCGAGCGCGACGGCGGCGCCCACGATATCGGCGATGGAATCGGCGGCGCCCACCTCGTGGAAGTGGACCTTCTCGATGGGCACCTGGTGGACCTGCGCCTCGGCTTCGGCGAGTCTGCGGAACACCCGGATGGCGGTGCTCTTGGCGGGTTCGGCCAAGTTCGCCCGCTCGATCATCTTGATGATGGGAGAGAGGTGGCGATGGGTCTGAGTTTCCTCCACCGCGACGCGGTACTTGGTGGCGCCGATGCCAGAGCGCCGCACCTTTTCGAAAGACACCACGGCTCCGGCATCGAGCGAAGCGATCGCGTCGGTGATGGCGGCTTGATCGGCGCCGGCATCGGCCAGGGCGCCAACCAGCATGTCGCCGCTAACCCCAGAGAATGCGTCCAGATAGCAAGTAATAGGCACGAACCTACATTGTAACGGGTTCAAGGCCCTTCACCGCGGAGACGCAAAGACGCAGAGGAAAGCGCAGAGAAAACCAGGCAATGCGGCTACTTCTTCTTCCTCAGATAAATGGTGCCGTTGTAGGTCTTGAAGGTGGCTTCCGTGCCGCCGCCGTTGATGGTGCCGGTAATGGTGCGATCCATCTTCACCTTGAATTTGCCGTCGGCCGTGTCATTCTTCTGCGTGATGGCTCCACCGCCGAGTTTGAAATCGAAGTCGCTATAGATTTCTCCGTAATCGGTGCGCAGTTTCACGTTGGCCTTGAAGTCCGCCGGAAGAGTCACGTCGATCGTGCCGTTCATGCTGCTGAAGGACAGGGGCTTGTTCGGGTCCACAGAATCCATGGTGACTTTCATGGCGCCATTCATGGCATTGGCCAGCACCGAGCCGGATACGTTGGTCAAGGTGATTCTGCCGTTGGTGCTGTTGACGTCCAGTTCGCCTTTTACGCCCTCGACGGCGATTCCACCGTTGATGTTGCGCAGGGTCAGCGAGGTGTCCGGCGGCACCGAGATCGCCAGTTCCGCGTGTTGCGCGTCCCGCATGCGCACGGTCACGACGTTGTTCTCTTCTTCCACCGTCAGACCCCGCGACGGAAGATCGAGCCGGCGCATGCCGTCCGCCGTCTTATCGGCCGCCTTATTGGTGTCGCGATCGGAACGGCCGCCGCCGCGCGTCTCCACGATCACTTCCTTGCCTGTGTAACTCTTCACCGTGATCGATCCACCCATCAGGCTTACGTCCACTTTGCGCGCGTGCGTGGTATTGCGGGCGGGTACAACCACCCGTTCGCTGTTGGTATCCTGTGCCAGGCCGAGTGAACAGACCACCAGAGTCATGCCCCAAAGGGCGCTGTTTCGTCGCATCGTATTTTCCTCTTCAGATCGTTCTGGAGTGCAGGCGGATGCTGCCGTTCAGCGTGTCGAAGGACAGCTCCGGCCCACCCTTACCCGCGCGCCCGGTGGTCTGCCGGTCCGAGCGGTACACAAATCTTCCGTTGCTGCTGTCCCCGGCCTCCGCCGGCTGTGGCAGCGCGCTCACTTCGAAATCCGTATAAATGCCGCCGTTCAGCTTCTTGAATTTCAGGTCGGCGTTCAGCCCACCTTGGAAGTAGACGTCCACCGAGCCGTTGAGTGTCTTGAACTGCGTGGCCTTGGCCGGATTCTTACTGAAGGTGACTTTCACCTTGCCGTTGATCGTAGAGACCAGCCCCGATCCCGCCACGTCCTCCATCTCGATCCCACCGTTGATCCCATGGATATCGAAGTCGCCGGTGGTCTTCTTGACGAGGATGTCGCCGCGATTGACCGCCTTCAGCACCAGTTCCGTGTCGTACGGCACCTGCACGTCGAGATCGAAGACCACGCGATACCCGTAGTCGCGGTCGCCGCGATAATTGGTGCCGCTGGCCGTGCGGAACGGTCCGTCTGCGTAGCACCGCACGAAGTTGCCCTGCTGCGACATGTCCATCTTGACGTCGCGCTTGGCTTCCGCCATGGCCTCGCTCGAATCGGCGTAAATGTGCTTCTCGATGGACACCTGCGCCTGCGACCCGCTGGTGCCGGTCACGTGAACGAAGCCGTGGATATTGTCCACCAGCAACTTCCTTCCGCCGCTCCCGGCGGCGACGTCGAAAGTGCGCCGGATCGCCTCCTTCTCGTCGAGCTTCCAGCGATGGTCGTCATCCCAGTTCGCGGCCGCCAGCGGCAGGGCCGCCATCATCAAAATCAGCGTGACTTTCATCCTTGCACCTCCATTTTGTGCAGCGCCCAAGCCGCGCGCTGGCGCACCATTTCATCCATCTTCATGTCCTTGGAAATCCTTGCCAGGCCGGGCGCCGCGCCGCGCGCGTCCAACTGCACCAGCATGTCGATCAAAGCGATTTGCACCAGCGGCGATTCCTGTTCCGGGATGGAATTTACCATGGCCAGCGCCACTTCAGGGCCGGTCGCGAACTTCTGGAGCGCATCCACCGCGGAAAGCCGCACGTTGACGTTGGCGTCGTGGTTCACGGCCTGGAGCAGGGCGTCGAGCACCTGCGGGTCGGGTTGTGCAATCTTCTCGGTGTAGGTGACCCCCCGCATGCGCGCGCTGGGCGACTGCTGCTGCAACATGGAGAGGGCCACCATCTGGTGCAGGTTCTCCACCTGCGAGCGGAGTTGCGCTATTTCGGGATTGCCGCCGGCGCCGGTCTGCGGCAAGAAGCGTCCGCACAGGATGCCAGCCAGCAGCAGGCCGGCCGCCATGGCGAACCGCCACACCGGCTGAGTCGGGAACCACGCCGCGCGAGGCTTATTCACGACCGGCGGCACGGCCGGCTGCACCGCGGCCATCCCCGCCTGGTATGCCGCCAGCATTTCCTGGAATCTCACCTTGGCGCCGGGGGTACCCTCTGGGTCCGGCGCCGCGTCCATTCCCGCCTTCACGGTTTCGAGCCCTCTCCAGACTGCGTTCAGTTCGGCAACCTCGGTGCGGCAGCCGGCGCAGCCTTCCAGGTGTTCCACCAGCGCCTCGCGGTCGGCCTTATTGAGACGTCCGGCCAGCGCCTCCGGAATCTGCTCTCGAATTCGTTCGCAATTCATGACGCTCGTTCTCCACTAAGCGCGAAAAAGCGGTCGCTCAAATCGCGCATTGCCCGGTACACGCGCTGCTTCACCGTCCCTACCTCGCACTCCAGGACCGCCGCGATCTCCTCGTACTTCAGCTCCAGGAATCGGCTCATAATGAGCACTTCGCGCTTCTCGCCCGGCATGGCGGCGAGCGCGCGGCGCAGGATCAGCGTCTCCTGCTTCTTCTGAAACTCGCGGTCCGGCGGCAGCGCGGCGCCAGAGATCTCCCTGACTTCCTCCGGCATCGCCACCTCGGGTTTCCGCTTGCCCAACTGGTCGGCATACACATGGCGCGCGACCTGATAGAGCCAGGCGCGGAAACTGCCTTCCGGCTGGTAGGTGTGACGGTATTTCAAAATCCGGAAAAACACCTCCTGGGCCAGATCCTCACTGAGGGTCCGGTCGGAGGTCAGATACTGGAAGTAGCGAAGGACGCCCGCATGGTGCCGGTCGAAAAGCAGTTCCAGCTTGCCGACGGCGCCGTCCCGGACTTCGCGCATCGCCTGTTCGTCTTCCACCTGGCTCCTTGATGACGCCCCGATTACGCTATGCAATACCTTCGAAATCGAAAAAGGTTACGCGAATTCTACACCTGTGCCATTCCGGCCACAATCCGCCCGCTCGGATTTCCTGCGGCATGCCGTTGATTTGAGGCAAAATAGAAGAGCAGCCCACAGTGGAACGGTTTGGACCCACCGGTGCAACCGTGGTCTCGCGCCGGTCTGTGCCGGCTAATCTCAAGAGTTGAGGCGTACGTGAAGATTTCTCGAACTGGCTTACTTTGTCTTGCTTTACTGTGGACGTCGACACTGGTCCGCGCGCAGGCGCCGCGGGATGCCGCCGCCGCGCCGGCGGACCAGCAACCCGCGGTACAGGCCCCTGCCCCCCAGCAGCCCGCGCCGCCCCCCCAGCAGCCTCAGCAGCCACCCGCCGAGACCACCCCTCAGCCGGAGCCCCAGCGCTTGAAGCTGCCGCCCCCCCCACCAAAAGTGGTGGATGTGCGCATGCCGGGCGAAGCCGGCTACTACGTCGGAATCACCGGTTGGCTGCCCATCGGCCAAATCTGGACCGACAAGGGCCACGCGGCGGCCTTCACCGACCCTTCCAAGCTCCAGCTCGCCGGAAAAGCGCAGGCCTCGCCCGCGGTGGAAATCGGCATCGCCGCCGGCCTGCACAACAGTATTCGCGTCTCCTATTTCTCCACCAAGCGGAGCGGCACCACCACGGCGGCCAACGAAATGGTGATTTTCAGCCAAACCTATGCGCAGGGCGACCAACTCTCCACCAATGGCAAGCTGTCCGACTACAAGCTGTCATACGAATACCTGACCTGGCCCTACCCGGTGGAAGCCCGCCATTTCCGCCTGAAGACGCTGTACCAGGTACAGTACATCACCGTGAAGACAACTTTCGACGCGCCCATCCTATCGGCCACTCCGGACAGCACCGGAGCTTTCACCTCGTACTCCACGCTGGGCTCGAAAGGCTACATCACTCCGGCCTTCGGGCTGGGGTTCCACGAGTATGCCACTCGCAGCTTCCGCTTAGAGGCCAACGTTTCCGGTTTTATGCTGCCCCATCGGTGGCAACTGCTCGACAGCGATGCCACCATCGCGTATCGCGCCGGGCACTTGGAGCTGCGCGCCGGCGCCAAGGGGTTCATCTTCCGCACCTCGCCCAAGAGCGACTATTTTTATCGCGGCAGGGTGGGCGGCGTGATGCTCGGCGTGCGCTGGTATTCAGACTAGCGTGGGACGGGCCCGGAGGCCTCGACAGGCCAGGAGGCGTGTCCCACTGCCGCCGCGGCCATCAGATCCGATTTCGATAGTGCTCGAGTGCGAAGCGGACGAGTTGGCTCCGCATGCGCGTTCCGGTCTTATGAAAGAGCTGCTGCAGGGTTCCTTTCACGGCGGCTTCCGTGCATCCCAGCTCGCCGCCGATCTCCTTATTTTGAAGCCCTTCGACCACCAGGCGCAGCACCAACGCTTCCCGCCCCGTGAGCTGTTTCACCGTCTCGCGGATCGGCACTATCCCAATCCCCTCGACCGCCGGCACGCCCGCCGCCTCGCGAATGCGCTCCGCCAACGCGTCCACCGACATATCCTTGCGCAGGATTCCGGCGATGCCATACCTCCGCAAGACTTCTTCTTCTTGTGGGGAAACTCCCGCCGTCAGGACCAGCACCGGCCCCGGAAATCCGTTGTGCCGGGCTTGCGCCAGAAAATCGATCCCCCGCTCCTGCCCCAGATCGAGATCCAGCAACACGATATCCGCATATCCGCCCGCCACCATCATCAAGGCTTCCCCCACCGCCCCGGTGTGCAGGTTCAACTCCAGGTCCGGCTCGGCATTCAAGAGCCTGGCGACACCCTGCCGGAAGATCGTATGGTCGTCAAGAAGCAACACGCGGGTCTTCTTCACCGGCTTTCTCCCCGTACACGATGAATGGCAGGTCGGCCCGTTCCAGCACGACCGCGAAACAACAACCGTCCTTTACCGGCTCGTAGCGAAGGTTGCCGCCGAAGGATCGCACAATCGCCCGCGATACGTAGAGCCCGAGTCCGCTGCCTGCCGCGGCCGGCTGAAACGGCCGAAAAAGTGCGTCGGGATCGGCAATGGGCGGCCCGGTATTGTGGAAACGCAGAAAAACCTGCCCGCCTTCCACGGTGGAGCTTATCGTGAAGTCCTTTCGCTCGCTGCGTTGGAGAGCCCGGTGGGCGTTCCTCGCCAGATTCAGGCACACCTGCAAGAGCCCGTGGTGGTCGGCGCGTATCAACAGAAGGTCGGTCGGCTCGTGCCACCGCACCGTCATCTGCGATTCCTGAAACCAGGGCTCGATCACGATCCGCAGGTGATCGAGAATCGCCCGCAGGCTGGCCACATCGAAAGTCTGCGGGGATTCCGGCCGCAATCCGGAGGCGGTCAGTCTTTCCAACCCGTTCATCAGAGATCGAAGGCCCTCCACTTCCTCCGCGTCCGCCATGCCGGGACGCTGCTGCAGACTGGTGACGGACAGGCGCATCGCGGTGCACAGATTGCGGATCTCATGCCAGAACCCGCCCATGATGACGCGCGCGCCGGTGGCGAGGGCTTCCAGGCTCACCTCCTCGCGGTTGCGCAACTGCTCGGAGGAATCGAAAATCACCACGCTCAGGTCCATCGCGCCGGGCGGGCCGTAGCTGGAGACCCACACCTGGGCCAGGAAGGCCTCCCCGCCGAGCCGATGACCGGTACACTCGATCAGGGTGCGGATCACGTGCCGCACGCGGGTAGTCTCGCGCAGCGCCGCCAGTGCGGGCAAATAGAAGTCGATGGATTGGCCGGGCAGCGATTGAGTGGCGCAGCGCAAGAGCTGGTGGGTCGCCTCGTTCGCCATCAGCACCTTGCCTGCCGGGTCGATGGTAAGGATGGGCGCGGGGCTCCCCTCCACCAGGCCGCGCAACTGCTGCTCGGAGACGGCGCGCAGGTGGACCTGCTCCGCCAGTGCACGGGCGTAGGCCTCGACGGTTTTCTTGCGTAGATCGACTTCCCGTGCCAGCAAACCCGCGCCCAGGAAGGCGATAAATGTGGTAACCAGCCGCGGCTCGACGTCTCTCCCCCAGGCGAAAGGGCTCAAACCCTCCCGCAGGAACGTATAGGCCAAGGCCGCTATGGCGATTTCCCCGGGTTTGACGTGCGCCGCCAGCAGCAGCATGGGGATGCAGTAGAGCAGCCCGAGGGAGACATTGGGAACGATCAGCCAGTCGGCGAAGGCGATCGCGGCTGTCAGCAGACCGACGGCGATGATGGCAATGCGGCGGTTCGGCAATGGGAACCCGATCCGCAAGAAGCGGTAAATGCCCACCTGACGCTCTTTCGTTTTTCTCTAACAGAATAGCCGATCTTAAGCTTGGGAGTGTCGAAATAGGACTACAAGTTCAGCAATTTGTTTTGCTCTATCCCCCGCAGGGAGAAAAGGGACCCAATCGCGTTTCCACGGTACTATCGAAGCAGACCCTCGTGCTACAATCTCTCGCCCAAACCGTGGGCTTGGATCAACTCCATATTACGCAACGTGGGTAAGACGGAGCGTCAACCGCAAGTCACTGCAAAAATA
>Ga0208079_1000335_pt1 | contig 25922 bp, 18 predicted proteins | sample NGESurdeep092012_5_FD_184474 | JGI IMG/M metagenome (GOLD analysis project Ga0208079, IMG submission 184474) | Arctic peat soil microbial communities from Barrow, Alaska - NGEE Surface sample 210-2 deep-092012 (SPAdes) | ecosystem: Environmental > Terrestrial > Soil > Wetlands > Peat ... | reverse complement strand
CTTTTATAGTAAGCTTCTATCCTGAAAGTCCTGTCATTTTTAATTCTCTGAAAATTTATGATATAGTGAACAGCCTGCTGGAAACCCGGCCTGTATCCCTGAAGGAGATACTGTGTTGGTGCATTTTGATAATAGATGCCACATGCAGCGGATATCTGACTTTTTTTCCCCGTCTTTATGGCCAGAGAAATCCGTGGAGCAAAATCTGATTTTGATAATAAAGCGCTGTATTCAGCCCTGATACCTGTTTTCAGACCGAACCACCTTGCCGGTTTCCATTCTGTTTCCATGTATCCTGCAATTTGTGAATCAGTGAATCTCCCGGAAATAGTATCATTGACTATCTGGTCGTAGCTAATGCGTTGTAATTCCAATCCGGCAAGCAAACATAACTTTCGTGAAAAGTCATAGTTTAATTCAGCCCTGGCCTGAGCACGGCTGTCGTGCCGGTATAATGGGTATATCCCGAACTTAATATTATCTGTATTGTTGCTGTATGAAAAAGCTGAATAGTATCTTAGTTTTTCGCTGGAAATATAGCTGTAAGAGGTATTGAAGAAGGTATTTTCATTTTGATTACCAAAGTTGATTTTAGTGCTGAAATTTTCAGGATCCGGAATAGTAATTCCCTGTTTTGTAATACTTTCACTCAGATTCATTTTAAACATTCCTTTTTCATCCACTTTTGAAACCCAGCGTGTTGAAAAGCTCCCTCCCAGGGGATTCGTATAGTAATGATAATTTGTTTTGGTTATTGCCATGTAAGGTGCCAGGTTTAGATATGAACCCGTATATTCGATGGCATTGTTGTTCATTAGCTTTGAACCCGACACTGAAACACCTGTTAAATTCATTCCAATATTTATAGTGCTCTCAACTGGAAGATCATTTGTCTGCAAATCAAGTACAGAAGAAAGGGCTTGTCCATATCTGCTACCATAACCACCACTGCTGAAAGAGGTCCCTTTGAACTGAAAAGGATTGAAACGACTGCGTTGAGATATCCCTGGAACGCTGGTGAAAAATGCATTTTGAGAAGTAACACCGTCTATTATGAGCACGCTCTCATTTGCGTCACCACCACGCACAAACAAGCCTGTCTGATCACCTCCATTACGCTGTACCCCGGGCAGAGTCTGAATTGCATTGATGATATCTGCTCCACCCCCTGCAATAGTGACAATATCAAGAGGCTTCAATATTGTAACTTTTCTTTCATTATTAGCCTCGATTGTACCTGCTGAAATTACAATTTCATCAAGCATATTTGCCGCTTCCTTTAATTTAAAGCTCAGGGTATACTCTTTATCCACTATGGTCAACGGATAAGATATTTGCTCATAACCAATGAATGAGACATTTATTACCTGATTACCCTGAAGCTTCGTTATGATTTTAAATCTGCCAAGGGAACCTGTTACTGATCCATCGGTAGAGTTCTTAATAAATACATTTACGTACTCTATCGGCTTTCCCTTTACATCTTTGACTATTCCACTGATAATGCTTTGTGCTGTGCAGGTAAGTTGTGCAATCAGTAATAAGCAAACAGACATACATAAATATATGGACTTTCTACGGTTCATCCTGGTCTGATTGAGATTTATTAATATTTTACTCAGGACTCAGATAGTCTTTAAGATCGTTGACATAGTCGGTGAACTTCTCTCTGCCCAGAGTAGTTATGCTGCAAAGAGTCTGGGGATAGTTGTTCCTGAATTTTTTTGTAACCTCGATATACCCTGCATCCTTTAGTTTGGTTATCTGGATGCTGAGATTCCCTGCTGTTGCGCCGGTTTGCTCTCTTATATAAGTGAACTCCGCTGCTTCTGTTCCGATAAGAAGAGATATAACAGCCAATCGCAACTGGGAGTGAAGAATTGGATCGAGTTCTTTAAACCGCGTCATGATCAACTCTGTTTTTTAACATATAACCTGGAATAAGATATCCTGCCAACATTGCAACTGCCGTACCTAAAGAAGCAAAAGATGGTCCCACAAAATAGATAATGAGGGCGATAATCCAGAAGCTTATACCTCCGGCAATAAGTGGCTTGAATTTGATGAGGAATCCGGAAACAAAAGTTGGGAAACCTGCCAGCAGAAGAATATAAGGTGAAACTGTTCCCATACTTTTTGAGTGTACAATAAATAATACTATTGCTGATATAAGAAATCCCATCCAGATCCACTTATATAGTGTTCCGGTATATGTATGTACCTTTGCTTTTCGACCTTTTACAAATCCGTAAAGCATTGATACAAAAACGCCGGGAATCGCCAGAAACCAGACATAATAGTGATGCGCGTAATCCGTAAATCTGAGTATCAGGTATTCAGAAAGGGAACAGGTGAAAATTAGCCAGCCCCAGAAGAGAAGATAAAAGCTTCCCTGACGGATGTCAAATTTTGTTTTGTTGATCATTTCGGATATGATTCTGAGGCTCTCTTCGCCTGTCATCATTTTTTCTTCATTTTCCATAATAATGTTTATTTTTATAATTCAGTAACTACAAATATAAATATGTCACAAATATAAACTAGTTTATAATATAAACCAAATAATTCATTAATTATTTTAATAAGTTTTTTTTTAAAAGCAATTTACTGCCGCCTAAGCGGCATGGGATAAATAAATTGATTTTCGAGCGGTTTACTTAAAAAAATGAATAAATGGGATTGATTCAGATCGAAAATATGGAGTTTTACTCCTTTCACGGGCATTTCAAAGAAGAACGCATTGTAGGTAACAAATTTCTTGTTGATCTTACCATTGAAACAGATATGACCTTACCTGCAGAGAGCGATAACCTAAAAGATGCTGTCAATTATCAGAGAGTATATGAGATAATCAAATCGCAGATGGAAACCAAATCGCATCTGCTTGAGCATATTGCAGGAAGGATACTCGATGCAATCTATTCTGAGATGGGAGGAGTTACGAAAGTAATTGTTAAGGTTTCAAAACTGAATCCACCGATGGGAGGAAAGATAGGTTGCGTAAGTGTTATAATGGAAAAATAAATATTTCCTTTGCTTAATAACTATTGTTATACAAATCTATAATGGAGCGCAGTATAAGAAATTATTTATATAGTAAGAAAATGAAGATTTTCTTAACACTGACGGAAGTATTCTTTTTTACTACGGTTCCTGTAGCCTATTCTCAAAAGCTATAACCCGTTAACTTCACCTGCTAAAATCATATTTACCATGTTTTCTAATGCCGGGTGAGACGAATTCACCCGTTATTTGGGAAATGTTTCCCGCTTTGGGAAGAAGGGCATAACTGTTTGGGAAATAAAGTATCGGCCTTTATTCACTCAATATCTATCTTGTAAGAAATTTGGATGTCCATGAGCAAGACTGATCATGACCTGAAAAAAATCAACTGGTCCATCATTATAATTTCAATGGGATTGATACTGGCAATAGTCTTACTATTCCTGGTGAGCTTTTAATACTAATATCTCATATAATACAGAAAATTAATTATGGAATAATGATAAAAAATGACTGTATCCAACCTAAACAAAAAAACTATGACAGAACTAATCAATGAAACAAGAAAAACCCCAGGGCGTAAGTTCAATTGCCGTTGGGTTTTACTGATCTTTGCTCTCATGTTGCCTGCAATATCTGCCTACTCGCAGAATATAACAGTTAAAGGAACCGCGACAGATGCTCAGACAGGAGAAGTATTAATCGGAGTGAATGTAGTAATTAAGGGTACACTGCAGGGCAAAACAACAGATGTTAATGGCCAGTACATCCTTAATAATTGTCCACAGGATGCAATATTAACTTTTTCTTATATCGGTTATACGTCGGTTGACGTTGGGGTACAGGGAAGAAGTGTAGTTGATATCCGGCTTGAAGCAGCCAGCAGCCAGTTGGATGAGGTAGTTGTTATCGGATATGGAACTGCCAAAAAGAAGGATATAACGGGTTCTGTTTCCTCTGTACAGGGTATAGATATAGCCAGGATACCTGTTTCAACCGCCGCTGAAGCCATGACAGGGAAAATGGCAGGGGTGCAGGTTGTTACTACTGAAGGATCTCCTGATGCTGATATAAATATCCGTGTTCGTGGTGGTGGTTCTATTACACAGGATAACTCTCCTCTATATATTGTCGATGGGTTTCCTGTTAACAGCATCTCAGATATTCCCGGATCGACAATCCAGTCTATTGATGTGTTAAAGGATGCTTCATCAACTGCAATATATGGGGCACGTGGTGCCAATGGCGTTATTATTGTAACCACTAAAGGTGGTAGTGAAGGCAAAGTAAAAGTGAACTATAATGCCTACTATGGTTTCAAAAAGGTTGCCGACCACCTGAATTCGTTGAGCGTGGAAGATTACATGAAGTGGCAATATGAATATTCTCTTTTATCCGGTAATCAATCAAATTACGAGAAGTATTTCGGACTATATCAGGATATTGATTTATATAACGGACAACCAAAAACCAATTGGTACGATCAGGTTTTTGGACAAATTGGAAGAACTTTTAGCCAGGATTTAAATGTTACCGGTGGAACTGATAAGTTAAGATATGCTTTTGGATATGCAGGCTTAAACAGTAAAGAGATCATGTTAGGTTCAGAGTATAAGCGAAACAACTTTTCATTAAAGATTGATAATAATCCCACTGAAAGAGTTCAACTTTCTTTTTCAGTACGTTATTCCGACACAAAAATCTATGGAGCCGGTGGAACAGATCAGGCAGGAGGTACCCCGACTGATTCAAGGGTAAAACAAACTATGATTTATGTGCCAATCCCCTTTAAATTCTTAGGCAGTTATGGAGATGAAGAATTGTCTACATCCATGGTAAACCCTTTGGAAAATGTCAGGGATAATGATCGTCAGCAATTAAGACAGAGGTATAATCTCGCTGGTAGCTTTTCATGGAAAATTCTTACCGATCTGGAATTGAAGACTGAAGCTGGTCTTGACAGTTATATTAATAATGATGACCGTTTCTATGGAATAACAACCTATTATGTAAAAAATACTCCTTCCGCAACATATCAGAATATGCCTGCGCTGGAGTCAAATGAAAGCAGGGACCTGAGTTTAAGAAATACAAACACTTTAAATTATGATTTTAGGCAAATCTTCAATAATCAGGCGCATTCGCTTAAACTTTTACTCGGGCAGGAAGTGATTGTTACGACTTCTAATAATTTGTTTAACCAGGTTTGGGGATTCCCGACATTTTTTGACTCCAATCAGGCTTATAAATTAGTTAGCCAGGGATTTTCAAACAGATATACCAATACCTATGATCCGGATAATAAGTTACTTTCATTTTTCGGACGTGCTAATTATGATTTTAAAGGGAGGTATTTGTTGTCAGCAACTTTCAGGGCTGATGGTTCAAGTCTTTTTTCGAAAGGTCATCAGTGGGGATATTTTCCTTCTGCAGCTGTAGCCTGGAGAATTTCCGAAGAAGAATTTATGAAAAGTATATCATCAACAGTTAGTAATCTTAAATTACGTTTCAGTTATGGTACAGCCGGCAATAACAATATACCGCCTAATCAGATAACACAGATATTCACAGCAGGTACTTCTTCATGGATTAACGGATTTTCTACCTTCTGGTCTCCATCAACAGTTATGGCTAATCCTGATTTGAAGTGGGAAACTACCTATACCCGTAACCTCGGATTGGATTTCGGATTGTTTAGGAACAGGATTAGTGGTAGTGTTGAGTTATATAAGAACACAACGAAAGATCTTCTCATAAATTTCCCTGTTTCAGGTACTGGATATAATACTCAGTTCAGGAATATGGGCGAAACTGAAAACAAAGGTCTTGAATTTTCTTTTAATACAGTTGTCATTGATAAGGAAAAATATGGACTCAATATTGGTTTCAATATTGGTTTCAATAGAAACAAAATACTTTCATTAGGTACGATGAACGACTTTGGTCAGGCTACCGGCTGGGCATCTACTGAAATTGGGAATGATTATTGGATTGCAAAGGGAGGATCTGTCGGCCAAATGTATGGTTATAAATCCGATGGAAGGTACGAAACATCTGATTTTTCAGGTTATAACGCTGCAACTGATATATGGACATTAAATGAAGGTGTTGCGGATGACAAGGGTGTTATTGGTACTGTTCGCCCTGGCAGCATGAAACTGAAAGATCTTAACGGCGATGGTGTTATTACTGTTGCAGATTGTTCTGTTATAGGTAATGCTAATCCGAAACATACCGGAGGTTTCAATCTTGATGGTCGTTTTTATGGTTTCGATTTGTCTGCCGTATTTAGCTGGAGTTACGGAAATGATATATATAATGCCAATAAGATTGAATACTCAACCGGCAGGTACCAGTTCCGTGATATGATTAATGATATGGCCGATGGGACAAGATGGACCAATTTAGATCCAGTAGCGGGAGTAATTGTTAACGATCCGGCGACTTTGGAAGCCATGAATGCCAATACCACAATGTGGTCGCCATACATGACCCGACATGTATTTAGCGATTGGGCTGTTGAAGATGGTTCTTATATTCGTTTAAATACTCTGTCCCTGGGTTATACCATACCTCAGGAGCTGGTTAAAAAGGTTCATCTTCAGAATCTGAGGTTATATGTCTCGGCGTATAATGTATTTACGCTTACTAACTATACTGGTTTCGATCCTGAAGTATCGGCCAGGAGAAATACTCCTTTAACACCGGGAGTAGATTACTCGGCTTATCCAAAAAGCAGGCAATTGTTGTTTGGTATAAATCTTTCTTTTTAATCTGATTTATGTACAAGAATATGAAAAAAATATTATACATACTTTGTTTTGTTTTTGCAGGCTTTTTTATGTCATGCGAAAAGTATCTGGATGCCCCTTCTAAGTCAACACTGGATGAATCACTCATTTTTTCCAATTCATCCCTGGCCCAAATGGCGATTGACGGGATAGAAGTACCTTTTGGGGAGACCAATTCTTACAGGGGAAGGTTTTTGACCCATTATGGCGCTAATACTGATTTAGAGTGGATAAATTCTTCATCAGTAAGTGCAAGGGGAGATTTGTCGAGATATATTAATTCTGCTATCAACACAGATATGAATACTTCAAATAATGTCTGGGCTATGAACTATTTAGGTATTGAACGTGCAAATATCTGTATCAGGGGTTTAAGGGCTTATGGAACCCCGGCAGCCGGTAATGCAATGGGCCAATTATTAGGCGAAGCATTGACCCTCAGGGCAATATATTATGCTGATCTTATAAAAGCCTGGGGTGATGTTGTTGCAAGGTTCACACCGGTTTCTTCAGAAACAATGTATCTTCCAAAAGCCAGCCGTGATGTAATTTACAAACAGATCATAGCTGATCTTAAAGAAGCTTCAGATTTGGTAGCATGGCCAAATGGCAACTCACGAACTTTGACTGCTGAAGGGATTAATAAAGCTTTTGTAAAAGCATTCCGTGCACGTCTTTGTCTGGCTGCGGCCGGTTATTCTCAATATCCTGATGGGATAAGGAGAAGCAACGACCCTGATTTATCAGTCACAACTCTATATCCAATTGCATACCAGGAATGTCTTGATGTAATAAATAGCGGGCAGGCACAGCTTGAACCTACTTTTATAGGTTTTTGGAAGAAGGTTTGTCAGGATGCTCCGCCTGTTACTGTTGATCCTGCAGGATTCGAATCTCTCTGGGAAATCCCGTTTGCTGACGGACGTGGCCGTATGGCATATACATTTGCTGTCAGGCATACAAGTGTTGATCAGTACACCGGGCAGGCTCAGGGAGGAGTCTTTGGACCGCTACCTACAGTTTTCTACGATTATGATGTAAAAGATACCCGTAGGGATGTTACATGTGTGCCTTATTTCTGGGGAACTGCCGTTGGCGGTATTTCAAAACAGGTGATGAATCAGGGTTCAGGTTCATCTCCTTCAGTTAACCAATGGTGTTTCGGTAAATTACGCTACGAATGGATGAATAGAATGGTTACATCAACAAATGATGATGGCCTGAATAAAGTCTATATGCGTTATGCAGAGGTTTTATTAATGGCTGCAGAGATTGAAAATGAACTCGGTGACCTTGGTGCTGCAAAGGGTTATTTGACACAGATACGCCAAAGGGCATTTGTATCATCAGATTGGGCCACAAAAGTAGATGCTTATATTAATGCAATTTCTACCAAAGATCAAATGTTTACCGCTATTGTTAATGAACAGGGTTTTGAATTTTGCGGCGAAATGGAACGCAAACAAGCTTTAATCCGCTGGAATCTGTTAGGCACCAAATTGGCGGAGGCTAAATCCAAAATGGCCGACCTTAGCAACCGGACAGGTGCATATTCTGATGTTCCCGCAACAATCTACTACAAATATGCTACAGATGGTGTTTCGCTTCAATTTTATGGATTAAACAGGGGAGAACTTGCTGATATGTCGGGAAGCTTTGCTTACAATGCCCTGTATGTAGGTCCTACTAAGTTGGATGCCACAAAAATTGGTACGCTTTATACGAACAATCCTGATCAGAATCAATTCTGGCCTATCTGGCAGGTATTTATCGATGCAAGCAATGGAGCGTTGAGTAATGATTATGGTTATTAAAATATTCTAAAGAATAAAATATGAAAAAAATAATTATAAATATTGGATTAATACCCGGGTTACTACTAATGCTTTCTTTAAACGCATGTAACGAGAAGATAGATCCGGTTGTTAGTGAACTTAGTTTTAGCAGGGCTTTTACTCCTACTGGATTAAGTGCGCAGATAAGTAATATAACAACTGTAACACTGAGTTGGGTCGCTGTTACAAATGTGGACCATTATGTGGTTGAAATTTATAATGGTATAGATTTCGTTCCGGGAAATTTATTATATACTGCTGATGTTGACGCTACTGCAACTACATATAAATATGTTTTACCAGCAGGAGATACCCAGTTCTCTGCCAGAATCAATGTGGTCAGTTCTTTAGATGGAGTTGCTGAATCCAAATGGATTTCTGTAGGTTTTAAAACGGCACCTGAGAACCTGTTTCTTGGCTATATATCTGAATTGTCAGGTCTTGGTACCTGCACCGTAAGATGGAAACCTGGTTCGGTCGCCACTGCTCTTGTATTTGATAATGGAACTCAGACTTCTTACGCTATTTCCGCTGCTGAAGCTACTGCAGGAGTAAAAATTGTTACCGGTATTGCAAAAGGCAAATATCAAATCATATTAATGAATAGCACCTTTGTCAGAGGAAGGACAAATACTTTCATTGAAGGAGATGTGTTCCTTTCAGCCGGAGGCGATCTGGCTGCCGCAATTAATGCGTTGCCTGCAGGGGGTGTGATTCTTTTAAAAAATGGTGACAATTTTAGCTTTACAGGACCTGTTGCACTCACTAAAAGCATTAAAATAAGAGGAGTGTTTGCTACAAGTCTGCCAACTATATTTACTGCTCTAAATGCAGCAACATTTCAGATGTTTAATATTGGCGCTTCTTTGACTCCCTCTGATTCACTGGTTTTTCAAAACATGAATATCAGTGGTTACCCTGACAATAGTTCAGCCAATACCAGACTCAGAGGAATGTTTGATCAGGATGTCACATTTCCTTGTAACATTGGCTTAATAAAATTCCAAAATTGTGTTGCTCATAATTTCGACCGTCATTTAATTCGCCTGCGAGGAACGGCAACCCAGGTTATTGGTAATATTGTGATTGACGGCTGTATCATGTATGATTATGCATTTGGATCCAATTATGGAGTAATAAATTCAAGTGCTGCATCTTCTACAATAAAGAACATCAGCATAAGTAATTCTACTATTTTTAATACCAGAGGGGCAATCATATCTTATTCGAGCGGCACTGCCTGTTCAGGAATTACTGTAAAGAATTGTACTTTCAATCAATTGGCAATGGATGGTGCCACCGGCAGGTATATTATAGATTTGAACGGGACAGCCGGTACAGGAGTAATTACTGTTAGCAATTGCATATTCGGAAGCACTGCGTCAATTGCCAACGGTATCAGACCCAATACAATGACTATGTCTATCACTGGTTCTTATTATACCAGCGATTTTAATGATGGAATAGCTTTCCCTATAAAAAGCTTTATGGCTGTATATACCGGAGCATCAACTGCTCTCTGGACTAATCCTGTAGCAGGAATGGACTTTCATTTCCTCGATGCAGGATTTGCTGGTAAAAACAGCGCAGGGGATCCGCGCTGGAAACCATAATAAAGTTGATTTTGAAACATGGTGGTTAGATAGGTTTTCATTTTCTGTGACCGGGATTTCTGATTTCCCGGTCCGGGAGATGAATTAAAGAAACGATTCCTAAATTTTTTCATTTTGTCTCGATATGCGAAACAGAAAAATACTTATAATTATCTGTTTGTGTTTATTGTTCTTTATCCAGAGTATAAACTCTCTTGGAGTAACTGCTCCTCAGCAAGTAAATATTACTGTAGCCCTTGATGGAAGCGGAGACTTTATGAAAATCCAGGATGCCATCAATGCTGCTCCATCCAACAATGATCATACTTTTATAATTTATTTAAAACGTGGCTTTTATTGTACAGAAAAGCTTATTGTCCCTTTCGAAAAGAGGAATATCATGTTTATCGGAGAAAACCGTGAAGAGACAGTTATAAGCTATCACATCTATAACTGCCCCAATGGACCTGATGGCAGATGCCCTGCAGAAGATGTTGCACGATGGAGAGGTGATCTGATACGAACTTCAGCAACACTGACCATAAAGGGGGATGGCTTCAAAGCTGAGAACCTTACTATTGAGAACACTGCCGGTCCTGTCGGACAAGCCCAGGCTATTACCATTCAGGCTGATAAGGTTGTATTTATAAATTGTGACATAAAGGGTTACCAGGATACGATCTACTTAATACGTGCGGGGGAAAGATGTTATTTTGAAAACTGTCTTGTAATCGGACGTACAGATTATATTTATGGTGCTGGCATCGCTTTTTTCCAGTCGTGTGAGATCAGGAGTTGGGGAAAAGGATGGATAACTGCTCCTTCTACTCCCGCCGACCAGCCTTATGGCTTTATATTCAATGAATGTAAATTAACCTACAGAGAGAACAGCCCCAGACCGGAAGACGATGGCCAACCTGTAAGATTTGGAAGGCCATGGCATGAATTTCCTAAAGTAGCATGGTTGTACTGTGACATAACAGAAATGATAAATCCTGAAGGATGGGGCGATACATGGCATATGGATTATGCTGATAAAAGTGACTGTTTACATCTTTATGAATACAAAAATTCCGGTCCGGGCGCCGAAATGAGCGGACGTGCCAAATGGACAGGACTACGTTCCATTACTGATAAAGAAGCCCTTGAATATACAGTAGTGAAAGTGCTGGGAGGATCCGATGGGTGGAACCCCGTCATTGATTCCAAAGAGAAAAATTGAGCCTGACGATACAAACAGAGGATATCGATATAAGAAAAGCTAAATGGAGGAATTTTTAATAATACTGAAATGAAAATGATTATGATCCGTAGATATAAATTGTTTTTAATGCTTATGGTGCTGGTTTTCTGGAGTTTTTCTTTTTTGAATGCCCAAGTTGCAAATCAATCATCGAAACTTTACAAGGGTCTGGAGTTTGAAATGCCTGTAGTTTCCGAGCCTGGGTTTCCTGAATATACGGTTTTCATAACTGATTTCGGGGCTGTAAATGATGGTCAGACTCTAAACACCAAAGCAATAAATGATGCAATTAATGATGTTAATGTAAAAGGAGGAGGGAAAGTGGTAATACCTCATGGTTTATGGCTCACGGGACCGATCATTCTTAAGAATAATATTAACCTGTACATTGCGGAAGGAGCCCTGGTAATATTCAGTTCTGATAAGAATCTCTATCCCCTGATTGAGACAAGCTTCGAAGGAAATAACACTGTCAGGTGCATATCGCCAATATACGGGAAGAATCTTGAAAATGTTGCTATTACCGGGAATGGAATATTTGACGGAACCGGAGAGGTATGGCGGCCGGTGAAAAAAGAAAAAGTGACTGAATCACAATGGAAAAATTTTACAAGATCAGGCGGAGTGATCAGTAATGACGGAAAAACATGGTACCCTTCCAAATCATATCTTGACGGACAGAATATAAGTGAAATGAATGTCCCGACACAACTCACCAAACCGGAAGATTTTATTAAAATAAAAGACTTTCTCCGTCCTGTAATGGTAAGCCTTGTAAACTGTAAAAAAATATTGATTGACGGTCCTGTTTTCCAGAATTCTCCAGCCTGGTGTCTTCATCCGCTGATGTGTGAAGATCTGACAATAAGGAATGTAACGGTAAAAAACCCATGGTACTCACAGAATGGCGATGGACTTGATATCGAATCGTGCAAAAACACTTTGGTTTACAATAGTAATTTTGATGTGGGAGATGATGCGATCTGCGTTAAATCGGGAAAAGATAAAGATGGACGGAAAAGAGCCAGCCCAACCGAAAACCTGGTTATTCAGAATTGTATAGTTTACCATGGTCATGGAGGAGTTACAATTGGAAGTGAGATGTCAGGAGGTGTAAAAAATGTTTCCGTCTCTGCCTGTACATTTATAGGCACTGATGTGGGTCTTCGTTTCAAAAGTAACCGTGGCAGAGGAGGTGTTGTTGAAAACATATACTTTTCAAACATAAATATGATCAATATTCCGACACAGGCTATTTCTTTTAATATGTTCTATGGAGGATTGTCTTCTGCCGAAATTCTTGCGGAAGGAACTAGTATCAAAAAAGCAAAAGGAGAAATCCCTGGTGTAACCGTAGAAACGCCCCGGTTTAAAAATATCTCTATAAAAAATATAACATGTAAGGGAGCCTTACAAGCTGCCTTTCTGGAGGGATTGCCCGAAATGAACCTTGAAAACATAACACTTGAGAATATTGATATTGAGGCAGAAAATGGATTTGAATGTCATGATGCCAATGGGCTCTCAATTAAAGGGCTGAGGTTAAATACACATAACTCTCCGGCTATCCAATTAATTAACAGTAGAAATATTGATATTGAAAAACTTGAGGTTCCAAAAAATCAAAACACGAATATCGAAATAAAAGGAGCTTTGTCAAAAAACATTACAATAAGGTCAGTAAACACTTTGAATGAAAACAAAATCATAATTGGTAAAGAAGTAAATCAGACTACTGTAAAAGTTTATTAATGAATTTTTCTGATTCTTAATTTCTTTTAGTATCCTGCCTGTAGATTCAGATATTTTTCTTAGAAATAACTTTCTGGTGTGTACCAGTGTGTGAGTATTGCAATGGAAGTTTAGGGCTTTACCATTGAAGAATAACTAAAGTGTTGTAAAGACAATTTTGTAAATCTACCGGTAAAATCTATGATATTACCGATTTTTTCATTGAATTATAGGCTTTATTGAATTCCTTTGCAAATTATTGGATTTAAAAATGGATAAAGCTGTCTCAAAACCTTCAAAAGATAAAATTCCCAAACCAAGTATTTTTGGATTACTGAAACCCTACACCGGAATGGTAATCATTTTAATTATCATGGCTCTACTTGGTAGTGGTATAAACATGCTTATCCCAAAAATCATTGCACATGGCATTGATTCTTTTTCAGCAAATAAGTTTGATCTTGGATCTGTTATTTTTCAATTTTTGCTGGCTTCCTCATTAATATTTCTGTTTACATTTTTTCAAAATATTCTTCAGACATATACATCTGAAAGGGTAGGCAAGGATTTGCGAACCCGTCTTTCCGATAAAATATCGCGACAGAGTTATGCTTTTGTCCTTAAATCAAACCCTTCGAAGCTCTTGACAAACCTTACTTCTGACATAGATTCAATTAAGATGTTTGTTTCAATGGCCTTTGTAACTATTATCTCATCGGTTTTTGTTATTGTCGGCACTGCCATTCTTCTTATTCTTATAAACTGGAAACTGGCTCTGGCTGTTATTTCAATAGTTCCTGTTATCGGAGGGGCATTCTTTATTGTATTAAAGAAGGTAAGGGTATTGTTTAAAAAGGGGAGAGAAGTAATTGACTCGCTCAACAGAATTATTAACGAAAGTATTATGGGTTCTGCGTTAATAAGGGTATTAAACTCTCAACAGCCTGAGAGTATAAAATTTCTTGAAACCAATCTGGTTTCGCGAAATCTGGGGTTATCAATTCTGAGATTATTTGCAACGCTTATTCCGGTAATAATGTTTGTTTCCAACATGGCTGTTGTTACAATACTTGCCCTGGGAGGCCACTTTGTTGTTGCGGGTACCATGTCGCTGGGAAACTTCGCAGCTTTCAACAGTTATCTGTTGCTGCTGATCTTCCCGATACTTATGATTGGATTTATGAGCAACATCATTGCTCAGGCTTCCGCTTCGTATGCCAGGATAAATGAGGTACTGGATGCTCCACCGGAAGCTAAGGCCGGAACTATCGACAGCAATATAAAAGGTGATATAGTACTAAAGGATGTTTCACTCTTTTACGGAGATAAACCGATCTTGAAGAATATTTCGTTCTCAATAAAAGCAGGAAGCAAAACGGCTATAATAGGACCGACGGCAGCTGGCAAGAGCCAGTTATTATACCTGCTGACGAATCTCATTTCTCCGAGTTCTGGTTCAATAGAATTCGATGGCATACCCACTGATGATTACACGAAAGAACTATTTCACAGCCAGATTGGTTTCGTTTTTCAGGACAGTGTAATTTTCAATATGAGTCTCAGAGAAAATATTGCATTTAACGACAAGGTCACAAATGAATCTCTGGGAAAAGCCATTGCTACAGCCGAATTGGGTGATTTTATTGAATCACTGCCCCGGAAACTCGATACGATTGTTTCTGAAAGGGGAACAAGTCTTTCCGGCGGACAAAAGCAGCGCATTATGCTGGCACGGGCTCTTGCAATAAATCCCAGAGTTCTTCTTCTTGACGATTTCACATCACGGGTCGACAAGAAAACGGAAAACAAGATCCTTTGCAACCTCGAAAACAACTATCCCGGTCTGACACTTATATCAGTCACACAAAAAATTGCTCCTGTAAGGCATTTTGAACAGATCATATTGCTAATGGAAGGAGAAGTTATTGCAACTGGTACACATAAGGAATTGAAGGAGAGCTCACCTGAATATATTCAGATTTACAGCTCACAAAGAAGCACGCAGCATTATGAATTATAATTTAAACCAGATAACCGGTAAAACGGAGCAAAAAGTTTCGAACCTTGCTTCACTCAGGAAACTGATAACTCTTATCGGTGAGGAGCGTCGTAATCTGATCGTTGCTTTTGCTGCTATCTTTTTAAACGCAGGTTTAAGTTTGCTAGGACCATATCTGATCGGATATACGATTGATACGTACATCCAGACAAAACAGTACCATGGGGTGCTGGTATTTTCAGCAATACTTCTGTCTCTTTATATAATAGCATTTGTTGTGAACTATTCCCAGATGCGTATGATGGGTGGTATAGGACAGAGGATGCTTTACAGTCTGCGGAATGCAGTATTCAATAAACTCCAGGAACTGCCGGTTGACTTTTTCAACCAGAACAAAGCCGGCGATCTTATCTCAAGGATTAACAACGATACCGATAAGGTGAATCAGTTTTTCTCTCAGTCTTTGATGCAGTTTATCGGCAGTATTTTCACAATGACAGGTGCCGGAATCATCCTGTTATGCATAAATCTGCCGCTTGGACTTGCGGCTCTGTCTCCTGCTCTTATTGTATGGGGATTTACTAAAACAATTTCACCCTGGGTAAAGAAGAGGAATGCAGCCAGTGCTAAAAGTACCGGGGGACTGAGCGCCGAGATTCAGGAGAGCCTGGCCAACTTTAAAGTAATAATTGCCTTCAACAGGCGTGATTATTTCCGCAAAAGGTTTGAAGAGGCCAATAAGGATAACTATACAAAATCAGTGCAGGCAGGCATTGCAAATAACGTGTTCACTCCGGTTTATACCCTGGCAGCAAATATTGGCCAGCTTATTGTGCTTACGCTTGGGGTATATCTTATCGTGAAAGGCCATTTCTCAATTGGGTTGCTGATAAGTTTTATTTCATATGTCACCAACTTTTACAACCCGTTACGGCAGCTTGCAGCTTTGTGGGCAAACTTCCAGGTGGCAATGGCAGGTTGGGACCGTATTTCTCTCCTGTTATCTATGCAGACAAATTTGCATGTAATGGAAGATCCGAAATGCGAAACGAGTAACACTTATCTTCGTTTTGGTAATGTCTCCTTCAAATATCCTAATGGTAAAGAGGTGTTGCATAAGGTAAGTTTCGATCTTGAACGGGGAAAGACGTATGCCTTTGTAGGACCAACCGGTGGAGGCAAGACCACTACCGCATCTCTCATTGCCAGGTTATATGATGCCACCAGGGGAACAATATTGTTAGATGGTAAAGACATCCGTTCATATCAACCTGAAGAGAGAACCCGGAAAATTGGATTTATTCTTCAGGAACCATTTCTGTTTTCGGGTACTGTCCGCGACAATATTTTATATGGAAATGACGGGTACAAAAATTACTCCAACGAACAACTGACTGAAGCTATTTCAGAAGCCGGATTAGAGAGTTTGCTGGCAAGGTTCGATCAGGGTCTTGACACAATGGTACAGACAACAGGAGATGGGATCAGCCTGGGACAGAAACAGTTGATTGCTTTCATGCGTGCGGTGCTCAGGAAGCCTGAACTTTTAATACTTGATGAGGCAACAGCAAATATTGATACAGTTACGGAGCAATTGCTCGACAGTATACTAAAGAAACTTCCGGAGTCGACTACTCGCGTAATCATAGCTCACAGGTTAAATACGATAGAAAATGCTGATGAGATTTACTTTGTAAATACCGGAAAAGTGATTCGGGCAGGATCGTTCAGTGATGCTATTAACCTGCTGTTGCATGGGAAAGTGGAAAGCTGAATTCTACTTCCTAAATCCCGAAATATCAACCACGGACAAAAGACAATTCTTGTCTTCTCCGGTGACGATACCTTCCATATAGACCGTGCATGCAGGATTACCATTGTAACCAAGTTTCACTTCGCATGCTTCTTTACCCTTTTTGGAAAAGACCTTACTGAAAAATTTATCAAACACAGGTCGTGAATCCTCAGTGATAAAAAGCTTAAAGTTACTGTTTACCAGACTGAAACGCTTATCACCCAGCATTTCGGCACCGGTAAAGTTAAGTTCATTTATAATCCCGTCAGACTCCAGGGTAAAATAGCCCATTGGCGCAAAATCGTATAACATTGTATATTTTCTAAGAGCAGTTTCTGCAGTTTCATTTGCCTGTATCAGCTCTTCATTCTGCATTTCTAATTCTATCTGATGTACCTGAAGTTCATGAAGCAACTTTATAGCATCTGTTTCAACAGCGAGCTTGTCCATTTTAACCTGCTTCTTTTTCAGTAATTCTTCTGCATTTCTACGCAGCATCTGGTCATCAGTAAAATTCCGTTTTTCTTTATTCATGTTGTTATTATTTTTTTATTGATAATATCATTCCACTAGGCGCTTTATTATTATCCAGCAGGACCATTACGGACCAATCAGCTTCAATTAGTTTGCCTCCTGCTGTAATTAGTTGCATATTGAATCTGGTATCTTTCGATTCAGACAATATCTTTTTCATCTCTTTTTCAGTCTTCTTTCTTAAAGATTCGGGAATAAAAGTGTGAATATAATTCTTGTTTATAATCTCCGGTTGTTTTTTCCCGAAAAATTTTTCTGCTGCCAGATTAACTCCAAGGATATTCCAATCAATCGATAATTTAATAATAATTTCTGAGGCAGAATTCATCAGATAGCGATTCATCTGTTCTGTTTCATGAAGTTTTACCTCCACTTCCTTAAGATCGGAGATATTGAAAAAGGTTATAACGACGCCGTCTACTTTTTCATCAAGAGTACGATATGGCATTATACGAACAGAAAACCACCTGCCGTCTTTAGTAGGAATTTGTTTTTTAATAAAGACAAGTGATTTAAGAACTTTAAGAGCATCATCAGATAAATCGGGGTAGATAAGGTCCGAAACCAGGTCTGTGAAGGGTCTCCCGATATCGCTTTTAATCAGTTTGAATATTTTAACTGCCTGAAGAGTAAACCGGCGGATATTCATTTCTTTGTCGAGAAACAGAGTAGCGATATCGGTGCTGTTGAGAAGGTTTTTCATATCATTGTTCACCCTCGCAAAATCATCTATTTTCGATTGCAGTTCTGCATTAAGAGTCTGAAGTTCTTCATTCATGCTTTGCATCTCTTCTTTAGAACTCATTAGTTCTTCATTGGTTGATTGCAGCTCTTCGTTGGTTGACTGCAATTCCTCATTAGTGAATTTCAATTCTTCCTGTGAAGACTGCATAGCTTCAAGAGTGTCCTCGATCTTTTCACGGGCATATTTCAGCTCTTTCTCGAGCTCGATCTGCCTGCTATTATCTAACGATTTTTTTTCTTTTCGCGCCTCCAGTTTTGTATCTGCAATATCCTGGACATCCTTAAAGATCACCATTACCTTCCCTTTTAAAGGTTCAGGTTTATGGATCCATTGAATACTGACATTTAATGTATGCGCAGATCCGTTGGTCCCCACCTTTATATTTCGCAAAACCACTGGCTCTTTTTTCAATATGGCTTTTTTGAAGGCTATAAGAAACTCAGTTCTTAATCCCTCGCGCAACATGGCAAAAATATTCATATTGGCTTTACCTACAGGGGGTTCAAGGTATTTTCCTGTTGGTCCGCTTATGTAGATAATATCACCCTGTTCATTTACAAGTACTCCGGCCGGTGAATAATTTTGCAATAACAGCTGGTCAGCCAGAGCCTGAATATTGAGGAAAGATCCGGACGGAATCTCTTCATCAATAATGTGAGATTTTGTCCTGGAATAAGATGCAGGAAAATCAAGCAGATCAGGAGTCAGAACAGAATTTGCTCGCTTAAATATTTTCCCTTTAATATCCAAAGAGGTAAAAAGATGATTTTGAGTTCCAAGCGTTTCAGAACTGCCCAATATCATAATCCCTTGCGGGTTAAGACTATAGTAAAAAAGTCCAATCATCTTTTTTTGCAGCTCGGGCTCCATGTAAATAAGAAGATTCCGGCACGAGAGTATATCGATCTTGGTAAAAGGAGGATGCATTATAACATTATGTTGTGCAAACACCACTTTCTCCCTTATTTCAGTATTGATGAAATAGCCATCATCTGTCTGAAGGAAAAAACTTTTAAGCCTCTCAGGAGAGACATTTTCAGCAATGCTGGAAGGAAAGATACCTTTTCTTGCAATTGCAATTGCATCATTATCAAGATCGGTTGCAAATATCTGCAAAGAGAATCCTCCGTGGGGATTAATTTTTTCAAGGGCTTCTTTAAAGACGATTGCTAACGAGTAGGCTTCTTCGCCGGTAGAGCAGCCAGGGACCCATGCCCTGAGAATTGAACCAGGTTCAAGCTTTGTAATAATGTCCGGTAAAATTTTATCTTTTAACTTCTCCCAAACTGCCGTATCGCGAAAAAAGTTAGTTACACCTATTAGTAATTCCCTGAAAAGGATCTCAATTTCTTTAGGGTTTTCATTCAAAAAAAGTACGTAATTGGCAATCTTGTCGATATTATGTATTGTCATACGTCTTTCAATACGACGGTATACAGTGTTCTTTTTATATAATCCAAAATCATTACCGGTGTAAGTACGCAGGAGAATAATGATCTTTTCGAGTGAGCTTTTATCTTTAATCTCTATTTCGGAGTCAGTTACAAGAACCGGGATATGTTTAAAGAATTCACGAAGCCTTGCAGGAAGTTCGGATGGTGCAGCTACAATATCAACTGATACGGAATCAATGGCGTTGCGTGGCATACTATCAAATTTTGCGCTTCCGGGTTCCTGGACCATGGCGATCCCGTTTTTTTCCTTAATAGCCCGTATTCCCAGAGTGCCATCAGAACCCATGCCCGATAGAATTAGACCAACACCAAGTTCTTTCCTGTCTTCAGCCAGCGAGTTTAAAAAGTAGTCAATCGGGAGACGCTGTCCACGTGCCTGCACCGGCTTATGGAGGTGAAGCACTCCTTTTAACATTGACATGGTTTTATTTGGCGGAATTACATAAACGCAGTTTGGTCTTACAGCCATACAATCTTTCACCTGGGAAACCTTCATTTTAGAGATTCGTTGCAGCAACTCAGGAAGCATGCCTTTATGTGTTGGATCGAGATGTTGAACAACAACATATGCCATACCGCTGTTTTCAGCTACATTTCCAAGGAATTGTTCAATTGCCTCGAGACCACCTGCAGAAGCGCCAATACCGACAACAGGGAACAATCCGTTGTCGGTATCAATAGATGTCTTTTCTAAGGACAATGTTGATTTGATCTTGCCTGATTTCACTCTCTATTTTTTTAAAATCTGTCTATAAGCATCATTAACAAACTATTAATCTTTTAGTTCCTTTACCTGATGTGATTGAAATCTTTCAGATTGAAACCATCAGGATTATCGTTTGTGATCTTCCTGGAATTGTAATAATACATGTTCCCGTCTGTATCAAATATCATATCAAAACATTTTCCGGCTCCGGCATCTTTTTGCGGACCCACATGAAAATGAAACAATGCATTTGGTGGATTGCTGGTCAGTTCATCCCTGATTTCATCCGTGGTAAGCAGCTTAACGTAATATTGATATACAGGCTTAATTTTCTCAGGAGTATTAACATTTGCAGCCATTTTGTCTTTATTCAATAATAATACCTTGTCTTTAAAACCTGTTTTGTTATAATATTTCAATCCGTTTAAAGAAATAAGGAAACGATCGTTTTCAAGATTCTTTACATGTATCTGCATGAATTTTACGATAGCAGGCACAGCATACTCATAGTCTGTGCCATTATCACCCGAATATGAAAGAGGTATGCTGCAATATTCCGGCATTCTTTTTAAAATACCTGATGCATCGCCGAGCAGAAGGTTAATATAACTGTAACTTACACCACCCGGGTCCTTATCGTACTCTTCATTGATTAGAACAATGAAAGAGTACTTCGAGTCTGTTCTCCTTTTTTCAAATTCTTTCTGGTCAATAAATTCATAGCTTGTAGCTTTCCAGTATTTCTGAACAGCATCTTTTATATAAGCATTATAAAAACTGATACCATCTTCAAAGACAACGCATGTTCTGGAGTTTTTAAACATCCCTATCTGTTGTTTTGAAGCCAGGGGGGCATTTGCCATAACACCTGTACAAAACAGTATTAAGCAAAAACCTAATATATATTTTTTAAATAATCCACTGACAGTCAACTTTGTTTCAGGCTGATCTGTAATCGAATTTCCCATTGTTCTGTTTTGTTGTGTTGATGCTATAAAAATCATGGTTTTCATATTTTAAATTGTTACAAAATTCTTACAAAATGTTACATTATTTACAGGTCAGAGAAGTTGTTAATAATGAGGTTATTAACTATATATAGTGGGGTAAAGTGAATGCAAATCTGCTTCCTTTCCCTGCTTCGCTTTCGATCCGGATGTTTCCTCCATGCAGCTCAACAAATTCTTTGCAAAGCAACAGGCCTAAACCAGTACCTTTTTCATCATGAGTACCCGGAGTTGAATGAAATGCATCAATTTTAAAGAGTTTTCTCTGATCCTCGGCTGAAATACCAATTCCATTATCTTTTATAGCTATCTCAATATACTGATTGACCTCGTTTGCGTCTATAATGATTTCGCCATTAACATTTGTATATTTTATGGCATTGTTTATAAGATTCCTGAGTATTGTTTTAACCATCTGGATATCCGCCGTTACATTCAAATCGGGTTTGGCTGAATGCCTCAGTGTGATCTGTTTCTGGCTGGCCAGTGTTTTGAGATTTTCAATTTCTTCTCTTAATAATTCGTACAGATTTATTTTAATTGGCTTAAAGTTTTTCTCTTTATTCTGAGAAAGCGCCCATACCAGAAGGTTATCTAGAAGAGTAAGGGTGTTATTTGCAGAATTGTATACGATCTCGATATACTTTTCTATTTCATTTTTATCAAGTTCTTTCAGACTCATCTTCAACAATTCCAGAATACCTAATATGGAGCTGAATGGACTTCTCAGGTCGTGTGCTATTATGGAAAGAAATTTTGCATTAGTTGAGACAATTTCTACCAGTTTACTTGTACGTTGTTCAACCAGCAATTCCAGACCGGTATTGAGCTCTTCCATTTCCCGTAACCGCAGTAAAAGTTTTTTTTCAACTGCCGTATCGGAACCGGACTCAGAAACTGGCATACTCAGCGATTTAGAATCACTATCATTACTGTAGTCCTTTTTTTTTGAGGGCATCAGTCTGTTTTGGTGATTGGTCTGCTTTATATTTATGATATTGATTTTTTTCTTTTTCAATTAATAGCCGTGTTGTTTGAACTTATATTTCTCAGCTGTTTAAAATGAAGTGGTGTCAGCCCGGTAATACTTTTAAACTGGCTTGAGAGTTGTGCCACACTTCCATAGTGCATTTTGACCGCAATTTCTGTCATATTGAAATTATTGTGTTCGAGTAATTCTTTTACCATCTCAATTTTTTGTTTGATTATATATTTTTCGATGGTAATACCTTCAATTTCTGAAAAGAGAGTGTTAAGGGAGATGAAACTGTCATTTACATTCAGACTAATAAGATCTGAATAGCTGGTATTCAAATTTTCATCAGAATACATCTCAAGGTCAAATATTGCTTTCTTCAATTTCTCAATAAGAATATTCTTCTTATTATTAATCAATTCAAAACCCGATTGTTCCAGTGCTATGAAAAGCAACTGATGTTGCAATGGAGTCAGTTTTTTCTTAATGGTTACTTCGCCTATCTCAACTGATATATAGGGTATAGCCAATTTGTCCAGCTCATTTTTAATCGTTGTCTTGCAGCGATTACAAACCATATTTTTTATATAGAGTTTCATTTCTTTATTACTGCAACCATCTTTTACAAAGGTATCATGTTAACAGGACAGAATCGTTACACAATTTCTATGCAAGTTTATATGATTCACATGTTTAGGTGCTCGGATAAAGAATTTAAAGATGAAATGGCAAAAGCAGACATTATGCTAAAAACAGAAACCAGATTCAAGGATGGAATCTGGCTTCATTCAATATACTTAAAATTTCATTACAGTGACAATAACTTTAGACGAATAGTTAAAATTTATTGCCGGGATTGGTATGAAATCAGGATATTTAGTTGCCTATTACCGGTTATTATTCTGCCTGTTATTATTCACTTGTGCATCTTTCTGCCAGTGACCTTTTGTCCATGATTTTCCACGCGGCGTTGTCTGCCAGTTACCTTTTATATACGAATGACCCTGTCTTGGGCGGTCCCAATAACCTGATTTTTGCACATATACGTGTGTCTGGCTGTTCCAGCCCCAATCACCATCAATCCAGATCTGATTATCGTATTGTCGTTGTGGTCTGGCGTAGTCAACATAAGCTGGTTCTGTTGCAACATAACCCCCGAAGCATGAGTTGAGAGCTATTGCGAGTCCGATAAATAAAACAAGGTGACTGAATATTCTCATATATTTTCCGATTCTTGGATAAATACCATTCCTCGTTTCATTCTGTATCAGGTCGGCTACCATTTTTGAATAGTCGAGAACCTGATGAAATTCTTCATTTTTTTCCAACATATGTAAGTTGATATGATTTTTCGAAACTGATTTGATTTGCAATTCATCTTTTTTCATGGAGTAACTTTTAGTTGTGAAAAAAACTTCACAACACAAAGGTGACGCTATTACTGCTTTTATCTCTTACATAACTAAAGATAAAAGTTACATCATTCACGGATATAGGCGCAAAGGTGTAACGGCACAATGGTTCAACGGCTTTATTGAAGAATGGGGAGAAGAGGAGAAGAGGAGAAGGAGAGAAAAGGGAGAGAAAAGAAGAAAGAGGGACTTAGATACTTAGGGCCTCAGGGACCTCAAGACCACAATCATACCAGAATTATCGGTTTCTGGTAAGTCCATATATTATTCTGAAGTGGTATCCGTACACTGCAAACGTAATAGCATCAACCAATAAGGCAGGACGTCGGATGAGTGTCCACATCATCAGTTTCCAGTATTCTCTTCTTCCTTTGTTCAACATTCCTATAATAACCATCGATTTGAAAAAAGCTCCGATATGGAAGAATTCAATTTTCGTTTGTTGCCCCTTGCTACGTTTGTAGTTTAATAGAAACTGCCGGATCCTTTTATAGTATGGTTTTGTGGCATATATATTCTGAATTATTTTTTTATACCCTTCCATGAGTTCCTGCAAGTCCATTATGGGGACAAAATTCATTGATGAATCGCAATTATTTCCAGTAGCTTCAATAGTTAACCTGTTTTCCGCTTCGAGACGTTTGTAAAGTTTTGTATTCCTTGGAGCATTTAACAATCCAACCATTGCAGCAACAATTCCGCTTTGCTGGATAAAATCAATTTGCCTTTGAAATACTTCCGGGGTATCACTGTCAAAACCCACAATGAACCCGCCGGAAACCTGCAGACCGGCTTTTTGCATTTTTTTTACGCTCTGGAGCAGGTCCCTGTTACTGTTCTGTTTTTTATTGCAATGCTGTAGGGATTTTTCTTCAGGAGTTTCAATACCAACGAAGGTAGATGTAAATCCTGATTCAACCATTAAGGTCATAAGCTCTTCATCGTCTGCGAGATTCACAGATGTTTCGGCGTTAAAAATAAAAGGATACTTATGCACCTGCATCCATTTTTTCATTGCGGGAAGCAGGTCGTTTTTGATAATTTTTTTGTCACCTATAAAATTATCATCAACAATTACGACGGGGCCACGCCAGTTAAGACTATAAAGTATTTCAAGTTCTTTTATAATCTGATCCGTATCCTTCATTCTTACCTTATGTCCGAGCAGAGTGGTAATTTCACAAAAATCGCACTGAAAGGGACAGCCTCTTGATACCTGGAAATTCATAAAAGCATAGTCCTTCATCGATAACAGATGGTAATCCGGAACTGGAGTCGAACTGATATCGGCATATTCGTCTGTTTTATAAATTCTTTGAGGGATCACTCCTCTTTCGAGATCTCTTAAAAACGGGGGAAGGGTAATTTCAGCTTCATTCAGGATAAAATGATCGATCTGCGGATAATTTTCGTATTCCTGCGTAAAGAGAGGTCCTCCTGCGACTATTTTTATTTTATATTTCCGGCACTCTTCAATCACGTTGCTGACAGATTCCTTCTGAATATACATTGCGCTGATAAATACATAATCCGCCCACAGGAGATCACTTGTTTTAAGTGATGATACATTCATGTCAACAAGTTTCTTTTGCCATGATTGGGGCAGCATTGCAGAAACTGTTATCAGGCCAAGTGGGGGTACAGCTGCTTTTTTTGAAATGAAACGCAGGGCATATTTGAAACTCCAGAATGAAGCCGGGTATTTTGGAAAGATTAATAATACCTTCATTTATTATTAATTCAATAATTTAAAATTACTCTGTCAGTAATGCCGGTTTCCGCCTGAAGAAAGGTGACTATTTTTTAGGGGATATTATAACCATCACTCCACCAGCAACCATTACAGCAATACCAATAAGAGGGGACCAGCTTAGATGATGAGGTTTGTTTGCAGTAATTTTCAGGCTTCCAATATCAACTACTTTTTCTCTTGTAAAGTAAGTAACTGCAGTAAAAATGGTCAGTGCCAATCCAATGATTACGATGAATATTCCGGCTTTTTTCATAAAGTTGTTATTAGAAATAGGGCAGAAAGATAAAATATGCTTAAAGTAAAAATGTTACACAATTCTTATGAAATGTTACATTATTTACACCTT
>Ga0208079_1000333_pt1 | contig 25978 bp, 25 predicted proteins | sample NGESurdeep092012_5_FD_184474 | JGI IMG/M metagenome (GOLD analysis project Ga0208079, IMG submission 184474) | Arctic peat soil microbial communities from Barrow, Alaska - NGEE Surface sample 210-2 deep-092012 (SPAdes) | ecosystem: Environmental > Terrestrial > Soil > Wetlands > Peat ... | reverse complement strand
CGGTAGAGCCGCTCGATCTCGTACTCCTTGGAGTAGCCGTAGCCGCCGTGGATGCGGAACGAGTCCTCGACCACCTGGGAGCAGTACTCCGAGGCCAGGTACTTCGCCATGCCGGCCTCGAGATCGTTGCGCTCACCGGAGTCTTTGAGCCGTGCCGCCCGGACCATCATCTGGTGACCAGCCTCGATCTTGGTCGCCATCTCCGCCAGACGGAACAACACCGCCTGGTGCTCGGCAATCTTCTTGCCGAAGGTCTCCCGCTGCTGTGCGTAGGCGATGCCGAGCTCGAAGGCGCGCAGCCCGACCCCGCAGGCCCGCGCGGCGACGTTGACCCGGCCCACCTCGACGCCGTCCATCATCTGGTAGAAGCCCTTGCCTGGTTCGCCACCAAGAATCTGACCCGTCGTGGTGGCATAGCCGTCAAGAATGAGCTCGGTGGTGTCCACGCCCTTGTAGCCCATCTTGTCGATCTTGCCGGGGATGCTCAGACCGGGAGCCGTCTCCCCGAAGCCGGGCTCCTTGTCAACCAGGAAGGTGGTCATGTTCTTGTACACCGAGTCTGCACCGGTGTCCGTCTTGACCAGGACAGCCACGAGATTCGAGCTTGCGCCGTTGGTCAGCCACATCTTCTGGCCGTTGATCGTCCACCGCCGGTCACCGCTGGGCACAGCCTTGGTCTTGATCGCCGCCACGTCGGAGCCGCAGCCCGGCTCGGACATCGAGAACGCCCCGCGGACCTCACCGGTCGCCATGCGGGGCAGGTACCTCTGCTTCTGCTCCGCCGTGCCGTGCTGCAGCAGCAGGTGGGCGACGATGAAGTGGGTGTTGATGATGCCACTGACGCTCATCCAGCCGCGAGCGATCTCCTCCACGCACAGCGCGTAGGTCAGCAGGGACTGCCCCAGGCCGCCGTACTCTTCGGGAATCATCAGGCCGAAGATCCCCATCTCCCTCATGCCTTCAACGATCTGCGTGGGGTACTCGTCCTTGTGCTCGAGCTCCATGGCGACCGGAATGATCTGCTCGTCGACGAACTGGCGCACCAGCTTGAGCAGCTCGCGCTGCTCCTCGTTCAGGCCTTCGGTGTGCTGGAGTCGTGCCATCGCGGTATGCCGTCCTCACGTGTGGAATCAGGAAACTACCAGCGAGTATGCCTGAGCATGCCCATGCCCGGGACAGCCTTCGTCATGTGAGTCCCAACACGGTCCCTGTCAGCACCGGCCACGACCCCCGGCCGGCAGCGGTCCACAACCGGCCAGGACGAGTCACCGACCCCTTTGGCTTGCTTCGGTCCGCCGCTCCGACGCAGCCCACCAGGGCGGTGCTGCCCGCCCCACGCGAGGTCACGACAGGTGTGCGTGGTTCGCGGCGCGCGGTCGTGTCATCGCCCGAGAAGGCCCTGGCCCCCCGGGGGCCCAGCGGTGGTCTCACTTCAAGATGTTGACCGCCCTGGCAAGGACAAGTGCCGTGGTCGACAGGGCAATGGCGCTCTGCAGCGCCATCAGTGACTTCGCCCACCGTGACAGCGGCATGGTGTCGGTCGGCGAGAACGCCATGACGTTGGTGAAGCTGGTGTAGAGGTAGTCGAGGAAACGGGGCTCCCAGTGCTCTGGGCTGATCTCTGGGGAGACCATCTGGGGGAAGAGGAAGTCCGGGTGCGGGACCGTTGCGGCGGCCCGGCTGAACGGACCCCCCCGGTCCAGCTCCCAATACCAGATACCGAAGACGATGATGTTGGTCAGGTAGATGGCGGCGCCCGCGCTGAGCAGACCGATCGCGTCGTTGCCCGTCTTGCCCGTCACGATGCTGTAGTCGAGGACAAAGGCCGACACCAGGTTGTCGAGGGTGATCGCACCGGCCAGCGCCATGGTCAGGTACCGGCCCACCCTGGTCCGGCGGGACAGCCTCACCGGGTTGATCGCCGTCAGCACCGCCAGCAGGGCGACCTCGAGGGCCGGCAACAGCCAACGCGGGTGCAGGCCGTAACGGTCCGACAGCCCGATCTGCAAAGCGATGGCCACCAGGATGGCGGCCGCCACCGGCAACCGGTTCTCCGGCCCGGTGGGCCGCAGCCAGGCCGGCACCCAGTCGGAGTCGACTCCGTGTCTGAGCCCGCCACGGGACCACTGGGTCCACGTCGGGTGAGCTGGGCGCACCGCTGAGCCCGCAGGCTGGGGCAGGACGGGCTTCTCGTCTTCGGCCATGGCACATTGTGCGCCGTGGGGTGTTATCCCCGCATGCGCCGCTTCTCGGGCGTGATGGCCGCCTCGAGGATGTCGTCGATGGTCAGCACGCCGATCTGGCGGTCGTCGTGGTCCAGGACGGGCAGGACGAGCAGGTTGTAGTCGGCCATCGCCCGGGTGATCTCGGTCAGGTCGGCGTCGGGGTGTACATGGACCGGTTCGGGATCGGCCAGGGCCTGCATCCGTGCCTGGGGATCGGCCTGCAGCAGGGCCACGAGGCTGACGGCGCCGACGAGCCGGCCACTGTAGTCATGGCAGTAGACGACCACGATGGCCTCGGGCTGCATCTGTGTGGCCCCGGCCACGGCACGCAGGGCGTCGGGGGCAGTGCTGGTGGACGGGACGGACAGGTACTCCACACCCATGAGGCCACCGGCGGTGGCCTCTTGGTAGCCGAGCAGGATGATCATCTTCTGCCGCCGGGCGTCGGGCAGGAGGTCCAGTACCAGCTGGCGGCGTTCCTGGGGGAGGTCGAGCAGCGCGTCGGCCGCGTCGTCGGCGCGCATGTGGGCCAGCACGTCGGCGACCTGGGCGTCGGTACGGGCTTCGAGAAGATCGCCGGCCTGGTCCTCCTCGAGCTCCTCGAACACGTCGGCCTCCAGCTCGGGGTGGGCGTGGACGCGGCTGAGGAGCTCTTGCTGCTCCTGGTCGGAGGCTTCTTCGATGAGGTCGGCCAGCTGGGCCGGCTTGAGCCGGCGCAGGCCGCCTAGGCGCGCCCGGGCCGGCAGCGACACGTCGTGCCCGATCAGCGCCTCGACCCCGCTCCAGTCCCGCCAGGTGTGTTTGCCCCTGCGGTGCAAGAGGCCGCGCGGGTGGATGTCGACGGCCGTGGCCACCCAGCCGTCGTCGGTGTGGGTGAGCCTCACGTCGTGTGCGGTGACCAGAAGCGACCGGTCGACGTCGACCAGACGGTGACCCAGGACATCGTCGCGCAGCAGGACCTCTCCTGGGCGACGGGCGAACGCGCGCAGGTCCAGACGGGCTGAGGCGAGCTCGAGCCGCTGGTCGTCCCAGACCACGATCTCGGTGGCGGGAGCGTACACCTCGCGGCCGCCGACATGAGCCACCAGGCCGGTCACGACGGGGTAGGCCTCCTCGCGCAGGCGCACGATGACGTCGGTGAGCCGGCCCAGGGCCTGTCCGGCCGCACCCATGGCCGCCCGGTGCATCACCGCGGACAGCAGCAGCGTGCGCTCAGGTGGTGCCGCCGGCGAGATCTCAGGGTTGGTCATGTCCGTCATCGTGCTCCTGCTCGTTGGGGTGGGTGGGTGCCGGGTCAGTGGCCGAGGGCGAGCTGGACGACCTTGACCACGACCAGTGCCGAGGCGACGAGCAGGTATCCGCGCAGGACGGTCAGCCCGGTGCGGGTTCCTGCGCTGAGGGTCGGCCGGGTCATCAGAGCCAGCGGCGGCATGCGCCAGGTGGCACGCTCCAGTGTCGGCTCGGGCACTGGCCTGACCTGCCCCTGTGAGCGGTGGTGTGCCGCCCAGGACAGGTACACACCGGCCAAGAGCATCAGGACGGTTCCGACCACGAAGATCGCCACGATCTGCCCGGCGGTGATACCCGGGAACAGCACACTGGCGGTCAGGACGGTTGAGAGCATCACCAGGACCGAGATCACCACACCGCTGAACACGTTCAGGCCGCGCCCGTTGACCCACGGCCCGAGAACTCCGCGGTCGTTGCACAGCAACAGCAGGAAGACCGTGGCCGAGGGCAGCAGGACCCCGGCCAGGGTCTGGACGCCTTCGGTCAGCAGTCCCAGCGGGCTGCCGGGGATGATCACGATCACCGCTGAGGCCAGCAGCAGAGCGGAGAAGATGGCGTAGAACGCCTTGGCCTCCGACGGGCGACGGTGCAGGGAGTGATGCAGGCCCAGCACGTCGCCGAGGGCGTAGGAGGCCGACAACCCGACTGCGGCGGCGCCGATGATGCAGGCATCGATCAGGGCGATCGCAAACAGCACCCCGGCCCAGTGTCCGGCGGCGACGCCAATGCCTTGAGCCACCCCGAGCGTGTCGGTGAAGCTGCCCTGGCCCGGGGTGCCGGCGAACGCCGTGGTGGAGAAGGCCATCATCGCGCCTGCGCCGACGATCACGATCACGATGCCGATCCACAGGTCGACTCGTTCGTAGCGGATGAACCGCGGGGTGATGCGCTTGTCGATGATGTAGGACTGCTGGAAGAAGAGCTGCCATGGCGCGACGGTGGTGCCGACGATCGCGATGATCAGCAACATGACCGTGGAGAACTGCCCGCCTCCGGGCAGCCCGGGGACCAGGAAGTCGTGGGCGATCTGGCGCGCAGGTGGGTGCAGCGCCAGGGCGATCGGGATCAGCGTCAAAGAGCCGGCAATGAGGAACAGGCAGATCCGCTCGAACCGGCGGAACGACCCTGTGGAGACGGCAGCGATGACCAGCAGGGCCGCCACGGCGACCCCGGGGATCATGGGCAGGCCCAGGTAGGTCAGTCCCAGGCTGATCCCGATGAGCTCGGTGACGATCGTCAGGGCGTTGAGCACGAACAGGTCGATGACGCTGAACGCTCCCCAGAACCGCCCGTAGCGCTCCAGGATCAGCCGGGCGTGTCCCACCCCGGCGACGGCGCCGAGGCGCAGCACCATCTCCTGGTTCACGTACAGGACCGGGACCAACAGGAGCAGGGTCCACAACATCCTGGTGCCGTAGTTCTGCCCGGCCTGGGTGTAGGTGCTGAAGGCCCCGGCGTCGTTGTCGCCCACCATCACGATCAGGCCAGGGCCGATGATCGCCAAGAGTGTTCGAAGACGCATCGAGGTCCGGGTGCGCGGGGCAACGTCGCCTCGCGCGATAGTGCCCAGTGCCCCCTCAATGTCTCCGGTGTGGGCACTGTCCAGGACCGCGCTGGTACTCGTTGGGTCGGTCGTCATCAAGAGCTCCAAGCACATAAGACTGCGCCCATGCGGGCGCCACGACAGTCAGGTGGGTCCGCGTGACCAGGCGCGCGGCACAGTGCAGACGTCATCTAGTCAGGACGCCCGGAAAACCCAGCCCGGTGACGACCCGGAGCCGGCTACTGCGCCCGAGAGAGCGGGCCACGGGGTTGGGGGCGAATGTCAGCCGGCGGGCAACTATGTCCGGGACTCATACCCCTCACCCCCTTTGGGCCAAGCGCGCTCGACGCGCAATCTCTTCAACCAGCGTGACCAGTCAAGCGTGCGCACCCATAGACTGTCAAGCGGTCGCGCAACTATCATGGCTTCGACGCGACCAGGTGGGGAGACCAATGACACGAGGATCTGGGCGAAACGCCCCGGACCGGGACGCATTCGCCGACGCCGCCGAGGTCTTCCAGCTGCTCAGCACCCCTGGCCGGCTCCATCTGCTGTGGCTCCTGTCCACCGAGGAGGCCGACGTCAGCACGCTCGTGCGCGCCGTCGGAGGAACCAAGGCTGGGATCAGCCAGCATCTCGCCAAGCTGCGCATGGCCGGCTGGGTCGAAGGGGAACGAGAGGGCCGACGCGTGCTCTACCGGGTGGTCGACCGCCACATCGTCACGCTGGTCCACCAGGCCGTCGAGCACATCCTGGACCAACGCACCGAGCGCGACGCCGCCCGGCACCCAGCCAGTGCCCCCGCTCACCCCGCAGACGCGTGAAACCAGCGGGGACACCCTCAGCCCCCCGGGGCGGGCTCGCCACGGAGCCACCATCTCGCGGTGATGACCCAGGATGGGTCCCTGCCACGGCCCGCTACCACCCGTGGGGCGCGCGGTACTGGCCGGAGCCCTGGCCGTGCCGCTGCTGGCCGCCTGCAGCGCCTGCACGGGCATGCCGGCAGGGGTCGACCTGCAGAGGGGCACCTGCTCCTGCCCGGTTCTGGCCCGGCCAGAAAGTGCAGTGACGGCTGGCCCGGACCGCCCACCGAGGCTCGCTCGCGACGCCCCAACCTCTGGTGGTCGCCTTGCGCGGCTATGGCGTGCCGCCGACTGGCCGTTCACCAGCGTGCACGTCCAGCGCCACGTCGCGGCGAGGGGCCTGGCCGTGGCGCCAACCGATGGTGGCGACTTCTTCTGGCACGCAGGAAGATCCGGCATCGACACCAGTGCCATGGTCCCGGCGGACCTCCTGCCGCTGCTGGCCGGCGAGGGGCTCGCCACCGACCGCATCGCCCTGATCGGGTGGTCCATGGGCGGGTACGGCGCGCTGCCCATGACCAGCAGGCTCGGGCCTTGCCCGGGTGGCCGGCGTGGTCGCCACCAGCGCAGCACTGTGGCAGTCGGCCGGCGACAGCGCCCCAGGCGCCCTCGACGAGGGCCTGGACTTTGCCCGCAACGACGTGCTCGCCAGCGGCACGGGCAGGCAGGCATGCCGGCGGGTCTGGACTGCGGACCAGACGACCCCTTCATCGTGGCCAACCGGGCGTTCGCGCGCGCAGTGCCCTCTGCGGCGGCCACCTTCGACCCCTGGGCTCACCCCGAACAGTGCTGGACCGCACACGCGGGAGCCCTATGAGGTGGCTGCGCCAACGCTTTACCTCAGACGGCTCCCCCCCGGAACGTCGCAACCCCGCTGGCCGGTTACTGCGTGGGCCTGTCCCACTTGTCCTGACGGGTCATGGCGGCGGCGCGGCCCTTTGCCGAGATGACCAGTGCCATCTTGCGCGAGGCCTCGTCGATCATCTCGTTGCCGAGCATGACCGCACCCAGCTTGCCGCCAGCCTCCGAGGTGAAGAAGTCGTAGGCGTCCAGGATGTTCTCGGCGTGGTCGTAGTCGCTCTGGCGAGGGCTGAACACCTCGTTAGCAGGGCCGAGCTGACCTGGATGCAGGACCCACTTGCCATCGAATCCCAGGGCCGCGGACCGACCTGCCACCCGCCGGAACCCCTCGATGTCCTTGATCTGCAGGTACGGTCCGTCGATGGCCTGCTTGTCATAGGCGCGCGCCGCCATCAGGATCGACATGAGGATGTGGTGGTAGGCGTCGCCCACGTCGTATCCCTGGGGCTGCTCACCGACCACGAGGCTCTTCATGTTGATGGAGGCCATGAAGTCGGCCGGTCCGAAGATGATGGTCTCGACGCGGTCGCTGGCGGCGGCGATGGCGTTGACGTTGGTCAGACCGAGCGCGTTCTCGATCTGCGCCTCGATGCCGATCCGGCCGACCTGCAGGCCGGTCGCCTTCTCGATCTGGGTCAGCAGCAGGTCCAGCGCGACGACCTGCTGCGGCGTCTGGACCTTGGGCAGCATGATGGCGTCGAGGTTGGCCCCGGCGCCCTCGACGACCTGCACGACATCGGCATAGGTCCACTGCGTCGTCCAGTCGTTGACCCGCACGCAGCGAATCGTGTCGCCCCACCCACCCTCGTTCAGGGCGGCGACGATGTTCGTGCGCGCATCCGGCTTTGCCAGCGGCGCCACGGCATCCTCGATGTCCAGGAAGACCTGGTCGGCACCAAGGCCCTTGGCCTTGTCGATCATCTTCGTGCTGGAGCCGGGAACCGCGAGGTTCGAGCGGCGGGAGCGCAACGGGCGAACGGACGTCGAGGCCACAGGAGTCATGGTGGGAGGCTACCTAGCGCCATGGCCTGCGGTCACCGGCGCCCTGGGGTGACCTTCCCCACGGAGCCCAAGGCGAGCGCACTAGGCTCATGGCGTGACCGACCTGAACGCTCTTCTCTCCGAGGCAGGCAAGAAGTCCGGACTGCTGTGGATCGACGTCCCCGGCGACCGGGCCTGGCCTGCGTGGCATGTGTGGCTAGAGGGCACGGCATACGTGCTCACCGGTCCCGGTGAGCAGATGCTGCCGGCACTTCCCGCGGACCTCGCGGTGACCTTCCGCAGCAAGAGCACGGGCGGACGGCTGGTGACGGTCCCTGCCCAGGCGGCCGTGGTCACGCCCCAGGACGAGCGCTGGGAGGCTGCGACCACGGCCCTGAAGGCGTCGCGTCTCAACGCCCCTGCCGGCGACACCATCGCGAGGTGGGCCACCGAAGCCACCGTCTACGCGCTGACGCCCCAGGGAGACGCCGTGCAGGGTCCGGGCAGCTACTCGCAGGGATCTGGTGCGGCCCAGCCGGCCTCGACGCCAGCCACCACCCGCACGTGGCACCCCTGGCACATCAACGGCCGGCCGAAGTGGCGGCGCGGCACTCGGCGCTGATCCAGATAGCCTGGGCGCCGTGAGCCCCACGACGCGCGTCTTTGTGGCACGCCTGGCAGCGCTGAGTGTGTTCGACCCACTCGGTGACCAGGTGGGCCGTGTTCGCGATGTTGTCGTCCACTTCAGCTCGAGCCGTCGGGCTCCGTCGGTGATCGGCCTCGTGGTCGAGGTGCCCGGTCGACGGCGGGTCTTGGTTCCGATGACGCGGGTCACCAGCGTCGACGCCGGACAGGTCATCACCACCGGTCTGGTCAACATGCGCCGATTCGAGCAGCGGACCGGCGAGACGCTGGTGCTCGCAGAGCTGTTCGAGCGCACGATTCGGGTCAGCACACCGGACGAGTCGTTCGAGGCGACGGTCGAGGACATCTCCATCGAGCAGGAGCCCAACCGGGACTGGGTCATCGTCAAGGTGTTCGCCCGGAAGGGGTCCGGCGGCACCCGCAGCATCTCCAGCCTGGGTCGACGTCGGGGCGAGACGGTGCTGGTGGACATCCAGGACGTGACGGGACTTCAGCTGGAGGCGCTGGACCAGAGTGCCGTGAAGCTGTTGGAGAGCTACGCGGACCTCAAGCCCGCCGACCTCGCCGAGGTGATCCACGACCTCAACCCCACGCGCCGGGCTGCGATGGCTGCTGCGCTGGACGACGAGAGGCTCGCCGACGTTCTCGAGGAGCTACCCGAGGACCACCAGGTCGAGATCCTGCGTGGTCTGGGCAGGGAGCGGGCCGCCGACGTCCTGGAGGCCATGCAGCCCGACGACGCGGCCGACCTGCTCCTGGAGCTGTCACCGGAGAACGCCGAGGAGCTGCTCCGGCTGATGGAGCCCGACGAGGCCGCCGACCTGCGCCGCCTGCTCACCTACGCCGAGGACACCGCCGGTGGCCTGATGACGACCGAGCCGGTGATTCTTGGCCCCGAGGCCACGATCGCCGAGGCGTTGGCCGTGGTGCGCCGGGTCGAGCTCTCTCCGGCCCTGGCCGCGACGGTGTTCGTCTGCCGTCCGCCGCTCGAGACGCCCACGGGCAGGTTCCTCGGGTTGGTCCATATCCAGCGCCTCCTGCGTGACCCGCCGCACGCGTTCCTTGGCAGCATCCTGGACAAGGACCTGGAGCCGTTGTCCCCGGACGCCTCGATCGGGCGCGTCACGCGCATGCTCGCCACCTACAACCTCGTCGGTGTCCCGGTGGTCGACGAAGACGGCCGGCTCGTCGGCGCGGTGACTGTCGACGACGTGCTGGACCACCTCCTGCCCGAGGACTGGCGCGAGGAGCGGCACGAGGTGAGCAATGGCTCCTGAAAGCCCCCGCAGGGCCCCGAGACTGGACCAGCCGCGCGAGGCCAGGCGTGCCCTGTTCAGCAGGCCGCAGATGGACCCTGACACCTTCGGGCGCTTCGCCGAGAAGTTCGCGCGCTACATGGGTACGGCCCGGTTCCTCGTCTACATGACGATCTTCGTGGCGGTCTGGGTCACGGTCAACGTGGTGGGGATCTTTGGCTACAAGTGGGACATCTACCCGTTCATCTTCCTCACGCTCCTGCTCAGTTTGCAGGCGTCCTATGCCGCGCCGTTGATCCTGCTGGCCCAGAACCGTCAGACAGACCGTGACCGGGTCGCGCTCGAGCAGGACCGGGCCAGCAACGAGCGCAACCTGGCCGACACGGAGTTCCTCACGCGGGAGGTGGCCTCACTGCGAATTGCGTTGCGGGACATGGCTACCCGCGACTTCCTACGCTCCGAGCTGCGCTCACAGCTGGACGAGATGGGGCAGCGCGGCATGCGGCCGCCCGCGGAGGTTCGACCGGCTGAACCCGCTGACCGCTCTGCCAATGCACGAAAGGGCCCGAGACCGACCTAGCATTGAGGTATGCCCGCACCGTCGCACGACGCCCTTTTCGCCGCCCTGTCCAAGGTCATCGACCCGGAGATCCGCAAACCCGTCACCGAGCTCGGGATGGTCGAGTCGGTCGAGGTCGACGAGTCCGGTCTCGCGTCGGTGACCATTCTGCTGACCGTCTCGGGCTGCCCGCTCAAGGAGACTCTCACCAATGACACCACTGCCGCCCTGCTCAGTGTCGACGGGGTCACCAGTGTGAAGGTGACCCTTGGGGTCATGAGCGACGAGCAGCGCACGCAGCTGCGGACCAACCTGCGCGGCGGCGGTACCGAGCGTGAGATCCCGTTCGCCAAGCCAGGCAGTCTGACCAGGGTCTACTGCGTGGCCTCCGGTAAGGGCGGCGTGGGCAAGTCATCGGTGACCGTGAACCTGGCTGTCGCCATGGCCCAGGAGGGCCTGCGGGTGGGTGTGGTCGACGCCGACGTCTACGGTTTCTCGATCCCGCGCATGCTCGGCACCGAACGCCGCCCGACCCAGGTCGACGACATGATCCTGCCGCCGCTGGCTCACGACGTGAAGGTCATCTCGATCGGGATGTTCGTCCCCGGTAACCAGCCCGTGGTCTGGCGCGGGCCGATGTTGCACCGGGCGCTCCAGCAGTTCCTGGCAGACGTGTTCTGGGGCGATCTGGATGTGCTTCTGCTCGACCTGCCACCCGGTACCGGCGACATCGCGATCTCGGTTGCCCAGCTCATCCCGAACGCCGAGATTCTCATCGTGACCACACCGCAGAAGGCCGCCGCTGAGGTGGCCGAGCGCGCCGGTTCCATTGCCCTGCAGACGCATCAGCGAATCGCCGGAGTCATCGAGAACATGTCGTGGTTGGAGCTGCCTGACGGCAGCCGCCATGAGGTCTTCGGAGCCGGCGGCGGCCAGGTCGTCGCCGACTCCCTGGCCCTCGCGATCGGGGCACCGGTCCCGCTGCTGGGTCAGATCCCGCTCGACACACTGCTACGCGAAGGTGCCGACATCGGCATGCCGGTCGTACTGAGCGAGCCCAACAGCGCCTCGGCTGTCGTTCTGCGCGGGATCGCCCGCGGCCTCTCGACCCGCACCCGTGGACTCGCGGGTCGCTCCCTGGGGCTGACTCCCGCGGGCCGCTAGACCTGGCGCCACCGCGGATCTGTCAACCACAAGCGCGCTGCCGATGCCGCGGGCCTTCGCCGCCGGCGGTCTGTGACGTCCTGGTCATAGGCCGTGAGCCTGTCCGCGCTGACGACCAGCACAACGACGAGCTCCCGGCCGTTGAGGGCGGACGTGCCCGGGCCGCGCCACTGCGAAGGACCCTCAGTTCGCCGCCTGCAGAGTCATCCTGACCGTTCGCTGCGTGCTTCCGGCCCGAACGGTCACCTCTACGGTGTCGCCGACCGACTTGGCCCGGATGGCGATCACGAACTCGTCGGGTCCGGTGACCGGTCGCCCGTCCAACGAGACGATCACCTCGCCCGCTCGCAGCCCTGCCTTGTCGGCCGGGCCACCCTTGGTGATGGGCGGGCTGCCGCCCTGGGGGCCGCTGGCGATCCTGACCCCCACACCCTTGTACGTGGTGTCAATCAGGACACCCATGACCGGATGGGTCGCCTTGCCGCTGGCAATCAGCTGCTGGGCGGTCTTGCGGACCTGGTCACTGGGAATCGCGAAACCGACGCCGATGCTGCCCGACTGTCCATCAGTGCTCGAGGAGCCAGCAACCTGGGCAATCGCCGAGTTCACGCCGATCACCCGCCCCGCCATGTCGAGCAGCGGTCCACCAGAGTTGCCCGGATTGATGGCCGCGTCAGTCTGGATGGCGTTGATGAACGAAGCACTCGCGGCTCCCGCCCCGCTCGCGGTCACCGGACGGTTCAGTGCGCTGACAATGCCACTGGTGACGGTGCCGCCCAGGCCCAGCGGAGCACCCACAGCGATGACCGGATCGCCCACACGCACGGTGTCGGAGGCGCCCAGAACCAAGGCCGGCAGGTTGGCGCGGTCAACGCGGATCACCGCCAGGTCGTAGGCCGCGTCGTGGCCGACGACCGTGGCATCGACGCTCGTGCCGTCGGAGAACAGCACGGTGATCGTGCCGTTGGCCCCGGCAGCGTCGACCACATGGTTGTTGGTCAGGATGTAGCCGTCCTTGCGCACCACGAATCCTGAGCCTGTGCCCTGCCCAGCCGGGCCCTCGACCTTGATCGTCACCACGCTGGGCAGAACCCTGGACGCGATGTCGGCAATGGATCCTGACGGGCGCACGGTCAAGCCAGCGGGCGCAGCGGGCAACGACGCGTTGGCGCGCTCGCCGCGGCTGACCAGGAAGGCACCGGCCACCCCCCCGAGAAGAGCGGCCACCATGACCACAGCGAGCGCGCCGACCACGATGGCCGAGATCGCGGTGGTGCCGAGGCCTGCCGGGCCACTGCTTTCCCAGGAACGTGGCGCCGCCGGTGAAGCCTCCACGAGGGGGCCTGCAGCAGGTGGCGCACTGGGGTGCAGGAAGGGACTGCCGGTGGGAGGGGGGTAGTCGCCGAGCGGTTGGGTGCTCTGGAGGTTCATCGGCGCCGTCTGCTGATCGGGGGTCACCGGCTCGGCGCGCTGGCCTTGCGGGGTCGGCCCGTCCCGCCCGCCAGGAGGGCGCTGTTCCTCATTCATGGGTCAATTGTGGCCCTCGCCCAAACACGCCGGGTCCAACGGTGGCCAAGGCTGCCGATGTCAGGTCCCGGCCGAGACGCTCATCTGGTCCCGGTGGCTACCTGTCCCAGCCCAAAGCCCCGGCGAGCCCGTGGCGGCGAGAGGGTCTTGCTCGGGTGGGGCGCACGATGGGCGAGCGCCTCCCGCAGCTGTGAACGACCTCGGTGAATACGCGAACGGACGGTGCCAAGCTTGATGCCCAACGTGGTCGCGATCTCCTCGTACGACAGTCCCTCGATGTCGCACAGGACGACCGCCGCGCGAAAGTCCGCAGACAATGCGTCCAGAGCGCGCTGGACGTCGTCGTCGAAGTGGGTGTCGGTGTAGGACTGCTCAGGACCCACCTCAAGGGTGGGCAGCCGAGCGGCCGCATCGTCAGAGAGTGCGTCGAAGCGGATCCTCTGTTTGCGGCGCATCTTGTCCAGGAAGGCGTTGGTCGTGATGCGGTGCAGCCAGCCCTCGAACGTGCCGGGCTGGTAGGAGTCAAGTGAGCGGAAGACGCGGATGAACACGTCGTGGGTCAGGTCCTCGGCGTCATGCATGTTGCCGGTCAGGCGGTACGCCAGCCGGTAGACCCTGGCCGAGTGCTGTGTGACGATCTCTTCCCAGGTCGGCGGGACCCAGGACTGGCCATCGGCGCCGGACAGCTCGCGTGGGGGCTGTGCAGCGGCGCGCTCACTCATGGTGGTCACGTCATCTTCTTTCGGCCGGCGGATCTGACACCTACAATGCTTCCGGACCAACCTGTGAGCTTTCTGGGTAAAGCTGGTGGTTTGCCTGTCTAAGGCGCCGCACCACTGACCCTGATCCTAACCGCGGACCCCGCGCAGTAGGGTGAAACCCATGAGCGCACAGAAACCGGCCAGCTGGGCCTACTCCGAGGAGTTCATCGCGGAGACCGCGGTCATCGAGAAGGCCCGCGTGCGCAGCGAGGAGCTGGGCTGTGTACCCGTCATGCCGGGCGCCGGCTCAGTTCTGCGTCTGCTCGCAGCCGCAGTCAACGCCAAAGCGGTCGTCGAGGTGGGCACCGGTGCCGGCGTCTCAGGTCTGTGGCTCCTTTCCGGGATGCCGTCGGACGGCATCCTGACGACCATCGACCACCAGGCCGATCACCAACGGGCAGCCAAACAGGCCTACATCGCCGCCGGGATCGCCCCCCAACGCACCCGAGTCATCACGGGCAGGGCACTGGACGTGCTCCCCCGGCTGACCGATGCGGCCTATGACATGGTCGTGATCGACGCCGACAAGGAGCAGTACCCGCAGTACGTGGAGCAGGCCTTGCGCCTGCTGCGCTCCGGTGGCGTCCTGGCCATGGACAACATGCTCTGGCACGACAAGGTTGCCGATCCGGCCACTCGCGACGAGACCACGACCACGCTGCGGGACCTGGGCAAGGAGCTGCGCGACAACGACTCTCTGCTGCCCTGCCTGCTGCCCGTTGGCGACGGCGTCCTTGCCGCCGTCAAGCGCTGAGGACCGTGGCGCTCTGACTGCGCCTTTACCGCACGCGGCACGCGGGTGCGCCGCTGTGGAGCCCGACAGGGGTCGACGCCGAGGGGACCTCGTCCCACAGCTGGGCCCGGACCCCTGCAGACCTAGCGGTCATGCCCACCCAGCTTGGTCGGGCAGCCGGCGGGCGCGACCAGGAAGTCGACCCCTGTGCGTGCGGGCAGGTACCGCAGCGATGAGCCGGCGCCGTGGCCTGCGCCAGGCTCTGGCAGCGTCCCTTGGATGTCCCCGTCCCTTGGATGTCCCCGTCCCTTGGATGTCCCTAGGATCGTCTGGGGTTCTTCCCTCCGGGCCGCGATGAGCCCCGACCGGCATCCGGTCGAGGCTCATCGCTATTGATCGCCCCTAGGTGCAGGGACGGGTCAACTGACCCCTGGGCAACCCTGGATCGCCTTGCCCAGTGCGGAGGCTTCGGCTGGCGTCATCTCAACGACCAAGCGGCCACCGCCCTCGATGGGCATGCGCAGCACGATGCCGCGGCCTTCCTTGGTAACCTCGAGCGGCCCGTCCCCGGTCCTCGGCTTCATCGCCGCCATGGGTAATCCCTCTTTCGTTGCGTGCCTGGTGTCTTTCTCGTAGGGGCGCACGCGGACCAAGACCTCCGGTGCACACTCTCTACCGCCATTATCGTGCCAACGTCCCCCAGTAGGGAAATCTGGATTGGGCACTGCTGCGACATAATGCCGTTGACACGAGCGTTTACGGGCAACTGCCTAAGCGCAGACGCCAATTCAAGGAGCTGACCAGATGGCAGAGCACGAGATCGCGCCGGGCGACCCGGACCCGGCATCACCGGGCCCTGCGTCAACGGATGGAGCCGTGCTGCTCGACCTCACCGAGGGCGTGGCCACGGTGACCTTGAACCGGCCAGCGGCGATGAACGCCTTGGACATCGCCACCAAGAACCTCCTGCTCGCGACCCTGGCCCAGGCGGCCGACGATCCGGGCGTCCGTTGCGTGGTGCTGACGGGCGCTGGCCGGGCCTTCTGCGTGGGTCAGGACCTGCGCGAGCACATCACTTTGCTGTCCACCGGGGACGAGTCGCTGTGGTCGACCGTGCCCGAGCACTACAACCCCATCGTCGAGCTGCTCGCAACCATGAACAAACCCGTCATCGCCGCGGTCAACGGTGTCGCTGCCGGCGCGGGTGCGGCGTTCGCATTCGCCGCCGACCTGCGCATCATGGTCGACACCGGCGGATTCAACCTCGCCTTCGCCGGCATCGCCTTGTCGTGTGACTCGGGATCGAGCTGGACGCTGCCGCGGCTGATCGGCGCCGCCAAAGCCAAAGAACTGCTGATGTTCCCGCGCACCGTGCCGGCAGCCGAGGCGCTCGAGCTCGGCATGGTCAACCGGGTGGTCACCGAGACCGAGCTTCCCGCCGCGGTCGGCGAGCTTGCTCGGGCCCTGGCCGGCGGCCCGACCCTGGCCTACGGAGCCATCCGGCGTTCGGTCGCATTCTCGGCAGGCCACCCGCTGAGCGAGTCACTGGCCCAGGAGGCCGAGCAGATGGCACACACGGGCGCCAGCGCGGACCACGGCGCCGCCGTCGCGGCGTTCCTGGCCAAGGAGAAACCGGCCTTTCACGGTCACTGAACGCGGCGCAGCAGCCGGTAGCCATCCCCGCCAGTGACCAGCACGTAGATGGTGCCAGGGTGCAGGCTCTCGGCGTACCTGACCGCATCACGAATGGGCCGGTTCCAGCCCGCCTTGTCGTCGATCAGGACAAACTGCGGCACCACCGGTGCCGCGTCACCGATGTAGAACACCCGGGTCCGGTTCGTGAGCCTGGCGATCAGGCCAATGTCGGACTCGACGGTGGCGCCGTCGGGAATCTGCGACAGGACCCGGTCGGCGGCTTGTGCACGGGGACTGGGCTGGTAGGTCGCCGGAACGACCAGGTCCTTGAAGGCATACCTGGTGCAGAAGAACAGCCCTATGAGCAAAACCAGGGCCGGGGCGGCCCGGGCGTACCGGTGCAGCGGCCGCCAGCGACCGCGCCGAGCCCGCACCGCGCCATCGACCAGGGCAGCGAAGATGATCGGCGTCAGTACCAGGTCGTAGTGGAAGGACTGTCCCCCGAAGTTCGCGTTGCTCGACATCAGGCGCCAGCCCAGCGTGGGCAGCACCAAGATCATCAGCGGCGACCGCAGCGAGAGGAACACCGTCACCACCAGCAGCAACAACGCGGTGGTCGCTTTCGGCCCTGGCGTCACCACTTCGCGGGTGAGCTCGAAGATGCGTTGCAGCACAGTGCCGGTGCCGGGCAGTGCCGCCAGCCTGGACCAGCCCGAGGCGCCCTGTGCGTTGAAATGGGGGATCAGGACCTGCATGGTGAGCACGAACGAGGCGAGTCCGAAGACGCTAAGCCCGCAACCCCAGCGACGCACCCCGACCAGCACCAGCACCAGACCGAAGACGGCCACGGTCAGTCCGAGGTCCTCCTTCACGAGAACAAGAGGAGCCACCCAGAGCACGACGCGGGTCCATCGACGCGCGAGAAACGCCTCGAGCCCGAACGCCAGCAATGGCACCGCCAGGCACACTTCATGGACGTCGAAGTCCACCGCGGACTGGATACCGTAAGACATTCCGAACGCTAGAGCCACGGCCACCCCGGACCATCGACCCAGGTAACGCATCCCTGCCCGGGTGATGGGCACCACTGCCACGGCGATCGCCACGGCCTGTCCGACCAGCAGCGTCACGGGGGTCGGCATGAGCCGGTAGAACGGCGCGAACACCGCTATGGCCGGGCTCCAGTGGTCACCCAGGAAGTTGTGACCGGCGCCCTCGAGGTCGACGATCGGCGCCTGCAGGTGAGCATAGGCACGGACGGCCTGCTCGAAGATCCCCAGGTCGAACGACCGTGTCGCCAAACGCTCGAAGCGGGCCACCGAGATCGTCGCGTACAGACCGGCGAAGAACAGTGCCATCACCCAGGGCAGCGCCCGCTGCCAGGTCCCTCGTGGCGGCGCCGCGGCTGTGGAGCCGTCGTCCTGCTCGGACGTTGCGCAGATCACCGCCTCGGCCCGGGCCACAACACGAGTGTCGCCTAAGGCAGAAACGAACGCGTTGTCGGCCCTGCTACGGCGGGAAACCCGCCGGGGGGACGAAACGCAGTAGCGCCCAGACCCACCACACCTGTCCGGCCAGGCCCACGACAACCAAGAACCCGGTCCGCCAGCCGATCCAGCGCGGCGGGCGGTCGCGCCAACCGCCGCCGACCAGAACCACCGTGAGCGGGAACAGGGGCAGCAGATGACGAAAAAGGCTGGTCGACGGCACGTCGACCAGAATCAGGTAGCCGGTGTAGGCCAGTGTCCAGGTCCGCAGCTCGGTCCCCAGACGACGGGCCCAGGGGCCGATCGTCATGACGATGATCGCGAGCCCCACAGCGACCTCGACGGCGTTGCGAGGCACGGTGACAGACTCCAGCCAGGGCCGCAGCAGCTGGACCGAACCACCGACCGACCAGGCACCCATCGTCTCGGTGTACGCCAGCCCAGAACCAACTCGCAGGCTGACGATGAGCGGCCAGAGCAGCCCGGCGGCGCCGCAGGAGCCCACTGCCGCCAGCAATGACCAACCCTGACTGGCTGTGATCGGGTCCTGGCTACCGCGCCGCCAGCGCAGGTACCCGGCCACCAGCGCGACAACAGCCAACGGCAACGCCATCGCCCTGGACAGACCGATCAGCAGCGCCCACACAGCCGCCAGGATCCAGCTCTCCCTGCTCACGGCCCACAGGAAGCCGCACAGCAGCAGGATCGCCAAGCTCGGTGTAGGCGATCTGGAAGGACGGCGACACGGGGCAGGCCGCGTAGACCGCAACCGCAGCCAGAGCCACCCTGGCTCCCACCCGATCGCGCAGCAGCAGGCCCATCACCACGGCGGCGCCGAAGCCCAGGAGCAGCGCCAACGTCGAGCCGACGACCGGGAACCCCAGCCCCGTCACCCTCATCACGACCCGGGACATCATCGGGAACGCCGGGTAGAGGGCCCAGGCGTTCTGCTGGACGGCACCGGTGGCCGCATCGAGCGGCAGGACCGGCGGGTAGCCTGACGCGGCGATCTGGCCGTACCAGAAGCCGTCCCAGAGCACCGTCATGGAGAAGTAGCCCGGGTGGGGGCCGGTCCAGGTCACCGGCGCCTGGTAGTGCGAGACGACGGCCGGCAGGATCACCGAGAAGGCGCGGAAGATCGCGTCATCACCGGCCCCAGTCGCAGCCGGTCAGATGATCGTTCACCAGCCCGCAGGCCTGCATCCCGGCATACGCAGTGGTCGGGCCAACGAAGACAAAACCGTTGCGCTTCAACGTTCTTGCCAGCTCAATGGACTCCGGGGTGGTCGCGGGAACATCAGCCGGAGATCGTGGTCGACGGTGCCCGGCCGGCACGAATGACCAGAACAGCTCATCGAGCCCCCCGTGCTCACGCAACCGAACCACCGCCTGGGCATTGGTGACTGCGGCCCGGATCTTCGCCCGGTTGCGCACGATCGCGGTGTCGGCCATCAGCCGTTCGATATCGGCCTCGCCGAAGGCTGCGACAGCCTGCGGCTCGAACCCGGCGAAGGCAGCCCGAAAGCCCTCGCGCTTGCGCAGGATCGTCAGCCAGGACAGCCCGGACTGAAAGGCCTCGAGCGTCAGGCGCTCATACAGCCCGACCTCGCCGTGAACCGCGACACCCCACTCCCGGTCGTGGTAGGCCAGGTATTCGACGCTCGCCGCAGCCCACGAGCAGCGTGCCACGCCACTGTCGTCGACCACGATTCCAGCCGAGCTCACTGCCGACCTGAGACATTCTGTCCCTGGTCGTTGCGCCCCGGGCGGCTCGCGGCTTCGGCGGCCATGGCCTCGACCACCCTGGCGAACAACGCCTTGTTGAAGCGGTCCGACAGGGGGGCCAGCAACCTACCGAGAAGAATCGGCCGGATGACGATGTTCTCGCGCCACAACAGCCGCGTCTGCTCGCCGCCGGCAATGGGCGACACGCTCACCTCGGCCCATCCGGCCAGCAGATGCCCAACCTTGACCAGTCGAAACGCCCCTGGTCCTGCATCAGAGGCAGGCGCCCAGTGCGTGATGCGCATCACGTCGCAGAAATGCACCCGACCGACGCCGGTCACTGCGGCGAACGACCAACCGATACCCGTCGGCCCCTGGTCCAGGCGCATGGTGGTCAGCGGCATCCATCGCGGGTAGCCGGCCCAGTCGGTGACGACGTCCCACACCTGAGGTGGCGGGGCAGCAACGATGCGCTCTATCGCAAAGGTCCCCATCGCCTGGTCATTGCTCCGCAGGCTCGCTGCTGGTCTCGTGCACGTGGCCCGGCCCGGGCGACGATGCAGCCCCGGCGGAGGGCGAGGCCACCTGGGACTCGAGCTCGCGCAACCGCGCGCTCAAGGCGTCGATCACCTCGTCGACCTGGTTCATCCGGTAACCGCGCAGCGCCTGGTCGAAATGCAGCTGCGCCAGGTCGTCGGTGGACAACGGCCCCGCTGGCACGCCGCCGAAGGACTGGCTGGATGTGGCGTCGGCCATGAAACCGCCGAACTTGCCCATCACGGCGGCCGCGGTCAGGCCAATCAGCACAATGACGATGAGCACCAGGAGCACGTTCACGAGATGATCGTGTCATGCCTCACCATGTTCCCGACGGTCGCGACCTCCGTCTGCGCAACCGAACCTTCTCACCAGGGCAGACGGGCCTGCTGGCAGTCATCAACCGCACACCCGACTCCTTCTACGACGCCGGCCGCTACCTCGACGACGACCTCGCCCTGGCAGCGGTGTCGCGCGCCGTGGCGGACGGCGCCGATGCGGTCGACGTTGGCGGGGTCAAGGCAGGTCCCGGGCCTGAGGTCAGCGCCGGCGAAGAGCTTCGCAGGGTCGTGTCGTTCATCGCGGCGGTCCGTGCGACCTTTCCGGATCTGGTGATCAGTGTCGACACCTGGCGGGCCACCGTCGCCGATGCCGCCTGTGAGGCGGGGGCAGATCTGATCAACGACGCCTGGGCCGGTCACGACCCGGAGGTGGCGGCTGTCGCGGGGGCCCACGGTGCCGGCTACGTGTGCGCTCATACCGGTGGCCATCGGCCGCGCACCGACCCCCACCGGGTCCGCTACGACGATGTGGTCTCTGCGGCGGTCGCAGACCTGAACCGCCAGGCCGAGGCGGCGATGGCAGCCGGCGTCCGCGCGGACGGGGTGCTAATCGACGCCGCCCAGGACTTCGGCAAGAACACCTATCACTCGCTGCAGGTCACCGGCCAGGTCAGTGCCCTGGTCGAGACCGGATGGCCGGTGCTCCTGGCGGTGTCCAACAAGAAGTTCATCGCCGAGACCCTCGGGCTGAACGGCAGTAAGTCCGAGCGCCTCACCGGCACGATCGCCACCACCGCCGTCGGGGTCTGGGAGGGCGTGCGAATGGTGCGTGCGCACGACGTCGCCCCAACCCGACAGGTACTGGACATGGTTGCCGGCCTGCGCAGCGGCATGCCCGCACTGGCCAGGCGAGCACTCGCCTAGGCCGGGTCAGGGGTGCTGGCGTCCAGCTGGACTGATGGCCCCGGGCACGGCCCTACTCGGGGCGTTTGGCAGCCATGTCGTTGTCCCCGCCGACGATGATGCTCACGGCCTCGTCGACGTCATCGGTGACATGCAGGAGGTTGATGTCGGCCAGGTTGATGGTGCCGGTGGCCGCGGCGGTCTCGCGCAGCCACGTCAGCAGCCCACCCCAGTACGCGGTGCCGATGAGAACCAGCGGGAAGGAGGTGACCTTGCGGGTCTGCACCAGCGTCACTGCCTCGAAGAGCTCGTCCAGGGTGCCGAAGCCTCCGGGCAGGACGATGAACCCCTGCGCGTACTTCACGAACATGGTCTTGCGCGCGAAGAAGTACCGGAAGTTGACCCCAAGGTCGACGTAGCGGTTCAGGCCCTGCTCGAACGGAAGCTCAATGCCCAGGCCGACCGAGGTGCCGCCAGCCTCGAGGGCACCCTTGTTGGCGGCCTCCATGGCGCCGGGGCCACCACCGGTGATGACGGCATAGCCCGCCTCCACCAACGCCCGGCCCACGGCCACACCCAGGGCGTAGCTCGGGTCGAGTGGCTTGGTGCGCGCGGAACCGAACACGCTGACCGCGGGACCAACCTCGGCAAGTGCGCCAAATCCTTCGACGAACTCGCTCTGGATGCGCAGCACCCGCCAGGGGTCGGCATGCAGCCAGTCGGCCGGCCCGGCATTGTCCAACAACCGTTGGTCGGTCGTCGTCGGTGGCACCTGGCTGCGACGCAGCGTGACGGGGCCGGTGAGATAGTCATAGTTCTTCTCGGTCACGACCCCAACCTACCTATGCCGGCTCTGGGGCGAGCCAGCGCAACAACGCCGCCTCGGCGTCCACGAGCTGGTGCACCGGGCAGTGTTCCTGGTCGTGATGCGCCCAGTTCGGGTCTCCGGGACCGAAGTTCACCGCTGGGATCGAGAGCTCGGAGAACAGCGCCACGTCGGTCCAGCCCGCCTTGGCACGCACCGGCGTGGCCAGGGCCTCGACGAAGGCGCGAGCCGCCGGAAGGTGCAGCCCCGGCCGTGCGCCGTCAGCGGTGTCGGTGAGCTTTACGCCATACCCCTCGAACAGCTCGCACACATGGTCCAGGGCCTGGGCTCCGGACTTGTTCGGCGCGAAGCGGTAGTTGACCGTGACCACGCACTCGTCGGGGATGACGTTGCCGGCTATCCCTCCCCTGATGCCAACAGCGCTCATCGCCTCGCGGTAGTCGAGCCCGTCCACCGTGATGGTCTCTGGCTCATAGGCCACCAACCTGCCCAGGATGGTCATCGCCTCGTGGATCGCGTTGTGGCCGTTCCAGGGCCGCGCCGAGTGCGCCGCGTTGCCCTTGACTGTGACCTCGACCCGCAAGGTGCCGTTGCAGCCGCCCTCGATGACCCCGTCAGTCGGCTCGAGCAGCACCGCGAAGTCAGCCCGCAGCAGCTCTGGGTTGTGGCGACCCACACGAGCCAGCCCGTTGCGCTGGTTCTCGACCTCTTCACAGTCGTAGAACACGTACGTGACGTCCCGGTTCGGCTCGGACAGCAAGGACGCCAGGCGCAGCGCAACGGCCACCCCGCCCTTCATGTCACAGGTGCCGCGCCCGACCAGGTCGTCGCCGTCACGGCGGACCGGAAGGTTCGGCGGGTCGGTCAGTGGCACCGTGTCGATATGACCGGCCAGCACCACCCGCTCGCCGCGCCCCAGGTTGGTGCGGGCGATGACGGCATGCCCGTCACGGGTCACCTGGAGGTGGCTCAGTGGGCGCAGAGCCGCCTCGATGGCGTCGGCGATCCGCTCTTCGCCACCGCTGACCGACTCGAGGTCGCATAGGGTCGCTGTCAGCGTGGCGACGTCGGTTCCCAGATCGAGAGGGGGTGAGGGTGATTTGATGAAGAACATGACAGGCAGGGTATCCGGCGGGGGTCTGCGCCCTCGGCGCCCTCGGCGCCCTCGCTTAGGCTTGGGCCCATGACGAGCGAGCGCAGCGCGTGGGGATACGGACTGGCCACGGTGACCACCGACGGGCAGGTCCTCGATACGTGGTACCCCTCCCCGGCCCTGGGACCCGCGGACACCGAGGACCCCTACGGCCCGTCGGCACAGCTGGCCGCTGCCGCCAAGGAGGACCCTCGCCGGGGCGTACGTGCCCAAGTGGTCTATGTCGCCATCGACCTTGATGCAGCGCCCGCCGACCCCTCAGACGCATATCTGCGTCTGCACCTGCTCTCGCACCGGCTCGTGCGGCCCAACACCATCAACCTGGACGGCATCTTCGGCGTGCTCAACAACGTCGTGTGGACCAACGTGGGCCCCTGTCCCGTCGCGGACTTCGAGCACACCCGCCTGCGACTGCGCGACTCCGGTGCAGTCCAGGTCTTCAGTGTCGACAAGTTCCCCCGGATGACCGACTACGTCGTGCCGAGCGGGGTCCGCATCGCCGACGCCGACCGGGTGCGGCTGGGTGCCCACCTTGCCGAGGGCACCACGGTGATGCACGAAGGTTTTGTCAACTTCAACGCCGGGACTCTGGGGACCTCCATGGTCGAGGGCCGTATCGTGTCGGGGGTCGTGGTCGGCAACGGCTCCGACATCGGCGGGGGTGCCTCGATCATGGGGACGCTCTCCGGAGGCGGCACCGACCGGATCAGCATCGGCGAACGCTGCCTGCTGGGCGCCGAGTCGGGGATCGGGATCTCTCTGGGCGACGACTGCATCGTCGAGGCAGGGCTCTACGTCACGGCCGGTACCAAGGTGACGTTGCAGGACGGGCGAGTGGTCAAGGCCAGAGAGCTGTCCGGCAGCTCGGGGATGCTGTTCATCCGCAACTCGCTCACCGGCACCGTGCAGGCCCGCTCCCGCACCGGTGCAGGCATCTCCTTGAACTCGGCGCTGCATGCCAACCACTGAGCGTCGGATCCCCCGTAGGTCGATCAGCCACGGTCGACGCCGACGGCGGTGGGTCGGGCGGATCATCATGCCGGTCATCATCTTGATGGTGGGCGGGGCCGGCTTCTTCGCCTACACCACGTTGAAGGCGAACTTCGGTGAGCCGTCATGTCGGGCAACCGCACTGGGACGCAGTGTGACCTTCTCACCCGAGCAGAGCGCCAACGCGGCCACCATCACCGCCCTGGCCCTCAAACGCGGCCTGCCCCCGCGCGCCGCCACGATCGCCAACGCAACAGCCATCGTGGAGTCCAAGCTGCAGAACCTCAAGTTCGGCGACCTCGACTCACTCGGGTTGTTCCAGCAGCGCCCGAGCCAGGGCTGGGGCACCCAGGCGCAGATCCTTGACCCCGTCCACGCGACCAACGCGTTCTACGACGCCCTGGTCAAGATCAACGGCTACCAGTCCATCCCTATTGCCCAGGTGGCCCAGGACGTCCAGCACAGCGGGTTCCCGCAGGCCTACGCCGGCCACGAGCAGGAGGGGCGCATCCTGGCCTCGACCCTGTCCGGCGTTTCTCCAGGCGGCTTCGGTTGCCGCCTTGACGCCGCGACGGTCAGCACCCCCGCGGCCACCATCGCGGCACAGCTCACCGCCGAGCTGGGGGTGCCCGCCACTGTCGAGGCAGGCAGTGTCCACGTCACCGGACATGACCCCCAGCAGGCCTGGGCTGCGGGTTCCTGGGCCGTAGCCCACGCCGACACGCAGGGGATCGCGGCCGTCACCGTTGGCGACCGCACCTGGACCCGGGCACGGGGTGAAGATGCCTGGTCGTGGCATGCCGCCAGCACGCCCATTGCCTCGACCGCGGTGACGATCGCCAGGCACTAGGGGTTGCAAACACGTAGGGTCTTGTCGCGTCACCTCTGCGCGTGTTCAGAACCACAGGAGGATCTTCCTTGCCGCTCACCTCTTTGCGGTTCTTGGCATTCTGCATCGGCTTGAGCATCGCCATCCCCGCGGCGCTGCTCCTGTTGTGGCGCCGGGCGCCCAGGAACTCCGGCTGGGCCATTGCGGTGTTCCTCGTCGGTGTCCTGCTGTCGCAGATGTCAGCCATCAGCGCGGTCGCGGTCGGGGTCAACCGGGACTACGGCTTCTACCCCACCTGGTCGTCATTGTGGGGCACCCCCACGGCGCCGCCCGTGGTCGTGGCGGGGGCCCGTCTGGGGCTGCACGCGGTGGTGGGCACACGGCGACCGCTGCTGCCGCTGGGCTCCGGGCCGGCCTCCGACATCGGACGCTACGAGACGATCACCCTCAAAGGCGCCCAGTCGGGCATCACCCAGACCGTGGTGGCGTGGCTGCCGCCGCAGTATCACGACCGTCGGTACGCCAGCACCGTGTTCCCGGTGGTGATGGTGCTCGGCGGCGCGGAGGTGCACATCCAGTTCGTGATCGACCGGATCAGCTTCGCCACGACCGCAAGTGCGGAGATCCGGGCCGGCCGGGTGCCACCGTTCGTGGCGGTGTTCCCCGAGATGAACGTGGCGATGCCCGTGGAGACCGAGTGCACCGACTACCCCGGCGGCCCGCAGGCCTTCACCTGGCTCAGCCAGGATGTCAGGAACTGGGCCACCTCAACGCTGCGTGTCTCCAAGGACGGCCGGCGCTGGAGCGTGATGGGCTGGTCCACCGGTGGCTACTGCGCCGCGATGCTGCACCTGCGCGAACCCGCACGCTTCGGCGCGGCGGCATCCATTGAGGGCTACTACACTCCCGGGCCGGACCCGAGCACCGGCAACCTGGGCCAGCTCCTGAAGAGGTACCCGACCCTGGCCCAGGAGAGCTCCCCCACCTGGCTGATCGAACACCGCCCGCCCGCCCGGGTGCACCTGCTGGTGATGAGCTCGAACACGGACCCGCAGTCGTATCCGCAGACCCAGCAGTTCCTGCTGCGGGAGCAGAACGTGCCCGGCGTACAGCGCTACATCGTGGCGAACCTAGGCCACTCACTGGACGCCTACCAAGCGGTCCTGGCACCGGTGCTGAACTGGATGGCGGCGGTGGCCGACCT
>Ga0208079_1000332_pt1 | contig 25986 bp, 25 predicted proteins | sample NGESurdeep092012_5_FD_184474 | JGI IMG/M metagenome (GOLD analysis project Ga0208079, IMG submission 184474) | Arctic peat soil microbial communities from Barrow, Alaska - NGEE Surface sample 210-2 deep-092012 (SPAdes) | ecosystem: Environmental > Terrestrial > Soil > Wetlands > Peat ... | reverse complement strand
ACAGGCAGCGGTGCCGCACGCGATGATCACGATCTTGTCGACGGCGCGCAGCTCCGCCTCGTCCATGCGCAGCTCGTCCAGCACCAGCGCACCCGACTCATCGGTGCGCCCCAGGAGCGTGTCAGCAACGGCGTGCGGCTGATCGTGGATCTCTTTGGCCATGAAGTTCGGAAAGCCGCCCTTCTGTGCGGAGGCCGCATCCCAGTCGACGTGGTATTGCTTGCCCTGGCCGGGGGTGCCGTCGAAGTTGATGATGCTCGCACCGCGGGTCGTGATCGTGACGATCTGGTCCTGGCCGAGCTCGAGCGCCTCGCGGGTGTAGCCGATGAAAGCCGCGACATCGGAACCGAGGAAGGTCTCGCCCTCTCCGATACCCACCACCAGCGGGCTGTTCCGGCGCGCACCCACGACGACTCCGGGCTGGTCGGAGTGGACTGCCAGCAGGGTGAATGCGCCCTGGAGATCGGCGACGACCTCGCGCATGGCCTCGGTGAGGTCACCGACCTTGTCGAAGGAGCGCGCGAGGAGCTGGGCGACCACCTCGGTGTCGGTCTCGCTCAGGAACAGGACGCCCTCATCGATCAACCCAGCCCGAAGGCCGTGGAAGTTCTCGATGATGCCGTTGTGGATCAGCGCAAGCTTGCCGTCCACGCCACCGCGGTGAGGGTGCGCATTCTCGTCGGTCGGGGCGCCGTGGGTGGCCCAGCGGGTATGCCCGATGGCGGTGCTCGACTCAGGCAGCGGCACCTCGGCGAGGGCTCTGATGAGGTTGGCCAGCTTCCCGGCACGTTTGGTAGTCACGACACGGTCCCCTGCGACCAGGGCCACGCCGGCCGAGTCGTAACCGCGGTACTCCAGCCTGGCCAAGCCCGCCATGACCACCTCCAGGGCCCTGCCGTCGACCCTCGGCCCCACATATCCCACGATTCCGCACATGGGACTCAGCCTAACCGGAGGCGCCCGATCCACCAGTCAAGCGCGTATCAGCGACAATGGGCGGGTGCGACCGCCCCATTCCCCATCACTGCTGTCGCCGTACGTCGAGCTCGACCGTGCGGCGTGGGCCCGGCTGCGCGACCACCACCCACTGAGCCTGACCCAGGATGACGTGAGCCGGCTGCGAGGCCTGGGCGAGCGCCTGGACCTCGCCGAGATCGAGCAGGTGTACCTGCCCCTGTCTCGGCTGCTCAACTTCTACGTCGGGGCTACCGAGGGCCTGCACCGCATCACCGCAGACTTCCTGGGTGAGCAGCCCGAGCGCACACCCTTCGTCATCGGAGTGGCCGGCTCGGTGGCGGTGGGCAAGTCCACCACGGCCCGGATCCTGCGTGAGCTGCTGGCCCGGTGGCCCGGGACGCCCCGGGTGGAGCTGATGACCACTGATGGTTTCCTGTTTACCAATGCTCAGCTCGAACACCGGGGAATTCTGCAGCGCAAGGGTTTTCCCGAGTCGTACGATCGTCGACGCCTGCTGCGGTTCGTGGCCGAGGTCAAGGCCGGCAAGGAGGAGGTCAGCGCGCCCGTCTACTCCCACCTGACGTACGACATCGTCCCCGGGGCGCAGATCGTCGTGCGCCGCCCGGACGTGCTCATCGTCGAGGGCCTCAACGTCCTGCAGGCCCCCAGAGTGCTGGCCGACGGACGCACTGGCCTTGCGGTCAGCGACTTCTTCGACTTCTCCGTGTATGTAGATGCCCGCAAGGAACACATCAAGGCCTGGTACGTCGACCGGTTCCTCGACCTGCGGGAGACCTCCTTCACGCACCCGGACTCCTACTTCCACCGTTATGCCGCACTGTCGGACGAACAGGCCCGCGAGGTCGCCGCGGGCATCTGGGACCAGATCAATGAGCGGAACCTGATCGACAACGTGCTGACCACCCGCGGCCGGGCCACCCTCGTGCTGTCCAAGGGTAAGGACCACAGCGTCCGCCGGATCCGGCTGCGCAAGCTCTAGCCAGGGGCACGGGCACCGGGCCGTGGTCGTGTGCCATGGTTCTGGCCGTGGTCTTGAGCCATGATGGCCACATGAGCGATCCCAGCGGCCCAAGCCGGGTCGAGCACGACTCCATGGGCGAGGTGGTGGTCCCCGCTGACGCGCTGTGGGGGGCGCAGACGGCACGTGCGGTACAGAACTTCCCCCTGTCCGGACTGACCATGCCGTTGCCGATCGTCCACGCTCTTGCCCAGATCAAGGCGGCAGCCGCACGTGTCAACGCAGACCTGTCCTGCCTGGATCCCGACGTGGCCCAGGCCATCGCCCTGGCCGCCGGCGAGGTCGCGGCCGGGCTGCACGACGACCAGTTCCCGGTGGACATCTTCCAGACCGGCTCCGGCACCTCGACGAACATGAACATGAACGAGGTCGTGGCACGGGTCGCACACCTGGCAACCGGCCTGGACGTCCACCCGAACGACCACGTCAACGCCGGGCAGTCCAGCAACGACACCTTCCCCACCGCCGTCCGGGTCGCCGCGGTACTGACCACTGCGAACCTGCTCGCACCGGCGCTGGACCGGCTGTCGACAGCTCTGCACGGCCGCCAGAGCGCGTTCGCCAACGTCGTCAAGGCAGGGCGGACGCACCTGATGGATGCCGTGCCCGTCACCTTGGGCCAGGAGTTCGGCGGTTACCGGCGCCAGATCGAGCTGGCTGCCGACCGACTGCTCACGGCCGCGGAAGGGGCCGCCGAGCTGCCGCTGGGAGGGACCGCGGCCGGCACCGGGCTGAACGCGCCACCGGGGTTTGCCCCGGCCGTGATTGCCCGGCTCAACGAGGAAACCGGCGGCTCGTTCCGAGAGGCGGAAAACCATTTCGAGGCCCAGTCCACCCAGGATGCCCTGGTCGCCCTCAGCGGGGCGGCCAAAGTCCTGGCCGTGAGCCTGACCAAGATCTGCAACGACCTACGCTGGATGGGTTCGGGCCCCCGGGCAGGCCTGGGCGAGATCCACCTGCCTGACCTGCAGCCCGGGTCCAGCATCATGCCCGGCAAGGTCAACCCCGTGGTCCCCGAGGCAGTGCTCATGGTGTGTGCCCAGGTCATCGGCAATGACGCCGCCATCACCACTGCCGGTGCGGCCGGCAACTTCGAGCTCAACGTCATGATGCCGGTGATCGCGCGCAACCTGCTGGAGTCGCTGAGATTCCTGGCCACGGCCTGCCAGCTCTTGGCCGACCGCTGCGTTGAGGGCATCACCGCCGACGAGCAGCGGTGCCTTGACCTGGCTCAGAGCTCACCGGCGATCGTGACACCGCTGAGCCGGTACCTGGGCTACGAAGCGGCCGCCGCGGTGGTCACGACGTCCGTACGCGAAGGTCGCTCCATCCGCGAGATCGTCGTCGCCGCAGGCCACGTCGCCGCCGGCGACCTCACCGAGGCCCAGCTCGACGAAGCGCTGGACGTGCTCTCGATGACCCGCCCCGGGCCCGCCCGCTGAGCTCAGTACCAGTTCATCGCCACGGAGTGGGCCCACGCCCCACAGGGGGTGCCGTAGGAGCTCGCGATGTACTGCAGCCCCCAGGTGATCTGGGTGGTCGGGTTGGTGGTCCAGTCGGCGCCCGCCGAAGCCATCTTGGAACCGGGCAGGGACTGGGGGATCCCGTAGGCCCCGGAGCCGCCGTTGTCAGCGTTCCAGCGCCAGCCGCTCTCCTTGGTCCACAGGCTGTCAAGACAGGCGAACTGCCCCCCTCCCCAGCCTCGGTCACCGGCAAGCAGCTGCGCGACGGCCTTCGGGTCTGACTGGGCCCGGTCGAGAAGACCCTGGCGCGTCTGCGCACGAGCGACGGCCTGGGCGGCCACCGCACGAGCGTTGACCAGCGCCACCGCCGCCTGGGCACGAGCCTGGACCAGCGCCTCTGCGGCGGCCTGCTGCTGGGTCAAGGCAGAGGAGCGCTGCACGCCAGAGCGACGGGCCGCAGCCAGTGCAACGTTGGTGTCGTCTCGGTTGTGAGAGAGCTCGGCGGCCTGCGCGGCTGCCATCGCACTGGCCGTGAAGGACGGGTCGGATGCGTGCGAGTGGCTGGAGGCGTACGGCATGGCCGACGACGAACCAGCAGCCGAGACGCTGGCAACGGCGAGGATCACGACAGCAGAGAACAGCGGCCGACGAAGAGTGTGGGATAGCACCTGGACCGTGGTCCGAGCCTTGCCTACGGCTGGGGCCCCCCGGTCAACTGTCCCGGAATGTCGCCCCTTGTAAGCCGTAGCCATGCAGCCTCCACATAGAAAAGGCCACCAGATTTGGTGGTCTGTTGTCTGTCCTGGGTTCAAGACGTTGACCGCAACGGTGCCATAGAGTAAGCGGGAATCCCTAATCGCGGCAGGGCGGCACTACCCTCCCGCACCATCAGACACATGGGCACCAGCAGACCCACGGCAACCCAGGTTCGAGGCCTTCAGAACCCGGAGGCGCTCAGATCTCCAGGCCCTCCAGCAGGTCGGTGACCAGCGCCGCGATCGGGCTGCGCTCGCTGCGGGTCAACGTGATGTGGGCAAAGAGCGGGTGCCCCTTGAGGGCTTCGATCACCGCGGCGACACCGTCATGGCGACCCACCCGCAGGTTGTCACGCTGGGCGACGTCATGGGTCAGCACCACCTTGGAGTTCTGGCCGATCCGCGACAGCACCGTCAGCAGCACGTTGCGTTCAAGGGACTGCGCCTCATCCACGATCACGAAGGCGTCATGCAACGACCGGCCCCGGATGTGGGTCAACGGCATGACCTCCAGCATCCCCCGGTCCATGATCTCCTCGACCACCTCGGTGGAGACCAGCGCGCCGAGGGTGTCGAAGACCGCCTGCCCCCAGGGCCCCATCTTCTCGGTCTCGGTGCCCGGCAGGTAGCCGAGCTCTTGGCCGCCCACCGCAAACAGCGGCCTGAAGACAACCACCTTCCGGTGCTGGCGCCGCTCCATGACCGCCTCGAGTCCCGCGCACAGCGCAAGGGCGCTCTTGCCGGTGCCGGCCCGTCCACCGAGACTGACGATGCCGACGTCGGGGTCCATCAGCAGGTCCAAGGCGATCCGCTGCTCGGCGCTGCGGCCGTGCAGCCCGAACGCGTCACGGTCACCGCGCACCAGCCGGACGGACTTGTCCGGACCCACTCGGCCAAGGCCCCCACCGCGAGGCGACATCAGGATCAGCCCGGTGTGGCACGGCAGCTCCAGCACCTGGTCGCTGTCGAGGTGACCACTGTCGTAGAGCTCGTCCATCTCCTCGACCGTGACGTTGAGCTCGGCCATTCCGGTCCATCCGCTGTCGACGGCGAACTCGGCGCGGTACTCCTCCGCGTCCAGCCCGCACGCGGACGCCTTGACCCGCATCGGCAGGTCCTTGCTGACGACCGTCACCTGCCGGCCGGCAAGGCTCAGGTTCTTGGCGACGGCCAGGATGCGTGTGTCGTTGTCGCCGAGCCGGAAGCCTGCCGGCAGCGACTCGGGGTCGGTGTGGTTGAGCTCGACCCGCAGGGTCCCCCCGTCCTTGCCCACGGGGATGGGTGCGTCGAGACGGCCCTGCTGGATCCGCATCTCGTCGAGCAGCTGCAGGGCCTGCCGGGCGAAGAAGCCCAGCTCCGGGTGGTGACGCTTCGCCTCGAGCTCGGTGACCACGACGACGGGCAGGACCACCTCGTGCTCGCTGAAGCGCAGCATCGCCCGCGGGTCGGACAGCAGGACGGAGGTGTCGAGCACATACGTCTTGGGGCCACCTGCTGTGGGGGGGGAAGACTCGGCGGCGCTCTCGCTGCTGGGTAGGGTTCCCGGACCGCGGTGAGCTGCGTGGTTACGGCTCAGGCCTCCACTGGAGCTGGTCGAAGAACGACGAATCGTAGCCATTGCGACTCCCCTGCGCACAAGCACGACCGGCTGTGCGTCTACTCGCGGACGAGGTGCCAGGACCGGGCCCACGTCAGACGGTGGGACCGATACCGGCCCTCCGTCCGGAGCTGAGATCGCTCCATATGGTGGGCCTCCCGAACGCACGACGGGTGCCCTGCGTCACTGCTGAGGCTAAGCCTTGGAGGGTGCCGCTGTCACCACATCGCCGTCGACACGCGAGATGTCACCGGTCATCTGTGCAAAGTTGTTCCCACGTCAACCTTGCGGGCCCAGGAGCTAGCAGCCGTAACGCCTTTCGCGCTCGGCGTAGGCACGCAACGCCCGAAGGAAGTCGACGCGGCGGAAGTCCGGCCAATACGCCTCGCAGAAGTAGAACTCGCTGTGGGCGCTCTGCCAGAGCAGGAAGCCACCCAGGCGCTGCTCGCCCGAGGTACGGATCACCAGGTCCGGGTCGGGCTGGCCCCTGGTGTAGAGATGGTCCGCGATGTGCTCGACGTCGAACACCTCGGCCAGCTCCTCGATCGAGGTTCCCTTGGCCGCGTGCTCCAGCAGCATCGAGCGGACGGCGTCGGCGATCTCGCGGCGCCCGCCGTAGCCCACCGCGACGTTGACGATCATGGCGTGGACGTCACGGGTGGCATCGGCCGCGTCCTTGAGACACTGAGCCGTCCCGGCCGGCAGAAGGTCGAGGGCCCCCACGGGATTCAGCTGCCAGCGCCTTGACGCGGCGAGGTCGGCCACGACGTGCTCGATGATCGCCAGCAGCGGCGTCAGCTCCTTGGCCGGCCGGTTGAGGTTGTCGGTCGACAACAACCACAGTGTGACCACCTCGACGCCGGCTTCCTCGCACCATTCCAGCAGCGGCGAGATGTTGTCAGCGCCCGCTTGATGCCCCTGTGCCGTGTTGGTCCCGTTCGCCCTGGCCCATCTGCGGTTGCCATCGAGCATGACACCGACGTGGCGAGGCAGACTCTGCTGCCGCAGGGATGCAGCGAGCCGGCGCTCGTAGGCGCCCAACATCACGTCACGCAGCCCCACAGAAGGCCTCCTCGATCTCTGGCCGGATTCTCAACGTTACTCCGGGTTTCTGTGACTTCTGGGCATGCTGGCGCGACTGGCATCACATGTTACGCCATAGTAACTTACGGCTGCGTAGGTTACCGTTGTCACATGAGCTCCACACCCCCCCAGAGCGACCGCAACACCCTGGGCGCGGCCGTCGCGGCCGTCGCGGCGGTCAAGCCCAAGCTCCGCGGCTGGATCCACGCCGGAAGCTTCCCTCTGGTTCTGGCTGCCGGCATCGTCCTGGTGGTCCTTGCCCCGAGCGGCAAGGCACGCCTGGGTGCGGTCATCTTCGCCGTCACGGCCGCAATGTTGTTCGGCACCTCAGCGGTCTACCACCGCGGCACCTGGTCCGACACGGTCCGGGGCCTGCTCAAGCGGATGGACCACTCCAACATCTTCCTGATCATTGCCGGTACCTACACCCCCTTCGCGCTGCTGCTTCTTCCGCCACAGCAGACCCGCACCCTGTTGCTGATCGCCTGGATCGGTGCGATCGGCGGCGTGCTGTTCCGCGTCTTCTGGGTCGGCGCGCCACGCTGGCTCTATACGCCCATCTATGTCGCGCTGGGCTGGGTCGCCGTGTTCTACCTCAAGCCGTTGTATGAAGGCGGCGGGGCTGCCGTCGTCATCCTGATCGCGGTGGGTGGGCTGCTCTACACCCTTGGCGCCGTGGTGTACGGGACCAAGCGGCCCAACCCTTCACCGAGATGGTTCGGGTTCCACGAGATCTTCCACGTGCTGACCGTCGCCGCGTTCGTCGCGCACTACATTGCGGTGTCCCTGGCGGTCTACGGGTCGGGACCTCTTGCCTGACGTAGCGCTCAGGGCAGATCAGCTGTTCGGTGCCCCGTTCTGGTACAGACCGGTCAGATTGCCCTCGGGATCGGTGAAGTAGGCGGTAAAGCCCATCCCCCCACCAATGTCCTGGCGCGGCCGGACCGTCTTACCCCCGAGCTGCTCGATCTTGGTCAGGGCAGCGTCGATGTCATCGACATCCACGGTGATGACCGGCCGCTGGAGAAGCTCGCTGCGCTCGGTCAGCCCGCCGCCGATGTAGCCCGGCTCCGAAGGGCCCACGTTCTCGGTAGTCGGCCCGGTGGAGACCATCGTGTAGCTCATGTCGGGCATCGGCATGATGGTCCAGCCGAAGGCATTCTGGTAGAAAGCCCGGGCCCGATCGCCATCGTCAAAGGGAACCTCGAAGTGCACCACGCGACCACTCATGACACTGCCTCCGTCTTCGCTGTTATGGACCGGCGCGGAGCCCCACGCCCTTAGGTCAGCCTAAGTGCGGACCGTCCTGGGGGCCACCCTTCGGGCCGGCGGCATCGGGCTGGTCGGGGCTTGATCCCGCGGCAGCAGCCTTGGCCTCCTGCTCCTCGCGGTAGGACATCCGGCGCAGCCGCGCATTCATGTTGCGCATCAGCAGGTACAGCGCGAGCGCCAGCAGGAAGAAGGCCAGGAAGCCGCCCAGTCCAGCGGTGACGTCAACACTCTCGGTGTTCATCGGGCCTCTTTCCGTCCGTCGTAGGCGATCTGAAGATCGCCTGATGTCGCCAGCGCACTGGCCTGTTCGGGGGTACCAAGTCCGGCAAACAGGTCTGACTCCAGCGCTGGGATTGGCACGTAGGACAGCGCCGCCTCGAAGTCCTCGGTCGGCCAGATCTGCTGCTGCATCCTCAGCGGCACCTTGAACCAGGTGCCGTCGGGGTCGACCTGGGTGGCGTGGGCCAGAAGCGCCTGGTCTCGGAGCGCGAAGTAGTCCGCGCACTCGATCTTGGTGGTGATGGCGCGTTCACCGCGGTCGGCCCAGCGCGCGATCCACTCGCTGTAGGGAGACTCCAGCCCTGCCGCCTCCATCGCGTCGTGGTAGGCCATGATCCTGGCTTTGGTCAGCGTCTGGTTGTAGTAGATCTTCAGCGGCTGCCAGGCCTGGCCGGCCTGCTCGTAGGCGCCCTGGTCACCGGCCGCGGCGAAGGCGGACATCGACACCGTGTGGCACATGATGTGGTCCGGGTGCGGGTAGCCACCGCTCTCGTCATAGGTCGTCATGACGTGCGGCCTGAAGTCCCTGATGACCCGCACGAGCGCCTCGGTGGTCACCTCGAGCGGCTCGAGCGCGAAACATCCCTCGGGCAGCGGCGGGGGCGGGTCACCCTCGGGAAGACCCGAGTCCACAAAGCCCAGCCAGATGTGGCGGACACCGAGGATCTGCTGGGCTTTGGCCATCTCGCGACGGCGTACCTCGGGCAGGTTACGAAGAATCTCCGGGTCGTTCCTGAGCGCCGGATTCAGCACGTCGCCCCGCTCGCCGTCGGTGCACGAGACCACGAGCACCTCAACACCGTCGGCCACATACTTGGCCATCGTCGCCGCGCCCTTGCTCGACTCGTCATCGGGGTGCGCATGCACCGCCATGAGTCTGAGTGTCTGCTCCACGTACGCTCCCGCCCAACGTCATACCGCACAGTCGCTGCCATACCGGACTATGGTCCCCATACTGGTCCCACACTGGTCCCGACGCTCATCCTCTCACCCACAAACGAGCATTCCCCGAAAGGTCTAGTCCTGTGCCGATTCCCCGCCCCGCGCCAGGGGCCGCCAAGTGGTGGGTGCTCGCCACGATCGGTATTCTGCTCGGCTGCGCCATGGCCGTCTGGTGGGGCCTTGCCAGCACGGTCGGCAAGCCAAGCTGGACGGTGATGAGCTACCACGTCATCGATGACCGCACCGTTGACGTGACCTACGTCCTGTCACGGCCGGCACACCAGGGGGTCACCTGTGCGGTCAGCGCCCTGGACCAGAGCTTCGGGACCGTGGGTCTGGTCAATGTCCACGTCCCGGGCTCTGAGGCATCGTCGGTGACGATCACCACGCGCGTGCGCACCACCGCCCGCGCCGTCACCGGCATAGTCCAGTCCTGCGTGACCGGCTGAGCAGGGGTTATGCCGGTCTGGGCAGAAGATTGCTACGCTTGACGCAAACGCACCCGGGGTCTGGACTCTACCGATCATCAGATCGAGAGGCCGGACCCGCTTACTTGGCTCGGCATACCGCTGGTTTGGCGGACCGTTGCTAACCCCGCACACCTAGGAGCTAGACGTGACCGACACCGCGACGCCTGCTGCGAGCTTCCTCACCCAAGAGGCCTACGACCGGCTCAAGGGCGAGCTGACCACGCTCTCGGGTGAAGGCCGCTCCGAGATCTCCAAGAAGATCGAGTCGGCCCGTGACGAGGGCGACCTGAAGGAGAACGGCGGCTACCACGCAGCCAAGGAGGAGCAGGGCAAGATGGAGGCCCGGATCCGTCAGCTGACCCAGCTTTTGGAGGGCGCCACCGTTGGGCATGCCCCCGCCGACAACGGCATCGTCGAGCCCGGCATGGTCGTCACGGTCGAGCTACTCGGGGACACGCTCTCCTTCCTGCTCGGCAACCGTGAGATCGCCGGGGACTCCGAGCTGCCCGTGTACAGCGAGAAGTCACCCATGGGCAAGGCCATCCTCGACCTCAAGGCCGGCGACGCGACCAGCTACCGGGATCCCAAGGGTAACGAGATCAAGGTCAAGGTCCTGGACGCCAAGCCGTTAGCCGGCTGATCGCGCTGGACCCTTCGAGCTGAGGTCAGCGACTCACCGAACGGCGGAACTGCCGGGTCGTCAGGGGGACGAAGACGACCAGGATCGCGAGCGACCACATCAGGGTGTACGTCACCGGGTGGTGCAACGCCCAGCCCGGAGCCGGGGTGTGCGGCGCGATGTTGCCGAACAGCTGACGGGCAGACTGGGTCACCGACGAGACCGGGTTCCACTCGGCGAAGGTCCTCAGCGGCGCGGGCAGGGTGAGGATGGGCACGAAGGTGTTGGCCACGAACGTCAACGGGAAGATCACGATGAAGGCCGCGTTGTTGACGACCTCCGGACTCGGCGCCAGCAGCCCCATCATGGCCATGACCCAGGAGAAGGCGTAGGCGAAGATCAGCAGGATCAGGTAGCCGCCCAGTGCTTCCAGGACCGAGGTGCGGATCCGCCAGCCGACCACCAGGCCGGTCAGCGACATCACGATGACGACGATGATGTTGTTGACAACGTCCGAGAGGGTGCGGCCGAACAGGACCGCCGAGGGTGACATCGGCAGTGATCTGAAACGGTCGATGATCCCCTTCTGGATGTCGTCGGCGAGCCCTGCCCCGGTGATGACCGAACCGAAGATGACTGTCTGGGCGAAGATCCCTGCGATCAGGAACTCGTTGTAGTTGCTGCCCTTGACGGCAATCGCACCGCCGAAGACGTAAACAAACAGCAGGACGAACATGATGGGCTGAAGTGTGGTGAACACCAGCAGGTCCGGGACCCTCTTGATCTTGATGAGGTTGCGTTTGGCCACGACGAGACCATCGCCGAGTGCGCTGGACAGACTCATCTGGCGACCTGCGAGCCAGAGGGGCCGGTGAGCGGACCGTCGACCTGGTCGGTCGAGTGGCCGGTCAGTGAGAGGAAGACGTCGTCGAGCGTGGGGCGCCTCAGGCCGACGTCGTCCAGGACGATGTGCGCGGCATCCAGCCTGCGTAACGCATCGGTGAGCACGGCCGCGCCGCCACTGACGGGCATGAGCAGCGAGTGCCGATGTTCGTCCAGGACGACCGAACCGACGCCGAGCGGCGCCAGGAGCTCCCGTGCCGCGCCCAGCTGGGTCGGGTCGTCCACGGTGATCTGCAGACGCTCGCCGCCGACCTGTGCCTTGAGCTGGTCGGCGGTGCCTTCCGCGATGACCTTGCCATGGTCGATGACCACGATGCTGCTCGCGAGCACGTCCGCCTCCTCGAGGTACTGGGTGGTCAGCAGCAGCGAGGTCCCGCCTGCGACCAGTGCCTGGATGACCTCCCACATGTCGGTGCGGCCTCGGGGGTCCAGACCGGTCGTGGGCTCGTCCAGGAAGAGCACCGGCGGGTCGGCCACCAGGGCGCCCGCCAGGTCCAGGCGCCGTCGCATCCCGCCGGAGTAGGTCTTGGCCATCCGGTCGCCGGCATCCTCGAGCCGGAACTGAGCCAGCAGCTCGCGCGCCCGCTGCCGGCTCGCCTTGCGGCCGAGGTGATAGAGCCGGCCGATCATGTCGAGGTTCTCGAAACCGGTGAGGTACTCGTCGAGGGCGACATACTGCCCGGACAGGCCGATGCGCCGCCGAACCTCCCGAGGGTTCTTGAGCACGTCGACCCCGGCCACCTCGGCGGTCCCGTGGTCGGGGGTCAACAGGGTCGTCAGGATTCGTACGACGGTGGTCTTGCCGGCGCCGTTGGGACCCAGCAGGCCCAGCACTGTGCCGGTCGGCACCGTCACGTCGATACCATCCAGGGCCCTGACCTCGCCGTAGTGCTTGACCAGCCCCCGTGCTCTCACTGCGTCGCTCACACGCAGACTCTCTCAGAGGTTCCGGCATTAAATGGCTCCCTGCGGCCCGTGCCGGGGGATTTCTGGCTGGGGCAGTATCGACGGACCTGCCCACGGGGAGCCGGTGAATGTCCCACGTCGTCGACACCGCCGCGGATACGTTCAGCCGGGCCAGGATCACCGTGGCCTGGACAGGTCAGCCTGGGCGCAAAGCCGCAGTTCGCGGCCCGTCAGGCTCGTTCGGGAGCCAGGCATGAACAAGACCGATGAACCACCACCTGCCACCGCCTCTTCGCAGCCGATCAGCCCAGACTCAGCGCGTACCCCTTGGCTCGCAAGATGCTCAGCAGCTCCTCGCAGTGCGCCGTGCCCTTGGCCTCAAGCTGCACCGCGATCTCGACCTGGTCCACCGGCAGTGTGGCGCTCGTGCGAACGTGCTCGACATCAACGACGTTGGCGTCGGCGCTGGCCAGGTCGGCCAGCAGGCCGGCCAGCGACCCCGGGCTGTCCGGGACCCGCACCCGCAACTGCAGATACCGCCCGGCCATGACCAGACCGTGACGGATGATCCGCAGCAGCAGCAGCGGGTCGATGTTCCCACCCGACAGGACGGCCACGACCGGCCCGCGATAGACATCCCTGCCGGCATCGAGCAGTCTCGCGACAGCCGCGGCGCCCGCCGGCTCCACGAGCTGCTTGGCCCGCTCGAGCAGGAACAGCACTGCCCGCGACAGAGTGTCCTCGCTGACCGTCTCGATCGAGTCCACCAGCTGCGCGACGATCGCATATGGCACCTCACCCGGGCAGCCCACCGCAATGCCATCAGCCATCGTGGCCATGGAGGCCAGGGGAACCGGATGGCCGGCGGCCAGGGACGGCGGGTACGCCGCTGCCCTCTCTGCCTGAACCCCGATGACCCGCACGTCGGGCCGCGTGGCCTTGACAGCTGTCGCGATGCCGGCCAGCAGCCCGCCACCTCCGGTGCTGACCACGATGGTCGCGACCTCGGGGCACTGCTGCAGGATCTCCAGGCCGCAGGTTCCCTGACCCGCGACGATGTCGGGGTGGTCGAAGGGGTGAATCAGGACAGCGCCCGTCTCGGTCTCGAACTGTCTTGCGCTGACCAGGCACTCGTCGATGCTGGTGCCAAGCTGCTCGACGTCGGCGCCGTACCCGCGGGTCGCCATCAGCTTGGGGATCGGCGCGCCCAGGGGCATGAACACGGTCGACCTGATGCCGAGCAGCTTGGCCGCGAGCGCCACGCCTTGAGCGTGGTTGCCCGCGCTGGCGGCGACGACACCGAGGGCCTTCTCATCCTCACTGAGGGCAGCCATGCGCGTGTAGGCGCCGCGGATCTTGAAAGACCCCGCCCGTTGCAGGTTCTCGCACTTGAGGTGCACGTCAGCGCCCACACGGTCGGACAGTGCCTGGCTGAACTCCAGCGGGGTGGGCGCGATGATCGCGCGGAGCAGGTCCTGCGCAGCGAGCACATCCTCAAGGGAGACGGGCAGCGACGTTGATGCCATGCGTGCAGGCTACCGTCGCTCGATGGGCTCCGATGCAAGAACGCGGACGGCCACCCGGGCGGCCACCGCAGGCCCGTGACCGTCGGCGTCCGCCAGAAGCCCCGCCGCGAAGAGCAGGTATGCCGAGTCAACCGTCGCGCGCGCCGCGGTGGGCACCTTCCAGCCGCCGCCCACATCGGTGATGACGGCCCGCAGTACCTCCTCGGCCCCCGCTTTCGGGCTATGGCGCAGCACCCCGCCCGAGCCGATCACGTGGACGAGCCGTGCCAGTGGACGGGCTGGGTCCCCGGGGCGGGCGGGGCGGGCGTGGCGGCGGACCGCGGTGACGGCGGCCACCCGGGCCAGGGCCAGGTCGAGGTCGGCCTCGCGGTCGCCCTCGGGCAGGTGTGCCGGGTCAGCCTCGAGGCCAGCGGCCCAGGCATGGAGCCGCTCCAGGTCCGCTCCCGCCACGAGACCCTCCACCATGGCCGCCTGGGCCACACCCCGCGCGTTCCAGCGCATCCCAAGATCACCTTCGACGGTCCGGGCATGCCACAGCGGGGCGACCACCTCCTTGCGCAAGGTGGCATCCTCGCCCTCGGGGCTGATCACCGAATACACATCAGTGGTCGCCCCGCCGATGTCGAAGACCATGACGTCCCCGTCTGTCGCGGCGGCGAGTGCCTCGACCCCGCGCAGCATCGCGTCAGGGGTGGCCGCCCGGACCATCGAGGCGAACTGGGGTCCGTTGGACAGGTGCTTGCCGCCGATGACGTGGCGCAGGAACATCTGGCGGATGGCCGCCCGGGCGCCGCCGGGGTTGATGACGCCGATCTGCGGCAGCACGTTGTCCGTCAGGATGAACCGCCGCCCGGTTGACTCCAGCGCCCGCGCCACCTCGGCGCGGGCCTCGACGTTGCCGGCGACCACCACCGGCGCGCCCAACCGGGCCGCAGCCAGCCGCGAGCCGTTGTGCAGGACCACCTCGGCGTTGCCGCCGTCGGTCCCGCCAACCAGCAGGATGACGTCGGGGCGGGTGGCCCGCAGAGCCGCCACCTGTGTGGTGGTCATCGGCCCCGCCGCAACATGCACGATCTTCGCCCCGGCGCTCAGCCCGACCCGGTGGCCCGCCTCGGCGGTGACGGAACGCTCGTAACCCACCACAGCGAGCCGCAGACCTCCGCCGGCACTGGAGCACGCCAGGACCTGGTCCGCCGGCGCAAACCCGGCAGCGGCAAGAGTGGCGCAGACGGACCGGTAACCGTCCAGGACGTCGGTGCTGGTGGTGGTGGGCACCGACGCCTCGGCCAGCAGGTTGCCGTGTGCTGGGTCGAGCAGGACGGCCTTGGTAAAGGTCGAACCGAAGTCGACACACAGGACCCGCGTCATGGCCGTGGCCCGTGGGAGCGGCCGCGAGGTCTCAGCGCGCGCTCTTGGCCAGCGCGCCCTCGAGGTCGTCGATCAGGTCCTCGGCGTCCTCGATGCCGGTGGACAGGCGCACCAGGTCAGCGGGTACCTCCAGCTCGGTCCCGCGCACCGAGGCGTGCGTCATCCGTGCTGGGTGCTCGATCAGCGACTCGACGCCACCGAGGCTCTCACCCAGGGTCCAGATCTGCGTCGCGCCACAGACCTCGACTGCCTGCTGCTCACCGCCCCCGACCTGGAAAGAGACCATGCCGCCGTAGCGCTTCATCTGCCTGGTCGCCACGTCGTGGCCCGGGTGCGTGGCCAGCCCCGGATAGTAGACGGCCGTGACCGCGCTGTGAGCCAGCAGGAACTGCACGACCTTCTCGGCGTTGTCACAGTGGCGGTCCATGCGCACCCCGAGGGTCTTCAGGCCGCGCAGCACCAGCCACGCGTCAAAGGGCCCGGCAATGGCACCCATGGAGTTCTGGTGGAAGGCAATGCGCTGCTCGGCGTCCTCGAACCCGGCAACCGCAACATCTTTGGACGTCACGACCGCCCCTCCGACGACGTCACTGTGCCCACCGCAGTATTTCGTGGTCGAGTGCATGACGATGTCAGCCCCCAGCGCCAGGGGCTGCTGGAGGTACGGCGTGGCGAAGGTGTTGTCAACTGCCAGGATCGCACCGCCCTGATGAGCCACGGCTGCAAGCGCAGCAATATCGGCGATGCCCAGCAGCGGGTTGGTCGGCGTCTCGACCCAGACGATCTTGGTCTGACCCGGCCGGATCGCAGCCCGCACAGCCTGGACGTCGGAGATCCTGGCGATGGAGTGTTCCACCCCCCACGGAAGGGCAACCTTGCTCATCAGGCGGTAGGTTCCGCCATAGGCATCCCCGGGTACCACGACATGGTCACCGGGTCGCAGCAGGGCCCGGATCACCGTGTCCTGCCCAGCCAGGCCAGAGGCGAACGCGAATCCTCGTCCGCCACCTTCCAGCGCCGCCAGGCACCCCTCCAGCGCTGCTCGGGTCGGGTTGGCCGAACGGCTGTACTCGTAGCCGCCCCGCAGGCCGCCGACTCCGTCCTGCTTGTAGGTCGAGACCTGGTAGATCGCAGGCACCACGGCCCCGGTCGCCAGGTCCGGCTCCTGCCCCGCGTGGATCGCGCGGGTGTTGAATCCAGCGTCGTACTCGGGGGTGTGTGCGCTCGGGGCCGTCATGTGGCCAAGGTTAGCCGAGCCGCCACGACAAGGGCTCAGGCGTCGATGAGCGGTGACAGCGTCGGGCAGCCACACGAGGAGCGGATGACCACCTGGGTCGGGAGCACCCGGGCCCTTGCGGCCGGCTGACCCGCGATGCGGGCCTGCAGCCGCTCGACGGCGAGCCGGCCCAGGTCGCGGATCGGCTGGCGCACCGTGGTCAGAGCCGGCGAGACGTACCGGGCCGCCATGACGTCATCCCAACCCACGACCGCGAGGTCGTCGGGCAGGCGCGCCCCGTTGTCCTGAAGACGTTTCATGATGGCCAGAGCAAGGTCGTCGCTGGCGCAGACGAGCCCGTCGACCTTGACACGTCGCCGGAGGATCTCGTCCGCGACCTGGATCCCGGCGCCCTCCAGCAGAGGCACCCGCAGCGGAGGACGGCGCATCGGTACCTGTGCGACGACGTGAGCCGTGCGGAATCCGGAGTACCTTTCGGCCACGTCCAGCGAGCTGTCAGGATCGCCGATGAACACCAGGTGCGACCGGCCGTGCTCCAGCAGATGAGAGGTGAGCAGGGCAGCGTTGTCGAGGTTCTCGGCGCGCACCGCGTCGCAGCCGGCCACCTCGCGACGCGCGAGCAGTACCACCGGCAGGCTGAGCGACAGGTCGTGAACCACCGAGTCGGGCACCGTGTTTGGCGCGATGGCCAAGCCGTCGACGCGTTTGGCCAGGGCGCGAAGCACCTGCAGGGCGTCGTGTCGACGCCGAGCCACGACCAGGGCGACGCCCTGGCCCAGCTCTGCGGCCGCGGACTCAAAGCCCATCACGAGCTCCGAGTGGTAGGAACCGGAGAGCTCCGCGACCACGAGGCCGTGGGCATCATGGCGTGCCACGGCGGGAGCCCGAGACCGATCCAGCGGGGAGTAGCCGAGCTCACGGGCGGCGGCAAGAACCCTCCCGCGGGTAGCCGCCGAGACGGGAGCGCTGCCCATGAGCACCCGCGAGACAGTCGCCGTGGAGACTCCGGCCCGGCGGGCAACGGTGTGAATCGTCACCACGGCGGGCTCACCGGCCTGCGCCATATCGCCCTCCCTGACTCCGCGCCCTCCTGGAGTCACGGCGTCGTCATAAGACGATCGTGACAGAAGGCGAACGGATCGACCATCCTTGCCACGGGCAACCGGCGCCCAGTCGTGTCAGACTTGTGTTGTGTTTGGATCCACGAAGCGCACCCTGACCACCGCCGAGGACGCCCTGCCGGGACGGAGCACACCCCTGCCGGGTTTCCTGGAGCGCCACGAGGTGCTCGGCACCTCGATGCTCGGTCCCTGGCCGGCCGGCACGGCGGTCCTGTATGTCGCGATGGGCTGCTTCTGGGGTGCCGAGCGCATCTTCTGGAAGCTGCCGGGCGTGGTGACCACAGCCGCCGGGTACATGGGGGGCTACACCCCCAACGCGACCTACGAGGAGGTGTGCAGCGGCCGCACGGGGCACGCCGAGGCGGTGCTCGTCGTCTATGACGGGTCACGCACGAGCCCGGAGCTCCTACTCAAGGCCTTCTGGGAGAACCATGACCCGACTCAGGGCTTCCGCCAGGGTAACGACCTCGGAACCCAGTACCGCAGCGCGATCTACTGGTCGACCCCCGACCAGCAGGCAGCGGCGCAGGCGACCCAAGAGGCCTTCCAGGTGGTCCTGCGGGACCATGGTTTTGGCGACATCACCACCGAGATCCGGTCCGCGCAGGACGCTGGCCCCTTCTTCTACGCCGAGGGCTACCACCAGCAGTACCTGCACAAGGACCCCGGCGGCTACTGCAACCACGGCCCGAACGGGATGACCTGCCCGGTTGGCCTGGTGCCTGCCGATCAGGTGCCCGCCCAGACGGATGTCCGTCCACCTGACTGACCTATGCCCTCCATGAGCGACGCCTTCTCGTTCCAGGCTCTGCGACGTTTCCCCGACCTGGAGGCCGACAACCTGGTGGCGGCCGACGCCACCGACCGGCTGGCCCTGACCCAGGCCGGCACTGCCATCGCGGCCAGCGCGCCGGGGCAGGTCGTGGTGGTCGCAGACCGGTACGGCGCGATGACGCTCGGCGCCATGGCGCTGCATGGCGCCCGCGACGTGCGGGTACATCAGGACAGCCTCACCGGCGAGCAAGCCCTGGCACACAATGCGATCCGGGCGGGGCTGACGCAAGGGTTCCGCCCTCTGCCGCTGACCCAAGAGCTGTTCACGGGGGCCACCGTGGTCATCGGTCAGCTCCCCAAGAGCCTCGAGGCGCTGCGTGAGATCACCCAGCTGGCGGCGGCGCACGCCGCCGATGACGTCACGGTGTTCCTCGGCGGCCGGGTCAAACACATGACCCACGCCATGAACGACGTGATGGGCGACAGCTTCACCCACGTGCGGGCCAGCCTCGCGCACCAGAAGTCCCGCGTCCTGGCTGCTAGCGGGCCTCGGCCAGCGGGCGGGGCCCACCCCACGGCGTACCCGCTGCGCGAGCATCATCTCGACCTGGACCTGTGGGTCTGCGCGCACGGCGCAGCGTTTGCGGGGACCAAGATCGACATCGGCACGCGGTTCCTGCTGAAGTTTCTCGACCAGATGGAGCCGGCTGCCGGGCCCGCAGTGGACCTCGGCTGCGGCACCGGCGTCATCGCCACTGCGCTGGCCAGGGCTTACCCGCAGCTGAGCGTGCTGGCAACCGACGAGTCGACGGGGGCCGTGTCGTCGGCGTTGGCCACCGTGGCAGCCAACGGGCTGGCCGGGCGCGTTCAGGTCCAACGCGACGACGCGATGTCCACCGTGGCTGATTCCAGCGTGGGCCTGATCGTGTGCAACCCGCCGTTCCACCTCGGCACCTCGGTGCGTCCCGGAGCGTCGATCAAGCTCTTCGAGGCCGCCGGCCGGGTCTTGAGGCCCACGGGCCAGCTGTGGACCGTGTTCAACTCTCATCTGCCTTACCGCAGCCAGCTGACCCGCGCGCTCGGCCCTACCCGCGTCGTGGGGCGCAACACCAAGTTCACCGTCACCGTGTCGACCCGGCCCGGGCAGGATCGATCCAGGCGGAGCTGGTCAGCCCGAGGCTAAGGCCCGCTGGCCCTGGTGTCCGGGCGCCTACCCTCAGCCGACGAGGAAACCCAGGAGGTCCGCCCGGGTCAGCACCCCAACCGGCTTGCCGCCGCTGATGACCAGGATCGCGTCCTCGGTCTCCAGGATGTGGCGAGCGGCCGAGACCGGCTCACCTTCGCCCACCAGCGGCAGCGCCGCACTCATGTGCTTGCCTACCAGGTCCGCGAGGTGGGCTGTGCCGGCAAAGAGCGCAGCCAGCAGGTCCCGCTCGCTGACCGAGCCGACAACCTCGCCGACCACCACCGGAGGCTCTGCCTTGACCACGGGCATCTGTGAGACGCCGTACTCACGCAGGATCTCGATGGCGTCGCGAACGGTCTCAGTCGGGTGGGTGTGCACCAGGGTGGGCAGGTTCCCGGTCTTGAGCTTGAGCACCTCACCAACGGTTCGCCCACCGTCCTCATGGATGAACCCGTAGGACGACATCCAGGCGTCGTCGAAGATCTTCGACAGGTAGCCGCGACCGCTGTCCGGCAGAAGCACGACGACGACCGACCCCGAGGGCAGGTCCCGGGCAGCGCGCAAGGCTGCGACGACCGCCATGCCGCACGAGCCGCCCACCAGCAGGCCCTCTTCACGCGCCAGTCGCCTGGTCATCGCAAAGGAGTCGGCGTCCGAGACCGCGATGACCTGGTCCACCACTGCCGGGTCGTAGGCCGGCGGCCACATGTCCTCGCCAACGCCCTCGACGAGGTAGGGGCGCCCGGTGCCACCGGAGTACACCGACCCTTCGGGGTCGGCCCCGACGATCTGGACCCGGCCACCATCGCGATCGGCGGAGACCTCGCGCAGGTACCGACCAGTGCCGGTGACCGTGCCGCCGGTGCCGATGCCCGCGACGAAGTGTGTGACCTTGCCCTCGGTGTCAGCCCAGATCTCGGGACCGGTCGACAGGTAGTGGCTCTTGGGGTTCTCGGGGTTGGAGTACTGGTCGGGCTTCCAGCCACCCTCGATCTCCTTGGCCAGCCGGTCGCTCACCGAGTAGTACGAGTCGGGGTGCTCCGGCGACAGCGATGTCGGGGTCACCACGACCTCGGCGCCGTAGGCCTTCAGGACGTTGCGCTTGTCCTCGCTGACCTTGTCGGGGCAGACGAACACGCACTTGTATCCGCGGCGCTGGGCGATCAGGGCCAGCCCGACCCCGGTGTTGCCCGAGGTGGGTTCCACGATGGTGCCGCCAGGCTTGAGCTCACCGCAGGCCTCGGCGGCATCGATCATCCGAACGGCGATGCGGTCCTTGACCGAGCCACCGGGGTTGACGTACTCCACCTTGGCCAGAACGGTGCAGGCAATCCCGCCGGTGACCGTGTTGAGCTTGACCAGGGGGGTGTTCCCGACGAGGTCGGCGATATTCTCGGCATACTTCACCCGGTTATGCTCTCAGACTCTGACCGGACCTGCGGAGCAGCCCCTCCCCCTCGTGGCGGGCTCGGGCACAAAGGCTTGCGCCTGCCGTTAGCGTAGTGATGGAACAACACGGAGCATCGCGGGGATTTGATGACGACGAAGGCTGAGGGGCATGGGTAGGGCACGACGTGCACGCAAGATCGCGGCAACGGCTGCCTATGGGGGCGGCATCGGGGCTGCTGGAGTCGGCGCGCTCACCCTGGTCGGTTTCGGCGTGCTCAAAGCCGAGGCACTGTTGGCCAGGCGGGTCGTCGGCAGCTCCTTCGAGGGTGCCCCCGACGACAATGGGCGCTATGGCTCGGGGCTGGGCTATCCGGTCCAGTTTGTGGTGCTCGGCGACAGCAGCGCCGCGGGGATGGGCGCGGACACTGCCCAGCAGACGGTTGGCGCCATCATCGCCAACGGCGTCTCGGCGCTGAGCGGGCGACCGGTCCAGCTGACCAACGTCGCGGTCATCGGCGCGGAGTCCTCCGGCCTGGACAATCAGCTCGCCGAGGTGCTGGAAGAGGTCGACAACCTCGATGTCGCGCTCATCCTGATCGGTGCCAACGACGTGACGCACCGCATCGACAAGTCCCTTGCCGTCCGTCACCTCGAACAGGCCGTCCGGGCCCTTCGCGCCACCGACTGTGAGGTCATCGTCGGCACGTGCCCCGATCTGGGCACCATCGAACCGGTAGCCCAGCCTCTGCGGCTCCTGGCCCGTCGCTGGAGTCGAGACCTTGCCGCGGCCCAGACCGTGGCCGTGGTCGAGGCGGGTGGCCGCACGGTCTCCCTGGGAGACCTGCTCGGCCCGCAGTTCGCCCAGTCCTCCGGCGAGATGTTCAGCCACGACAGGTTCCACCCGTCGCCGGCCGGCTACGCGCGGGTGGCCTCAGCGTTGCTGCCCAGCGTCTGCGACGTCCTGGGCCTGTGGTCGAACCAGATGGACCGCCAGCCTGACGCACGTCGCGGCGAGCGCGTGGGGCCCGTCGCGGTTGCCGCCGGGCAGGCGGTCCGCGAAGCCGGCACCGAGGTGAGCGCGACGGCGGTCGAGGGCCAGCCACGCGGCCCCCGAGGCCGCTGGGCAATGCTCCTGCGCCGGTACCGCCGACCAGTCACCGACCGCTCCGAGCTGACCGACCTGGGTGAGGCCTTCGACACATCCGTGCCCGCAGAAGACGAAGCGGACCTCCCGGAACCCGCCGCACCGCAATAGCATCGACGCCGAGATCACCGCTACGTCGGCCCCGGGCGCAGCGGCCACCACGTGCCCTGAGGTATCACCGAGAAGGAAAAAGAGGAATCATGTCCGAAGCAGTCATCGTCTCCACCGCCCGCAGCCCCATCGGCCGGGCGTTCAAAGGCTCGCTGAAGGACGTGCGCCCCGACGATCTGGCGGTTACCGTGCTCAGCGCCGCCCTGGCCAAGGTCCCCGGCCTGGATCCCCGGCTGATCCAGGACCTCTACCTCGGCTGCGCCGAGCCCTCGGGGGAGCAGGGCGCCAACCTGGCCCGCGTGGTGGCGGTGCTGGCCGGCTTCGACCACCTTCCCGGCGCCACCGTCAACCGTTTCTGTGCCTCGTCGGCGCAGACCACCGCGATGGCCTTCCATGCGATCAAGGCCGGCGAGGGTGAGGTGTTCATCAGCGCCGGAGTCGAGTGCGTCTCCCGCTATGTCGACTTCGCCGGTCCCGGCGGTGCCAAGGCCGAGACCCAGAACCCCAGGTTCGCCGCAGCCCAGGCCCACAGTACCCAGATGGCCGCCGACAACTCCATCTGGACCGACCCCCGCGACCAGGGGCTGCTGCCCGACATCTACGTCGCGATGGGCCAGACCGCCGAGAACGTGGCGACCAGTCGCGGCATCTCGCGGGCACGTCAGGACGAATGGGGCGTCATCAGCCAGAACCGCGCCGAGAAGGCCATCATCGATGGTTTCTTCGCCCGCGAGATCACCCCCATCACCACACCGGACGGCAGCGTCGTGTCTACAGATGACGGTCCACGCGCCGGTGTCACCCTCGAGGCCGTGTCGGCGCTCAAGCCGGTGTTCCGCGAGGCCGGGACCGTCACCGCGGGCAACTGCTGCCCGCTCAACGACGGTGCGGCAGCGCTGGTCATCATGAGCGACGCCCGGGCTCGCGACCTCGGCCTGACTCCGCTGGCACGCATCGTGGCCACCGCCGTCAGCGCCCTGTCCCCGGAGATCATGGGCTTGGGTCCCGTGGAGTCCTCCCGCCTTGCCCTGGCTCGAGCAGGCATGTCCATTGACGACATGGACCTGATCGAGATGAACGAGGCCTTCGCCGCGCAGGTACTGGCGTCGGTCGACGACCTGGGAATCGACACGGACAAGCTCAACGTCCATGGTGGCGCCATCGCCCTGGGCCACCCGTTCGGCGCCACCGGCGCGCGCATCACCACGACCCTGCTCAACGGCCTGACCGCCCGCGACGGGCAGCTCGGTCTGGAGACGATGTGTATCGGCGGTGGCCAGGGAATGGCCGTCATCTTCGAGCGACTCAGCTGAGGCGAACCTCTGGCCTGCAGGGGCTGCGCCCCGCTCAGCGCAGCTCGTGGCGCACTGTGACCAGGTCCTGCACGAGAGTCGACGGGCGCGTCGAGGTCACTGCGGCGGCGCTTGCGTCATAGACCATGACGGTGAGCTGGTCCATCAGTGCCTCCGGGCCACAGTCCGGAACAACGCAGCGCCGTGTGCCGGTAGCCTGCGCGACCTCGTCGGCCAGAGACTGCACGAGCGCGCGGACGCGGCCGGCGCACAGCAGCGCCTGGTCCAGCGGCAGCTGACTCCACCGCCGGACCACGCGCTGTAGCTCGGCCCAGACCTCCGTGGGGACAGGTGATCTCGGAGGCTGAGGAACGGTCACCGGCGCAGGGGAAGGGTCACTAGCGCAGGCGGGCCAGCAGACGCAGGAACTCGAGGTACAGCCAGACCAGGGTGACGATGAACCCGTGAGCCAGGAGCCACGAGTACTTCTCAGGCAGCTGGGCCTTGACCGCTCGGTCGACCGAGTCGAAGTCGATTGCCAGCGAGTACGACGCCAGGCCCACCCCCAGCACGGAGACGGCGATGCCCATCGGCCCTTTGCCGCCGATGCCAAAGCCGCTGCCGACACCCATGAACGCGGCGACCACGTTGACGAGGCCGAAGAGCAGGTAGCCCATGATCGCCATGGCGAAGATCCGGCGGGACTTGTCGGTCACCTTGATCAGGCCGGACTTGTAGCCCAGGAGCATGCCGGCGAAGGTGCACACCGTGGCAATCACAGCGGTCGTGACGAGCCCTGAATACTCGCTCGCGAAAACCTGGCTGATCGCCCCGACGAGGACACCTTCCAGCGCGGCGTAGAGCACGATCAGCGGCACGCTGATGGTCTTCCTGAAGGCAACGAGCAGGCCGACGCCCAGGCCGCCGAACATGCCGGCCAACATCAGCGGCAGGCTGAGCGTGGTGCGGCCGGCTACGGTGAACCAGGTGGCCGCTGCGACCACCAGGACGATGGCGAAGAGCCCGAGGGTCTTCATGACCACGTCGTCGAGGGTCACCCGGCGCATCTGCACCGGGCCGGCCGACGGCTGGTTGTACAGGTCCTGGAGCTGGCCTGAGTTGAGGTTGTCCTGCACTCCGCTTCCCGTGCTCCTACCGGTGGCCACGGGCCCCCGATCAAAGCCGGCATAGTCGCCCGCCCTGATCTGCTTGTCGATCCGGCTGAACACCGGGTTGCTCGCCATCGTCTTCCTCACCACGTTGGGCCGCCGTACCGACGGTTGTGTCACACAGAATATAGGTTGCCGATGCCAGTAAGTTCCCCGCCACCGCCTTAGTTGCTCGATTGTCACTGATCCGGGTGCTCCGGCGCGGCCGGAACGCCCCCGCTCGTGGTGTCCCCGACGGGTCTCGAACCCGCACTGGAGCGATTTTAAGTCGCCTGCCTCTGCCGTTGGGCTACGGGGACAAACGCCAGATTACAGATAAGTACGACGGAGATGTATGCCGTGCGCCCCGCTGACCCGGTCCAGGAAGAGCAGACCGTTGGTGTGGTCGATCTCGTGCTGCAGCGCCACCGCCTCGAAACCGTCGGTGTTGACCACCACCCACTGCCCGGTCAGCGGGAGCTGGCCTCGAAGGACCAAACGCCGGCCCCGGGCCACGTCCCCGGTAAAGTCAGGGACCGACATGCAGCCCTCACGGCCGCGCCTGCGGCCAGTGGCACTGACGACCACGGCGTTGCACAGCACGAACAGCCCGTGACACGTGCGGTGCGTGCATGGCCAGAGACGTCGACGCTGAACACCCTCGCGGCGACACCGACCTGTTGGGCGGCCAGCCCGACACAACCGGGCGAGACCAGCTGAGTGGCGAGCAGGTCCGCGACGAGCTCAGGGGTCGCATCCTCTGTCGGGTCGACGTCACGGCCCGGTCTGGACAGCACCGGATCAGGAGCACGGACCACCCGGCGCACCGTGCCTGCGGCCAGCCTCGGCATTGCCCAAGGGGTGGTCCCCGCGCTCACAGCAGGTCGTCGCCGATCGGTGCGAGATGGATGTCTACGCCGAGCTCGTCTGCGGCGCCCTTCAGCTCGGCCTCCAGGCCAACCGCAGAGACCCCTGCGGGCAGCTGCAGCTCGGCGATGAGAACGTAGAGCCCCTCGACCAGACGGGTGCCAAGGTCGACGATGTTGGTACCGTGCCGGGCGACGACGGCGGTGATCGTGGCCACAATCCCGGGCTTGTCCGCACCATGAACCCGGAGCACATAGGAGGGGCCGTGAACGTCACTGGGCATCGGTTCTCCGAGCACACGGGCGCTGATGACCAGCGAACCATCGGCACACAGGGGGTGCAGAGCACGCTCGACCGCCTCGGCACTGGCGCCGGTGTGCACCAGTAGGACCATGGCGAAATGGCCGCGCAGCAGCGTCATCGTCGAGTCCTCCAGGTTGCCGTGCAGGTCGGCAAGCGCCCTCGTCACGTCCGCCACGATCCCGGGCCGGTCGTGCCCCAAGACGGTGACAGCTATGATCTGGTCCTTCATGGCTCG
>Ga0208079_1000331_pt1 | contig 26018 bp, 23 predicted proteins | sample NGESurdeep092012_5_FD_184474 | JGI IMG/M metagenome (GOLD analysis project Ga0208079, IMG submission 184474) | Arctic peat soil microbial communities from Barrow, Alaska - NGEE Surface sample 210-2 deep-092012 (SPAdes) | ecosystem: Environmental > Terrestrial > Soil > Wetlands > Peat ... | reverse complement strand
TGATGATGTACAACGCCGTCGCCTGGAGCGCGCTCCAACTGGGCCTGTGGTGGTGGTTCGTCCCGCCCGGCCTGGCCATCACCGCGGTCGTAGGGGCGCTCTACGTCATGAACGTCGGACTCGACGAGATCTTCAACCCTCGGCTCCGGGAGTCGTGAGCCGATGAGCCTCCAGGTCACGGACCTCCGGGTCTACTACCGAACTCTCGCCGGCGACGTGAAGGCGCTCGACGGCGTGACCTTGGCCATCGCCGACGGCGAGATCATGGGCCTCGCCGGCGAGTCCGGCTGCGGCAAGTCCACGCTTGGCAACAGCCTCATCCGGATCGAGGGCCGGATGAAGCACGTCGGTGGCGAGGTCACGCTGGACGGAGTCCAGCTGCCGATCGACGACCAGCGCGACATGGACCACTTCCGATTCGCCGAGGTCTCGCTCATCCCGCAATACGCGATGAGCGCGCTGAACCCGACGCGCAAGATCGGGAAGATGGTGGGGGAGCTCCTCGCCACGCGCGGGGTGCGGCTCCAGGACGCCCGCGAGGAGCTGGAGCGTCGCCTCCTGCTGGTGGGACTCACCCGCGACGTCCTCGACCGCTACCCGATCGAGCTCTCCGGCGGGATGAAGCAGCGGATGGTCATGGTCGTCTCGACGCTCCTCGACCCGTCGCTCCTGATCGCCGACGAGATCACCTCGGCGCTCGACGTGTCGAGCCAGCGGGCGGTCGCGCAGACGCTCGTCGAGTTCCGCGACCGCGGCTTCGTCAAGAGCATGATCGTGATCACCCACGACGTCTCGATCCTGTACCAGATCTCGAACACGCTCGCGATCATGTATGCCGGCAAGCTGGCGGAGAAGGCCTCGACCGACGTGATGATGTCCCGGCCGCGCCACCCCTACACGCGCCTCCTGATCTCGTCGCTGCCGGAGATTGGCGTCCGGTTCGAGGAGCATCGCCTGACCGGCATCCCGGGGACGCCGCCGTCGCTCCTGGACCCGCCGTCCGGGTGCCGCTTCAGGGACCGCTGTCCCCTCGCCATTGCGAAGTGCGCGGAGGAGGAGCCGCCATTCGTCGAGCTGGAGCCGGGCCATTCGGTCGCCTGCTGGATGGTCTCCTGATGTTGACGCTCGAGCGGGTCTCGAAGAGCTACAAAGTCGGCCTCTTCGGCGGGACGGACCTCCCGGCCGTGCGCGACGTCAGCTTCTCACTCCAGCCCGGCGAGGTGATCTCGCTGATCGGCGAGAGCGGAAGCGGCAAGTCCACGATCGGCAAGATGATCCTGCGGCTCCTGTCCGTGAATAACGGGACGATCACCCACGATGGGACGGACATCGCGACGCTGCGCGGGGCCGCCCTGCGCTCCTACTACCGGACCGTCCAGGGCGTCTTCCAGGATCCCTTCAGCTCCTTCAACCCCATCTTCAAGGCGGACCACGTTTTCGGCCTCATCCGTGGCGTCTACTTCGGCTCGGCGTCGGCCGCGGACTGGCGGCGCCGGGTTGACGACGCGCTGGAGGCGGTGACCCTCGATCCGGCGCAGGTCCTCCACAAGTACCCGCACCAATTGAGCGGCGGCCAGCTTCAGCGCCTCCTCATCGCGCGGGCGCTGCTGCTCGACACGCGCTACCTCGTCGCCGACGAGATCATCAGCATGCTGGACGCGTCGACCCGGATCGACGTTCTGAACCTCCTCGGCGATCTCAAGGCCCGCGGCCTCGGGATCCTGTTCATCACCCACGACCTGTCGCTCGGCAACTACATCAGCGAACGCACCGTCATCCTGCGCCGAGGCCGGATCGTGGAGATGGGCGCCACGCCGGCAGTCTTCGGGCGGCCACTCCACCCGTACACCCGGATGCTCATCGCGTCCGTCCCGCAGCTCCACCAGAAGTGGGGCGAGATGGAGGCGGGATCGCGGGCGGGAACGGGCTGGGCGCCGGCCCCGACCGAGCCGTGTCGCTACCACGCGGCGCTCCCGGGCGGCGGCGCGACGGCGGTTCCCACCGGCGTCGCCGGGTCGGGGCTGGCCGAGGTCGAGGACGGCCATTTCGTGGGCTGCGTCCAGCCGAACGACGACGGCACGTGCGGGGGCCGGCCCGCGTCCTCCAGCTGAGCGAAGCTGCCTCGGGGCGGCGACACGGGGCGGCGGTTCGACGGGCCGTATGCGACACTGCATGCCATGCTCGGCGTGACCCTCACCGCGTGCGGCCTCGTGGCGGCAACGTTCGGCACCTGGCGCGGCTACGCCAACGCGCGGGCCGCGCTCCTCTCCCTGGTTGGGGACGGGGATCCGACGCGCGCGTCGATTGACGCGAGCCGGCCCATCCTCGCCCGCACGCGCGTGCGCCGGTTCGTCCGGCCGGTGGTGGCCGCGATGTTCTGGCTGGCGATCGCGATGTACGGGCTCCTGATGGTGAGCCTGGGGGGCGCGGCCGCGTGACCGTCGCGGCGGCGCCGACCCACGCCGGCGCCCTGGAGCGCTGGGAGGCCGTCATCGGGATCGAGGTCCATTGCCAGGTGCGGACCGCGAGCAAGATGTTCTGCGCCTGCGCGGTCCCGCATCCCGACGCGGCGCCCAACACGCACACCTGCCCCGTATGCTTGGGGCTGCCCGGCACGCTCCCGACCATCAACCGGCGGGCCGTGGAGCACGTGCTGGCAACCGGGGCCGCGATCGGGGCCACGGCGCCCGCCACCACCCGCTGGGATCGCAAGAACTACTTCTACCCGGACCTCCCGAAGGGCTACCAGATCAGCCAGTACGACCTGCCGCTGGCCGCCAATGGCTCGCTCACGTTCGACACCTCCGAGGGGCCAGTCACGATCGGGATCACGCGGGCCCACCTCGAGGAGGACACGGCGAAGCTCCTCCATGCGGCCGGTCCCGACGGCGGCCGCCTGAGCCTGGTGGACTTCAACCGCTCCAGCGTGCCGCTCATGGAGATCGTCACCGAGCCAGACATCCGGACCGCCGAGCAGGCTCGCCGATACGCTGAGGAGCTCCAGCTCCTGCTCCGCGCGATCGATGTCTCCGATGCGGAGATGGAGAACGGCCAGATGCGGGTGGAGGCGAACGTCTCGCTGCGCCTCCGCGGCACGGAGCCGTTCGGGATCCGGACCGAGGTCAAGAACATGAACTCGTTCCGTGCGGTGGAGCGCGCGATCGCCTACGAGATCGAGCGCCAGGCCGCCGCGCTCGACGCCGGCGAGACGCTCCGCCAGGAGACGCGGGGCTGGGACGACGCGAAGGGCGCCACCTACCTGATGCGGGTGAAGGAATCCTCGGACGACTACCGCTACTTCCCGGAACCCGACCTTCCGCCGCTCCACCTGGACGCCGCCTGGCTCGCCGGGATCCGGGCCGCGCTCCCGGAGCTGCCCGCCGCCCGGCGCGCCCGCTACCGGGACGTGCTGGGCCTCTCCCCCTACGACGCGGCGGTCATCGTCGCGGACGAGACGATGACGTCGGCCTTCGAGGCGCTCCACGACGCGGGCCCGGACCTGCCGGCGAAGGAGCTGGCGAACTTCGTGAGCGGTGACTACAGCCGGGCGGCCAAGGAGACCGCGGAGCGGACCGCGGCCGGCCTCGTGGGTCGAGCCGACGCGGCGTCACTCGTCCACGTCCTGCGCGAGGTCCTCGCCGGCCGCCTCTCGCGTCCGAACGCGAAGGAGGTCGTGGCGCTCAACGTGGCATCCGGCCGGTCCGCCGCCGAGTTGATCGCCGAGCGCGGCTTTAGCCAGATCTCCGATGCCGGCGCGCTCGGCGCGGTCCTCGACGACGTGTTCGCCGCAAACCCGGCGGCGGTCGCGGACTACCGCGCCGGGAAGGCCCAGGCGGGGGGCTTCCTCGTGGGCCAGGTCATGAAGGCGACCCGCGGCCAGGCCAACGCCGCCCTCGTCCAGGCCGCGCTTCGCGAGCGGCTGGGAGGCGGGGCGGGGGAGTCAGCATGAACCCGCTCGGCTTGGCCCTCGTGGCCGGTGGGCTCGCGCTTGTCGCCGCGGGCCTGTCCCGAGCGCGCGTGCCGTGGGCCCGCTACCAGGCACTGCGCGCGCGGGAAGCGAACGCGGAGCGTTACCGCGCCTGGCGCGGAGGCCCCGGCGAGGCCGCCGGCGACACGACCGGGGCCGACGTCATGAAGTCACTGCTGCGCGCGCGCGTCCGCGAGGCGCTCCTGGTGACAGCCGCCGGTGTGGTGCTGGCCCTCGCTGGCTTCGTCATCCGGTAGCTCCAGGGTCCGGGCGTGCCACCGCCCGCCTGAGACCGCCCGCTACGCCCACCCGCCGGGCTCAGCGCAGGAGCCGGTAGCGCTCCACGGAGATGCATCGGTCCATCACGACGTCGAGGCCGCCGGTCCGGGCAATCTCGGCGGCCTCCCAGCTGACGATGCCCAGCTGGAGCCAGAGAACGCGAGCGCCCGCCGCCACCGCCTCGTGCTCATGGGCCGGGCAGTCCTCGGCGCGGCGGAACACGTCCACGATTTCGAACCCGCCTGTCGCGGCGACGGCCGCGACAAGGTTCGGGAAGGCCGCCCGGCCGTGGACCGTCGCGAAGCGCGGCGTGACCGGGACCGCGTCGTACCCGGCCCGCAGGAGCGCGACGAAGACCTCGCCGGAAGGACGGCCCGGCCGATCCGACGCCCCGATCACCGCGATCCGTCGGGCCGTCCGCAGCAGCTCGCGGATCTCCGCGTCGCCCAGGAGCGGCACGCGGCGGCGGCCCTCCTGGAGGTCGAGGATCGCCGCGAGACGGGTTCGCCCGGTGGCGTTCATGCGGCCGGTGGCGTCCATGCGGCGGATCATTGCACGGCCAACGCGGGCCGACCCGAGGGGCCTATATCGGGCCGACCCCAGGGGCTTTCATCGGGCCGCCGCCGCGGGCCATACTGGCGCGAGAGGAGCGGCGCTCGCCGCGCCGATCGCGACTCGCTCGGTCAGCGCTCCAATTGCGACCCGGAGGCTCAAATCACCGTGTCCCTGACTCCCCGCGACCGGGTCCGCACCGCCCTCGACCACGCCGAGCCCGATCGCGTGCCCATCGTCGTGGGGGTCAGCAACGCTACCGGCATGAAGATGCGGCCGTACCGCGGCCTGGCGAGCCTCCTGGGCCTGGAGCCGGGCGCGCAGTCCATCTACGACTGGCCGGAGCTCGGCACGGCCAACCCGACGGAGGCCGTCCTCCAGCGCCTGGGAACCGATGTGCGGCCCATCTTCGACGCCATCCCGGCGGCGACGCGGCAGCGCAACCGGAACCGGTCGCCGCATGCCCCGTGCATCGACGAGTGGGGTAGTGGCCAGGTGGAGGTCGAGGAGAGTCACTGGTATCCCGGCGTGCATCCGATGCGGGAGGCGGAGACTCTCGACGCGATCGAGGCCTACCCGTGGCCGGACATGGACGACCCGTCGCGCGTCGCGCACGTGCGGGCCGAGGCGGCCCGCCTGGCAGCCGACAACCGCTACGCGATCATGGCGACGCCCTGGCTCCTCTTCCCGCTCGAGCGGGCATTCGCCATGCAGGGCATGGAGACGTTCCTGGGCAACCTTGCCCTCAACCCCGAGTTCGCGGAGGCCCTCCTGCGCCGGATCGCCGGCCTCTGCACACAGCTGATGGGCCACTTCCTGCAGGAGCTGGGCGACGACGTGGACATCATCAAGATCGGCGACGACCTCGGGACCGAGGAATCGCTCCTCATGTCACCCGCGATGTACCGCCGGATCCTCAAGCCGATCCACGCCGAGTACATCGCGTTCATCCGGGCCCACACGAAGGCGCGCGTCTTTTTCCACACGGACGGCGACGTTACGGATCTCGTGGACGACTTCGTGGAGATCGGGGTCGATATCCTCAACCCGATCCAGACCTCATCCGGTCGGATGGCCGACATCGCGGCGCTCAAGCGCCGTCACGGCAAGCACCTGAGCTTCTGCGGCGCGATCGACACGCAGCGCGTCCTGCCCTACGGCACGCCGTCGGACGTCCGCCAGGAGGTCCGACGGGTAATCCGGATACTGGCGCCAGGCGGGGGATACCTCCTCGCGGCTGTCCACACGATCATGGACGAGGTCCCGCCGGAGAACGTCCTCGCGATGGTGGACGCGGCCATGGAGTCCGGGCGCTACCCGCTCCGGGCCTGACCGGCCGAGGTGGCCGAGCCGCGGGTCCGCCGCGCCTCTTCCCGTCAGGCGACGCGAACGGGCAGCGCCTGGAGCCCGCGCAGGATGAAGCGTGGCTTCCAGGCCGGCTCGGCGACCAGCTCCAGCGTGGGCATCCGCTCGAGGATCGTCCGGAACAGGATCGCCAACTCCAGCCGGGCGAGTGGAGCCCCCAGGCAGAAATGGATCCCGACCCCGAACGAGAGGTGCGGGTTTGGGCTGCGATCCAGGACGAGGCTGTCGGCGTTCATAAACTGGGCCGGATCCCGGTTCGCCGACCCGAAGAGGAGCGCCAGCTCCTGTCCGCGCGGGATCGAGACCCCGTGCAGCTCGATATCCTCCAGGACCCAGCGCTCGAACATCGGCGCCGGGGTGTCGAAACGAAGCAGCTCCTCCACGGCGGTCGGCACGAGGTCCGGGTGGGCACGAAGCGCCGCCAGCGCGTCCGGGTGGCGGAAGAGCGTCCACCACGCGTTCGCCGCGCCATTCACCGACGCCTCGTGGCCGGCATTCAGCAGGAGGATCGCGGTCACGATCAGCTCGTCCTCGGAGAGGCGGTCGCCGGCCTCCGCGACCAGGGCCAACTGGCTCAGGAGGTCCGCCTCCGGCCTGGCGCGCCGCTCGCGGACCAGGCCGCGCAGGTAGTCGGAGAACTCGACGGTCGCCCGGGCGGCCCGGCGTGCGTCGTCCTCGCTGCGGACCAGCTCGAACATCAGGGTCATGTCGGCGGACCACTGGCGCAGGAGCGGCCGATCCGCCGCCGGGATCCCGAGCAGCTCCGCGATGATGGCCACCGGGAGCTGCTCGATGACGTCGGCGAGGAGGTCGAACTCCCGGCGCTCGAGTGCGACTTCCACCAGGCCGTGCACCAGCTCCGTGACGCGGGGACGGAGGCCCTCCACGGTTCGCGGGGTGAAGGCGGTGGAGACCAGGCGCCGGAGCCGGGTGTGGTCGGGCGGCTCCATGTCAATGAGCTGGAGGCGCAGGCTGTCGTCGAATGGCGCCTGCCACGCCGGTGGCGGCGTCCGCCCGAACTCCTCGTGGCTGGCAACGTGGACGTACGAGCGCCCGAGGCGCCGGTCGCGAAGCAGCGCGCCCACATCGGCGAAGCGCGAGACCAGCCACTGGTTCGTGGCCGGGTCGTAGATCACCGGGTGGTCCGCCCGCAGCCGCTCGAAGACGGAATACGGGTCCGCGATGAACGCCTGGCTGAGCGGCGCGTAGCCGAGCTCGGCCGGTGTGAGAGGGACGCTCACGGACTGGGATCCTCTTGGAGGCGGTTCGTTGTGCCCCGGCCCCTCGACGTGGCGTCGCGCCGTGGGGACCAGCCGTTACGTCGCGGACTCGCGCTCGTACGGCTGGCCATCGGCGGCCGGCGGGATGCTCCGGCCGACCACGCCGGCCAGGATCACGATGGTCAGGATGTAGGGGAGGGCGTCGAAGAGCTGCGCAGGAACGGCGCTCATGATGGAGCCCAGGTCACCGCCGGGCGGGGCGATGTTGATGAGCTGGCCCAGCTGCAGGAACGTCGCGAACAGGAGGGCCGAGGCAAAGGCGCCCAGCGGCGTCCAGCGGCCCATGATCATCGCCGCGAGGGCGATGAAGCCCCGCCCGTTCGTCATGCCCAGCTGGAACGAGTTCGTGGCCTCGATGCTCAGGAACGCGCCGCCAAGGCCGGCCAACATGCCGCCGACCATCACGTTCCGGTAGCGCAGCCGGATCACGTCGATCCCGACCGTCTCGGCCGCCCGCGGATGCTCGCCGACGGCGCGGGTGCGCAGGCCCCATCGCGAACGGAAGAGCCAGACCTGGGCGCCGACGATGAGCACGATCGCGGACATCGCGATGGGGCCCTGGTTGAGGAACATCGAGACAATCCAGCCGACCCCGGGCAGGTTCGTCAGGGCGTCGGGTGGGGTGAATCGGGTGAACTCGCCGGCCCCCGCCGGCGAGGTCTTGGAGATCAGCTGGTCCAGGTAGCCGGTCACGCCGAAGGCCGCGATGTTGATGATGGTGCCGCTGATGATCTGGTCCGCCCGAAGCGAGATCGAGAGCCAGGCGTGGAGGGCCGAGATGAGGAGCGCAACGCCGAGCGCCGCTATGAGCGCGATGACGAGCGGGATGGTGATCCCGAAGAGGTCGCTCGGGGCGGCCTGGAACATCGGGTTGAGGGCGACGCCCACGACCCATGCCGTGAAGGCGCTGGCGAGCATCGTCCCCTCGATGCCGATGTTGACGATGCCGGAGCGCTCGCACAGGACGCCGCACAGCGCCGCGAGGGCGAGCGGCGTGGCCTGGGACATGATGCTCGTCGAGTTCGGCGGGAGGACGGCGACCAGGTAGCCAACAGCCTGGAAGAGCAGGCCCAGGACCGGGATGCCGTAGAGGCCGTTGACCAGCGGGCCGATGTCCATCAGACCACCACCGCCTCTCCACCCATCGAAGCGGCCACCGTGTCGACCCCGGTCGGACCGGCTCGTCGGCGGCCCATCCGAAGCACCCGGCGCAGCACGGGACTCGCCACGAGGAAGAGGAGGATCGTCGCCTGGAGCACGTCCACGAGCTCCACCGGGATTTGCGCCTTGATCTGCATCAGGCCCGCGCCCGCGCGCATGCCGCCGAACAGGAGCGCCGCCGGCAGGATCACGAGCGGGTTCGAGCGGGCCAGCAGGGCAACGGCGATCGAGTCGAAGCCGACCGTGGTCCCGAAGCTGGAGGTCATCGAGTGGGTGACGCCGAGCAGGACGGAGGTGCCCGCCAGCCCGGCGAGCGCGCCGCTGAACGTCATCGTCGCGATCGTGATGAGCTTGGGTCGCATGCCCGCGTAGCGGGCCGCGTCCGGGTTGGCCCCGACGGCGCGGACCTCGAAGCCCCAGGTGGTCCGGTAGAGCAGCCACCACACGAAGATCGCGGCGAGCAGCGCAAGGGCGATCCCCAGGTGCCCGTTTCGTCCGAGGATGACCGGGAACGCCGCGTTCCCGACGTCGAAGGTGACCGGGGATGGCGAGCGCGGGACCTTGAGCGGTCCGCTCACGAGCGCGGCCAGGAGCTGGACCGCGACGTAGTTCAGCATGATCGTGCTGACCACCTCGTGGGCGCCCGAGACCGCCTTCAGGAACCCCGGGATGAAGCCCCAGATGCCGCCGGCGATGATGCCCGCCAGGGCCGCGAGCGGGATCGCGATCGGCGCGGGCGCGTCGGCCAGCGCGACGCCCGCCATGACCGCCCCCAGGGCGCCAACGAGGAACTGGCCCTGGGCGCCGATGTTGAAGAGTCCGGCCTTGAAGCCGAACCCGACGGCAAGGCCGCCGAATACGAGCGGCGTCGAGTAGACGAGCGTGGAGACGATCGCGTCCGGGTTGCCCAGCGCGCCACTCAGCAGGGCGGAGTACGCGACGAGCGGAAGCCCCAGGTCGAAGGGGTGGCCGGGGACGAGCAGCTCGGAGAAGACGATGATCGCCGCGCCCACGAGCACGGACAGCACGGTCACGACGAGGGGGACGGCGGTGACCGACCAGACACGCGACGCCAGGCCGCGGGGTCGGCGCACCGGGGCGGGGGCCGGGATGAGGGACGCGCTCATGGCCGGGCCTCCCCGGGCGTGGCGCCGCCGCGCTCAGCGCCACCGGTCGCCATCAGCAGGCCCACCTCGTTCTTGTCGGCGGTCCGCCCGTCGATGATGGCCACGATCTGGCCGGCGTACATGACGCCGATCCGGTCGGACATCTCCAGGACCTCGTCCAGCTCGGCGGAGACGAGCAGGACCGCCGTGCCGGCGTCGCGCTTGGCGATCACCTGGCGGTGGATGAACTCGATGCTGCCAACGTCGAGGCCCCGGGTCGGCTGGTCCAGGACAAGCAGCTTCAGGTCCCGGTCGAACTCGCGCGCCACGATCGCTTTCTGCTGGTTGCCGCCGGAGAGCGTGCCCGCCGTCACGGTCGCGGACGGCGTGCGGATGTCGAAGCGCTCGATCGCCGATACCGCGTCCCGCTGGATCGCGTCCCCGTCGCGCAGCATGCCTCGAGCGTACGGACGCCGGTAGTAGCTGGTGAGGACCAGGTTGTCGGCCAGCGAGAACGCGGTGATCAGGCCGAAACGGTGACGGTCGGCCGGCACGTACGCGACGGCGGCCTCGTTGATGTCCCGCGGTGAGCGGCCTGTCACGTCGGTGCCGGCCAGGGTGACCGTGCCGGCGGTCGGGCGCCGGAGGCCGATGATCGCCTCGACGAACTCATCCTGCCCGTTGCCGGCCACGCCCGCGATGCCCACGATCTCGCCGGCCCGGACCTCCAGGTCCACGCCGCGGACGGCCAGGTGGCCGCGGTCGTCCTTTGCCTGGAGCCCGGCTACCCGCAGGACCGGCTCGCCGGGATGGGAAGTCCCTCGGTCCACGGTGAGCTGCACCTCGCGGCCGACCATCAGCTCGGCCAGGTCGTCCTCGTTCGTCTCGGCCGGCAGCCGCTCGCCGACGACGCGACCGCGGCGGATCACCGTGATCCGGTCCGCGATCTCCAGGACCTCGTAGAGCTTGTGGCTGATGAAGACGATGCTGTGCCCTTCAGCAGCCAATCGCCGCAGGACGGCGAAGATCTCCTCGGTCTCCTGCGGCGTCAGGACGGCGGTCGGCTCGTCGAGGACGAGGATGCGGGCATTCCGGTAGAGGGCCTTGAGGATCTCCACGCGCTGCTGCCAACCGACGGAGAGCGAGCCGACCTTCGCCTCCGGGTCGATCTCGAAGCCGAACCGCCGGCCGAGCTCCACGATCCGGCGGTGAGCCTCCTTGCGGTCGAGGAAGACCCGGTTCGCCATGGTCTCCTCGCCGAGGAGAATGTTGTCGGCCACGCTGAGGACCGGGACCAGCATGAAGTGCTGATGGACCATGTTGATCCCGCGCGCGATCGCGTCCGAGGGGCCGGCGATCCGGACGGGCTGGCCATTCAGCAGGATCTCTCCCTCGTCCGGTCGTGCCAGGCCGTAGAGGACGTTCATGAGCGTCGTCTTGCCCGCCCCGTTCTCGCCGAGAAGGGCATGGATCTCGCCGGGATGGACTTCCAGGCTGATCCCGTCGTTCGCGACCACGCCCGGGTAGCGCTTCGTGATCCCGCGCATCTCGAGCGCGGGAGCGAGGCTCGGACCCGTCTGGACCGTCATGGGCGTGGCTCCCGGCGTGGGCGGGGGAGAAACGCGGACGGGCCGGCCGCGTGCGGCCGGCCCGTCCGGAACGTTGGCCGCCTGGTTGGCGGCTACTTGGCGACGCCGCAGCCGGTGTCGGGGCAGGTCTTGAGCGTACCGGCCTTCATCGCCGCGAGGGCCGCGTCGAGCGCTGCCTTCACTTCGGGGCCGAACATGCTGGCCTTGTCATGGAAGTCGGAAGCGCCGATCCCGTCGTTGGCGGCGTTGAAGAGGACGTCCCCGGCGGCAAGGTTGCCGGCCGCGATCCCCGTGACCGCCTGGTTGACGGCGGACTCGACGTGCTTCTCAGCACTCGTGATGACGCAGGCATTGGCCGGCGCGCCGAGCGAGGTCCACTGGTCCACGTCGACGCCGATGCCGTAGATCTTGCTTGCGCAGGCGGCCTCGAGGACGCCGTTGCCGGTCTTGCCGGCGACCTGGAAGAGGACGTCCACCTTGTTGGTCTTGATGAACGTGTCGGCGAAGATCTTGCCGCCGGCCGGGTCGTTGAAGGCCGCGGCCGAGAAGTCATGGGTCACGTAGTTGGACTTGACCACGATGGTCGGCTTGACCGACTTGGCGCCGAGCTCGTAGCCCTGTATGTACTTGACGCACGGGGCGCACAAGGTGGTGCCGCCGATGGCGCCGATGATGTTGGCCTTGCTCGCGTACGCCGCGACGATCCCGGCGAGATAGCCGGCCTGGTCCTCTTGGAAGTAGAGCGAGGTGTAGTTCGGCAGGAGCGTCTTCGCGTCACCCTTGCAGCCGAACGTCGCGTCGGGTGCGCCGGTCGGATCGACGCAGATCGGCGACTGGTCGACGCCCACGAAATGGACCTTTGGGTTCGCCTTGGCGGCCCCGACCGTGTCGGCAGTCAGGTTGAAGCCGACCGTGACGATCACGTCGAACTTCTGGTCAACGAACTGCTGGATGTCTGCCTTGTACTCGGAGGCGTCCTTCGGGACGATCGAGGGCGGAGTCGCGGCGCCGAGCGCCGTGGCGGCGTCCTGGGCGCCCTTGAAGCTGTACTCGTTGTAGCCCTTGTCGTTCAGGGTGCCGATATCGGTCACTACGCCGATCTTGAGCGTCGACGCCGAGGCCGCCGGGGACGGGCTGGGCGCCTCGGACGGGGCGACCGAAGCCGCGACGGACGGGGCCGCGGACGGCGCGACCGATGGAGTGGGGGTGGCCGAGCCGCTGCATGCGGACGCGACGATCGCGAGCGTCGCGGCGAGCAGACCGAGCCGGGTGGTGCGTGTGATCATGAACTCCTCCTTGCGCGAACTGAGCCTCGAACGAGGCCCGGTAGGCGCGATCGCCCGGTACGGCCGGGCGGACTTCCGTGGTGCATCGTACCGGGCGCCCGGTGGCCGGGCAAGACGCGCCGGATCGCAGCATCTGCCGCTTGAAGAATAGGGTGGTGGCTCGCGCGCCGCGCGACGATCGCGCGCGGGAGCGGCCGGACCGGGTACCCTCCCAGCGTGCCGTCCCGCCCCGTGATCCTCGACTGCGACCCGGGCCATGACGATGCCCTGGCGATCACGCTCGCGCTCGCGCGCCCTGAGCTGCACGTCCTGGGCATCACGACCGTGGCCGGGAACGCGGGCCTGGAGAACACGACCCGGAATGCCCTCCGCATCCTGACGCTGTTGGGCCGGACCGATGTCCCGGTGGCGGCTGGGGCGGCCCGCCCGCTCGTCCGGCCGATCCGTGTCGCCGACCATGTCCACGGCACGTCCGGCCTGGACGGCGCGGCCCTGCCGGAAGCCGCGGTCGGGCCGGTCGCGGAGGGTGCCGTGGAGCTGCTGGCCCGGCTGGTTCGCGAATCGCCGGACCCGGTCACGCTGGTCCCCACCGGGCCGCTCACGAACATCGCGCTCTTCGCTCGCACGCACCCGGAGCTGCTCCCGCGGATCGCCGAGATCAGCATCATGGGCGGCGCGATCGGGGAGGGGAATCTCACGGCCTCCGCCGAGTTCAACATCTGGGCCGATCCGGAGGCGGCCGCGATCGTGCTCGACTGCGGTCGGCCGGTGGCGCTGGTGCCGCTGGAAGTCACCCACGCCGCCCTGTTCCGCAACGCGGACATCCCGCGCCTGGAGGCGCTGGGTACGCAGACCGGCCGGGTGTTCGCGGACCTGCTCCGCTTCTTCGCGATCTTCCACCGCGAGCGCTACGGCTGGGACGGCTCACCGATCCACGATGCGGTCGCGGTCGCCCGGCTCGTGGCGCCGGGCCTTGTCACGGAGGTGCCCTACCGCGTCGACGTGGAGACGGAGAGCGAGCTGACGCGCGGACGGACCGTGGTGGACCTCCACGGCTTGCTCGGCCTGCCGCCGAACGTGGCGGTCGGGATAGAGATCGACCGGCCCCGCTTCATCGACCTGCTCGTGGAGGCAATCGCGAGCTTCCCGTAGCGGTCGTGGTCGATGAGCGGGCCCGGTCGATCGTGCTGGTGGCGGCCGCCCGGCCTATCCCGCGGGCGTGAGCCAGATCGGGTACTCCCGGACGTCGATCGGCGTCCCGTCCTTCGCCGACGGGTCGAAGACCCGCAGGGTTCCCCACTGCGCGGTGGGGACGCTGTACCGGACGGTGACGTCAAACGTGCCCCAGCAGCCGGTCCCGCAGGTCGCGTGGACCGGCGTGTCCACCAGCACGCGGCGGTGGCCGTCCAGCACCTGGAGCCGGAACTGCGCCTCGAACACGTTCGCCAGGCCGGTCACGCGTGCAGGCGACGGGAACGCGCCGCCCCGGGCCGGCCGGTCCACGAAGATCGGCGGGAGGTTGTACGTGCTGTCGGTGCGGCCCAGGCCGGCGCCGACGATCACGCCCTCGCCGCCGATGCTCTCCACGGGCTGCCCATCGAGCCGGAGACGGACCGTGTCCACGGTGGGGAACTGGGTCACCGTGTAGATCAGCTGGGCGAGCCGCCCGAACATCGATGCGCTGCCGCCACCGGACTCGAACGCTCCGGTCAGGTCGACCGTGGCGACGCTCCCGTCGATCGTGATGCCGAGCAGCTGCGAGCCGGCCGGGATCATCGTCAGGAGGCCACGCTCGTCGGACGCCGGCCCGGCGAGGAGCTCCCGGACGGCGGCGGTCGCGACGGTCCGGGTGGCGGGCACGGTCCGGAGGACCGGGACCAGGTGCGCATCGCCGCCCGCGGGATCGGGCTGCAAGAGGTAGACGCGGACCGTGGTCGTCGCGGCCGGAGAAGTCGACGGCGCCGTCGTGGGACCGGCCGACGCTGCCGGTGATGTCCCCGGTGAGGCGCTCGGCGTGGCCGTGGCCGGCGAGGCGGACGCCGGCGCAGTTGGCTCGGGCGACGTCCCATCACCGGGCCCCACGGATCCGGCGGGGGTCGCGGGCCGCGTGGGCACGGGTCCGGCGACGCCGACCGACCCGGTGCACGCGGCGACGAGGCCGACGATTGCGGCGATCACGGCAGCCAGGCGCACGGACGATGGGTTGCCGTGGCGTGGGGTGGAATGGGTCCTCATCGAGGTGGGCTCCCTGCGGGTTCCGAACGGGGCTCACCATGGCGCCGGCCCATCACCGGCCCATCGCCAGCGGGTAACGATTCGGTCACGGGCAGCCTGAGCTCGAAACGGAGGCCGCCGCCCGGGTCGGCGGCCGCGCGGAGCGTGCCGCCGAGGAGCTCGGCGTGCTCGCGCGCGATCGCAAGCCCCAGCCCGCTCCCTCCGGGGCGCGCCGGGTCCGCCTTCGCAAAGCGCTCGAAGAGCCGCTCCAGGTCCGCGTCCGCCGGACCGGCGCCCGGCCCGCGATCGGCCACCGTCACCGTCACGGCGCCGGAGCTTTGCGCGAGCGACACCGTGACGGGCGCGCCCGGCGCATGGAGCCGCGCGTTGTCCAGGAGGTTGCCAACGATCCTGTCCAGCCGCCGCGGGTCCGTCTCGATCACGACCGGCTGGTCGGGGAGCGTGAGCTGCGCCGCCGGCAGGCGAGCCGCCACGAGGGCTCCGAGCCGCCGCCCGAGGTCGACGGGTTCCGTCGTCACCTGCTCGGCGTTCGCGTCGAAGCGCGACACCTCCATCAGGTCGTCCACCAGGGACCGCAGCCGGGCGACGTCCGCGACGAGCAGCTCACCCGCCCGCCGGGCGTCCGGCGGCAGCGGTCCCAGCTCGCCGCGGAGCAGCGAGGCCTCCGCGACGAGCGCCGTCAGCGGCGTCCGCAACTCGTGGGCGACGTCGGCGACGAAGCGCCGGTTGCGGGACTCGGCGGACCGGAGCCGCTCGATCGTCGCCTCCAGCGTATCGGCCATCCGGTTGAACTCGGTGGCCCACGTGCCGAATTCGTCGCGCGACGTGGTCGGGACTCGCGCGTCCAGCTGCCCATCGGCGATCCGCGCGGCGGCCCGGCCCGCGGCGTCGATCGGGCGAAGGATCCCGCGCGCGACCGCCCGGGCGGTGGCGAGCGCCACCCCGATCAGCAGGAGCGAGCCAACGAGCAGCGCGATCCGAAGCTGGGTCAGGGCGCGGTCGATGTCGCTCGCGTCGTGGACGAAGAAGAACGCCGGCCCGCCGGCCGCCGGCCGACCAGCCAGGACGAGCGCCGAGTGTCCGGCCACGGACGTCCACGCGTACCCGATCTCGCCGCGGTCAACGATCGGCCGCAGCTCGGGTGGGAGACTGGCGAGTAACCCGACCAGGTCGAACGAGGAGACGACCGGGTCCCCGTCGCCGAAGTCGACGATCGTCTTGACATCGCCCCGCAGCCGGAACGTCTCGAGCAGGCCGGACGCCGTGAGCGACGTCGGATCGATGCCGTCCGGCAGCGCCGTCGGGATCAGGACCCCCAGGTCGTAGTCGGCCTGCTGCAACGCATCCGCCCGGAGCCGATCCCGCAGCGACGCATCGACGAACGCGGACGCGCCGATGCCCAGGACGGTCGCCGTGAGCGCGACGAGCACGACCACGACGATCGCGAGGCGGGCGCGGATGCCGAGTCCATGCCGCTCGCCGGGGCTGGTCGCCGCCACGTCAGCCGCCCGCCCGGTATCCCACGCCCCGGATCGTGACGATGAGCGTCGGTGATGCCGGCTCCGACTCGACCTTCGCCCGGAGGCGCCCGACCGCCACGTCGACCAGCCGCGAATCGCCCAGGAAGTCGTAACCCCAGATGCGTTCGAGGAGGACCTCGCGCGTGAAGACCTGGCCGGGCCGCCGCGCCAGCTCAACGAGCAGGTCGAACTCGGTCCGGGTGAGCGGGATCACTGTCCCGTCCCGGGCCACCGTCCGGGCCCCAACGTCGATGGCGAGTGGCCCCAGTCGGATGCGCTCCGCGTCACCCGGCCCGCCCCGCCCGCGCCGGAGCGCCGCCCGGACGCGCGCGACGAGCTCGGGCAGCTCGAACGGCTTGCGGACGTAGTCGTCGGCACCGGCCTCCAGGCCGACCACGATGTCGAGCGTGTCACCGCGCGCCGTCAGCATGACGATGGGGACCGTCGATTCGCGCCGGATCTCGCGGGCAACCTCCAGGCCGTCGAGGCCGGGGAGCATGACGTCGAGCAGGACGAGATCGGGCCGATCCGCGCGGAATCGCGCCAGCCCCTCGGGGCCGTCGGCCGCGGTGGCGACGCTGAAGCCGGCCCCGCGCAGGCCGAGCGCGGTGATCTCGCGGATCGACGGGTCGTCCTCGACCAGCAGGATGCGAGCGTCCACCGTCAGCCGCCGTTGTGCAGCTGGTCCAGGCGCGCATCGGAGATCCCAAGGTGGTGCGCCAGCTCGTGGCGGAGTGTCTCCTCGACGCCCTGGACCAGCGCCGCGGGGCCGCGCCAGTGGCGCTCCAGCGGCCCGCGGTAGAGCGTGATGACGCTGGGGATCGGGACGTGGTCGGCACTGAACGCCGTCCGCGGCACCCCGCGATAGAGGCCGAACAGTCCGGGCGCACCGACAAGCGCGAGCTCCTCGGGGGTCGCCTCGTCAGCGACCACGATCGCGACCGTCGCGAGCTGGGCGCGGAAGGCGTCCGGCAGTCGCTCGAGCGCCGCCTCCAGTGCCGCGTCGAAGGCGTCTGCTGCCAGGTCGAAAATCGTCGGCGAGTCGTCCGGGAGGTCGTCCACGAACGAAGAGTACCGTGTGCTCGCGGCGCGATCTCAGCCGGTGGCGACCATCGGCCCGACCACCGATCGCGTCTCCGCCCGTTTCGCGCCGCCTCGAGCCGGTGGTCTGGGCCAGTGGCCCGAGTGTCGGGCACCACTGACCTCCCGCGGCGACCTTGGCGCCGAACCGCGTCGCGCCGCTCCAGGGGGGTGCCCCGAGGCGGGCTGCCGAGCGGACTTGGCGGCGCTCTCCGGCGGCCTCCTCGGCCGCCGACCGCGCACGAGCCGGCCAGCCCGCGCACGAGCCGGCCAGCCCGCGTACCCGGCCCAGGAATCCCGGGATACGCACACCAGTCGTGCTCCGCGGGATCCGGGAGATCCGCGGCCGGTCCGACGGCCGCCGGGGAATCGCTACCGACCGCATCCATGCTCGGCCCGCCGCTCCGGACCGCCTGCGCACCGGCCCGGAGCGTGCCCGCCGCCCGGGATCGTCCCTAGTACGAACACCTCGCGTATCTCGGAACGATGAGAATCGGCGCGACGGATCACCTTGCCGCCGTGACGATCCCCGATTACACCGACACGTCCGCCGGCTCCGACGTCTGCCGCGGCCGACTGCGGCGGGGCCGGCGGGCCGGCGCCGCGAGTCGCCGGCGACCGATCGCTGGTGGCCTCGGGCGGCCTCCACCCGTCCTGCCTGGAGTACGCTCTGTGGGTCGAGCGGATCGCGCCTGTCGGCCGGCGCCTGCTCGATCGGAGGTGAGTCATGGACCTCGAGACCAGGGCTGACGCGGAGACCGAACCGGTCTTCGATCCGAGTGACCTGATCGTCGGGACGATCCGGCCGCCGGACTGGCTCGGCCGGATCCCGACCTTCGCCTGGCTGTTCGTCGCGTTGGCGGCCGCCGGGGTCGCCTACCTGATCTGGCAGGCGTTCCGATCAGGGCCGGACGGGATCTCGCCGACGAGCCTGGTGTTCGTGCTCCTGTCGGTCGTCAGCTGCGCCACGACAGTGCTCCTGCCGGCCGCGATGCTCGTCGGACGTCGTGGGCTCGGGCGCGCCGGATCGTGGCTGCTCCAGGGTGGGATCGCGCTTGCGACCGCCGAGCTGCTCAGGCTCTTCGGCCGGGACGTCGTGAACGCGATCGCTGGACCGCCTTCAATCGACGCCGACATCTCGTCGGCGATCTCTTCCCACGTGGTCCAGTCGCTGGCGATCCTGGTCCCGGTGGCGCTCCTCCGGATGTTCGGCCTCGCCAAGATTGGGCTCGGCCTCGGCGCGATCGCCGCCCCGAGCCGCTCGCTCGGCCGGGTCGCCTTCGCCGTCCTGGCCGTGTTGCTCGCGGTGGTCCTCGTGGGCGACGTCCTGGAGATCCAGGTGTTCAAGGCTGAGTCCGCGACCGATACCCTCTTGCTGATGTACAACGTGCTCGTCGTAGTCACGGTGCTGGTGGTCCTTGGCCTATGGGCGTGGGTCGCGTCGATCGCCGCCCGCCGAGATGGCGCACCGTGGCGGCCGATCGTGGTGGGTGCCGTTGCGGTCGTGCTCGGAAACGGACTTGGGGCGGCCGGCTCGCTCGTCGCACTCCTGCAGTCGGGCACGGACAACGCGCCGACGATCCTGACCTGGACGGTGCTCGCTGCAGCGACGGTCGGGGCAGTCGGCGCCGCCGTCCTGCTCGTCGGCTTCGCGCGGGGGTTCGAGCCGATCGACAACGAGGACGGATCCGAGCCCGCGCGGGGCGAGAACGGAGACGGAGCCGAGCCCGCGCCGGGCGATGCCCCGGATGCTGGCCCGGTGGCCCACTCCGCGGGCGCCTGACCCTTGCTTGGATCTTCGGTCGCTGATCTTCGTGGCCGCGGTGCAGGCCGGCGACAAGGGGCCGGACGCCCTCTGCCGGTCGTGCCAGACGCTGAGCGATCTCCGCTGGTGAGGCGGCCAGACACCTTCGCGCGATCCGGCCGCGCCACCGGCCGGCGAGCATGCGCTCCGTCAGTTGCGCCAGCCGGCCGCGTCGATCCCGATCGTCCGCCGGCCGTAGGTCGCAAGATTGGTGATCACGACCGTATGGCTCTTGTTCGCCAGGCTCTTGGTGAAGAGCACTACCCGGTAGTGGTTGCCGGTCTCGCGCACGCCCTTGTAGTAGCCCGTGTCGACCGTGTAGCTCGTGCCGTCGAGCGTGATCCGCAGGTTGCCGTAGGAGCGCCCGGTCGTGCCGAGCAGTGAGAACGACGAGCCGCTGAACGTGAGCTTCATCTTCGCGCCGGAGGCGTACGTCGTCGTGGTCGTGGCGCGGAAGTAGGCCGAGCCGGTCCGCCGGGCGTTGCCGGCCGAGAACGACCAGGCCCGGTCGTCGGTCGGGACGACGACCACGGCCTCGCGCCAGGCGCTCAGGTTGCCGACCGCGTCACGCGCCCGGACGTCGATGTACCAGGTCCCGGTCGCGAGTCCACTGAAGGCCCGAGACGTCGCAGTCTGGGTCGTCGTCGCCGACCAGGTCCCGGTCGCCCCCTTCTTCGTCCGGACCTGGTAGGCGGTCACCCGGACGTTGTCCGACCCGGTGAACGTGGCGCTAAAGGCGGCGTTCGCGCTCGTGACGAGGCTCGGGGCCGACAGCGCGGTCATCGTTGGCGCGGTCACGTCGGGAGCTGGCGTCGGCGAGGGCGACGGCGAGGGTGTCGGAGTCGGAGATGGCAAGGGCGTCGGAGTCGGAGATGGCAAGGGCGTCGGAGTCGGCGAGAGCGACGGAGAGGGCGAGGGCGAGGGCAAGGGCGAGGGCGCTACGGCAGCCGCCGCATTGACCCGGCCGTAGCCGAAGGCGTCGTCGCGGCCGGCCGTGCCGAGATCGACCGCGGTGCTCTCGAGCGCGGCCTCAACCTGGTCGGGGGTGTCGGTGGGGTGGGCGGACAGGACGAGCGCCGCGACGCCCACGACGTGCGGCGTCGCCATCGACGTGCCGCTCATGAACAAGTAGCACGACGGCGCGGCCACGCAGCCGCTCGGGTAGGTCGAGACGTCATTGACGCCCGGGCCGCTGATGTCGATGTAGGCGTTGGCGTTGCTGAACGAGGCGTGCGCGTCGCTGTTGTCGGTCGCCGCCACGCAGATGACGTGGTTGAAGGCGCACGGGTACCTGATCGAGCTGTCGCCGTCGTTGCCGGCGGCAGCGACGATCGTGACGCCGGCGGCATACGCGGCGTCGAAGGTCGGCTGCATCGCGGCCACGGACCCCGCAGCGAGCGACCCGCCGAGGCTCATGTTGATCATCTTCGCGCCGTGGGCGACGGCGTAATCGACGCCAGCCAGGAAGTCGCTGAACCAGCCGCTGCCGCTCGCGTCGAGGACCTTGATCGGCATGATCGTGACGCCTGGCGCGATGCCGGCGATGCCCGTGCCGTTGTTCGTCTGGGCGGCGATCGTGCCGGTCACGTGGGTCCCGTGGCCGTTGTCGTCGGCCGCGCCAGCCGTGCCGGTGATCTCGTTGTAAGGGCTGACGAAGGTGATCCCGGCCAGGTCCTCGTGGTTCATTGTGGTGCCGGTGTCGATGATCGCCACGATCACTGACGCCGATCCGGTCGTCGTCTGCCAGGCGGTCGGGACCCCGATCAGCGGCAAGTCGGCCTGGTTGGATGCGTAGGAGGGATCGTTCGGACTGCCCGAGGCCGGCCAGGCGTCGATGGTCACGCGCGCGTCGGGGATGACGGCGGCGACGTTGGGGTCGGACCGCAGCTGCGCCGCGAGCGCGCCCGCGGAACCGGGCCGGGCGATCACGAGCGAGCGAGCGCCGGCACGGCCGGCGACGGTCGAGGCCGAGGCCATCCGCGAGTCGGCGATGGCGGTTGAGTGGCCAGGCTTCCAGAAGATGATCAGCCGGCCCTCGGGCGCGGCGGCATCAGCCGCCCGAACCGCCTGCGCGTTGCTGCCCACCGCCGCCCCGGTCGCCAGCAGTGTGGCGATGACCGGGATGACGAGGAGGAGCGAGCGGAGGGAACGAGTCGAGCAGGTCATCGCGGTCTCCGTGGCGGCGGGAGGCGACCCGAGCGGCGGGCGGCCAGACGACGGGTCAAGCCAACGCGGCGGGTGCGGATCGCCGGTGGCAATCGCGACCACGCCTCGACGAATAGCTGGCGTCGGTGTCGAGGGACGCCGTATGTGCCGCCGCGCACGATGAAGGAGGTCGTGTGACCCGGCCTCGGATACCGAGGCATCTCGATCGTCTGCGCTCGAACCACCATCGTGCTCCGACCGTATCGGAGACTCGCTGTGCCGAGCCATCACCCGATCGTCTTGCAGAGAGAAGCGATAGTTTCGAGGGAGCGTGGCGCGAGGAGGACAATCGCCTCGAGACGGCGCGTGTCGGTGACGAGGCGGATATCCGTCAGCGGTGGTCGCGGACGGCGATCAGGATGTGGCGGTGGTGGCCTGGCCTGGCGGCGGGTGTGACGCGAAGCAGAGTGTCAACGCCAGGGCGGGGAGCAGGGCCCCGCATCGACCGTTGGTGGCGCCCGGAATCGTGGGCATAGCCGTCGCTCTCAGGGCCGCAGGCCCACGCTGGCGAGCTCCGCCCGGGCGAGCCGGTCGTGGCGGCCGCTGACCCAGTCGCCGAAGGGATCCGGCGTGTACTCGAGCAGGGTCGAGTAGTCGAGCCGGGTGAAGGCCCGCATGGCCAGGGCACGCTTGATCGAGTCGTCGCCGACGTCGGGTGCCGTTCGGATGGCACGGTGGGCGGCCCGGACGCGCTGCAGCCGTTCCCAGCGCCACGGGAGATAGCGGTTCAGCCACGGCCCCAGCGTCACGAGGGCCAGCAAGAGGGCGAGCACCACGGCGACGATAAAGATGAACTGCTCCAGCTGCGTGCCGAAGTCGGACAGCGGCCCGCCGGCGCTGGCGAAGGCGTCACGGGCAAGGTCGCGGACCTGCGACCCGACCAACGGAAGGCCGGCCAGCGAGTCGCCCAGGTCGCGCCCGCTCTGGACCATGTTCTGGCCGCCGGCGCGGATGGTCCGGCCGGCCTCGGCGAAGCCGGCCAGGAACTGAAACAGCTGCCAGACGATGTTCCCCCAGAACACCACCCACAGGAGCGTCGCGAGGTCCGCGACCTGTTCCTTCACCCGCGCGACCCGCAGCTCGCTCCAGATCTTGATCATGGTAGGCCTCCCGCCTCCGCTTCCTCGTCCACCGTTCTGACGTCTGTGCCGCCGTCCGGCGGGCCGCCGACCGCCGCGAACGCCACGGCCGATCTGTTTCCGCAGGACCGCTGCGCCGCATGCACCACCGGGGGCACAAGATCCCAGGCACGGCCCAAGTCAAGCCCGGAGTAGCTGCGGCTGCCAACTTGCTGGCGAATCTGGCCGCTTGCTGGCGCCAGTGTCCCGGCGCGGAATGGGCGCTATTCCTGCATCGGACAGGCGCACACGTGGCATCCTCCGCCTCACTGAGGCTGCGGAGGAGCAGCCCGGCCAGGCGATTGGCGCGGTCGAGCTCGCTCCCCGCGAGGCGCAGGAAACGCTCGGAGCAATCAGTCCGGTCTCGGGCGCCCAGAGTTGCCTCCCACCCGCTGATCGGACGAGCCCAGACGGCTGTCCGCATCGTGTCCATCCAGACGAGCGACCGGAACGCTTGGTTCTCGCCTCATCACTCTACGTCGCGGGAGGCGCCCGAGCGCCCGCGTGGCCGCGAAGCAGAGTGGGCGGCCAGGTCAGCTCCACGGCACGAGAGTCTCATCACTCGCCCTCGTTCGACCACCCTCGCGAACCTCCAGGTCGCGCAGGTCACGGGCGAAAGGATGGGTAGATGAGGACCATCGCCCGGTGGTTGGGGGACCGGATCGCGGTTCAACCTTGGGGCCGATCGTCCCACCTCGCGATTCTCGCAAGGGTGACCACATGAACCGCCTCACCGCCGCCGCCCTCGTCGGCCTGCTCGCGTTGTTCGCCGTTTCGTTCGTGGCGGTCGCTCCGGTGGCTGCCGCCGAACCGACGCCAACCCCGACGCTCGAACCGACGCCAACCCCGACGCTCGAACCGACGCCAACCCCGACGCCAACTCCCACGCTCGAACCGACGCCAACCCCGACACCCGCCGCGCCGAGCCCCATCCCTTCGCCCAGCCCTTCACCGTCTCCGTCGAACCCCACCACGACCAACCCGCCAGCGTGTCGCATCGCCGACGCCACGACCAGGTACAGGGTCTACACCGACTACCAGAAGACCCTGCTCGACTGGATCTACCGCCTTCCGAGCAGCTACGCTCCGCGCGATCTGACCAGCGTCAGCAAGGCCGGGCTCACCGGCTCCGGCTCTGTGCGCAAGCTCCTCATCCCCGATCTGACCGCGATGGCCAAGGCCGCTCGCGCCGCCGGGGCCCGCCTCGGCGTGCAAAGCGCCTATCGCAGTTACAGCACCCAGGTGGGGGTGTTCAATTCCTGGGTCCGCCAGCTCGGCCATGCCCAGGCCATCAGCGGCTCGGCCCGCCCGGGGCACTCCGAGCACCAGCTGGGCACGGTCATCGACTTCAAGAGCTACGGCGGCGGCGCGCCCTGGTCCTTCGGCGGTTACGACTGGGCCACGTCGAAGGCTGGGCGCTGGATGACGAGCAACGCGTGGAAGTACGGCTTCGTGCTCTCCTATCCCAAGAACATGGCGAGCCAGGTCTGCTACGGCTATGAGCCCTGGCACTATCGCTACTACGGGCGTGCCATCGCCGCGGCGATCCACTACAGCGGCCTGACCGCGCGCTACTGGCTCTGGGGGCACGGCAGCAACCAGTGACCAGGCACCGCCGGGCCGGGCTGGCCGCCCTCCTCCTATTCGGCGTGCTCTTCCTGGCGTCTTCCGCCGCCCACCTGGCGCGCCTCGCGGTCGGGCCGGGCCGTCCCCTCCGCGCGCCCAGCCCCCAAGTCCAGCGTCGCTACGGCACCAGCGCACCTTCTGGTGATCGACTTCCTGGCCTACGCCGCCGAGGCCGTGGCCAGTGACCCCATCGCCGGCAGCCCGGATGCAGAGGATCTCATCGCGCTCATCGGGGACCCCATCTCCTTCGGCGCCGAGGTCACCGACCAGGTCGACGCCGACGCTGACGCCAGCAGCCGTTGCGGCGTCATCGAGCCCACCACCGTCGACGCGCTCGCCCGGGCGATCAACGCCCGCCTGCCTGCCGATCAGCGGATCGATCCCGGCGCGGCCACCAGCCGCTCCCTGATCCACTGGCAGGTAGCCGGGGGCTACGCAAGCCTGCGCATCTTCGCCCAGGACGCGGCGGGATCGCCGTCCTGCGCTGACGCGGGCACCCGCTTCTAGCTGTCACGGCAGTACCGCGCCGCAGGTCCACTCGAGCGTGCCGGCGAGGTCCATCGACTCGCCGCTGTAGTCCGCCCCGCTCTGCGCCACGAGACCGGCGAAGCGGATCGAGCCACCCTCGTTGCTGAACGTCGACTCCAGGGTCGACGACTCCGTGGCCTGCATCCCGATGGTCGATGGCTTGCCGGCGTCCGAGACGAGCGCGCCCGTGATTCCGATGTTCAGGAGTATGCCGTCCTTGCGCGGGGTGTCGCGGAGGACCCGCCAGCGGTCGCCGACGTTGAAGTACACCGACACGAACGGGCGATCCGGCGTGTCGAGTCCCATGTTCGGGTCGCCGCTGACCTGGAACTCCGTCGCGCTGGCGACGTTTGTGCAGTCCGCGGGACTGGTCGCAATGGCGACGACGGGCGACGCGAGGCGGAGGGTCATCGTGCCGCCCTGCGGGTGAATGAGCGGCTCGCGGCTGGGGCCGAGGCTCTGGCCGGCCACGAGGCCGACGCCCACGGCCAGGATGACCAGCGCGATGCGCCGCACGATCCCGCGCCCGATCAGCGCCAGGATGCCGCCCACCAACAGGATGGCACCGGCTGCGAGGGTGATCATGAGACCGCCACCGTATGCCTCGGGCCACCAGATCCAGTCCAGATACGCTCCGACGATGGCGGCCACCACGAAGACGATCGCGGCAATCATGATGAGGGCGATCCGACCGCGACCAGCCGCGGGCGATGTGGTCGACGGGGTCATGCCCTCACCCGATGGAGATGTAGTCATGTCTGCCTCCTGTTCAGGGCGCCTTCGCGGTGTCCCATGCGGCCACTCTGACGCGCGACGACTGCGGCGCGACTGCGGCGGGACCGCGGCGGGCCGCTCGCAGCCGGGATAAGTCGGTGGACCGGGCGACGCGACCCTCGAGGCCTCGACGAACCTACCGCCGGCGGGACTGCCGGGTGCCGTGTGGCGGCGGACGCTCCCATGATGGCGATGGCCCTTGGATGAAACCTTGCTCAAGTCCGACACCCGCGCACGTCGACGCCCCAGGTGCAACGAACGTGACCGGCGCGCGTCGTCCTTCAAGCGAGGACGGTGTCCGTGAGCGCCTTGCATCGTCCAGTCACCCGATTGTCCAGGGCGCCCAGGAGGTGGTCGCGATGACGGTCAAGTCCTGGCGGGGCCTGGTGGTCGGCGCGTTCATCGCGCTCGTCGTGCCGATTTCGTATTGGGTCGTCGCCGTGCTGGTGGAGAACGGGATCGCGCCTTACGACCAGACGCACGCGCTCTTCGGCCTGCTCGGCCTGCTCGGCTGGATCTCGCTGTTTCTCCTTGGGCCCATCG
>Ga0208079_1000330_pt1 | contig 26092 bp, 22 predicted proteins | sample NGESurdeep092012_5_FD_184474 | JGI IMG/M metagenome (GOLD analysis project Ga0208079, IMG submission 184474) | Arctic peat soil microbial communities from Barrow, Alaska - NGEE Surface sample 210-2 deep-092012 (SPAdes) | ecosystem: Environmental > Terrestrial > Soil > Wetlands > Peat ... | reverse complement strand
CGAAACTTATTCAATTCAGTCCCATAGCCATTAAAGAAAGCTATTGCAATTTCGCGGTGAATTATATCCTCACCGACGTCACAAACTTTCCCGACAGGAAAAGATGAATACCCCATCTCCCATGCATCATCGGGCAATATGACCCTGACGGGCTGAAAACCTGGACGAAATAAACATGCCCGTGCCAGGTCAGATGGTCCTATCCCTGTGATATATACTGAACCACTATCCTCACCAAATGGCACAACATTACTTATTGAAATACTATCATTGCCCTTATTTTCAAATATTAATTCACCCTTATATCCAGAAGTGTAATGATCTGAAATTCTGAATGTAGAAATGAGGCTATTATTAAAAGTCTGGATATACTGATCATTTATTCTGTATACTTCAACCTCCGAAGATTTGTACTGTTTAGCATTCATCAAAAAGCTAAACAGAGTTTTGACTGCAGGCAGAATAATGGAGTTGCTGTCCGAAAGAATTATCCTGTCAGCCTTCAATCCAAAGTCTTTAGTAATCCCAATATTATAAAGTACCTGAGAATGACCTGAAAATGGTATAAGAAGGAATGCCAGATTCAACAACCAAGCTGATATTCTAATGTTCTTCATATGTAAAATTCTTTTAACCTGAAAAAATTATTGTATCTAAACGATTTAATCAGTAACATTTTCACTATTAATTCGTAAAAAGCACAGTTTTCCCTTGCAATTTAAAACATAGGATCGTAAAAAAAATATTTTGATGTATTTGTATCATTAGCAGTATAAACAGATAATCAGACTGATTTTTTTCTTTTAGTTAAAATAGTTGTATATTTAGGATTATTCAAATCCGGATGAGGTGATGTCTAAGGCAAATAAAATATTCAATTATGGTTTTATTCTTATCGTGTTTGTGATATTTACTGCTTGTGCTCCCGCCAAAAAGAACACCTACTACGAGAAAAGAAAGAAAAGTTCACATGTGAATGAGTCTCAGCTTGGAAGGAACAAATACTATTTTTCGTCGGGTTATCAGAAAAAACTTAACAAGACCTTCAAGAAGAAATAGTGTGCTTCTGCTTTCAGTCATCCAACGTCAGACTCAAACCATCGTATCCAAGAATGATCTCTGAAGGGAGCTCTTTTGAAATTTCTTTATGCAGACCCATCTGGTGGCTTATATGGGTGATGTAAGCTTTCTTTGGTGAGATCTCCCTTATGAAATCGACAGCTTCCCTTAAACTAAAATGTGATATATGTTTTTCCTTTCTGAGCGCATTAATGACCAGGTACTTAACGCCGTACAACTTCTCCTTACTCTCCTCGGGTACATAGTTTGCATCGGTTATATAAGCAAAATTGCCAATTCTGAATCCGTAAACAGGTAGCCTGTAGTGGAATACCCTGACTGGAACTATCTGTATCTTTTTTATTTTAAACGCATGTTCAGGAATTGAATTAAGTCTCATTTTAGGGATACCCGGATACTGGTATTCTGAAAATACATATGAATAATCCTTTTTTATCACCTTTTGAACCCTCTCCTCGCAATAAATGTCAATTGCATCCTGACTCTTATAATTGAATGCCCTTACATCATCCAGACCAGCTATATGATCTTTATGTTCATGTGTCAGTAAAATAGCATCAAGCCTGGTCACATGTTCCCTGAGCATCTGTTGGCGAAAGTCAGGACCAGCATCAATCACCAGGGTTGAATCTTCAGTCTCAAGGAGAAGGGAAGTCCGGAGTCTTTTATCTTGCTGATCAGAAGAAAGGCAAGTATTACAATCACAGGCTATTACCGGCACACCCTGTGAAGTACCAGTTCCAAGGAATGTTATTTTCACAATTGATATATTTCAAGACAAACCTATATTAAAAATCAATAACAGACAACAGGTATAACACTTTTTGTAATAAGATGCACAACTGGTATATTTGCTATATTTGAGTAAACATATATATTATTGTGAACGGAAGGATTTACCTTATACCAGTAACCCTGGGCGGGGATGATTTTCTAAAAGTTATCCCTGAAAAAGTGATAGCCCTTACCCGGCAATTGAGGTACTTTGTTGTAGAAGATATCAGAAGTGCAAGAAGGTTTTTACGGCTTATTGACAAAGAATTCCCGATAAATGAAACTTTGTTTTATGAACTAAATGAGCATACAGAAGACTCCGATATAGAACATTATCTCGAGCCAATTTTGAAGGGGTCGGATGTAGGTGTATTAAGTGAGGCCGGGTTACCCGGAATTGCTGATCCGGGTGCCAGGATAATTGCTCTGGCGCATCAAAAAAGAATAACGGTAACTCCCTTATCAGGACCATCATCCATACTTCTGGCGCTCATATCTTCCGGACTTAACGGGCAAAATTTCACCTTTAACGGGTATCTTCCCGTAAAACCATCCGAAAGATCCGCAAAAATAAGGGAACTTGAAAAGAGAGCCGGAGAAGGATTTGCACAGATCTTTATGGAAACGCCTTACAGGAACCAGAAGATGGTGGAATCACTTTTAACAACCTGTCATAACGATACATTGCTCTGCATTGCTGCTGACATTACTCTGCCAACCGAATCAATAAGGACAATGAAGATTTCGGAATGGAAGAGAAACATGCCACTCCTGAATGACAAACTTGTGGTCTATGTAATGCAATAGTGTTATTTACCAGGACCAGGTTTTACCAGAACAAGTTCAACATCATATAACAGAGGAGTATATCCACCTATAGAATAATATCCTTGTGTTCCATATCCCAGGCTTGATGGTATAAGAAATTGTGCTTTTCCACCCTGTTTCATGTACAAAACGCCCTCATCGAATCCCTGGATAAGTACTCCTTCGTCAACGGGGAAAATAAGATTTGTCTTTCCGACATTTGAATCAAATACTGTTCCGTCAAGAAATGAACCGGTGTAAATGACATATGCAGTATCATGTGTGACGGGGGCAGGACCCGTTCCCAACAACACCTGGTGATAATACAAACCACTGGATTCCAATGTAAATGTATCAGTTACATGACTATTTAGATAATTTGAAATTGACTGTTTTTCTGCTTTTTCATATTTACTGGCTGGGTTACATGAAACCAGGACTATTGCCAAACCAACAACCAAAAACAATAGGATGGAATTGAAGTACTTTTTATTCATTGATCTAATTATTTAAATTTCAATATAACTTAAACGCATGCATGTAACAAATATTATTTGGCCCGCAATATATTAACATTATATACAATTACAGCTCTTGAAGGGATCATTTTTCTGTCTCCCACAAATCCATATGCCAGGAAAGGGGGTAAAATGAATATAGCTTCAGCTCCGGGTCTGAGTAATCTGAGACCTTCATTCAGACCGGGCTCCATTTCACTTCTTCCAAGAATTACTTCCTTTGGACCAAGATCTCTGGAGGAATAACATTTAGTTCCATCCAGAAGAGAACACTCATAATTCAAAACAACTTTGTCGTTTTCGTCAAAGGCTTTCCCCTCTCCTTCCTTAATTATCTGGTACCATAGGCCGGTGGGAGATTCAATCATATTAAGGTTCTTCCTTTCTATATAATTTCTGATCCTTTCCCTGTCTTTCTGAACCAGGTACTTGTTTATATCGGCCATTTCATTCTTGCCTGGTTTTGAGCCAGAAAAACTGTTAATATGTTTTTCCCTGCAGGAAATAAAAGATACTACAAGGAACAAGATGAGTATATTTTTGATTCCCACATTTAAACACGTAGATACAGTTCCCAGACCTGTATCTTCATTTTTATAATTATAGCTACACCTGATCTTCAAATCTCCATACATTCTCTTCAAGAACTTTAAGGAAGTAGGCAATAGTATTTTCAAGGGTATCAGTATATTCTCCTCCCGAAGCATTCAGATGGCCCCCTCCGGAAAAATACTTAGAAGCAAATTCATTAGAGGGGAATTTGCCTTTTGAACGGAAAGAGAGTTTTATAAAATTATCCTTTTCTATAAACAAAGCCGAAAAGTGAATACCTTTAATTGATAATGGCATATTTACAAAACCCTCAGTATCACCCTTGACATGATTGTATGATTTCAAATCATCTTTTGAAAGATAAATATACGCACTCTTGAATTCCGGTATAACAACCATTCTCTGGTTAAGTGCAAAACCTTGTAACCTGATCCTGTCGCTTGAAAAATTATTGTAGATCAGGTTGATTATCTTTTCCTTTAAGATACCTGTATCGAGCAGGTCCGCAACAATTCTGAATGTCCTGGCTGAATATGATCCATGCTCAAAATTTCCGGTATCAGTTATAATGCCTACATAAAGCGCTTCGGCATAAGATCTGTTCATAAAGTTTGCACCATTTATTTCACAAACCAGTTCATGAATAAGTTCTGATGTTGAACATTTTGAAGGATCAGATATTACCAGATCGGCAAAATTTTCAGGATTGAGATGGTGATCAATAATCACTTTCTTAGCCTTGGAAGATAGTACATATTCTTCAGCTTCACCCAACCTGTCAGATTGATTGAAATCAAGCATTATTATGAGATCTGCATTTTCAATAAGCATCCTGCATTTGTTCCTCTCCCTGATAAATATGTTTATCTGTGCGGCTCCATCCATCCATTTCAAAAACTCCTGAAGATTATTGGGAGCCAATAGTGAAACATTCCTGCCTTTAGATTTAAAGTAATGGTATAGAGCCAATTGCGCTCCTATTGAATCACCATCAGGGTTGATATGGCATATAATTAATATATTCTCTGACGAGGAGAAAAGTTTCGATAATTCTTTTGTATATTTGGATAAATCTATCACTTTTACCAAAGTTTATTAAAGTGGCTAAAGATAAAGAATATTCCTTAAGACCGAATCTTCAGTTTTAAATCAAAATAATTATATATGTACAGTGATTTTACTTTTTCAATTATCAAACCCAATGCAGTGAGGACAGGTAAAACCGGACCTATTCTGGCAATGATAAACGAAGGTGGATTCGAAATTGCGGCTATGCGTATGGTTAAGTTGACTATTCCTCAGGCTGAATCATTTTATGCTGTCCATAAAGGGAAACCGTTTTTTGAAGGCTTGATAGAATTTATGACTTCTGGACCAGTTGTAGTTATGATATTAAGGCATGAAAATGCCGTGGAGCAGTTCAGGAAACTTATTGGAGCCACAGATCCTGCGAAAGCTGAACCCGGTACTATCAGAAGGACATATGCCGTATCTGTTCAGATGAATGCGGTTCATGGTTCAGATAGCGCAGAAAATGCGATTATTGAAGCTAATTTCTTTTTTCCAGGAATTGAGAGGTTCTAATAGTCAAACTTTCCCTTTACCTCAGTTTCCTTACCCCCCGGGTGTAAATATTTACTTGGAATCTGACTCTTTTATGGAGATTGCTTCGTTGCTTCGCTCCTCGCAATGACCGTTTATTCTATCTGGTTCGTTTTAATTACCAGCACGAATTCCGATAGCAGGGGAGGTCATTGCGAGCCCGCGAAGCTGGAGTGGCAATCTCAAACTCCCATGAGAAAAGCCGACTATAAGTACTTGTTATTTTCTTAGATTAATTTTTCTAATTTTATCCTCCCGCAACTTTATATCCCGTTTTGTGTTATTAGATTTGTAGAATATTAAAACATTTATGGATTCAATGCTTAAAAATGACTTTTCCGATAAGAAGATCCTGGAAAAGTACTCTTCTGCTTTTACGCTTTCGGATATGGAAATCTTCATTTTCCCTGAGCTTTTTTACCCGCTGGTACTTGCAGATATAATGTCGCCAGAATTGTGGAAGTGGAGAGATGATCCGTGGTTTCTTGATATCGAAAAGAAAAGCTTCACAGTGAAAGCCAACCGGATAAAACAGTATATCATTCAGAATTATGTTTTCAATCTTGATCTCTCTACATGGGGTCTGACATCCAAGAGCGCCGAAATCGGACGATTCAGTGATTTCTACGATATGGAAATGCTAAGGCAGTCTAATGCGTTGTTCGGATACGAGGGTGACAAATATTATTTTGATATAGATATCAGAAAACATTTTGGTCTCGATAAGTATGATTCAGATATTATTCCGTATTGGAAAACTGAAACTATAGAAGCCATGGGAGCTTTCAGATATAAAGACAATTTCAGGACAGGAGCAGGTGAATGTGTTTCTCTGTCAGCTCTGTATGCCGCAGCTATGTTTGTTGTCGGTAGAATACCCCTGAAGAAAATTTTCCTGATAGCCACCCCACTTCACTCTCAGAATTTTATAATTGAGAAGGACGGATTAATAACAAATAACCGCCGGATTGTTACCAAAAATATGTGGTACAATGGTACTTCCCTGTCTGAAAAGGCTCGGCGAGCAATGGAAAACGAAAAGGTAACAATAGTTTCGCATATATCGGGCTATATACATACAATATATGAAGATGCAACTATTGACAGGGATTGCTATGAATATTTCTCTATTAAACTTAAGGAGTTTCTAACTACTCAGTTGACAAGTCTTATTTTCATTAATTTTCTCAGGTTTAAATCAAAATACAAAACTCTCTTTCAGTACAGGTGTGATTGTTCGGGCACAATAAGATATATCTCGCTTGAAAAAATGTTTGAATATGAACATTCAAGCAAGTTTAATGTTTCGACCGAAACACGTGCATCGCTGGTAAAAGAGATTGAAGGTGACGACTTTCACCTCAGCCCCATTCAGTGGAAAATAATGCTGAATGATATAGAGGAAATCCTCGATAAACATTCCGGGAAGAGCCTAGAAACAATTGAAGAAGAATTCATAAAGAAAACTGGTACAGAGTATGAAGAGGTCATAATTGAGATGTTTAAAGAGCTGAGTGATTTTATTTTCATTGATCCGAAAATTCCTGATCCCTCAAAAAACTTCACAGTCACTGAAAGACTAAATATTTTAAATGAACACAATCGTGAGGATATTATTAATCTGATGACAGAGCACCAGGAGAGTTCTGAAACTGCCCGCCTGACCTTGTATGTATACAGAGATATGGACAAAATTGACTGGCTTCCGTTTGTAAAAGCAGCCTTTGAGAGGAACCCTGTTTCATTTACCGACCTTAATGAGAAAACTAATTATGAAGTTTACTCTTTATTAAAGGAGCTTCCAGTGGAATCAATTTATGACGGAAACAGACTCGCATTACCTGACGAAGTCTGGAACTTCAGGCGCGGTGACGGAATAGAAAAAGCTTTTTTACTCGCTGACTTTCTTCTTCATAAAGATAATTCTGCACATATTAAAATCGAGATAGATAATAAAGACATTCTGTTATCCTCAAACGGTCATAAGTTTCATTTCATTTCAAACAAACACCTGAAGAAATCCATCGAGATAAGAGGGAGAGAGTATAAAATTGTCTAATTGCCTGGTTGAAAGGTTGTAGGAGATTTATAATTGACGGGGAGATTGGGAGACGGGGAGATCGGGAGATCGGGAGACGGGGAGACTGCAAGACAAGTTAACGAAAAACAATATCTTTAATCACTTCTGATCCAGCTTTCCCATTCAGTTTTTCCCTGATCGCTTCCCGGAGCATAAGCAATTCATTCCTCACTACTGAAGAATTCAGATGAACATACAATATATGGTCCCTGATGAATATTTTGGTTGTTCTGGAACTGATGGCTTTTCCAACGATCTCTTCCCACGAATTAATGACTGCTACCTCACTAAGTTTACCCCCGAGATTCATCTCCCTGATGTAATCATTAACTGCTTCTGCAAGTGATATGGTCTTACTTCGTCTCATTAAACCGGTCTGCCATTATGCGATACTTCCACAACTTCATTCTCTGCGATCCCAAAAAGTTTATAATCAGTATTATGCGATGTCAAAATATCCTGAAGACGATTCTGGTGTGTGTCCGTTATAAATATCTGTCCGAATCTTTTATTACCCACAAGTCTTATTATCTGTTCAACACGTTCCGCATCAAATTTATCAAAAATATCATCGAGCAACAAGATAGGTGATAAGCCGGCTTTCCTTTTGATATAATCGAATTTTGCAAGCTTTAGAGCGACGAGGTAAGATTTTTGTTGTCCCTGAGAACCAAGTGATTTAACCAGGTAATCATTCATCTCCAGAAGCAGATCATCTTTATGAATTCCTATTGTAGTATACTCAAGATATCTGTCCTTTGATATTGAGTTAATGAGAGCATCCGCAAAATTGCCCTCCTCCAGATGTGATCTGTATTTTAGCCTCACTGATTCCTTACCTGAAGAGATAAGGGAATAATATTCCTGAAAAACAGGGATGAGTTCATTTATGAGCATTTCTCTTTCCTTGTAAACATATGTTCCGTACTTTACCAATTGCGAATCCCATATTGAAAGAAATTCCGGATCGTTTTTACCAGAAGAGTTTATATCCTTAAGAACTCTGTTTCTCTGCTGAAGAGCTTTGCTGTATCTGAGAACAGAATCGAGATATTCTGCACTGTACTGACTTATTATTTTGTTCATGAACTTCCTTCGGTCCTCACTGCCTTCAGTTATCAGAGCACTGTCGGCCGGAGATATCATTACAACCGGGTACCTGCCCACATGGTCGGAGAGCTTTTGGTACTCTTTCCCGTTTCTTTTTAACAATTTTTGTTTCTGCCTCTGGAAGGCACAATAGATCTGATCTTCTTCCTCATCTCTCACAAAAGTACCCTGTATTATAAAGTAGTCCTCACCATGCCTGATACTTATGCTATCGATGCTGTTGAAAAAGCTTTTTGTAAGTGACAGATAATGAATTGCATCAAGAATATTAGTCTTGCCGACCCCGTTGTTGCCAACGAAACAGTTTATCTTAGGTGAGAACTCAAGCTCAGTGAGCTCATAGTTTTTAAAATTGGTAAGAGCAAGTTTCTTGAGATACATATTCTTAAAGTCAAAAGGCAAAAGTTAAAAGACAAAAGTAACAAGAAAAATAAAACTGACACAGCTTGGATAGGATTGCTTCGTCGCTAGCTCCCCGCAATGACAGTAAAAGTAAGATAAATCGACATATTCTCTGTGATTTAGCCCCCCCTCGCCTTCGCGTAGCCGCTTCGGCGGAGCAAGGCTTGGGGGGATGGGGGGTAAAAAGTCTCTCTGTGTAACTCTGTGTAAGTTCTTACATGCTTATAATCAAGTTTATAACAAATATTTTACCACCTTTTGGATATTCATTAAATTAAATGTTTTAAAATTTGCTGAAAAAAATTACTTTTGCGATGGTAAAATCAGAAGTTAAATATTTAAAGACCAGTATGGCAAAAAATAAAAAGGATGAAAATCCATCGACCATCTCAAGTGTTGAGGAAACTCTTACCAGAACAGAACAGTATCTTGAAGAGAATTATAAAACACTATTGATCGGTTTAGGAGTAATAGTATTGTTGGTGGGATTATTCTGGCTTGGCAAACTTTATCTTAACAAAAGAAACGATGAGGCCCAATCTCAGATGTTCCAGGCAGAGAGGTACCTTGAACTTGATTCTTTGAAACTTGCCCTCAATGGTGACGGAAACTATCTGGGTTTTCTCGACATAGCCAAAGATTATAAATTTACCAATTCAGGCAACCTTGCCAGATACAGTGCCGGTATATGTTATCTGCATTTGGGTAATTATAATGAGGCTATTGATTTTCTCAACAAGTACTCTAAGAAAGATAAGGTAATAGGTTCACTGGCTATTGGTGCCACTGGTGATGCGTATGTTGAGCTTGGTAATATTGACAAAGGTATTTCAAAGTATATTGAAGCAGCAGATTTTGCAAAAAACTCTTTTAATACACCTTTGTTTTTGATGAAAGCTGCTGAGTTATATGAGTTGAATGGTAAATTCTCAGAAGCGTTGAAATTATACGAAAGAATTCAGATTCAATACCCGGAGAGCACTGAAGGGACTACAATTGAGAAATATATTGCAAGGGTAAAACTGCTCATTAAGTAGCTGTTGGATGGGCACAAAAAATTTGTCAGTTTATGATCCCGAAAAAGTTCCCGATGCGAGTGAAATGCGATTTGGTATAGTAGTTTCTGACTGGAACAAGGAAATAACATGGGCTTTGCTGGATGGTGCAGTTAAAACTCTGAAAAAGCATGGTGCAACTGATAAAAATATTGTTGTAAAACATGTACCCGGTAGTTTTGAACTCACTCTGGGCGCCCAGTTCCTTGCAGAATATGACGATCTTGACGCCATCATTTGCCTCGGGTGTGTTATCCAGGGGGAAACACCTCATTTCACATTCATTTGTCAGGGCGTGACGCAGGGAATAACTCAACTCAATATGGAATATAACCTGCCATTTATTTTTGGAGTTCTTACAACTCTAAACCAGCAACAGGCTTTTGACAGGGCTGGTGGCAAACTCGGAAATAAGGGAGATGAGGCGGCAGTAACAGCCATAAAAATGGCTGCCCTGCAGAGAGAAACGGAGAAATAGTGTTATCTGAGCACTTTACGGACAAAAGCCACAGTAAAGTACGACATCATAAAAACACCCATAAATCCTTCCATACCTGACACTATTCTGCTTAATCCTACGGGATAAACATCTCCGTAACCTATTGTGAAAAATGTTATTGCACTATGGTAGAATGACTGAAGAAGTGTTGATAATTTATCGGGGTTTCCAACTGCTGAAACCGTTTTTCCTAAACCAGTCAGGTCTATAAGAAAATACAAAGAACCAAAGAAAAACCAGAATACGACAACGCTTAAGAGCACTCGTCCCGGAGATGTTGCATAGAGTCCGATCTTATCAAATACCAGCCATTGAAAACTGTTTGGAATATGGCTGGCAATTTTTGCAATCCCCCCTTTTTCATGTTGTTCGGTAAGCCACGATTTTGCTTCAAAACGCTTAAACATGATATAAGCCTTATCTTCATCTTCGTACTTACCCGTTCCACTGAAATTCTCTTTCAGTATCCTGAATTGTTCGGCCTTCTGTCTTAATGTGGTTCCTTCCTGGTTCTGAATTGCGGTATTGCATTTATTGTGCCTCCAGTCTATATATAATTTCCCGAGAAGTCTCATTCCCGACATGTCGAGTGTCTGAATATTTACAGGAAAATCATATGGTTCGAGATCAATAATATCGCGGACAATTGTATCGGAGATATCCAGAAGTTCTGCATTGGCAAGTCGAAGATCAACATAATGATCGAGGTGACACGATTTAAGCGACATTGAATGAAAGGAGGAGCTATAGAAACTTACATCACCGTTGCCAAATTCTGTTCTTTCAAAGCTGATATCCGTATCGCTCATTTCCATCAGATTGAAGTTTTTTGGACCGAATCCCATCTCAGCTTTTTTAAACTGAATCTTCCCGGCTTTGCATGAAGCACCTTCAAAATTAACCTCTCCGTTGCCAAAAAGAGAACGGTTGAAATTTATTCTCCCCGAACCAAAATCGACAGTTCTGAAGTCAACCCTGCTATTGCCAAATTCTGTTCTCTCGAACATTATTTCACAATCTCCAAACACTGAATAATGGAAATCAACCTTCCCTCCTGTTATCCTGGTAACCTTAAAATTAAAACGACCATTATTAAAACGCGTATTTATAAAAAGCAGTTCCCCGTTGTTAAATTCGGTATTGGCAAAGCTCACTTCTCCATTACCAAACTGCATATCCTGAAAATCCTTAATTCCATCCCTGACAACGGCATTCTTGAACATGAAATCGCCATCCCCAAATACACACCCCGTGAACTCCACATTCCCATCTCTGAACAAAGTATTTGATAGGATAACGTTCCCGTCACCAAAGACCGAACCATTAAAAAGAACTTTACCCTTCGCAAAATGACTGCCATCAAAACTTATTTCTCCGGGAGCGAAAGAAGAATATGTGAAATCGTTACAAACCTTTGCTTCAAAAAAGGCATTTTTCGCTGAAAACCCATGCACTGTGACAAGGTCCTTCTTCTCCATCCCATTGATGCGTCGGTAAGAAGAAAGCGAGAATTCATGAATGTAAAAATTATCAAGATTCAGATCCTTCCCTTCTTTAATTATTGCATATATCTGGTTTATATCAGCTACCCCGAACAATTCCGAATCAATCTCTTCACCCGCCTCATTGTGAAATGATACCATTGCTGTTCTTGAGCAGGTTCTGCCATCGTCGGCAATGAATTTGACATTTCTGATCTCAACATGGAAATTTGAATAACCGGTAACCATCAATCCTTTGTTTTAAAAGTTAAGCCAATTTATAAAAAAAAAGGGAATAGTGGCTTTATTGAGAAATCTTATCTCATACATAAAGTTTTATAAGGACAATACGAACATTTGGCTCTAGCATCTGTCGTCTTTATAAACGGCTCATTATCACTGAATATGATGCCGATCAAGCCTTTCAACCCTGATAAAAATTCTTCTCTTACTATCTCATAATTATCAATCAGTATCTCATTATGGCTTCCTGTTTTAAGTTTGAGCATATCCCCTGTTGACGAGCTGTTCAGCTTCCTGATTTTGTAAACAGATGGCCTTATCATACTACCTGGCTTTGTGGCAAGATAAGCTTCACAGTAAACTAATGTCTGAAGCCATCCATCCGCGTCCTTTTTCCTGTCGTCAGTAAACAGATCACTGATACTGCCAATTGATTCCGAAACAGTGCCAGTCTTATAATCTACTATCCTGGTCACCTTATTTACAAAGTCAATACGGTCAATATTGCCTCCGATGACAATTTCTTTATTCATTGCATCAATTTCCAAAGGCAGTACAAATGAAAAAGGTTTTTCAAGGCTGAGTATTTCAATCGGTGCAATTGCTCTGTCATTATTAAGAACCCTCCTCAGGTAAACCAAAAGCACGTCGCGGACTATAAGTTCTCCGCCCCCCGGCTCATCATTTCTTCCAGCTTTAAACTCTTCATTTACGGTTGCATTTATGTTCTCCGAAAGTAAGTTGGTGTCATTAAGCCATGAACTGATCATTTCTGCTGTAATGATTCTCCCGGTAAAAGGTTCATAAAGTTTCCTCATTGTCTCATGCAAAATATTTCCAAGCATTGCAGGGTCAATCTCAAGGGAAATATCATCAGGCTCATTCAGTCTTTCCACATACTTGTAATAAAACTTCATTCTGCAAGCCAACCAAGTATTAATAGCTGATGGAGAGAGAATCCTTTCTCCGTTTTTACCAGTATAAAGTGAATGCAATTGCCCGATATGGTCCTCATTCCTTTCAATCCTGTCCGAAAGACCGGCATGAGATTTAATTTCAAAACCAAGATCAGTAAAAACAGGTTTCAATAATTCATCATACTTCATCTGTATCAGGAACCTGCTCATCTCCCCTGTCTGGAGTCCCTCTGAGCTGGAATTATAGAGGAAGGTAACATTTTCGGCTCGTTGGAGAAGTCTGTAAAAATGATAAGCATATATTGACTCCTGGTGATTTATTGAAGGAATACCGAATGCTTCACGAAGACTGAATGGGATAAAAGAAGAGCTGGAAGAGGCTGCGGGCAAAATGCCTTCATTCACTGACAGGATTATCAGGTTCCTGAAATCGAGCGCCCTTGTTTCGAGAATTCCCATGATCTGAATGCCGCTGAGCGGTTCTCCTGAAAACGGGACGGACTGCATCCTTAACAGCCTGTCCAGTATCCTGAAATAGGTTTCAGGACTAAAACTGATCTCAGGACTATTGACTATGATTTCAAGCTTATTGATAGAAAGTACAATCCTGTAAATATATTCATTAAGAATGTTGGACTGTACCTGGCTATTACCTGATTCAGTTTTATTAACGGTATCCCAGTTGGCAATGACAGAAAGTATTTCCTTAAAGTATAATGACAATTCCACAGGTGTCAGCGGTTTTCTAAAGACAGAGATCAATAGTCCGGAACCGGAAAAAATATCAGCTGGAACCTTCACCATATTTTTTGCTACTATTTCCTTAACCAGCTCATTATCTATCTTATCCAGCAACCTTGATATTAAAGAATGTTTAAGAATGCTGACAACTTCCCTGTAGCTGAATTTCGTAATCCCGTCAATTACCACTGCATTCCTCTGAAGATCAATAAGGTGTTTCAGGAAGGTGTACGCAAGAGTCTGTTTAAGGGGATGCCCCATAGTAATATTAATATCTCCCATGTCTTCGGGAAGGCTTGTAAGCAAGGGCATAAGAAGATTTTCATCGGCCAGAATGACAGCAGTGTGATGCGCATTATCAGGACTAATACCTGATATTGATGCAAGCAACTGCGAAACTAGTTTTACCTGGGCAACATCTGATGAAGTATCTATCACCCTTCTTGACACATCAGGAGAACCTTTAGAAAGCATGGTATCATAACTCCATCCTTCTGGCATATCATTGCCGAACAGTTTGAGATCATCATTCAGGAAAAGTCCTGCCGAATTTGTTGTACCCTCTTTAATATACGAATTGTCAAAATCCCAGTAAAACCTGGCTTTTCCAGCTTTTCTGTATCGTGACATTATCACCTTTTCACAGTTGTTCAGGGCATTAAAGCCTATAAAATGAATAAGATCCCAGTGATCAGGGCTATCGTTGCTGACTTGCTTCCCCTCAGCCACATCTTTGAAAATCATTCCTTCATAAGCAAGATTTTTTTCCCTCAAGGCATTCCTGAAACCAGAGTAGAGGTCGGACAGTATGCTCCATATTCCCAGGAATCCAGCCTTTTCCTTTGTCAGATTTTCCTGGTTGAAGTTCATCCAGAATCTTTTTACTATTTCAACCTGGTCTTCAGTAAGGCCTCCAAACTGCTGATCTATATTTTTGATATCCTTAACATTGGTGAAAAGCAATGAAGCATTTACCATGTATTTGTCAACATCGTCAAAATCGTTAAGAAGCATATCGCCCCAAAAGTAAAAGTCATCGAAACTTTCATGAGGTGTTTTTATGTTGCTGTATACTTTGTACAGTTCAAAAAGAAGGATCTCATTACCGGCAATCTGAAGAGATGACTGAGAATGGAATAACTCATTAATCGTTAATATTGATGGTGTCCATATTGGCTTTTCAATCCCGGCAGCCAGGTACTTAAGAAAGTAGAGTCCCGCTCTCCTGCTTGGAAAGACAAGACAATGCCGGTTGAGTGTGTTACCGAATTCTCTGTAAAGAGAACGGGCAATATGTTCAAGAAAATAGGTCATTTTAGCTTTGTCTTGCAGTCATGCAGTCATGCAGTCTTTTGTCTTTATATAGTCTTCCTTGCCAGGTATCAAGCTCAGCAAGTTTTTTTTCGACGAGATTTACTATCTGATCTGAACGTTTTTTACCCCATGTTTTTCCGGTAAGGAAACGTGGTGGTGCTTCGCCGGTAAAACGCTCGACAACAATTTCCGGATTAAGTCTTTCAAGAAAAGGAATAAAAAAGTCGAGATACTCTTCCCATGTAAAAAGCTCAAAATCACCAGGTTTGTCTTCAAACTCCTTTTCCATTATAGTTCCCTTAACTATCTGCAGCTGATGGAATTTTACGGTTGTCAGAGGGAGCTGTGAAATAATCCCGGCCTCCTGAAGCATCTCCTCACGGCTCTCACCCGGAAGACCAAAAATAAAATGAGCACCTGTTGTAATCCCTAACCCAGCCGTTCTTTGTACCATATCTACAGCTTCCTCAAAAGAATGACCGCGGTTGATCCGGTCCAGAGTCTTGTTATAACACGATTCAATGCCATACTCAACTGCAACATAATGTTTTTCAGAGAGTTCTTTGATATATTCAAGCTTATCACCGTCTAAGCAATCGGGCCTGGTACCAACGATCAATCCAATAACACCCGGATAACTGAGAGCTTCACTGTAAAGTTCTTTCAGTTTGCCGAGCGAATCATATGTATTTGAATATGCCTGGAAATAAGCCAGGTAAGTGTTCGCCTCATTATACCTCCACCTGTGAAATTCAATTCCTTCCTCAATCTGTTTGCTAACAGTTTTTTCTGGTTGACAATATGAAGGGTTAAATGCATCATTGTTGCAGTAAGTGCATCCTCCTGTACCTTTAGAGCCGTCGCGGTTAGGACATGTAAATCCGGCATCTATTGACACTTTCTGTACCCTGGCACCATAGATCTTCCTGAAATAGTTGGAATAGGCATTGAATCTACGTTCATGCCCCCATGGGTAGATCTTAATATGGCTAGTAATCTGCTTCATTCAGGCCGTAACTATTTTATCGTTATCAACATACCATATATACCCTTCAATATCTTTGTATCCCATATCTTCCAGCAGATGGCGGTACTGGTCAATCTGTATGGGGTAGTGAGGATTTTCTTCACCGAATTTAAAATCGATGATTATAGTTTTTCCGTCTTTGAAGATCACCCTGTCGGGTCTTCTTGTAAAACCGGTTGGAAGAAGAATGCCTGCCTCCCTGAGAACAGTGTTACCCTGTTCAAACCAGCCGGCAACCCGGGGATTTTTTATGATCTGGTTGACCCGCTTTTCAATCTCAACCGATTCTTCTACTGATAATTTGCCTTCGAGAACAAGTTTTCTGACAGCTGAGGAAATATCTGGAGGTGTATTGATCCCTTCAAAGATCTCGTGCATCAGTTTTCCATAGTTTATCCTTTTTCTTACACTCTCGCCTTCAGAAGAGAAGTAGTTTTCTCCATGAAGTTTGAGCTTAAGTGATCCCAGTGTCTGACTCACTTTATACTCTAAAGAAATAAGAATCTCTTTTTCAGTTTTATCACTCTCATTGTCAGGTACCTTGCCGTACTCAAAAACCCGGGTAGGGATGTCATAAAATGAATGAAGACTAAATTCGTCTCTCGGAGTTTGATCCGGGGTCATGGAAATAGCATTCAAAAGAGCTCCGGCGATGTTATCTTTTTTTGGCTGCGAGGTTGAAAATCCATAGATCACATCTTTTGCCCTGGTAAAAGCAACATAGAGCAAATTAATACTGTCGAGATAAACGGAATATTTTTCCTCTTTGTAGTCTTCTTCAAAAATTGTACTCTCAAGATCCTTACCATACTTTACAGGAACAATTCCAAGTTCGTTAAAAGGTTCAGAAGAAGGTTTCACCCATAATACTGGCTGTTTTAAATTAAGATGGTCGAGATTCCATGCCAGAAATGGAAGGATCACTACTTTGAATTCGAGACCTTTCGATTTATGTATTGTAAGAATACGGATCGCATCCTGGTTACCCGGAAGTATAACTGATTTCTTATTCCCCGATTCCTCCCACCAGTCCAGAAATGACTGAAAATCAGAATTTTTACTTCCTGCAAAATTAACAACATAATCCTGGAAACTATTGAGAAAAGGAATGTTGGGGAAATAATCGCCAAGACCGAAAAATTTAATAATATTCTCAGTGGCTTCAAATAAAGGCATCTGCCTTACTCTGCCAAGGAAATCTTCAAATCCTTCCGGAAAATATTCCTTTGATATTTCAGATAATCTATCGCTCCTGAGTGAAACCTGTTCTGCTCCTTCCCTGCCGGTAGACAAAAGAAAAAATCTCAGCATTATTGCACGGCTAATCTGATCTGGTGGGTCATTAATAACCGAGATGACGCTTATAATAAAAATTATAACCGGGGATTTAGAGAGTAGAAGTGAATCATTTGAAATAGCATTGTAATTGTATTTTAGCTTTCTGGTCTTATCACATGATTCAGAATAACTTATAAGCCTTTCGAGAACCTGTGCTCCTTCGTTGCCGGTACGCACAATTATACCAATATCGCTAGCTTTATAACCTTTATCCTGCAGGGATTCTACTATCGCCGGAAGCTTTTCTAGAACAACAGGTCTCCAGTCTTCTTCCTTATCATTTTCAATAAACTCAATTCTGACATATCCGCCATTTTTTTTACCCGAATCCTTCTGAACTGCTTCGGAATAAAGTTTCCTGAAGCTTTGAGGCATAGATTCACCTTCAAAGTTTTTATCTGTCTGTTCAGGTATGTTTGTAAAGAGAGTGTTGTTAAACGTTATTAAATTCGAACGGCTTCTCCAGTTCGTGGCCAGCGGAACACTGAAAAACCTTTTGCCATCGACCATGTTCTGAAGAACAGTCCCCAGTATCCGCCAGTCACTGTTTCTCCACCGGTATATCGATTGTTTTATATCTCCGACTACCAGGTTGTCAAAACCTTCTGCCATACTGTTTTCAATCAGGGGCTTAAAGTTTTTCCACTGAAAAATTGATGTATCCTGGAACTCATCGATCATGAAGTTCTCAAAACGGTTTCCTATCTTCTCATAAATGAAGGGTGCCTGATCTTCCCGTGTTATAAGATTCAGCAATTCACCAGTATCGGACAGAAGGAAAAGGTTTTCATTTGTGGTGATCTGGTGAACTTTATGCAAGACATCAGAAAGAATCCCAAGCTCAAAAATATTTGCCAGTACGCATCTGGCACTCCTGTAACCGGATATATTGTTGTCAAAATAAATTATTGCTTCCTTAAGCACATCACCCAGTCCATTATTTATAGCCTCCTCGAGCTGCGGTGAGATCTTTCCTGTAGTCCATTTTGGAGGATCACACTGGGTTTCGCGGACATAACTATTGGGATCTTTAATATTTCCGGCAGCCAGTGCTTTTACAAATGAAGGTACACCCTTTGCCTTCTGATAAAAAAGATCCTCAGTAAGGTTATATTTTGAGAAAATACCTTCAGCACTTTTACCAAGGTTTGTTAGTTTATTCTCGAAGGCATCGATTATTGATCTTATTTTATTTATGTATGCAAGAAGAATGTTTTTATCCTCCAGTTTCAACCTTTCTTCATGGGATAAGAGCTTGAATTTTTCTTTAAAAAGCTCCTCTGAAAGTATGGTAATACCTTTTTTAAGGTTCCAGCTTTTTTCGTCTTCAATATTCGACCTTGTATAACTCAGAAGCCAGTCTCTTAATTGTTTATCTTCAGAGGCCGATTCAATCATTTCATCGATTGCATTCGAAAGAATGACTGTATGGTCAAGTTCAACATTATACCCGGAATGAATACCTATTTCCCGGGTAAATGAACGTAACACCTTCTGGAAAAAACTATCAATTGTTGAGACAGAAAACCTCGAAAAATCGTGAAGGATTGAGGTAAGTATTTCTTTTGCATCATTTCTTATCACCTCTTCATTTTTGCCGGTTGCTTCAAGCAACCCGGAAAGATATTCTGATTCTTTCCCTCCTGCCAGCCGGCTGAGATGATCAAGAATTCTCGATTTCATTTCAGCGGTAGACTTATTTGTAAATGTTACTGCAAGGATCTTCCTGTAATTGTACTTTGATCTGAAAATAGCAGAGAGATAAATTTCTGTCAGTCTGTAAGTTTTACCCGATCCGGCTGATGCGCTGTATATGGTCAGTGTGCCTTGTCCCATGCTCTAAAGTTACCGTTTTTTATATAACTTTGCGCCGTGAAGAAAAAAGTAGTTGTAGGCTTATCGGGCGGCGTCGACTCGAGCGTTGCAGCATGGATTCTTAAGGAACAGGGTTATGATGTGATTGGTTTGTTCATGAAAAACTGGCACGATACAACAGGTCTTCTTCAGAGTGACTGCCATTGGGAAGATGATCTGATGTTTGCAGAAATGGTAGCTAAAAAGCTGAATATCCCATTTCACCAGGTAGATCTTAGCACAGAGTATCGACAGAGGGTCGTTGATTATATGTTTTCGGAGTACGGGAAAGGGCGAACACCAAATCCTGATGTTCTCTGTAACAGGGAGATAAAGTTTGATTCCTTTGCAGTTGAAGCCAGGAAACTGGGTGGTGATTTCGTAGCTACCGGTCACTATTGCATGAAAGGAGAAATTCAATCGGGTGGTAAAACAATGTACCGACTCCTGGCAGGAAAAGACAAAAATAAGGATCAGAGTTATTTTCTTTGTCAGGTAAATCAGGAACAACTCTCAACCGCATTATTTCCAATAGGAAATCTGACTAAACCCGAAGTGCGTGAATTTGCCAATAAGCTTGGATTGGCGACGGCCCAGCGAAAAGATTCGCAGGGAATCTGTTTTGTCGGGAAAGTCCATCTGCCTACATTCCTCCAGCAGAAACTTGAAGCGAAAAAAGGAAATATAGTTGAAATAAAAGATATAAAGTTGTATCCTGAAATCACTGATGGTTTACCAGAGAAAGATGCACCTGCCAGGTTACTTTCTGAATTGACTGAACCATTCAGATATGGACCAACATCAGGACTGATTATAGGAACGCATAACGGGGCACACTTTTTTACTATCGGACAGAGAAAAGGAATGAATGTTGGAGGACATAAAGAACCACTGTTCGTCATTGGCACTGATGTAGAAAAGAATATAGTTTACGTTGGTGAAGGGCAAAACCATCCCGGACTGAATCGTAAAGGGTTGTTTATCAGGACTGACGAAGTACACTGGATCAGAACTGATTTAAAAATGCATGAAGGTGAAAGCCGGGATTATATGGTCCGGATAAGATATCGTCAGCCTTTGCAGTCAGCACGCTTATATTCAGACAGCAACGGAATATACATAATATTTGACAAGCTCCAGAGGGGAATAGCGCCAGGTCAGTTTGCGGCATGGTATCATGATGATGAAGTAATTGGCTCAGGAGTTATCGATCAATAGTAAAGCTCAGAGCACAGGGCTGGTTGGAATGGGCCTGTTCTTCTTTTGAAAACTCACCACAAATACACCGGCAAAAATCAGCAATGCCGAAACAATCATAACAATAGTAATGTGATCCTGCCCCATAATTGTTGCCAGATATGCCGCGATTATTGGCTGTATATATGTATATGTGCTTACAATTGTTGGACTAAGACGCCGTAAACCAAAAGTAATCAGAAGATATCCCAGGTATGTTGCACCCACTATTACAAAGCCGATCTGGAGCCATGCTGTTAAAGGAATAGCTGACCAGTCCATGGTACTCCACTGGTGATAACCTGCAGGGATATTAGAAAGCATACCAAATAAAAAAGTCCATTTCATCACCGTTACCGGGTGATATTTTTCAAGCATCCTTTTAATAATTACAGTATAAAATGCCCAGCTTATGGTATTTACCATTGTATAAATATCACCAAGAAAAGTATTGCTGCCAAGATCAGGAACACCATTCTGCAGGATCAGCAACAAGACACCGGAAAGTCCAATAGCAAGTCCTGTCCCTTTAAGAAAAGTAATTCTTTCTTTGAGTATCAGGGCCGCAAAAATAAAAGCAAATATCGGATTTGTAGAGAGTATTATCGATGAATTCACCGGAGTAGTCATATCAAGTCCCACCAGGAAAAGTGTCTGATTAATAACTACACCAAAAAATGAACAGGCAAAAAGAAATAACAGATCTTTTCTTGTCACTGGTTCTTTTGGTATAAACAGACTTGTTATCCAGAATAAGGCAGCAGCGGAGATACTTCTAATAGAGACCAGAGCAAAAGGTTTAATATAGTCGGGCATTACTGCTTTGGCAATTGAGTAATTTAGCCCGTAAATAATATTGGCTGCCAGAAGTGAAAGATGTGCCCAGGTTTTTACCCTACTTTTATGCATACTTAGAAATTGAGTCGCAAAAATATAAATAATAGATATATTTGGGAAAAAATATTCAAAACAATGCAAAAGATATCTGTAATCAGCGGGGGGACAAGCGGCCTTGGTCTTGAAATTGCAAGTCTGCTGATCAAATCGGGTAAAAATGTTCTTATCCTGGGACGAAATACTGAGAAACTCAATGAAGCTTCATCCAGATTAAAAAAGGGTTCAAAGAATTTATTGACAGAATCATTGATCTGTAATATTGGAAAAGAAGAAGATGTAAAAAAAGTTGGTGAATATCTGACAGAAAACTCCTTTACAGTGGAATATCTTTTCAATAATGCAGGTATGGGACTGTTCACAAAAGCACATACTTCCACATCAGCCATTATCGATAAAGTGTTTGAAGCCAATCTGAAGGGAATGATACTTCTTACCTCCGAAGTACTCAGACTCACTCCTGAAGAAGAGGAACTTACGATAGTCAATATAATGTCAACATCTGCTCTACTGGGTAGATCGGAAGAGACAATCTATTGCGCTGCAAAATGGGGTGCACGTGGCTACACTGAAGCGCTCAGAACAGAATTAAAAGGTTCAAAACGAAATATCATTGCTGTCTATCCGGGTGGAATGAAAACAAATTTCTGGGATATTCCAGGTCAGAACCGCGACATAAGCACATTCATGGACCCGGCAGAAGTAGCTGAAAAAATTGTGAATGCAGTTATTGTCACCGATAAGATGTTTGTCACAGATATTACAATCAACAGGAAGAAATAGTAGTAACTAAAAAATGTAATTTACCACCTCGTCCTGACCTTGCGGTCATGATACCCCTCCTTGAAAATGAGGGGAGAATATAGATAATCAAAACATTAACTATCTCCTCCTTTTGAAGGAGGAGTACCCCGAAGGGGGGAGGTGGATGATTCTTAAAGAAACTCCTGTCAAGACAGCCTGCATTTATAATCTTCATAGCCAAATTCCCTGATCAATCTGAATTGACCATCCTTCGTCCAGATGCCTATTGACGGATGATGCACTCCGTTAAATGTTGTTGTTTTGACCATGGTATAATGTATCATATCAAGGAATATAATTCTGTCGCCCGGAACAAGTTTCTTTTCAAATGACCATTCACCCATAAAATCTCCTGATAAACATGAATTTCCCCCTAATCTGTAAGTCGGGTTCCCCGGAACCGGATCTGTTGCACCCAAAATCTTTGGTTTATAAGGCATTTCAAGACAATCAGGCATGTGAGCTGTGAAAGAGACATCAAGGATTGCAGTTTTAATTCCCTGGTTTTCAATAACATCTTCAACTGTAGCAACCAGCTCACCTGTTTCCCAGGCAAATGCACTCCCCGGTTCAAGTATTACCTTAAGACCGGTTCTCTTTCGGAATTCTTTCAGAATATTTATCAGATGTTCTGTATTATAATCTTTTCTTGTCATCAGATGACCACCACCCATATTGATCCACTTCAGTCGGGGGAAGAATTTGCCAAATTTTGTTTCCACCACATGAAGCACCTTTTCCAGAGCATATGAATCTGATTCAAACAGTACATGGAAATGTAATCCTTCAATTCCTTCGGGCAATCCGTTTTTCAGATCTTCAGCAATTATTCCGAGCCTGGAGCCGGGTGAACATGGATTATACAATCCGTGACTTATCTCAGAGAATTCCGGATTTATTCTTAAACCGGCAGAGATTTTTTTTGGATAATGTTTTAATTCCTTTGAAAATTTATTGTATTGGGCTAATGAATTGAAGGTTATATGAGAACTGTATCCAAGTAGAGTTTTAAAATCACCCGATTTATAGACCGGAGAATAAGTATGTGCCGGAGAGCCAATCTCTTCAAAACACAATCGTGCTTCATCCGGTGAACTTGCTGCAGCCCCTGAAATGTATTCCTTCAGTATCGGGAATACTCCCCACATAGCTAATCCTTTGAATGCCAGAATTATTTCGACACCCGATTCATCAGCTACATGTTTGATTAAAGCGAGGTTCTTTCGAAATCTCTCTTCATCAATCACATAACATGGAGATGGTATTTTATAATAATCTATGGACATAATCTTCTAGTTGAAATCCATTAACCGCAAAGTACACAAAGGCTTAAAACCAAAGGTCGCAAAGAAATCTCACCCTTCTAAAATTCAAACACTCTACCAGGTCTTTTCCTAGTTGCCCTGAGCACTGAGCCTTAAAGTTCCAAATCTACATCATGCAATTCCATCCATGGCAGACCCAATCGATTTAATTCGACCATAAACGGATCGGGATCAAATTCTTCAACATTGAATACTCCGGGTTTTTTCCAGATTCCTTTCAGATACATCATAGCCCCGATTGCAGCCGGCACTCCTGTAGTATAACTTACGCCCTGAGCCCCGGTCTCTGCATAAGCAGCCTGATGGCTGCAGTTATTGTAAACATAGTATGTTCTTTCCTTGCCGTCTTTCAACCCTTTGATCCGACATCCTATTGACGTCCAGCCGGTATAGTTTTCTCCCAGTTCACCTGGATCAGGAAGCACTGCTTTCAGGAACTGAATAGGGACGATCTCTCTTCCTTGGTACATTATTGGTTCGATGCCCGCCATTCCAATATTCTGAATTACACGAAGATGAGTAAGGTACTCCTGTCCGAATGTCATCCAGAATCGTGCTCTTTTAAGAGTTGGATAATTCTTCACTAAAGATTCAAGTTCTTCATGATAGATCAAATAAGATTCCCTGGGTCCTATTTCAGGATAATTTAAAGGCTTATGAATTTCATGAGGTTTGGTAACTACCCATTTACCGTTCTCCCAAAATTTACCTTCCTGTGTCACCTCCCTGATATTGATCTCCGGATTAAAATTTGTTGCAAAAGGTTTCCCATGATCACCGGCATTGCAATCTACTATGTCTAGATAATGCATTTCATCAAAATGATGTTTGGCTGCATATGCGGTGTAAATTGAAGTCACACCCGGATCGAAACCACATCCAAGAATTGCGGTTAATCCGGCTTTCCTGAATTTATCAATATATGCCCACTGCCAGCTATATGCGTATTTTGCCTCTTCAAGTGGTTCGTAATTGGCAGTATCCAGATATGCAACTCCTGCCTCGAGACATGCATCCATTATATGCAGATCCTGATATGGCAAAGCAACATTCACAACTATGTCAGGTTTGAATGATTTTATAAGCTTTACAAGTTGCTGAACATTATCAGCATCAACCTGAGCAGTTTTAATCCTGTTTTTTCCCAGTTTATCAGCAATGGCATCGCATTTGGATTTTGTCCGGCTGGCTAACATTATATCAGTAAAAACCTCTGGCAGAGAGGCCATCTTATGTACAACAACTGTACCAACTCCGCCGGCACCGATCACTAATACTTTTCCCATAGCTAATAAAGATAAAAGACAAAAGAGAAAAGATAAAAGTTAATATGCAGAATAGAAGTCAAATTACGAATAGTGTTAAACATTACAAGAAATAAACGAATCGCTAAATAGTAAACTCCGCAAGATCAACTCACTGTAGGATTTTGAATTTTAAAGGTTGACTATGTCCTGAACAATAAGTAACTTTACTCTTAGTTTCAAAAAAACCTGAATATTAAAGACTTATAGTAATAGTCAATCAGATTATGTAAATGAGACAGTTAACAGCACTTATAATTCCAGTAATATTCTTAATATCAGGTTGTGAAAAGCAGCCTGATTTCAGAAATAAATACTTAGGGAACTGGATATTTGAGATACAAAGAGAAGAAATTAAAGATGGGGGAGTATTAGTAAACTCAGACACTTCAATCCATAATGGAGAAATTAAATATGGGGATGTATCTGATGAGATTTTACTTCAATTCCAGGGAACAAATCCTCATTCTCCTGTTACTTTACGCATTGACCATGGTGGCAAAATACTACCCAAATCCTATTCTTCTTACACATCAATTACCATTTCTTATACAGGGGGCTTTGAAGGGAATAATAAACTTCATTATCACTATCACCTCAATCATGGTATACAAACAGATATTTATGAAACGCTCACCGGAGAAAAAGAATAAAAACAAAAAATCGGGTATATTTTTTTACCACATTTGTGAAATTCCGCTCGGAATAATCTTCAGAGTAAACTCTTCAATTAAGTAATAATAAATAAATTTAATTCACCACATAATAAGTTACTGCAACATCTGAGATCGTGTGATGGGGACTTCTGAACGGCCGCTTTGTCATAAGAGCGGTATGGTCGTCGATCTTACCGGCTACCGAATGTATCTTTGTTGTTTCTAGTGCCTCTTCAAGTGTCAAAGGTGGAATTATAGTTGGTAATCTTTTGGCCAACATGGTCTTACCGGCTCCGGGCGGACCAATCATTATTATATTATGGCCACCGGCTGCAGCAACTTCAAGAGCCCGTTTGACATTTTCCTGTCCGCGGACATCGGAAAAATCAACATCATATTTATTTGCCTCGCTGGCAAAGATCTCAAGCAGATCGACTTTCACTGGAATAAACTTTCTGCTGCCATTAAAGAAATCAACC
>Ga0208079_1000329_pt1 | contig 26156 bp, 16 predicted proteins | sample NGESurdeep092012_5_FD_184474 | JGI IMG/M metagenome (GOLD analysis project Ga0208079, IMG submission 184474) | Arctic peat soil microbial communities from Barrow, Alaska - NGEE Surface sample 210-2 deep-092012 (SPAdes) | ecosystem: Environmental > Terrestrial > Soil > Wetlands > Peat ... | reverse complement strand
AAAAAGAATAACAAGCCCGAAGTCAAACCTGTTAAAGTGATTCTGTCAAAAGAACCAAAAGAAAAAAAGCCTGTAAAGGAGAAAAAAGAACCAAAGGAAGTTACAGCTGTAAAAGAGGTAATAGAAGTCAAAGAAGTTAAAGAAGTCAAAGAGGCAAAAGAAGTTAAACCTGCTGTTAAATCTAAAGAAATAAAACCTGTAAAGGAAAAAGCCGAGGCCAAACCCGCCAAAGCTGTAAAGGAAAAGAAAGAGCCAAAAGAAGAAAAGGAATCAAAGCCTAAAAAAGAGAAGAAGAGTTAATACTTCTAATGGAAATATTTTTTGATGGGATAGTTCTCAGGCCGTGGTCGATAAGTGATGCACCACAACTTGCAGTAATAGCTGGCAATAAAAAAATCTCTGATAACCTACGTGACGGGTTGCCATTTCCTTACACACTTAAAGATGCACAGAACTGGCTCAGTATTATTTTGCCTGAAAATAACCCTCCAAAGTTTTTTGCTATAACACTTGATAAACAAGTGGTTGGCAGTATTGGCATTGTCTCTAAAACTGATATATACCGGAAAAACTTTGAGATCGGTTTTTTTATATCTGAACATTTCTGGGGAAAAAGTATAGCTACCAGGTCAATCAAAGCTGCTGTTTCCTATGCTTTTACAAACTTCGATATCGTAAGAATTTATGCAGAAGTATTTTCTGATAATCTGGCTTCATGCCGGGCTCTTGAGAAGGCCGGTTTAAAACTTGAAGCGACGCTGAAAAGAAATATTATCAAAAACGGAATAATCAAAGATAGTTGTATCTATTCTGTTCTCAGGGAGGATTATAAATAAATGTTGCTAGTTCCTTGTTGCTGGTTGCTGGTAATTTACTTGCCAGTAACCAGCACAGGCCTATCTTCTTACAATAAGCCACTTATAGTCATCCGGATCAATCACAGCATTTATAATCACCGGCTCATTTACCGATAATGCTTCTATCGTCGCTTTTCTCATTCCTTCAATGGAATCAGCCCTGATTACTTTAATACCCAGGAACATATCAGCATCGAAAAGATCGGATTGATAGAGCAGGGTGCCATATGCAGGAAGATCTTTCCATGATTGTTTGACTTTTATAAGATTAAGCTCGCCATCGGAGAAGACCACAACAATAACAGGCAGATTATATCTTTTTAATGTTACCATCTCTCCTGCCATCATCAGGAATCCTCCATCACCGGTGATGCAAACAACAGTTGAATCAGGATTATTAATCTGAGCAGCCATAGCAGCAGGAATACCGAAACCCATTGATGACCATCCGTTTGTCATTATAAGTTTGCCTTTTTCGTGAGTATTCCAGAATTGACCGATCAGATGAAGGTGCGAACCAACATCAGAAGTAACAATAGAATCTTCAGGTAATTCATCCTGTAGAATTCTCAGTGCGGCAGCTGGTCCGAAATGGCCTGTAAAACCACTAAAGACAGAATACATTTCGTCACGTATTCCTCTAATGATTGTCTTCTCAAAAACCAATGAGCCGGCATTAATATTTTTAAGGATACTGAACCACTCTTCAGCTGGACCAATGAACTGAGTGACATTTACTCCTGAAGGCATATCTGTTTCCCTTGTATCGAAATGAAGAAGTGGTACATCAGGTATCCACCCCTCATAATTAAATTCAACCGGGTCGTATCCTATTCCGATAACGAGGTCAGATTTCCCGTATATATCTTCAAGATAGTCGCTGAGAGAATGAAACAGAACACCTGCAAAGCATGGATGGTCTTCAGGTATCAACCCTTTTGCCATAGGTGTAATTACAACCGGAATTTTAAAAGCATCGAGAAAAGATAATATCTCAGGCTTGAGGTTAAGTCTGGCAGCTGTCAGTCCTATTGCGATCACAGGACGGCGTGTATTGTCGAGAAGTGAAAGAACCTTTTGAATATTATTACTGTGAAAGTTGTTTTCGCGTATATATCCTATCGCAGAAGCCTCTTCCACTTCAATATCTGATATATCTGAGGGAAGTCCGATATGAACCGGACCAGGGTAAGACTCCTGGCAAATCCTCCATGCCGAATCCATTACCTCCGACACATTTTTACTATTTAGCCTGAAAGTTGCTTTTGTTATTGGCTCAAAGAATTTCTGATGGTTAATATTCATCTGCACTGTCCGGTTAAGCATTGAATCACTCATTTCGCTGGTAAATACTATAAGCGGTGATCTGTCAAGCAATGCGCCTCCTATACCAGTGGAAATATTGGTAGCTCCGGGACCGAAAGTTGCGTGGCACACCCCAGGAATCCCTGTCAGTCTGGCTGTAACATCTGCCATAAAAGCAGCCGAGGCTTCATTAGATGTAAGTATGAACTCAATACCTGCAGATTTGAATGCTTCCATATATGGTATTGATGGTCCCCCTGGAATTCCGAATACATAACGAACTCCATGTGTATATAATTCATTAGCAATATATTCGGCGATAGTCATTTATACGGACTTAGTTACAAACAAAAGTATTAAATATTTCGGTGCTCTGCACCTGTTGTTTAGTTTTTCAGATACTCTTCTACAAATATTACACGGCTCTGCCGCTATATTTCAAGTATGCTAAATTACAGCTCAAACATACTTTCAGAATCAGGAATTTTACTCATTAATGAGGTGCAGAGCACCGAAATATTTGTAAAAATATGTTTGTCATTAGCCAAAAAGGTGCAGCGCACCGAAATATTTTATTCATACATACTTTTAGATGTCTGACATATATTTCAGCCTGATGATTGAATAGTAGAAAAATAATTTTTTTTCTGATATTTGATACCTGATTTTTTTTAATTGAAAAGTAAAGGGAATACTATTTTCTGGGCAATTATTGCCTGTCTGCTATGGTCAACCGCTTATGCAGGTATTAAACTTGGACTACAATATGATACACCGTTTCATTTTGCAGGGATCAGGTTTATAATCTCAGGCCTTATGATACTTCCTTTTACAGTGAAACCCTCTGCCTACCTGGCAATGATCAGGAACAACTGGAGGGTGGTTGCCTGGGTAACAACTCTGCAGATCGTAGTCAATTATTCACTCTTTTACCAGGGTTTGAACCTGGTTCCGGGTGCATTAGGAGCAGTTGTCTATGGTGCACAGCCTCTTATAATTGCTCTGGTTGCAGCTGTTATGCATAAAGATGACAGGCTGACGCAAAAAAAAATCATTACAATTGTTTTTGGTATTTCCGGTGTAATTCTTATCAGTGTGGGACGACAGGCTTTCAAATTGGGTACCGGACTGGAACTTTTAGGAGTATTAATGCTACTAACTGGCAATATAGCCACTGCAGGAAGCAATGTAATTATATCACTTAAAAGCAAAGATATTAACCCGTTTGTTCTCAGTTCATCATCTTTATTTCTGGGAGGAGTAGTACTGTACCTGATTTCAATTCCTGTTGAGGCAAAACACGTGGGGCCATTACCTATGAGGTACTGGATGATATTGCTTTGGTTAAGTTTCATGGCTGCAAGCGCATTTTCGATATGGTACAAACTGCTTCAGCGTCCGGGAGTAAAAGTATCGGAACTAAATTTATGGAAGTTTATTAATCCAGTTACTGGAGCCGTATTAAGCTGGCTCCTTATTCCTGATGAAAATCCGGAATTGCTTACTATATCCGGAATGGTTATAATTACACTTTCTTTGATAATATATTATAGCAGTACCAAGGAATCCATTTCACATAGAACATAGGATAAATATTATGTTTAAAAGAGTAGTATCCATCATTTGTTATGCATTGTTCTGGCTTGTGTTTTTCTCCATAGCAAGACTTTTTTTCATACTTGTTCAGCATCATTCTGCATTTCAAAACAGCTTTGTTGATCTTATTGGCACGTTCGGCCATGGCATTAAACTGGATATTTCAACAACAGGATACTTTATGATTCTTCCTTTGATGATGGCCATCCCGGAAATATATTTTAATGGAAACTGGTATCGAATTTTCTTACGATGGTACACATATTTTTTAATTGTTTTTTCCTCTTTTATAATAGTTGCTGATGTCAATCTATATTCATACTGGGGTTTCCGGATGGACTTTACTCCGTTATTATACCTGAAAACCCCTAAAGAGGCACTTGCTTCTATAAGTACGTTTAAGATAATTCAGGCACTCTTTTTAGTATTTGCTTTGTCGGCTCTTTTTATATTCATTTATAACAAGTTCATTGACAGGTTTTTTAAAGGATTTGAGAGAATCAGGTACCGGATACCGGCAATGTTGCTCTTCACAATTCTCTGGGCAGCTCTTATTATACCGATCAGAGGAGGATTTGGAGTAGCTCCGATAAACGCAGGAGCAGTCTACTTCAGTGATAAAATGTTTCTGAATCATACCGCTATCAATGCAGTCTGGAATGTAGGTTACTCAGGCTTTGGTCAGCGCCCTGTAAAAAACCCTTATGTTTTTGGAGACCTCTCTAAAGCTACCGGTATTGTAGATTCTCTTACTATCAAAGGAGGAAATCCAGGAAAAGTTTTAAATCTGTCACGGCCCAATATAATGATAATTGTTCTTGAGAGTTTCAGCGCTTACCTCATCGGACCTCTCGGAGGAGACTCTTTGGTAACTCCGAATATTAACAGATATTCAAAGGAAGGTATACTATTTTCAAACTTCTATGCATCAGGTACCAGGACTGACAAAGCAATGCCGGCAATACTGGATGGTTATCCGGCACAACCTGCCCAGTCAATAATCAAGGAGCCAAATAAGAGTCAGACATTGCCAAGCCTGGTTAAGATATTGATCGGTAACGGATACCATAGCTCATTCTGGTATGGAGGAGAGATTAATTTTGCAAATTTCAATTCGTTTGTAGTTGGTTCAGGTTTCCACGAAATAATTACAAAAAGCAATTTTGATCCCTCAACCTATAATTCAAAATGGGGTGTTCATGATCATATTTTATTCAATTCTCTAGAGGATTCGATGAAGACGGTAAAAGAACCATTTTTTAAAGTGATCCTTACTCTTTCGAGTCATGAACCTTTTGATGTTCCGATGAAACCGGTCTTCAATGGTTCTGATATTATGACAAAATACAAAAACTCAGTTTATTATACCGATAGTACACTGGGGTCTTTTCTCGATTGGGCAAAAGGGACTGACTGGTGGAAAAACACTCTGATCATTATGGTTGCAGATCATGCCGCAAGGATTGCTGACGACATGCCAAACTATAAACAAAATGTTTTCAAAATACCGATGTTATGGGTTGGAGGAGCCATTTTAAAGAAAGGTTTAAGGGTTGAAAAGTTTGGAAGCCAGGTGGATATTCCAACCACCTTACTTGATCAGCTCGGAATCGAAGGAAATTTCCCATTTGCGAAAGATTTATTATCAGATCATTCAAAATCATTTGCATTTTATACATATAACGAAGGATTCGGCTTTTTGACTGACAGTTCTTCTGTTGGTTTTGATCTGAAAAGTAAAATGGCAGTTCTCCGGGAAGGTAAAGATCCGGAATCGGCTGAGAAAAAAGGGAAAGCTTTTTTGCAGGTCTTATTCGATGATTATATAAAAAGATAATTTTTTATCATTAATAAATTCTTGATAACTGAAAGAAGGATTGACTGATACAAAAAACAGGATACCTCATGTTGTAATAATGCTGGGTATCGTGAGCCTCTTTACAGATGCTGCTTCGGAGATGATCTACCCGCTTGTCCCGGTTTTTGTTGCAGCCCTGGGTTCCGGTGCCATATTACTTGGTATAATTGAAGGAGTTGCTGAAACAACAGCTTCAATGTTAAAACTGATAAGCGGAATTATTTCTGACAAAATTGGAAAGAGGAAGCTGCTTGTTCTTATCGGTTATTCGATTTCATCTTTTATAAGGCCATTTACAGGCATAGTGACATCAGGATGGGAGATCGTGATAGTCAGAATGTTTGACCGCGTCGGGAAAGGAATCAGAACAGCTCCCAGGGATGCAATGATTGCTACCTCAGTTGATGAAAAAATCAGGGGGAAATCTTATGGTTTTGAACGGGCTATGGATAATGCCGGTGCTGTAGCAGGACCTGTTCTGGCAATAATAACACTCCTTGTGCTTTTTATCGGTTTTGGAATGAAGGATTCTCTTTTAGCCTTAAGATGGACATTCATCCTTGCAATAATACCCGGGATTTTAGCAGTACTTACAATCGTATTATTTGTAAAAGAATCTATACCCGAAAATGGAACAAGAAAACCTTTTACCTTTTCGCTAAAAAGTTTTGACAGAAACTTCAGGAATTATCTTCTGGTAATGATATTCTTTACTCTGGGAAACTCCTCCGATGCCTTTCTTCTATTTCGTGTAGAGGAGGCTATCCAGAGAAGCGGGGCAGTAGTAAATATTGTTAACAAAATAGCACCTCTTCACAGTATGGTCGTGAATTTCGGAGACCAGGATGCACAATCAAAGGTGATCAATATACTGTTCCTTCCCCTGGTTTGGGTCTTCTATAATATTATAAAGGTTATTTTCTCGACTCCTCTTGGAAGTCTTTCTGATAAAATCGGAAGGAAAAAAGTAATTGGCGCGGGATGGGGAATCTATGCTTTTGTTTATATCTCTTTTGCACTCCTTGTCTTCCTTACACCTGACTTTCAGATTATCGCTACATTTGGACTTTTTGCGACATATGCCTTCTTCTATGCTTTTACGGAAGGAGCAGAAAAGGCATTTGTGGCAGACCTGGTAGGTGATGAGAAAAGAGGAACTGCTTTTGGGCTTTTCAATTTTTCAATCGGTCTGGGTGCTCTTCCCGCCAGTATTATTTTCGGATTTCTTTACAGCTTTTTTGATAAAAAATTCCCCGGATACGGAGGTACAGTTGCATTTGGTTTTGGAGGAACCATTGCATTGATTTCAATGGTCCTGCTTGCTGTTAAGGTGAAAGAACCTAAGCAAAAAATATCTGTCTGAAATAACCGGATCTATCCTCAAAGATTTCTCTGTAGTAAACGTTCTCTATGGAACTCTGTGAATATTCTTCTTTTATAATTTAGTGGACACACCACAGGCGTAACTGTTTATATATTAATGGTTTTCTCCCTTCCCTTATTGTTTAAGGGAAGGGCAGGGGAAGGCTTAAGAAAATATTCAGAGAATCAATGAGTTAGCAGATTTAATTATCTGCTGTATTTCTTCTTATCTTTTTTCCCGAATCTGCTGTCTCTTTTATAATCTCTGCTCTTGCTTTCAGATCTGCCCTGGTTTCTTTTTTCAGGTTTTCTGTCAGACCATTTCGCGGGTCTCTTTCCTGAATATTCACTTTGTCTCGGCTTATCTGTTTTCTCCTGGGCAATCTCCACGGCCACCCTTCTGTCCATAAATGTAGCATTACTTAATGCACTAATAAGATCGTCGGCATAGCCGGCCTCTACCTCGAAAAATGAGAATGTTTTAAGTAAATCGATTTTTCCAATTGGTACCTTTCTTCCTTTTGTGTTGGAGTTAACAAGCTCAATGAGTTGTTCGGGATAAAAGCCATCAGACTTACCAAGATTGATGAATAGACGGGTATAGCTACCAGGATATTCTTCGCGTCTACCTCTTTTGCCTGATCGTTCGAAACTGTTATCTCTGTCAGCAACAGGGTCGATAATATCTTCGCCGTTGCGGTAATCATCAAGGAACCGGTCAAACTGGAGCGAAACAACTCTTTTCAGAAGTTCTTCCCTGTCGAGTCCTGCAAGTTTTTCTTTTATCTCAGGCAGGAATCTTTCAATCTCCTGGTGTTCAGTAGCAACGGTTTTAAGTTTATTAAGCCAGTGGAACAGCTGTTTCCCGCAAATCTCAGTCCCGGTAGGAATCGGAATAGCTTTGAAAGGTTTCTTTACCATTCTTTCTATCTGCTGAAGACTGTGTCTCTCCCTGAGGTGAACCAGTGAGATTGAAATTCCGGTTTTTCCGGCTCTTCCTGTTCGTCCGCTTCTGTGCGTATATACTTCAGTATCGTCGGGCAGGCTGTAATTTATCACATGAGTAAGATCATCAACATCCAGTCCGCGGGCAGCAACATCGGTGGCTACAAGCAGTTGAAGGTTCTTTATCCTGAACTTCTGCATAACAGCATCACGTTGCATTTGTGACAGATCTCCGTGAAGCGCATCGGCATTATAACCATCATCGATAAGTTTGGATGCCACTTCCTGGGTCTCTTTCCTGGTACGGCAAAAAACTATTCCATAAATGTCAGGGTTAAAATCAGCAATACGTTTTAGTACTTTGTATTTATCTTTTGCATGAATAAGGTAATATGCATGACTTACGTTTTCAGCAGAGGAATTTTTTGTTCCGATTGTGATTTCAACCGGGCTATTCATATATTTTCTGGCAATCGATGAAATCTCTTTCGACATTGTTGCCGAGAACAATAGTGTTCTTCTTCCTTCAGGAACCTCTTCAAGTATCTCATTGATACTGTCAAGGAATCCCATATTCAGCATCTCGTCGGCTTCGTCGAGAATAACTGTAGTAACTGAAGATAGCTTTGCTGCTCCTCTTCCGATAAGATCTATAAGCCTTCCTGGTGTTGCAACAATTATATGTACGCCTTTTTTTAAGCCTCTTATCTGGTTATCAATGCTTGCTCCTCCATAGACAGCAAGGATTTTAAGCTTGCCTGTAAATCTTGCATAATCAGTCAGATCGCCTGTGATCTGCATACACAATTCCCTGGTAGGGCAAAGGATCAGAGCCTGAGTATTGTTTATTTCAGTATCGGTTGCCTGAACGAGTGGAAGTCCAAAAGCTGCTGTTTTTCCAGTCCCGGTCTGAGCCAGGGCTATAATATCCACCTCACCGCCCAGCATAAGTGGAATTACTTTTTCCTGCACGGGCATAGGGCTTTCAAAACCAAGCTCCTGAATCGCCTTCAGAATGCCGGGAGTGAATCCCATCTCTTCAAAATTTATCATTATTTAATTTTATGATGTGGTTCCGGGAGCGCTGGATTTGTTATCCCGGCCGAAATGAACTCAAATACAGACTGGGCAAAATGCTTAACAACGCTTCGTGGAAATCACTTTGTTAATTCGAGTGCAAAGATAACCAAATATTTATAATTGCAACAGAATTAAAAGTTTAGGCACTCTAGGCACTTTAGGCACTTCAAACTTCTTTCCTGTAAAGTGAAAATAATTCATCTAAAAATACTGGTAGAATTCCCAAACTTTATACCATTAGTTAACAAGTAATTACATAAATTTGTAATCATGGACTCAGGACCGGTTAAAATATATTCAAGAGAAGACACTCCACGCTTAAGATATATTGCAGGAATAGTTCTTGGTGATATTCTTGGTTTATCATGGGATGTAATTACAGATAAGCGAAAGCTCGGGAAGAACCCTGTAATTAATTATTCCTCAGATAATTTATCCGGTTCATTTAAAATCAATCCGGCTTCAGTATTATTTGAAAAGGGGATTTGTCAGAAGCCGATTGAATTTAGCGAATGGAAAGGGTTACCGGTTATATTTCAGACTAAATCCGATTCAGATCTTCCCTTTGATATTTTTGCCGCATCTTTTTTTCTTGTTACACGGTATGAAGAGTATCTTGAGTTTATACCCGATCAGTATGGTAGATTCGCTTCTTCATCATCCCTGGCTCTTAAACATGGATTTTTGGATAAACCGATTATCGATTTATGGGCCAAAGAACTGTCAAAGACGTTCATGAAACGGTTTCCAACTGTTGTTTTCAGACGAAATGAATATAAGTCTCTTCTAACTATCGACACGGATCAGCCTTTTGCATATCAGGGTAAGAATATTTTCAGATCAATAGGAGGTTTGTTCAATAACAAAAATGCCGGTACTCCAAATATGGGTGACAGGTACCGGATTATTGCAAAAGGCGAAAAAGATCCTTTCGATGTTTTTGATTATATTTTTGAAAAAATTGAGAATAACAATATTGATTCGAGGTTTTTCTTTCCTGTTGGGGACCATTCAAAATTTGACAAAAACCCATCCTGGAAAAATGATGAATACCGGAACCTTATACAAAAAGTTTCCGGTAAATACCAGGTGGGCCTTCATCCTTCCTTTACTGCAGGGGGCGACGGTTCGCTGGTAAGTACTGAAGCAGCGAGGCTCCAATCAATTCTTGGAAAGAAGACCAATATTAGCCGCTTTCATTATATCAGACTGTCCATGCCGCACTCTTATGAGAATACTCTCAATGCCGGAATTTCAGAAGACTACTCGATGGGTTATCCCGACGAAATTGGCTTCAGGTCGAGTATAGCCAGACCTTACTATTTCTATAATCTTTCTGAAGAAAGACAGACAAATCTCAGGATCATACCTTTCCAGGTGATGGATGGAACACTTTACGACTACAAGAAACTTGATCCCGAAAGTTCAAAGGAAGTTATATTAAAAATTATAAACGAGACCAGAAAAGTTGGCGGACTATTTGTAAGTATATGGCATAATACATCTCTGCTTGATAATAAAGAGTGGAAAGGTTGGCGAGAAGTTTTTGAATTTATGATCATGAACCAGAAACCATGATAGTTTACCATAAAAATAATGAGATAGACAGGGAACAATGGGATTATTGCATCAGGAATACCCCTGGAGCCAAACCTTATGCTTATTCATGGTATCTGGATATTATGGCTCCCGGTTGGCAGGCTCTTGTGGATGATGATTATGATTCAGTTTTCCCGGTACCCGGATTCAGACGTTTTGGAATACAATATATTGCCACACCTGTTTTTCTACAGCAGTTGGGAGCATTTTCACCGGAGAATCATACATCAAAAGCAGTAACGGAGTTCCTGGATTATATGCCTGATTTTTATAAGTTTATTGACCTCTGTATCGGACAGAAGATCGACCTCACCGGTTATAAAATATTTGAAAAAGTAAATTTTGAACTGGATCTTTCAAAACCTTATGACATCATTTCTAAAAAATTTTCAGATCACTGCAGGAGAAATATTCATTCATCTTCCAGAAATTGTCCGGAGCTGGTTTCCGAGATAACTCCCGATGAAATCATTAATCTTTTTATTGAGAACAAAGGAAAAGAAATAGAGGGCATTAAAGACCGTGATTATCAGCGTTTAAAAAACCTAATAAATTTTTGCAAAATAAATAAGAAAGGGAGAATTATAGGTGTGAGAAGCGCCAGGAAGAAACTGATATTTGGCCTCTTCCTAATAGAAATACATGGGAGAAAGACAATTCTTTTTGTTGCAAATACGCCACAAAGCCGCGAAAGACGAATAGGCTACTATGTTGTCAATGAATTAATTAAGACTAATTCATCAACTAAAAATATTCTTGATTTTGCCGGTTCATCAATACCGTCTGTTGCATCTTTTTACGAATCATTTGGTTGTGCAAGGGTTCCTTTTTACAGGCTTTACCGTAACAGATTGTTCTGGCCTGTCAGGATGCTGAAGTAAGACCTTTATCCTAAGAGCTCCATCTCCTCATCATTGATGACTTCCACCATAGCGCCGTCATCACATTTAAGTGTTCGTGCTGAGAATTTTTTCAGAAGGGTATAGTTATGTGTAGCTACAATTACAGCCCTGCCGGTCTTGCTTATATCAGTGAGTAATCTTAATATACCTTCAGATGTTTCAGGATCAAGGTTGCCGGTAGGTTCATCTGCCAGAATAATTTCAGGGTCGTTCAGAAGGGCTCTGCCGATGACAACACGCTGTTGTTCCCCTCCCGACAGTTGGTGCGGCATCTTATATCCTTTTAGTCCAAGACCAACTTTTTCGAGAACTTCACCGATACGCGTATCTATTTCACTCTTGTTTTTCCATCCTGTTGCCCTGAGGACAAATTCAAGGTTCTCATTAACAGATCTGTCGGTCAATAACTGAAAATCCTGAAAAACGATTCCAATCTTCCGTCGAAGGTAGGGGACATCCCTGTTTTTAATTTTTGAAAGGTCATAGCCAGCAACCAGTCCTATACCCTCTTTCAGAGGTATCTGAGCATTCAGAGTTTTAATAAGACTCGATTTCCCGCTTCCTACTCTGCCAACCAGGTAAATAAATTCACCTTTTCCAACCCTGAGATTGACGTTAGACAGAACCAAATGATTCTGCTGCCATATAGTGCAGCCGGTCAGCTCAATAATTACATCCAGTGGAAGATTCTCCTGCATTTAGGGGTGATTTAATGTGCAAATTAAGGAAAGAATTGATAATTAACATTTATATGTTGATAAAATCAGTAATAAAGGGCTTAAGCCGGCGTTTAATAGTTGTAATTTTACGATAATTAAAAAAAATCAGCGTAAGTGTTATATGTGGCTTATAATTAATACATTATGTATCATTATTCGAGTTTAAGACACATGCAGGTTTTTTTCAACTGGGCTCAAAATATTAAGTTATGAACAGAAACAAAGGCATTTTAATATTCAGTTTTCTTTTAATATTCTTCCTCCCTGTCTCAGCACAGGTACCTTTTATTGCCGGAGAGACCGGATCAGAATATTACAGGGGAATGGAATTGTTCAATAAAGAAAAATACCCGGCAGCAATCAGACTTTTTGATTCATTCATCAGGAACGGAGATAAATCAGACCTTATACTTGTTACGAATGCTGAATATTTCAGATCAGTTGCTGCATTGAAACTGTTCAATCCTGATGCTGAATACAAAATGATGATGTTTATTTATACCCATCCGGAAAGCCCACGGATAAATGAAGCCAGACTTGAATTAGGCGACTATTTTTATCAGAACAAAAACTACAGGAAGGCAGCAATATACTACGAAACGGTGAACAGGCAGGAATTGAAATCAGATAAGCTGGCAGAATATTTTTTCCGGTTCGGATACTCACTTTACATAAAGGGCGATCAAAGCAAAGCACTGCTTATGTTTTCTGAAATTAAAGATATTGACACAGAATACACTCCACCTGCTATTTATTACTTTTCCCAGATAGCCTATGAACAGAAAATGTATCAGACAGCTATGGAGGGATTTGTTCGCCTGAAAGCGGATGAAACTTTTGGTGGAGTTGTGCCATTTTACATTGTTCAGATCCTGTATATGCAAAAAGATTACAATGGAATTCTTTCAATGGCTCCCGACCTTTTAAAATCAGCCGGAAGGACCAGGGCAGTTGAGCTTTACAGATTTATTGGAGATGCGTATTACAATAAAAAGAATTATAAAGAAGCTCTGCCTTATCTTGAGAAATATTCAGCCGGGGCAAAGGCTAGCGCACGAGAAGACAAATATGAGTTGGGATATTGCTATTATAAGACCGGAGATGTTGATAAGGCGATTAAATTGTTTCTTGAAATAGGTGCGAAAAGCGACATTCTCAGTCAGAACATCTGGAATATTCTTGGTGATTGCTATCTGCAAAAGGGTGATAAAACACGCGCCAGACTAGCCTTCGGACAAGCATCGGTTCTGAATTATGACAAAAAGATCAGGGAGGAGGCTCTCTTTAATTTTGCAAAACTGACATACGAAACAGCATATGCTCCATTTGGTGAGGCAATTGCCGCATTTCAGGAATATATAGATCTCTATCCCGGTTCAAAAAGGATTCAGGAAGTGTACGAATACCTCGTGGGAACCTTTATGCAGATTAAAAACTATAAAGCTGCCCTCTCAGCACTTGATAAAATAGGAAACAAGGATATCAGATTGGAAGAAGCTTACCAGAAAGTTGCATTTTTCAGAGGATTGGAGATGTTTAATAATCTAGAGTTGGAAGGTTCAATCGGTATGTTCGATAAATCGCTCAAATATGAAAAATATAATGGTCAGATAAGAGCGAGAGCTATCTACTGGAGAGGCGAAGCAAACTACAGGTTAGGACGTTATGATCTGGCTAAGGATGATTATGAGCTTTTCATGGGTTTGCCCGGTTCAACACTTCTATCAGAATATAGTCTTGTAAGGTATAATCTTGGTTATACGTTTTTTAACCTGAAAGATTATACAAATGCATTGAATAATTTTAAAACATTTGAGTCAGGTGGTTCAAATGTGAAACCTGAAATTCTTGCAGATACCAAGAGCAGAATTGCTGATTGCTATTACGTTGCTACCAACTACAAATCTGCAATTGATTATTACGACAGAGTTATTGCATATGGAAATCCCGACGCCGACTATGCTATGTTTCAGAAGGGATTTTCCCTTGGACTTATTAATGATAACAAAGGCAAAGTAGATGTACTCACGGCCCTTATGCAGAAATATCCGGCTTCAACATTTGTTCCAAATGCTATTTTCGAAAGAGGCAGAGCTTATCTGGTACTTGAAGATTATCCGAAAGGAGAAACTGATTTCAATACAATTATATCAAATTGGAAAGGTAGCTCTTTTGTTCCGCGTTCCATGGTTCAGCTTGGACTGCTTTATTATAACCTGGGAGAAAATGAGAAGGCTATTTCCCAATATAAAAAGGTTATCGAGACCTATAAATCAACCCCGGAAGCCAGGGATGCAATGACTGGCCTGAGAAATACATATGTCGATTTAAATGAAGTTGATACATATTTTTCATACGTAAAGACTCTCGATGGTTATGGGGATATTAATCTTGCACAGAAGGATTCATTGCTGTATATGTCGGGTGAAAATCTGTTTATGACCGGTAAATATGACAAAGCTACCGATGTGCTGAAAAGCTACATAAGCGAATTCCCGAATGGCAGTTTTCGCCAGAATGCACAGTATTATCTTGCAGAATGTCTGAGATCAGCCGGTAAAACCGACGATGCATTAAAATTGTATGAAGATGTTTCGGATGAGCCTGGCAACCAATTCATGGAACAGTCCCTGATAGCAGCCTCCTCAATGCTTTTCGATAAGGAAGATTATGCAGGGTCATTGAGTTATTATGAGAAGCTTGAAAAGTCTGCCTCAAACGATGCAAACAGATTGATTGCCCTTAAAGGAGAGCTTAAGTCCGCTTATCAGGCTGGTGACGCACAAAAGACAACAATAGCTGCCGGAAAAATAAACAATTCGGCAAATATTCCGGAGGAAGTGGTGAGGGAGGCAACATTTATGAGCGCGAAAGCCAGTTACAGTCTCAATAATTTTGATGATGCCCTGAGAGATTTCAGAAAAGTAGCAACAGAAGTAACAAGTATTGAGGGAGCTGAGTCAAAATACAGGGTTGCCGAACTTCTTTATAAAAAAGACAGGTCTGTGGAAGCTGAAAAGATAATTACAGAGTTTATTGATCAGAAATCTCCGCATCAATACTGGATGGCAAGGGTATTTCTATTGCTTGCGGATATCAGTATCAAAAAGGGTGATTCCCTGCAGGCCCGTGCAACTCTTCAGAGTCTGAAAGATTATTATTCTGTAGATAACGACGGTATCCTCGATGAGGTGAAAGCTAAATTAAATTCGCTTGACGAAGTTAAGCCGGAAACTGATAAAAATGAGAAGTTGCAGAGTAATGGGCAACAATAGTAGATAACAGATATAGAAATTGAACTGACATGATAAAAAGAAACCTTATTATACCATTCCTCTTAATTCTGTCTTTATCGGTCACCGGCCAGGTAAAGAAGCAAGATACCGGATTAAAAAGAGAGGTCACCCTGTATAATCCATACAAACCATCTCTTCCTGAATCAAAAAAGAGAAGCTTTTTGCCTGATATGAATGATACTTCAAAAGTCAGACCCGAGTTCCGTTATGAGGTGAAAACCACTCCTTTTCTTCCTGAGTATACTATCAGCCCGATTAAAGCCGCTTCCTTACTTCCCGATCCTTTGCCGAAGCTTTATAAAAGTTATTTAAATCTTGGTATGGGAAATTATCTCACACCTCTAGCTGAAATCAGCATAACTAATGAACGGTCCAAGAATGGGTCAATCGGGTTTTATGGACGGCATTTCTCAACAAACGGATATGTTCTGCTCGAGAATGGAAGAAAGGTCTTTGCAGGGTATATGGACAACGACCTTTCTCTTTTCGGACGGAAATTTTTCAGGAAAAGTACCCTTGAAGGTTCAATTGACTATAAGGAGAAAACCTCCTATGCATATGGATACGACCCTGCAATTATAGACTATTCTCCTTCAAAAAGGGATATCCGTATACCATACAATAATTTAGGCGCTGCAGCTTCATTGATCTCATCAACATTGGATTCTGCGGAGTTTTCATACGACTTCAGATTTTCCTACAACTATTTTGCCAGCGCAAAAAACATGTCTCAGCGTAAAACCGGCATATCTGGTACAATGTCTAAATCCGTGGAGGGATTTTATATTGGATCCGGACTGAATATAGATTTATATCACTTTTCTGACTTTCTTAAAACATCTCCTGAATATGTTGCATCGATAAGCCCTTTCCTGAAGAAGAGTTCCAATCAATGGAATTTCAAAGTCGGGTTACAGCTACTGCTCGAAAAGGATATGATGGCATATACGAATTTTCATGTATATCCTGATGTTAATTTTAACCTGACCATTGTACCTTCTTACATCAGTTTCTTCACAGGATTATCGGGAAAACTTGAGAAGAATGAGCCATTGAAAATCATTTCTGAAAATCCTTTTTTGATCCGCGATGGGAGCCTCTATAGACTGCCAAGTACAAGTCACGACCTTATTATCTTTACTGGTTTGAAAGGAAATTCAGGTCTGGGAGGGAATTATATGCTATCAGCATCGTATTCATTGATAAGCGATATGGTATTCTATTCCAATATCGCTTATCGCGACTCCGTTGCCGCTCAAAAGCGGGGAAATTATTTTTCTGCACTACCCGACGATATTGAACTTCTTACCATCCATGCTGAAATGAACGGTCCTATCAGTGATAAACTCTCATATAATGGGTCAATAAATTTGTACAATTATACTATGTCAAAATATAAATATGCCTGGGATAAACCAGGGTGGGATGGCAAACTGGGATTAAAATATAACCTGAGAGATAAAATCATAGCTGGAATGGAGTTTAGTGTTCAGGGTAAGCGAAGGGAAATAGTCAATGGGAATTATGTGGCTCCGGTTCCATCTGTTCCGGCTGTGGTAGATCCAAGAGTTATAGTTTCCATGCCGGCTCATTTGAATCTTAATCTGAGTGCTGAATATCGTTACTCCAAAATACTCTCTTTCTGGACCAAACTTAATAATATCGCTAATAACAGGTATTATGAATGGGCATATTATCAGTCTCAGGGATTTCTGTTTATGCTGGGGTTTACGTATAGTCTGTAACCCCTCTGTTTTGTGACACTACCCCTCTAGGGGCTTATTCATTCCCATAATCAGACTTGGACGATGAGATTGCTTCGTCTCTTCGTTCCTCGCAATGACCTCTAACTTTATTATGTACGCTTCAATCCCATAACCAATTATGGTTACTTGCACGGTCATTGCGAGCCCGACGAAGAAGGGCGCGGCAATCTTCCAATCCCTTCCTCAAAATAATACACCATAATTAACCCCCCTTTAGGGGAGTTGGGGGGCAAAAACACTGGGGTTATGGGCATGCCCTCATTCAAGTACTTTTTTTGTTAATTTCTTGCTGAAAAAAGTGCATTATTTCTAACAATTATTTAAGGAAAAACAATTTAAAATCCGTATATTTGCAACGATAATTAATAATCATAATATCAATAATTTATAATAGGAAAAGTGAGGTTGATTCTGAGGACTTGAAACTGTGAAAATGATATCCGGGTTTCAGTGCAAAAAAAGCGAGTTTAATATCTGAAAAACAGGAGTCAGATCAGGATGACTTCTTCAAGAACATTGATCTTGTTATTAATAATTGATTTAATAATAGTTTGATTCACTAATACAGGAATAATGAGCGAAAAAGAAAAAAAATTGCAGGACAGTAAAGATTATTCAGCAGATAATATTCAGGTGCTGGAAGGCCTTGAGGCAGTAAGGAAAAGACCTGCAATGTACATAGGCGACATAGGTATAAAAGGATTGCATCATCTTGTATATGAGGTTATTGATAACTCAATAGATGAGGCGATTACCGGCTATTGTACAAAAATTGAAGTTGTAATTCATGAAGATGGTTCTGTTACCGTTATAGATGATGGACGAGGTATTCCTACCGGAATAATGGAAAAAGAGCAAAAATCCGCCCTCGAGGTTGTAATGACTGTACTTCATGCAGGTGGTAAGTTTGATAAGGACTCATATAAAGTTTCGGGTGGTCTCCATGGCGTAGGGGTATCTTGCGTTAATGCTCTTTCTGCGCACCTCTCTGCTGTAATAATGAGGGAAGGCAAAATATATAAACAGGAATATGAAAAAGGAAAACCTGTTACCGCTGTTGAGGTCATCGGGAAGTCTGATAAGTCAGGAACATCAGTAACTTTTAAACCAGATGGTACAATCTTCCAGACGACCGAATTCAACTTTGAGATACTTTCTGCACGCCTTCGCGAACTGGCATTCCTTAATAAAGGGATACTTCTTACAATTAAAGATGAAAGAGAACTCCTTGATGATGCCAATGGTGGAACACCCCGTTTCGAAGAGTTTCGTTCAGAACTTGGGCTGAAGGAATTTGTTGAATATCTCGATGCAAACAGGGAAAGACTTATTGAGAAAATAATCCATATCACACACGATAAAACTGATATTCCCGTTGAGATTGCCCTTCAGTATAATAATTCATTCTCAGAGAATGTTCATTCCTATGTGAATAATATAAATACTATTGAAGGAGGTACACATCTCGCCGGATTCAGGAGAGGGCTGACTCGTACCCTTAAGAAATACGCTGAAGACTCGGGAGCTACTTCAAAACTTAAATTCGATATAAACGGAGATGATTTCAGAGAAGGACTGACAGCAATTATCTCCGTCAAAGTTGCTGAGCCCCAGTTTGAGGGTCAGACAAAAACAAAACTTGGAAACTCCGAAGTAATGGGTGCAGTCGATCAGGCTGTCAGCACCATGTTGACGAACTACCTTGAAGAGAATCCCAAAGATGCCAGGATCATTGTTCAGAAAGTAATCCTTGCTGCAACAGCTCGTCATGCCGCACGTAAGGCAAGAGAGCTCGTTCAGCGAAAGAATGTCTTGTCGGGTTCCGGACTTCCGGGTAAACTGGCAGATTGTGCAGACCGTGACCCGATCAATTGTGAGATCTACCTCGTGGAGGGAGATTCTGCGGGAGGTACAGCAAAACAGGGCCGTGACCGCCGTTTCCAGGCTATTCTGCCACTAAGAGGTAAGATATTGAATGTTGAAAAAGCAATGCAGCACAGAATATATGAAAGTGAAGAGATAAAAAATATTTTCACCGCTCTCGGAGTTAATATTGGTACTGAAGATGACACCAAGGCACTGAATATATCCGGCTTGCGTTATCATAAGATCATTATCATGACTGATGCTGATGTTGATGGTTCTCATATTACAACACTTATCATGACTTTCTTCTTCAGATATATGCAGGATCTTATTAAGGGAGGAAATATCTATATTGCAACACCGCCGCTCTACCTGATCAAAAAGGGGAAAATGGAGCGCTATTGCTGGACTGAGGAGGAGCGCGCGCTGGCAGTTCAGGAATTGGGACAGGGGAAAGAATCAGCAGTAGGTGTCCAGAGATACAAAGGTCTTGGTGAAATGAACGCCGAACAGCTCTGGTCAACAACCATGAACCCGGAAACAAGAACACTGCGACAGGTTACCATAGAAAGTGCTGCCGAAGCGGATCATATATTCTCAATGCTTATGGGTGATGAGGTACCACCGCGGAGAGAATTCATTGAAAAACATGCCAAATACGCCAAGATTGACGTTTAACATTTGACAAGTGCAAAAAATATACATCACTTTTATCCTGGTAATGCTTTCAATGGGATTGATGGCCCAGGAACCAGCAACAGTAATAAAATCTATTTTCGATGAGGCTTTAACGGATAGGACAGCTTATAAAAACCTTGAATATCTCTGCAAAAATACGAAGGGCAGAATAGCAGGCTCTCCGGAGGCAGAAAAAGCAGTTGAGTTTACCCGACAGGCTTTGATCAGCGCTGGTGCTGACACCGTATGGCTACAAAAAGTTCAGGTACCTCATTGGGTCAGAGGCAAAGAAAAATGCAGTGTAACATCATCAGTGCATGGGAAAAAAGATCTGGCGATAACAGCACTGGGCCTTTCTGTCGGTACAGATGTAAAAGGTATAACATCAAAAGTGATTGAGGTCCATGATTTTGAGGAACTTAAGACAATTGGATCTGAGACTATTAAGGGTAATATCGTATTCTTTAACAGACCTTTTGACAATAAGCTTGTAAATCCTTTTTCTGCTTATGGGGGCGCGGTTAATCAGCGTGGTATGGGGCCTTCTGAAGCTTCAAAATTTGGTGCTGTGGCCGTAATTGTGAGGTCAATGACCAATGCGCTGGATAACTTTCCTCACACTGGGGTTACCCGTTATGCAGATAATGTAAATAAGATACCTGCAGTTGCAGTTTCCACTTTGGATGCAGATCTGTTAAGTCAATGGCTAAAAACTGATGCTTCTCTTAAGGTCCACCTTATTTCAACATGCACAAATTATCCCGATATATGGTCTTATAACGTTATAGGTGAAATCCATGGTTCAGTAAAACCTCATGAATTTATTACGGTCGGAGGTCATCTGGATGCCTGGGATATTGCAGAAGGAGCCAATGATGATGGTGGAGGTTGTATTCAGGCAATTGAATTGATAAGGCTCTATAAAAAGCTTGCAATTAAACCGAAACGTACAGTTCGTGCTGTAATGTTCATGAACGAAGAAATGACCACAACAGGTGGAAAGACATATGCCGCGGAAGCAAAACGAAAAGGGGAGATTCATTATGCCGCTCTTGAATCTGATAGGGGAGTAATGAGCCCAAGGGGCTTTGTATTCGATGCCGACAGTGCGAAACTAAAGACGCTGCAAACCCTTGCTTCTTGGTTTGCACCATATAATATAAGAGATTTCGAAAAGGGTGGAGGAGGATCAGATATAGGCCCTCTAAAAGCTTTAGGGGCTTTACAGATTGGATACATGCCTGATCCTCAAAAATATTTCTGGTATCATCATTCGGCAAATGACACTTTCGAACAGGTTAATATTCGTGAACTCCAGATGGGTAGCGCAGCTATAGCATCCCTTATTTATCTGATAGACTTACTTGATTTATAACTCTTTGGCTTTCTGTGTAACTTGTGTTTCAGTACCCCTCCCCCGTGGGGGAGAGCCTGGTCCTCGAAGCGGGGGATTTAGGGAGAGACAACCTGATAATCAGGAGATAAGATAACTCTCTAAACTCCAAATACTTTCCTTCTTATTTCAACTGCATTATCTGTACAGACCTCACTACAGCAGAAACATCTTATACATTTACTATCGGTGAGAAGTATATGTGTCTTTTTTGATGGCATCGGGAAAATGGCCTGAACAGGACAAATATTAACACATTTCTGACATCCTGTACAGTTTTCATGAATAAATACCGGTCTTCTTTCAAGCTTTTTGAGGAATTTGATCCTTTTCATTACAAATTTAAGCGCAATATTATTCGTTGTTGAAATCGGAACTTTAACAAACGACTTCTTTATAATGCTGTTTATATCAGGGCCATCGTATAAAATGTCATTTTCCGACTGTAACCAGTTCTTTCTGAAAAAAGCCACCCGGGAAGTTGGTATAACCAAAGGCTCGTAACCTGCTATCCTGCTGGCTGTCATATCTAAGATCAGCGGATTTGTCGAGCCCAATAACAATCCTATTGCGACAGGGAATCCACGGCCGGGACCAGGACCTTCCATGCCCATGATCCCATCCATCAGGAAATAATCAGGAGTTACCACCTCATTCAGATCAACCAGAAACTCTCCGAATTTGGTTCTGTCCTGATGCAACGCATGCTGTTTTCCCTTGCTGAATCCCGGTACTATACCAAGTGTGTTTTTTATTGCGCCTGTAAAGTATACGAGCTCGTGATTCTTGAATTTTGGGAGGGAAATTATAAGATCAACTTCGTCGGTAATTGATGCAACCCTTATCTTCCCTTTCCTAAGGGTTTTTTCAACAGGATTTGCCATGAAATCAATCCATTTGGCACCAGTTGACTGGCAAACATCGAAGATGCCCGATTTTTCACCTCTGAATCTCTGCGTATGTACTGCCGGAGAATCTCCTACCATTACGGTAGCTCCGTTGGATTGCAGAAAACGGATCATTGCTTCCACAACCACAGGATTAGTGCTTATACATTTTGCCGGGTCATCATCAGTAAGAATATTGGGCTTTACAAGCACTTTTTTTCCCCTGACATCCGGACCATCAGTTTTCTTATATATATCTGAGATCAGATCATAAATCTCATGCAGTTCATATTTATTGCACTTTCTGATCGCGATTTTATTGTTCATAATATTATTCCCTTAAAAAGTGTGCAAATATAGAAATTGTTTCAACAGTTACAGACTATCAGTTATTCATTATCAATTCTCTGATATTTTCTTCGATTCCGGAAATAATATTACTGGATGAGCCTGAATAGTTGTTTATTATAATGCTAAATGCCATGTTTTTACCTGATTTAGTGGTAAAATATCCTGCGAGGCTTCTCACTCTGGTCATTGAACCGCTTTTCGCTTTAAGCCGCGAATCGAACAAAGGATCCTTAAAGTAGTTTTTGAGTGTGCCATTTTTCCCTGCGTCAGGGAGAGAGGCATAATACTCATTGAAGTTCTTTCCCTTATTTTTCATATAAACCAGCAGCCGGACCACTTCCCTGGTATTAATAGCGTTAAGAGGTGACAATCCGCTGCCGTCTTCGATAAACATTCCATTTGTATCTATACCGGAGTTTTTAAGAAATTCTGTAATGACCTCTGAACCTGCCTCAGTTGATCCTATGTTCTTGAATTTTTTTCCCAATTCCTTTATAAGATGCTCAGCAAAAAGATTTACGCTCTCATGGTTCAGAACACTTATAATATCGGAAAGGGGAGGAGATGTGGTTTCTATGACAGGCACGATCTTTTCAGGTTTGAGATTTTGTTGTGCTCTTACCGTGGTCGGATCTCCTGAAATTTTTATGCCGCTGGCTTTAAGTTTTTCACTCAAAACCTTTGAGAGCAAAAGAGGAGGGTCAGTAATTGAAGCTTTCAGAATAAAATCAAGCTGGTTGACCGGGATTTTACCCGCAAGCCATCCCCCCTTGCTGTATGGAGCTGCAAAAACATTACCATTATCTTCATTACCTGAGGCAATAAGAAAGTTTGATAGTTCGACCCGGCATTCAATAGGTACAATTTCTTTCATTTCCGGAGCGGAACCTTCAGAAAAAGTATTAAAATGAATATCGTAAGAATTGTCAAAAACTGATAACCCATATGCTCCTGCACCATAATAATTGCCTTCATCCTCCCATAGCCATTTCGCCGGTACAGGTAAATAATCATAGTAAGAGTCGTCTGTGATCACCTTTCCTCTTATTCTTTTAATGCCAAGTTTTTTGATTTCCGCAACCCAGTTATCAATGAAGCCTTCATAGTGGTCAGTAAAATACTTTGACCCCAACGCAGGATCACCACCTCCAAGAATCATAATATTCCCTTTCAGCTTTCCGAACGTTTTGTTAATTGATCCGGTATAACCTACTTTGGTGCTAAAAGTGTAGCCGGGGCCAAGAAGCTCCAGTGCGGCTGCGGTTGTAATAACTTTCATTACCGAAGCAGGTGTAAGGCTTATTCCGGAATTATAGTCAATCAGAATATCTCCTGTCTTAGCGTCTGCAACACACAGCGAAACAGATGCATGTACCAGGGAGGAATCAGCATGAAATGTTTCGGATGATTTTTCCTGTGAAAAAGAATAAGTTGTTAGGGATAAAAGCGAGACGATAAAAAACAGTTTCCTCATTTATGTATTGATTTGTTTAGTTCCAGAGTGGATAATAAACCGCATGCTGCCTGAATATCAACACCGCGGCTGGCTCTTATGGTTGTGAGTATTCCTTTTGCATTAAGTGCTTCTTTGAAATTGATAGTTATGCCCAGGTTGGGACTTTGGAATTCTGATCCGGGAATCGGATGAAAGCGTATGATATTGATACGGCATTTTATGCCGTTGAGAATCCTGGCGAGTTCTTTTATATGAGCAGGAGTATCATTCACACCTTTGAAAAGAATATATTCAAACGATACTCTCCTCTGGCTGTTAAAATCAAATTTCCGTAAAATATCCAGTACCTCTTTAACTGTGTTGGTTCTCTGTACCGGCATGAGCTTTCTTCGTTCATCATCGAAAGGTGAATGCAGACTTACAGCAAGATGACACCTGCTTTTTTCAAGAAACTCTTTTATCCCCGCGATTAATCCCACTGTACTAACTGTGATCCGGGTCGGACTCCATGCATAGCCCCATTCACCTGTCAGAATATCCAGGCTTTTGAGTACCTCAGTAATATTGTCAAGTGGTTCACCCATTCCCATGTAAACCATGTTTGTCAGATTTCTGAAATCAGGTAAACTTCTGAACTGGTTAAGGATTTCGTTTGCTGAAAGATTTCCCTGGAAACCCTGCTTTCCTGTCGCGCAGAATATACATCCCATTTTACAGCCGACCTGTGATGAAACACATATTGTAGCACGGTCTTCCTCTGGAATATAGGCCGTCTCTATAAATTTGTCATTGAGAACTTTGTAAAGGTATTTTTTAGTTCCGTCAGAACTTATTGATTCCTTGACTGGTGCAGACAGCCCGATTTCATAATCAACAGAAAGAAGCTCCCTTGTTTTTTTTGACAGGTTTGTCATTTCATCAACCGACTGTATCTCCTTCTTATACAGCCAGTCAGATATTTGTTTTGCAGCAAAACCCGGCAACCCGATCCGTTTAGTAACTGTAATCAGCTCATTAAGTGTCTTTCCGTATAGTTTTTCTTTCTGCATACTTTTAGGGCGTCGGGCAACAGGCTTCAGGCGCCAGGTTCTATATGATTAATTATAACTTCTTATATTTTATCTCTTTACTTTGGTCTCTTTACTTTTTTGCCTTTTCCTCACTTTGCACTTTGCACTTTCACGCCTGACTCCTGACGCCTGACGCCTCATACAAACTGGCAGTTTATCCGTCAATTTGTCCTGACAAAGTTGAATCAGTGGCAGATAAAGTCAGGCTTGTATCATGGTTTTTGTTAAATACTTTTATCATCAGTGTTAAAGTGTTGTTAAATCTTTGTAAATTGTTGAAGATCATTCGGGAAATGCATGATCTTTGTAAAACAAAGTTGTATTATTTCGGTTATAAAGATATTAAACTTTTGTGAAGGCTGAATATATGGACATTTACCGGTAACAAAAGGAAAGTTTAATTTAAAACAAATTGTTATGAAAGGAAAATATTTACTAGGTGCATTGTTCATGGCTCTCTTAGGAGCATCAATTGCTTTGTTTGCATATACACGGATAGTGGTAAAACCATTAGTTGCCGTTACAAAAGATAGTTCCAAAGTTGAGGTACAAAATGCACAGGCTTATCTGACTTCGCTTCAGACACAGGAAGGGCAGATAGATTTTACATACGCTGCAGAGCTGACAGTTCATGCTGTCGTTCATGTTCACACAAAAACAATGATGGGAGGAACACAACCTGATAATCCTATTCTTGAGTGGTTCTATGGAGACCGTTATTCTAATAAGCCGAGGGAGGCAAACGGTTACGGATCGGGAGTTATCATTTCTAATGATGGTTACATTATTACTAATAACCATGTTGTAGAAAATGCTGAATCTGTTGATGTTACATTAAATGATAAGAGAACTTTCACAGCCAAAGTAGTCGGGCGTGACCCAGGTAGTGATATCGCGCTGCTTAAAATAATGGCAGACAATTTACCATATATTAAATATGGTGACTCAGAACAACTGAGGCTTGGAGAATGGGTACTTGCAGTAGGAAATCCATTCAATCTGACTTCTACGGTAACAGCTGGTATCGTGAGTGCAAAAGGCAGAACTCTTAATTTAAATGAAGGTAACTACAAAATAGAATCCTTTATTCAGACAGATGCGGCTCTTAATATGGGTAACAGTGGTGGAGCCCTGGTTAATACAAAGGGATTACTTGTCGGAATAACCTCT